>Ga0306920_100016287_pt1 | contig 10232 bp, 8 predicted proteins | sample flu12Cox44000170_FD_204666 | JGI IMG/M metagenome (GOLD analysis project Ga0306920, IMG submission 204666) | Lab enrichment of tropical soil microbial communities from Luquillo Experimental Forest, Puerto Rico - flux4day.12C.oxic.44.000.170 (v2)... | ecosystem: Environmental > Terrestrial >...
AAGATCGGCATGATGAACTTGGTCTATAATATGCGCCGCTTTGTTTGGCTGGAGCGGGCGGCGGGGGCACCCGGGTGAGGTAAGTTTATGGGTGGAGTGTGCGTTGAGTGGCGTGCAATGCCCTTGCGGCAGCGAGGGCAACAGCGAAATGGGCCGATTGCGGCCCGCTCCCACACGAAATTGCCACCGTGCACTCGAGTGGAGCGCAAGAGCATCAAATCAGCCTATTCTTCGAGGTTCCCATGAATGCGTCACGAAGGCTATAACCAGTCCGATTTTGAATGATGCAGTCCACGCGTTGTTTGCTGCAGTGCACGAGTCTGTTCGTGTGAAGGTTTTGGTACGCCTGCATGACGACCCCATCTACGTGCGCCGACGGCAGGCGTTCGAAAAGCGCCAATGGACGAAATCGCGAGAGGCGGGGTGACTTCGGTGAAGCGGGTTCTACGAGGGTTTGATGTGGACGCGGACGCTGATGAGCCTCGATTTCAAGCACCAGCGGAAGGTGCGACCAGCACTCATCCGGCCACGCGAAGGCGCCGCTCGGGATCAGCCAGTACGCCCAGTGATGCATTTTCCTACAGCGTGCAACCCCAAGGTCCGCGGGCAACCGATCTCCCTCGCGCATGGGCCAATGGCGCTCTATAGGAGGGTCCCGTTGATGCTTGGCTTCGGCTATTAGCTTTCCTTCGATGACTGACAGGAGCTCTTTGCATGCTTGACCCCCTGCGCAGACACCTGCACCGCCATGTTCGCCGCAATATCCACCGGACTTGGATGCAGTGGAGCATTCGCCTTTATGAAGGCGTGACGACCTTCGTCCACGGCGTGCTTTGGTTTACCGGACTGCTCTTCCTGTCCGGGCACGTGGCAGCCACCGCAGTCCAAGCCGGCTATCATTTCACGAATGTCTGGTCACATGCCGATAGGATCATGGCACTGGATCTTGCCCACATGGGCTGGCAAGAACTTCTCGCGCTTGCGTCGATCCCGGCCGGCCTCATGGCGCTCTTCAGCATGTATACTGCCTATGAGCGATGGCGCCTATGGGCCCACCATGGACATCATTGCGACCCCGCTCTTACAGCCCCAGAACAGCATGAGGTGGCTGCCACACCGTAAGAGGCCCGCGCTACACTTGTGCTCCCGGCTGCGCAGGATTGCTCCGCTTGGGACGGGCCGCAATCTGTTGAGCCTCACCACGCGTACCCGAGCCGCATGATCAGGCTCATTTCGTTCTTTTTCCGCGCCGGCAATCTCATGCCGGCGTGAACTCGCCGCACGGACTGCTCCTTCAAGGGTGGCGCCTGGTTTGGTACGAGTCACCACGCCCAATGAGTTCGCCAGTTGCCGAGATGACGGCAACGGCATGCTCAAGAGCCTCGGCAATGTTACGGCGAATCCCAACGTCGGCTTGCTTTTTGATTGACCTACAGGGTGAAGCCACCCCGTTGGCCCGCACCCCGCCGTGGCGCGGAAACTTTACCGAGAGTGGTGGCTGAGGGCGGAACGCAACACCAATGAGTATGTTCGCTAATGTGACGCGGCAAATCTTTCGTTCAATGGCCGAGCAATGGCCTCTCCACTACGCTCCATTCCCCTGAGGCAAAGGAGAAGAAGCGAATGGTGTGGAAGGGGTTCCTGGTTGGAGCAGCAGTAACGATGGGCTGGGCCATCCTTGATTTGGTGATCGGACCGGAGATCGACGCTAATTTCATTCATATCTTCATCGCGTCGACACTCGGTGGCACCGGAGCGCTATGGGCGGAGCGCTTGCCGAGCTCGGGGGACCGCTGACACTTATATTCTGGACAGGCGCATGCACCGCGCCAGTGTTGCTGGCGCCGGCCGCGTGACCGCGGGAGCAGAGCGGGACGAATCTTTCCCACCTTCGACCCCGGCAAGCCCACGCGCGGGTACGTGGGGAACCGTAGCGATGTGATCCCCAACCCGGACGCCGTAATGCAACGATCGAGGGCACGCCATGCCTAAACAGTCAAGGGGCGGGACACGAGGTGCGGTCCCGCCCCAACTGACCTGACGTGTTGACCGTCTCCCTCGTCTGCGATTGCCATTGCCGAAAGAGGAGAGAGGTCGCCCCGACATATATCTCACGACGGCTAAGATCGAAGTTGTCGCGCAGACACAGAGATGGCGAAAAAGCTAGCAAGATGTTGGTGCGACCGGGCTTGGACAGTAAGGTTGCACTGTGGGGGCTTTGCTCCCACGTTCGACGGGGCATCCTTCCGCGCCGGAGGATGCCCTTTCTCCTCAAGGAAGAGCTGCCGTGCTGGCCGTGGCCTCAGTCGCGGCAGCTGCCAATTTGAAGTCGTGCGCGAGCTCTACCAGCCGCCTTTGCCTCTTCAGCGCGACGACCCCGGTAAACCTCGTTCGATCTATATCAACGAGGCCATCGGCCTTTTCTGCGAGCGATCCCCATTCGTCAGCCCTAGAGGCGCTTGCCGGTTGATGAGCTCAACAGTCGACTGACGTTTTTGCAAGTTGCTGAAACTTTCACGAACCTAGCGGTTGTGGCTCGCAGTACCCAGGTGGCGGGTACGGATTTGCACCAATGCTGGAGCGGACTGTCAGCCAGCGGCGATACGCTCTTGGCGTTGCGTGAGGCAACTTCACTCCCCATGCCCGCGCGGGCGCATCGCACGGCCCGCCCCTGCGTTCCCCGCTCGAGGCGTGTTTGGTTCTGCCCGCCACGCGTATTCCGTGCGAGCCCGGCTTCAAGATCGATCATGTTTACTTGCGGTCGCGACTCGGAGCGGCTGCATCGGGTGATGCGGTAGAAACCGCGACCGAAGGTCGAGAGGGAGCGGCAGCTTTGGCCGCAGCCCCCAGACACCGAGCCGCGAAGCGAAGGGCAGGTGGCGGTCGTAGAGAGGGCCACCGCCCGCCTTGTGATCGCAGCCTCGGACAAGGGCACGGGTGGCGGAGATCTTCGGGCACGGGTCGCAACCCCTGCAGGCACGGGCACACGCGTGCGTGTGGGAACCAAGACCACCCCGGTCACGCTGACCATCTTGCGAAGATAGGGGAGCCTCGGCGGCCACTCCGCCTCAGGCCTTGCACAGGTATTCTCGTTGTTTCAATAAGTTCCGGCTCCCAGTGGCCAGCCGGCCCACCCCGCGCCATGCCGAAGCCGGCAGGGCAGGGCCGCCAACCCCCCAATTGCGGGCCGGCAAGCCAGTATTCAGAACGCTCATCTGCCCCTATAACGGGCGCCGCGCAGTGCCTGGAGCACCCGAAGCTGGGTCGGCTCCTCGCTGGAGATGTTGAGATGGCCAACGTCGTGGTGATCGGCGCCCAGTGGGGCGACGAGGGTAAAGGCAAGATCGTCGATTGGCTGTCGGAGCGGGCAGATATCGTCGTGCGCTTCCAGGGCGGCCACAACGCCGGCCACACGCTAGTGATCGGCAATGAGACCTACAAGCTGGCGCTGCTGCCTTCCGGCGTCGTGCGCCGCGGCAAGCTCAGCGTCATCGGCAACGGTGTAGTCCTCGATCCCTGGCATCTCGTCACCGAGATCGACGCCCTGATGAAGCGTGGCATCGACATCGACGTGCGCAGCCTCAAGATCGCCGAGAACGCCACGCTGATTCTGCCGCTGCATCGCGAGCTCGACCAGCTGCGCGAGGCGGCGGCCGGCGAGCACCGCATCGGGACTACGGGGCGGGGGATCGGCCCGGCCTACGAAGACAAGGCCGGCCGGCGCTCCATTCGCGCGCAGGACCTCAAGAATCTAGGCACGCTTGGCCCTAAGGTGGACCGCCTGCTGGTCCACCACAATGCGCTGAGGCGCGGGCTGGGCGTGGCCGAGATTGGCAAGGATGCGCTGATGCGCGAACTCTCGCACATCGCGCCCAAAGTGCTGCCATACGTGGACAATGTATGGTCGCTGCTCGATGCGGAGCGACGTGCCGGCAAGCGCATCCTGTTCGAGGGTGCGCAGGGCGCGCTGCTCGATGTGGATCACGGCACCTATCCCTTCGTCACCTCCTCCAACACGGTAGCGGCGCAGGCGGCCACGGGCTCCGGCATGGGGCCAGGCGCCATCGGCTACGTGCTTGGGCTTGCCAAGGCCTATACGACGCGCGTCGGCGCGGGCCCCTTCCCCACCGAGCTCACCGACGAGGTGGGCGAGCGACTGGGCCAGCGCGGTCAAGAGTTCGGCGTCAACACCGGCCGCAAGCGGCGCTGCGGCTGGTTCGACGCCTGCCTGGTGCGGCAGGTGATCAAGGTTGCCGGAATCGACGGCATCGCCCTCACGAAGCTCGACGTCCTCGACGGCTTTCCTGAGATCAAGGTGAGCGTCGGCTACGAGCTCGACGGCCAACGCATCGACAGTCTCCCCGCCGGGCAGAACGCGCAGGCGCGCGTCAAACCTGTCTACGAGAGCTTCGAGGGTTGGTCGCAATCGACCAAGGGGGCCCGCAAGTGGAGCGAGCTGCCGGCGCAGGCGGTCAAGTACGTGCGCCACGTCGAAGAGCTGATCGAGTGCCCGGTGACGCTGCTGTCCACCAGCCCCGAACGCGACGATACCATATTGGTGAAGGACCCGTTCGAGGATTAAGCATCGAGGGGCGTTTGCCGCACGACCCGACCCACGTCGGCCGTCATGACGTGCCGCCCGATCGATCTTGGAGGCGGTCGCGAATGGGGTCCCAAGTCGCAAAGAATGCGTTCCACGCGTGCTTTCCGCGCTCCTTGAAAGCGACGCCAATGCCCCAACAAGAGATGGCTTCAACATGCGGCGATCGCCGCGCGGCACCAATTTGCCGGGCGGGATGATGGTCGTTGAAACTGCGGTCAATGCAGGCGATGCGAGGAGCTGCTCGGCACCACCGCTTTCGGCCCAGCACCTCGCTCCACGCGACCTTCCCGCCACTAGCGCCGGAAGAAGACGTCCACGCGCATGCCCGGTATTAGCGGCACGCCGCCGTCTAGGTCGAGCAACACCTCCATGACCTCCACGTCGGTCGCCCGGCGGGCGCCGCGCGAGCCCATGCGAGGAAGTGCGAGCGACGGCGCGAGCTCCACCACCTTGCCCTCGTATTCCTTGCTGGGGAAAGCGCTACTCTTCACGAACGCGCGCTGGCCAGGCTTGATCTTGTTGACGTCGGCCTCGTCCACCTCGGCGCGCACGCGCACGATCGATACGTCGCCCATGACGACGAGCGGCACCTCGATGGTGGGTGCCACCTGCTCGCCCAACTTGGCATTGAGCTGCAGCACGGTGCCGGCGATCGGCGCGCGGATCCGCGTCTTGTCGAGGGCCACTTCGGCCAGCGTGACGTCGGCACGGGCCGCGATGAGGGCCGCTTCTAAGCCATTCGGCGCCGGCACGCCCCCCCTATTCTGGGCCGCAGCGAAAGCCTGTTGCTCCTGGCGCAGCCTGTCGTTGGCATCCGCAAGCCGTCGGCGGGCGCTCGTAAGGAGGCTCGAGTTGCCGGAGTTCTTGCGGTTGGCGGCAATCGCGTCGTCGAGCTCGAAGCGGGCACTGGTGACGGCCCGCTCGGCGGAGAATACCGCGTCCTCCGCCTTGCTGACGCTCTCGCGGCCAGCCGGGATCGCCTGGGCGTCGCGATCCTTCTTGGCAGTTGCCGCCCGCGCCTCGGCAGCGGCGAGGCGAGCGCGCGCCTCCTTGTCCTCGATGCGGATCAGCACCTCGCCCTCGGACACCTTGTCGTTTATGTGCACGGCGACCACCTCGACCTTGCCGGGCAAGCTGGTCGTAATGTGGACGAGGCCCGAGCGCGGCTCGACTCGACCAGGCGCCGAGGCCGTCCATTGCTGTTGCCCGACAGGCGTGCCTGGCGAGGACTCCGATGCCGACGAAGACACCTTGATCTGTGGATAGTTGCCGGTGATGAGGACCGCGACAGCGAAGCCGGCAAGGCACAGCGACCCGAGCCCGGCAACGATTGCGATTTTTCTGGCCACTCCGCTCGCTTGCGGGCTGGCCGCCTGCTGATCCGCCGTCATGGCGTTGCCTGCTCGCATCGCTTCATCCTCACCTTATGGACCGGGGAGCGCCGCAGCACAAGCTGACGGTGCCAGACGGCACGACCATAGGCGGGCTCGCCGGGACCGCGCTGTTTCGCCTGGAACACGCCGTCGTCTAGACCGCTTTGCCAGGCGCCTTGCCCTCGCCAATGTCCCAGTAGAGTCCGGCCATCAAGGCAATGGCCGAGAGGGTGACCGGCATCAGGATATGCTCGTTGGGCGCGTGCTGAGAGCAAGAGGCATAGGAGTGCGGGATCCAGATGGTCGGCATCCCCAAGATGTCCGTGAATACGTCGTTGCAGATCGAGCCGCCCGTTGCCGGCAGCATGGCGGGCTTGGCGTTGGCGGAGCGCTGCAGCGATTGGGCGACGAACTGTGCCCAGGGATGATCGGGCTTGGTCTGCGTGGCGGCGAAGCGCCCATCGTTGATGACGGGCGGAGGCATGACCTTCACGCTGTTGAAGCCCCTGGCTTGCAAGTGTTCCTGCAGCGCCGGCATGACACCGGCCACATCGGTGCCGGCCACGAAGCGCAGCTGGCAGTTGGCCACAGCCTTGGGAGGAATCGCATTCACCGGCGCTCCGGGCGTGCCGGTGGTAAAGGCCAGGATGTTGAACACGTTGGAGGCGTAGACGCGCTCGGCCGGCGAGAGGCCCGGTTCCCCCCACCAGCCGTCCACCTGCGGCCCGGACTCGCCCCCATCGATCTCCACGTCCGCCAAGCATTCCTTGACGGCCTCAGACATCGGCGGCGCCGCCATAGCCCGCACAAGCAGCTCGCCTCTCGGCCCGACGATGGAGCTGAGTGCGTGCGCCAGGATCACGCCCGGGTTGGCAATGAGCCCACCCCAGTTGCCCGAATGATGCCCACCCTCGCGCAGATCGCACACGAGATCGAGGTTGACTGCACCGCGGCACCCGAGGGTCATGGTGGGGCGCTCCGGTTTGACGCGCGGGCCATCGGAGGCGATGAGGACGTCGGCCGCGAAGTCGGACTTATGCGCGACGACAAGCTCGGCCAGTCCTTTGGAGCCCACCTCCTCCCCCATCTCCATCATGAATTTGGCATTGAATCCCAGTCGCCCACCGCGCTCCGCGCGTACCGCATCGAGTGCGGCCATGTTGATGGTGTGTTGGCCCTTGTTGTCGGCCGTACCGCGGCCGTAAACCCGATCGCCGTCGCGCGCCACCAGCCAAGGGCCCTTACCCTTGGTCCACTGGTCCTCCAGGCCGCGGACGACATCCCCGTGGCCGTAGCCGAGCACGGTCGGGAGCTTCGGATCCTCAATGTGCGTAGCGAGCAGCACCGGGCCCTGGTCCGATATTGGGTTGTTGTAGATGCGCGAGGTGAAGCCGATGCGACGGAAGGCAGGTGCCATTTCCGCCTCCTGATATCGGTGCAGCTCCGGAAGGCTAGCGGGAAGCAGCTGGCTCTCGGTCTTGAAGGCAACACGGCGGGCGAGGTCAGCCTCGAAGTCGCCGCTGTCAAGATAGGCGCGTGCTCGGGCGGTGGCGCCGGCGCGGGTTCCGGTGGCTGGCGTCATGGCTCTGGTCCTTTGCTGGGATGGGTGGAGATGGCATTCGACGACGCCGCCTTCGGCCGCCATCGGCTGCTGCAAGCGTCTTGCACACCCCTATGACGGCACCTGGCAAAGTACATCCGTCCCGCGAATGTCTGGCGTCAATGCAGCACCGGGCCCTTGAGGAAGTGACGGCGGTCGGCTGAGCGCACGCGCAGCTCGAAGGTCTTGCCCTCGCGGTTGATGAGCAGCGGCACCTCGACGCCAGCCTGACCCAGCGCCCACACGCGCCGGAAGAGGCCGGCCAGATCGTTCACCGAGCTGCCGCCTACCCTGAGCACAATGTCGCCAGCCCGCAGGTCCGCCCGCTCCGCCGGTCCGCGACTTGCCAGCCCCAGAATGGCGACGTTGCTGCCGACCTCGGTAGCGTAGATGCCGAGCCAGGGACGTGGCGGCCGGTTGGCGCGCCCGATGGTGAGGAGGTCGCCGAGAATCGGCTTCAGCAGGTCGATCGGTACCACCATGTTGACGTCGTCGAGACGGCGCTGCGCGGCCGCCTGCTGGATCTGCAGGGAGCCGATGCCGAGGAGATCGCCGGTTGGGCCGATCACCGCCGTGCCGCCCCAGTTGGGATGGGCCGGCGCGGTGAAGAGCGCTTCGTCGATTACGTACTCCCAATAGCCGGCGAATTCCTGTTTGGCGATGATGCGCGCGGCGACGGAGCGCGGCCGTCCGCCGACGCCGCCCACCACCACGCGCTCCCCGATCTCCGCGCTCTTGGAGCTGCCGAGCGATAAGCTAGGCAGGTCGAGGCGCGCCAGCGCCTGCACCAGGCCGAAGCCCGTCTCTTGATCGTAGCCGAGCACATGGCCCGGTACAGCCGAACCGGAGCCGCGGCTGATCCACACCGTCTCGGCCTCGGTGATAAGATAGCCAATGGTGAGCACTAGCCCCTCGCCGCCGCGGATGAGGACGCCGTTGCCGGCGCGTTCCGTGCCCAGGGTCTCGGCGGTGAAGGCGTCGGCAGGCACCATCGATTTGACGCCGACCACCGAGGCCAGCGCATCATCGAGATCGTAGGAGTAGTCGTCCGGCTTCGGTTGCACAGCGTCCAACCTTTCAGGCTGCGACCACGCAGGGTATCGCATGGAGCTTAGCGCGGTATGCGGACAGCCGCGAGCCCGTTCCTGCGGGCTTGTGCGGCCGCTACCGCCGGCGGTGTTACGGCCGCGTGATCTGCAGATGGCGTGGCCGATGCCGCGTCTTGACAGGCCAAAGGTAGCCGATCTGACGGTCGCAAGATCCGCCCGTGAGCAGCGTTTTTATGAGCTCGCCCGGGAAGTTCGGAACGAAAGATCCTCCTCACGATGCGCTATGCGGAGCCTCGCACGGGCGTTCTGCTCATCCATCGTCGGCTGCTTGCGCCGGTTCCCCTTTGCGAAGGACACCCACCCGCCAATTCACGCCTGAACCCTCATTGCCCTGTTGGCGCTTCCTCGCCATCAGCCTCGCTCGATCGTTCCTCTCCTGGCGCGGGGCCGTGAAAAAAGGGGCAGCTGGCGAGCGTGAATGCGCCGACCAGGCGATCGCTCAGGTCCATGCGTCCACCGGAGCATCGGGGTCCGATGCCAAGGCATCCTGCGTCGATCCGAAAACCGATGGCCGCGAGGTGCAGCCCCGAGCAGGACAACGTGCCGCTCAGTCCTTCAATTCCTCCACGAACGTCACGAATTCCTCCACCTTCATCCGTTCCGGTGTGAAGGTGTTCACCTTCTCGCCAGCATCGGGGTAACCGAGCGACATGCCGCATACCACGGTCTGGTCGGGTGGAATCCCCAACCGACGCTGCAGAAGATCGTGGAAACTCAGCCACGCGGCCTGCGGGCAGGTCTCCAGTCCGAACTGCCGCGCCGCCACCATGATCGCCTCCAGGAACATGCCGTAGTCGAGCCAGGAGCCGCGCCCCAGGTCACGGTCGATTGAAAAGATCAGGCCCACCGGTGCGTCGAAGAAGGCATAGTTGCGCGCGTGCTGGGCGTGCATCTTGGACTTGTCGGCGCGGCCAATGCCGAGCGTGCCGTAGAGCCCCCAACCGCAGGCACGTCGCCGAGCAAGATAGGGCTCGCGCCATTTCACCGGATAGTAGTCGTATTCACGCTGGGCTAGCTCGTTGCGGTCATAGCGCGCCACCGCTTCGGCTACGATCTCGTCGCGCGCGGCACCTTGCAACACCCACACGTGCCACGGCTGCACGTTGCTGCCCGACGGCGCACGGCCGGCAATGCGCAGCACGCGCTCGATCAGCTCGCGCGGCACGGGTTTGGGCAGAAAGGCACGGATGCTGCGGCGGCCGGTGACGGCCTCCTCGACGGTCATCATGCGGGGGATCCTGGAGAACAAAGTCGGAGCGGGACCATGGCACGGCCCCGTTTCGGGCGTCAATTGCAGGAACCTTGCGGCTATGCGGCGGCGCCGGAGGACGAGCCCGTTGCCGGGGTCAGCGTCGCGGCGGCACGGCCAGGCAACAGATCCTTGGCGAAATCGACCGTGCTGCGCCGGCCGATGCCGGATCGGCTGCGGGCCAGCCACTTCTCCGTCTCGCTGCGGCCGGCGGAGTAAAGGTAGGTGAGGAGTTCCAGCTCCGGCTTCGCCTTGCTCTCCGGTGCCAGGGCGCTGGTGAAACGGCCGGCGTCAATCA
>Ga0306920_100016288_pt1 | contig 10232 bp, 8 predicted proteins | sample flu12Cox44000170_FD_204666 | JGI IMG/M metagenome (GOLD analysis project Ga0306920, IMG submission 204666) | Lab enrichment of tropical soil microbial communities from Luquillo Experimental Forest, Puerto Rico - flux4day.12C.oxic.44.000.170 (v2)... | ecosystem: Environmental > Terrestrial >...
CCGCTGCTGGTCATCAGCGACGGCGCCGCGGGCCTGATCGGCGCGATCGAGCAGATCTACCCCCAGGCGCTGCGTCAAAGATGCCTTGTTCATCGCGCGAGAAATGTCTTGGCCAAGGTCCCGGCCGGGATGCAGGCCGAGGTCAAGGACGCCTACTGGCAGATCTTCGACACCCGCGACCTCACCACCGCGCCCGGCCCCAAACTGGCAGAGATCATCGATGGCCGCATCGATGCGTTCGCCGCCCGCTACCGGGCGCTCTACCCGGCCGCGGTCAAGTGCCTGCTCACCGACCGCGAAGGCCTGACCGCCTACCTGCGGTTCCCCGCCGAGCACCATAACCGGGTACGGCACTCCAACTTCATCGAGCGCACCTTCGGCGAAACCCGCCGCAGGGTCAAGGTCATCGGCCGGCTCCCCGGCGAGACCAGCTGCCTCACCCTCGTGTGGGCCGTGCTCGACCGGGCCTCGGCCGGCTGGCGCGGATTCACCATGACCGCCGACGGGCTGCGGCTGCTCCAGGACCTGCGCCGCTCGCTGCTCGGACCACCCCGCCAGCTACGGCCACGGCCAGCCACCGCCGCCTCGCCCGATGATCAACCCGAGACTGTCAGGGCCACCGCGTAATCTCACCCGTGAAGCCGGAACCACGCCCAGCGATTTACACCGGATTCCGGACGCCACCTCGGCATCCTGGATCTGCCGCTGCCTGCCACGCCCCCTGCCGGCGCCGAATGGATCGACGCCTACCGGCACTGGGCTACCTGACGATAGCGAATATGAGCGAGTACCAGTACGACGAGTCTGCTAGCCGTCGACCAGCCGTTGGGCGAACGGCAAGGCTGACCGCTGTAAGAAGGACCAGCGTGGCGAGGCGCGCACGGAAGGTGGCCCCGGGGTGGCGGCGGAACCGCTACATTGCGCAGGTGCCTTCCAAGAAGCGGAGTTCCCGCACGCGCAAGGCTCACCGCCAGGGCCTCAGCGGCAACCCGCAGCGCCGCGCCCGGCAGTTGGATCAGCGGGCACGCCGAGGCCTGTCAGCATCCGGGCACGCGCAAGCAGATCCGGGCCGGGCGGCGGCATTCCGGGAACTGGCTTATAGCCTGGCTGGCGGCGCGCGGCCCAAAGCATGGTGGCGGGATTCCCATAAGCGCATTCTCGCCCAGGCCCGCGCCCTCACCTGGCCGACTCGCCTGGCTGATCTGGAGACGCAAGCCTGCCAGATCGTCGGCGACGAGTTCTATGATCGCCTGCGCTCGCCCGGAATCGGTCTTCACCCAGCCCAGTGGCTGCGCGCACTGGCTGAGGAGACCGGGGCAACGTTGCGCGAGACACTGGCCCGGGGCGCCGATGACTGGCAGAAGCTTTGGGCGCTGCTGTGCGGGCTGGCCCTGATGGCGCCCCGGACGCCTGCCGACGGGGCGGAGGAGCCCGTCCGCGAGAGGTTCCCGGAGTTCCCCGAGATCAAGGACCCCCTGGAATCCGCGCTGGCCGAGGCAGAGAAGTTCGTCAAGCTAGCGGCGGACCGCGCGGTGCAGCCCGGCTTTGGCCACGTGGCCGACGGCTGGCGGCCGGCCGGTGAGCCCCTTACTGTCTGCGACGTGTACGGTAGTCGCCGCCTGGTGTTGGCCCCGTTCAGTTACGACGGCGGCGCGCCGGATCACTGGTATGCATGGGACATCGACTTGTGCTGGATCGACGTCGTCGTCGGCGCCGGCGTTTTCGCCTCGGCCGAGGAGGCGCTCGGTGAATGGCGCGAGGCTGCCGGCCCCGCAGCCTCCGGGACGGTGCTGTCCTCGTGCCCGCCAGGGCTGACCGCCCAACTGCTGGCTCCATGCCTAAGGACAGGCCGGCTGGCGGACATGCTGGAGGGGAATGAGCCCCGCGATCTTATCCGCGAGTACTACCGGCTCCGGCGCCGTGCCCGTGACCTCACCGGATCAGCGGACGCCGCGCCAGGCTCATCCCCGTTCGATGCCGGCCATGCGCCAGGGGCGTTCCTGAACTGGTACGCCACTCGGCACGATAAGGTCCCCGGGGCGGTACCCGAGGCCGCGGCCATTATCCATGAAGAGTGGGGACCCCATGAGTATCCAGACGAGCGCTCGTTTTATGCTTGCTCGCCGCACCGTATGGAGATGGCGGCACACCTGATCCGCGAGTCCTACGTTGCTGACCATGCCAATCCGGCGCTGCGGCTGCTGCCGGAGTGGACGCAGTGGTGCATCGAGCGAGCCGGACTCGACGGTGATGCCGCCGCCCGCTCCCGCCAAGCGGCCCGCTTGGCGGCTTCAGCGCTCGTTCACGATGAGGATGACGAGCCAGCCGCCAAGAACGACAACGCGCCATTCCGCCGCCAGGAGTGAACCAAGCGAAGCAGGAGGCGCTGCTGTCCGCTCTCAGCGGGGAACACACAGGACCCCGGCGTCACGCTTTCAAGCAACGCGCATCACGGCCGCGACCATGACCAGGCCAGGCACGACGGCGACGTAGGTGCGTGCACCGGCAGGTAGCTGAGATATACCAGGCCGCCAGCGAACACGAGCGGGCCGGCGATCAGCGTCGGCGCGGGGCCGAACCGGCCGACCAGCCAGGACGCGGACGGGGCGATGACGATGACGCCGGCCGCCAGCGGCAGGAACGCGAGGCCGGCCCGCAGCGCGGAGGCCGCTGCGCTTCCTGGAGGGAGTACCGCTGCACCTCCTGGAGGTACAGCGTCACGAAGAAGAGCACCGGGAGCACGGCGCTGAACTGCAGCAGCGCTGCGACGTTGGCCGAGGTGACACCGGGCAGCCGGAAAGTGCGCAGCAACAGCGGTCAATGCAGCAGGGCGCTCCACTCAGGCATGAGGTCAAGTAGTTCGACGGCGGGTAGCTCGATGCCGAGCTTCGCGCAGTCGCGCACCACAGCAGATGCGCGCTCGGCCGCGTAGTCCGGGGCGTACTCCAGCAGCGTCTCGGAGGTGCCGTGGCGGCAGTTGTACAGGCCGAGCAGGATGCCCGCCGCAACTTCGGCGGCTGCAGATCTCATGCCGAGGCCAGCCCGGCGGTGAAGATCGTCGAGGAAGGGCTGCAGGGCCTCGTCCAGGATCTCGTCGGCGGCTTCAGCCGGATGGACGTAGCCTCTGCCCGGCCGGTGGCCGGCCCGGGTGTTCAGTTCCTCGATGTCCCGGCCCTGCAGGGCGCTTTCGACATCGTCGGCGACAGCCACCCGGTCAGCGCCGGTCATGACCTGGACGGCGCAGGCTTCGGCGGGGTCGCGCAGGTCCGGCCGGGCAGCGAGCAGTTCATCGAGCACGGCGGCTTTCTCGGCCGCAGACAGAGCCTCCAGCGCCGACCTCTCGCCGCTCACGTATGCTCCCCCTGGGCCGCGTGCTGCTGAATTTCGTCGGCCGCCCGCCCGAGCGCGGCCAGGAAGGACGCGCGCAGCGGGCGCAACTGCTCCAGGGCGGCGGCCCGCTCGGCGTGATCGTCACCAGCTTGCTGCACCCGGTCCATGATCTCGTCGATGCGCTCCTCCAGCGATGACCCCGTCGGCCACGGCGAGCGCCGGGAGCCTTTGTCCGCGGGCCCTGGCGAGCGCCGGGAGCCTTTGTTCACCTTCCGGCGGCGGGAGCGGCGGGATAGGGGCGACATGGGCACTACGGTAGCGAGGCGAGCGCGCCTGCGGCTGGCGCATCCGCACGGCGCTAGATACCGCCCAGCCGGGCGTCGATGGCTGCCGCGCTGGCCTCGGGGCCAAGGCCGGTGATGGTGACATGCAGGTCAGCCCGCTCATACGACCGCTTGAAATAGGCGATGTCGGCCTTGATCTCCTTAAGACAGAGGGCTTGCTCCTCGTCGGTGAGGTGCTTGTCGATGAGCCGCGAGTCGATGTCGTAGAAGGTGATCCGCTCCAGGATGTTCTCCGGCGTGTCGTGGACGGCCACGGTCACGCAGGGCACGCGCCGGATGACCCGCAGGAAGGCGTCTCGCAGGCCGCTGGGCGGCAGCGCGATCACGCAGTCCGGGTTGGCGGTCGCGATGTGCTCCAGCACCACGGCGCATTCCTTCCGGTAGGAGTAACCGGTAAGGAACCTGGCCTGAAGCCGCTCGATGGATGTTCCGAAGTGCCGCTCGATCTCCTCGTCGAGGTCGAAGAAGGCCCACCCCCGCCGGCCGGCGAGGATCCTGCCGACCGTCGTGGTGCCCACGCAGCTCACACCGACCAGGCTGACCCGCAACTCAGGCTCCTCTCTGCGGCGCCGCCGCGGCTCGCGTCTGCCAAGAGCGGGCCGGTCAGCCGCTCCTGGCCGAGTTCCCGACCGAGTTTGCCTTCACCGGGGCCGCCCGCGCCCTTTCGCGATCTTCTTGTCCGGATGCAGCTTCCCGGCGGCCATAAGCGCCTGATTGGCGATAGCGCGGCGGGAGCGCCACATCTGCTCGAACCAGATAAGGTCCATGGGCGGACAGCGGAACTTCACGAGACGATCTTCACGAGGCGGCCCGCCTGTCACGCGATTGCGCCGTCCTTGCGAGCACCACCCTTCCTGGGAAGTTCGCCTACCTTGCATCCTCGGCCGGAGCCCGCCGCCGAGTGCCGGGGCGGCATCTCGGGATGCAGCTACCTTCTGGCGATCATCGCCCGAGGCTCAGCCTGCGGACTCGGCGGCGTCATGCAGATCCAGGAAGCCATGGACAGCTTGCCACAGGTGGTGCTCGGGATACCGGCCGGACCCACGATGCTCGCGCCGCCAATCATGATCCCAGTAGGAGGCATGCACCGCGCGCAGGCGCGATAGCGCCGCCGCAAGTTCCTCCGCCAACTGCTCCCGCTCGGTTTGGGGTGATGGCGCCAGCCGGGCAAGGTCACCCAACCGGCGCTCGGCGAGCGCCTGCAGCACGGCCTCGTCCGGTCCTTCCTGGGACCAGAACCGCACCGGCGCGCGAATATGGTGATTCGGCACAGCGCTGAGATGAGACCGCCACCAGTAAGCGAATCCGCCCTTATTCAGCCGCAACCGGTCCGCCAGCCACGCGGTGCCATGCGGGCTGGATTCCCAGGGAACATCCTCGGGCGGCAGGTTGATCACGAGGGCGACCTCCACGGATTCGAGGGGATCGGCTCCCTCAAGCACGTCCCCGAATACGTATGCCTCCAGCAGGAACGGGCCCTCGGGCGGCCAATTCTTGACCGATTCGCACGCCTCGGCGAGGGTGCGGAGCTTCTCGACAGCGCGCCGGTAACGCATAACAAACAATCATGGCGTGCCCGGCCAGGCCCGAACAGCCGACGCAGTGCTTACCCACCGGCGCACGTCATAGGAGCGGTTACCGGCAACGGGCACTGCGCCGCGGCTCACCCAGGCTCAGCCCGCCCAGGCGATGGGCGTCACGCCTGGGCGGGTACCGCAGATCGAGCGCGGTGAGGTCGCCACCATCGGCGCCATCGCGCGCTACATCGATGCACCCGGCGGACGGCTCGGCCTGGTCGCCAGCTTCGGCGACCACACCCTCACCGTGGCCACCACCGAAGCAGCATGATGGCGTCACCGCTCACCCCAAGGCCACCCACACCGGGCTAAAACCGCTGGTCAGACACTCAGCCACGGTTCAAGTGAGTCGCCGAGGATATAGGCTAACGGTTCAAGTCCCCCCTCGGACACGACATCCTCCCTGGTCAGAGCCCCCGCAAGGGGGCTAAATGATCTCCGTGCAACTAGCGTGCTACCAGCGGGCATCACGCGGCTCCGATCAGCTTGGCGAACAGGTCGGTCAAGCCTGCTGATGGCAGCCTGCCTGAGCGCTGGCTGAGCGCCTCGAACGGCGCTGGCACGGGACAGTCTGTCCCCCATCATCAGCAGCGTTAGTACAGGTCAGCGCGTCGTAGACGCCGCTGATCGGCGCTGTGCTACTCCGCATGCAACGCCAGGCCACCCCGGACGTGGTGCGATTAGCGCCTGTGGCCTGGCATGATGCCGCTGTGCCAGGAGCCCAGCCGCCGCGCCCCGGTTCCAGGCGCGGCTCGTTCACCCTGCCGCGCCAGCCGGACCTCTCGGCGGGCCTGTGCGCCTCGGGGAAGTGGCCGACCGCCTGGTGGACAGGCAGCCAGAGCACGCGGGAGCGCAAGGACGCCATCGCGCTGTGCCAGGTCTGCCCGGTCCGGGAGGGCTCGCACCCGCGCCTACGAGGCCCGGCGGCGCCTGCTCGACCGCGAGTCGATCAACGCGGCCAAGCGCGCCGCCTACGCAGCCCGGAAGGCAGCCCGGCAGCGGTTAATCCGCCCAGGTCAGCCACCCAACACAGGCCGCCAAAGCGGGAGGAAACTAGCGCTGGCTAGTTCACTGTCCGAATGCCTAACAGCGGCGCGAGTGACACCGTTGAACCGGACGCGGGGAACCGAGCAGTTCGCTCCCTGGTGATCGCGGCGATCGTCAGGCGTCCGATGGCCGCACGTTTTCGAGACCTCGGAGTGTGGTCGAGGCAGAGCGGCGGGCGATAGGGTTTCGCCGCACCCCTAGAGTCGAGGAGCCTGAGATGGCCAAGGTCTTGTGCGTGCTCTATGACGACCCAGTGGACGGGTACCCGAGCACTTATGCCCGCGATGACATCCCGCGGATTGCGTCCTACCCGGGTGGTCAGACCACGCCGAGCCCGCATGACATCGACTTCACCCCGGGCCAGCTGCTGGGCAGCGTGTCGGGTGAGCTGGGCCTGCGCGGCTTTCTGGAGGCGGCCGGTCACACGCTGGTGGTGACTTCTGACAAGGACGGCCCCGATTCGGTGTTCGAGCGCGAGCTGGTCGATGCCGACGTTGTGATCTCCCAGCCGTTTTGGCCCGCGTACCTGACCCGGGAGCGGATCGCCAAGGCCAAGAACCTCAAGCTGGTGATCACCGCCGGGATCGGCTCGGACCACTATGACCTGCAGGCGGCCAGCGAGGCGGGCCTGACCGTCGCGGAGATCACCTATTCCAACAGCATCAGCGTGTCCGAGCACGTGGTGATGATGATTTTGGCGCTGGTCCGGAACTACATCCCCTCCTACGGGTGGGTGGTCAAGGGCGGGTGGAACATCGCCGACTGCGTGCAGCGCTCCTATGACCTGGAGGGCATGACGGTCGGCACTGTGGCGGCCGGGCGGATCGGGTCGGCGGTGCTGCGGCGGCTGAAGCCGTTCGAGGTGAAGCTGTGCTACACCGACGTGCACCGGCTGCCCGAGGGCGTTGAGCGCGACCTGGGGGTGACGTTCTATGAGAGCGCCGCGGAGATGGTGCCGCATTGTGACGTGGTGACGATCAACGCGCCGCTGTACCCGGGCACGGAGGGCCTGTTCAACGATCAGTTGATCGCGACGATGAAGCGCGGCGCCTACATTGTCAACACCGCGCGCGGCAAGATCTGCGACCGGGATGCGATCGTCCGGGCGCTGGACAGCGGCCAGCTGGCGGGGTACGCCGGAGACGTCTGGTTCCCGCAGCCTGCACCCCGGGATCACCCGTGGCGCAGCATGCCGCACCACGGCATGACCCCGCACATCTCCGGCTCGTCGCTGTCGGCGCAGGCGCGTTATGCAGCGGGTACCCGGGAGATCCTGGAATGCTGGTTTGAGAACCGGCCGATCCGGGAGGAATACCTGATCGTCCAGGGCGGCCAGCTTGCCGGGACGGGCGCGCATTCCTACAAGCCAGGCGATGCGACCGGCGGGTCAGAGGAAGCAGCTCGCTTTAAGGCGTGAGGCAGTGTTATCCGCCCTGGGCGCATGCTTCAGAAACCCCCGTTAACGGACGGGCCGACCTCGGCCCGGCTCTACTAAATATGCGGTAGTCAGTTCATGCCCTCCGGTGGCTGGAGGTGGCGGTGACGAGGAACGATCACTACCGCGAGGCCGAGGTACTGGTCCAGCCCAGGGACACGCCTCGCGGGCAAGAGCCTATGGACGCTGATCTGCTGGCGGCGGCGCAGGTTCACGCCATGCTCGCCGTGGCTGACCGGTTGGCAGATGTCGTGGAGGCTCCACAGTCGCTGACCCGCGTGCAGGAGGAACGCCTCAGATACCCCAGCAACTGACCAAGGCGGACCACGCGGCCCGGGTGAACATGCGGTAGCTAGGTTGCCCGGTTGCAGGTGGGCTCCGGTGGACCGCGCTGCTGCGGGTGGCGCCAGCACACCAAGGAGCTGGACCGTTCAAGGTGCTTGCTGTGGCTGGACGGATCGCGTCATCCCATCCAGCCGGTGAACCACAGCCGTCCTGGCTCCGTAGTACGTACCAAGGATTGGTCTAGCTGGCCGCCGGGAGGCCGTCATGGCAGGGATGGAAGATCAAACAGGCACGGCGGCGGCGGGTCCGCGCCGCTCCCGGCGGAGGCTGCTGGCCGGCGCGGCCGCCGGCCTGGGGGTGCTCACCGCCGAGGCCCTCGCCCGGCCCGCCCCCGCCTCCGCCGCCGACGGCGACCCCGTCATCCTCGGCCAGCTCAACACCGAGACCGGCGGGACGAGCATCACAAATTCCACCAGTGGCGCTACCGCGTTCGACTGTACCGCCATCGGCAGCGGCAACGCCGTGGTCGGCAATAGCGAGACCGGCGACGGCGTGCAGGGTTTCACCAACAGCGGCAACGGCGTGACCGGTGAGTCCGTCTCGGGCAGGGGCGTCTACGGGCAAAGCGGCAACACGGGCTCGAGCTTCGGCAGCATCAGCAACGGGGTCCACGGGGTCACCGACAGCGCCACCGGGGTCGGCGTGCTCGGGGAGAACGCCGACGGCGGCACGGCGGTCGGCGGCATCAGCACCACCAGCGACGGCGTCGGCGGCACCAGCACCAGCGGCACCGGCGCGCACGGGGTCAGCAGCACCGGCATCGGGGTGCTGGGCGAGTGCCCGTCCGGCACCGGGGTACGGGCCACCGGGAAGACCGCGCTGAGCGTGCAGGGGCCGACGGTATTCTCCCGCAGCGGCACCCTCACCGTGGCCGCGGGCGCGTCCTCGGCCACCAAGACCGGGGTGACGCTGACCGCAGCCAGCCTGGTGCTGGCCACCTTGCAGCAGGACCGGGCCGGGGTGTGGGTCCGCTCAGCGGTGCCGAACGTCGCCGCCAGCTCATTCACCGTGCACCTGAGCAAGGCGGTGTCCGCCAGCACGGGCGTGGCCTGGTTCATCCTCAACTGACACGCCCGCTGCGCCTGTCATCGGACGTCGCGGGACTGGACCCGGGACGAACAAGGCCCGGGAGGAACAAGGGGAGCCTTGTTTACTGTCCGAAACACGGTGACCGCAGCGCGAGTGAGACACCCCGGGCCGGGCCCAGGAACCGGACAGCTCGTCCTCACGCGATTACGGCGATCGTCCGGCGACCGCAGCGGCAGGCGTGCCGACGTGCGCTGACGTGCACAAGGAATAGTTGCTCTCGAAGGACCGGCCATAACGCCAGCCACCACCCCCTTCCCTCTTGGATTGCCGGCACGTCGCCGCGATGGGTTCTCGCGCACAGATTATTCCGGCAATCCGTCCGCAAGCTCTGCAGCCGAGGAATGGGCGATCGTCCGGTGTCCGCTGACCTCCCGTTAACGGGCAGCCCTGGCGCATAGGCGTGCGAGTGCCGTTACGGCTGGCCGGGCCCTTTGCCGTAGTCGTGGAGGTCCGGGGGCGGGCTCGGCGCGGTATCGGGCTTGCGGGTGCGGCGCGGACTCGCTCCCCGGGCACGGGGGTGTCAGTTGCTGCACCGGATCGTGGTCATGGGGTCTCTCCTTGGCTGAGCCGCCGGTGTTCAAAGCCGGTTTCGGGCCCGGCCGGTCGCTGGGCCTGCTGGGCGGGGGCCGGCCGGGCAGCCAGGTCACGGTGGTCGCCGGGGGCGGGGCTGGGTGGCGGCGGCCTGGCCGGGTCGCGTCCGTAGGCGAACCCGGCTACCGCGCCGAGGGCGGCGAACGCGGCGGCGGCGATGAGCACGTCGTTGAGGCCGCTGGCGGTGCCGGCCGCCGCGGCGTGGGTGACTGCGGCGCGGGCGGCGGGCGGGACCAGCGCGGCGACCCGGGTGCCGGCGCCGGAGGCAACCGCCGAAGCGAGCCGGTGGGCGGCGCCGGGCGGGGCGGGCAGGCCGGCCAGGGCGTGCGCGGTGGCGGTGGTGACCCGGGAGGTATACAGCGCGCCGAGCACGGCCACGCCGGTGGCGATGCCGACCTGGCGCAGCGTGTTCACCAGGCCGGCGGCCATCCCGGCGTGGGCCGGCTCCACCGCCGTCAGCGCCGCCGAGGCCAG
>Ga0306920_100016289_pt1 | contig 10232 bp, 9 predicted proteins | sample flu12Cox44000170_FD_204666 | JGI IMG/M metagenome (GOLD analysis project Ga0306920, IMG submission 204666) | Lab enrichment of tropical soil microbial communities from Luquillo Experimental Forest, Puerto Rico - flux4day.12C.oxic.44.000.170 (v2)... | ecosystem: Environmental > Terrestrial >...
GGCCAAGCCCGGCGACACCTGGGCACCCAGCGTCGCGTACAACGGCAGCGAGTTCGTCATGTACTACACCGCCACCGAGAACGAGTCCCCCGGATACCAGTGCATCGGTGTGGCGACGTCCCCGACGCCGCTCGGGCCCTATCGGGACACGTCGTTACAGCCGATGGTGTGCCAGGACGGCAACGGCTGGGGAGCGCCGACCATCATGGGCTCCCCCTCACTCGGCGGCAGCATCGACCCCGACATCTTCACGGATAGCACGGGTAACTCATGGCTGCTCTGGAAGAACGACGGGAACCGCGTGGGACAGCCCACCACGATCTGGTCGGTGCAGCTGACATCGGACCTCTCGGAACCGGCCTCGAGCTCGACCAACCAATTGCTGAGCAACACCCAGGGCTCCTGGGAAGGTTCCATCATCGAGGGGCCGAACATGTACGAGACCGAGATCAACCACGGCTCGACCACGACCGACTCCTACTACCTGTTCTTCTCGGCGAACGTCGAGGCCTCGACCGCGTACGCGATTGGCTGGGCCAATTGCGCCGGCGCCGCAGGGCCCTGCACCGACGAAACGACGCTGAGCGGCCCGATCCTGTCCAGTGCGCCGGGCATGTCCGGCCCCGGAGGCCCGGCCCTGTTCAGATTGCCCGGTCAGACGGCGGATCAGGCGACACTCGCCGTTGCGGGCTGGCAGGGCGCGACGGTGGGCTACTTGAACTGCGGCATCCGACCGATGTACGAGGCAGACGTTTCCTTTACCGGCGCCGGCTCCCCGGCGGCACCGGTCCTCACCGATCCGACCCCCGACGTCGCTCCCGCAATCGGCCCGACCTGTCCGGCTCCCCCGCCACAACCTCCACCTGGGTACTGGCAGGTCGCTTCGGACGGTGGCGTCTTCACGTTCGGCGCGGCCCAGTTCTACGGCTCGGCCGGTGCCATCAGACTCAACAAGCCGGTCGTCGGCATGGCGGCAACTCCCGACGGAAAGGGGTACTGGCTCGTGGCGAGCGACGGCGGGATCTTCGCCTACGGCGATGCGCAATTCCATGGGTCGACGGGATCCATGGTGCTGAACGAACCGATCATGGGCATGGTCCCCACGCTCGACGGCGGCGGGTACTGGCTCATCGCTAGGGACGGCGGCGTGTTCGCTTTCGGCGACGCGCGCTTCTACGGGTCGACCGGCGGCAACGCACCGCCCTATCCGATCACGGCAGCCGCTGCCAGCTTCCTCGGCGGGGGCTACTGGATGGTCGACGCGAACGGCCAGGTCTTCAACTTTGGCAATGCTCCCAACGAGGGTTCACCGGGCTCCGCGCCCGACGGTTACACCATCAGCGGCATCGCGCCGACCCACAACGACAACGGCTATTGGCTGTCGAGTTGGAACGGCAACGTGGCCGGCTTCGGCAACGCGCCAAATTATGGCTCGATGTACGGCACGAATCTCAACGCGCCGGTGGTCGGCATCACGGCGACGCACGACGGTGCCGGTTACTGGCTCCAGGGCTCGGACGGAGGCATCTTCACGTTCGGCGACGCGCCGTTCCTCGGCTCGATGGGCGGGCGGCACCTGAACGCGCCGATGATCGGCATCACCTCGATCTAGTCCGCGCCACGTCCGTCACGAGACGTAGAGCTGTCCGTCCGACCCCTCTGCGATCTTCAGCCGCATAAGACCCGATTGGGCCGGACCGACTTCGACCGCGCCGGTGCGGCCGTTGAACTCTGACCCGTGGCACGGACAGATGAACAGGCGCGAGGTGCTCGAGTACTGCACGGTGCACCCGGCGTGCGGACACACGGCGTCGAAGGCCACGAAGGTGCCCGCTTCCGGTTGCACGACCAGCGAAGGGTCGCCCGAGGATGGGTCCTGGAACGAGGCGGCACCGCCCACGGGGACGTCGTTCGCTGCGCCGATCTTGGTTCCCGGCGGCACGCTCGGCGTGGAGTTCCCAGCCGTCGTAGGCGTCGCAGAGCTTCCGCTCGTGGTGGGCGCCGTACCGCTCCCCAGGACGGGCGCCTCCGTGCCTTGGGCAGACGAGCCGAAGAGGCGTCCGAGACCCGCGACGAGCCCGCCTCCGACGACGACCGCCGCGGCGGCTGCGCCCGCCGCGGCGCCCTTGGCGAGGACCGTTCGACGGTCGAGCTCCGCCTGGTCGATCCGGCTCGCGCTGGGGGGTTGCTGAGCCAGGAACGGACAGGGACCGGGCGCACAGGGCTGCCCGCCGCGGGCCTGGCATCTTCCCTCCTGGAACTGGCCGCACACGCGCCGCACCACGGCGAAGTCCACCGGCGTCACCGCTTGCGGCTCCGCACCCATCCTGCGCCGTATGCGATGCGCTAGTGCCGCGTCGGCTGATAGCACGCCGCCGGCGCCGGCGATCACCAACGGCGTCCACGCAAATAGGAAGACGATGTCGGAGCCCGTGTAGTAGGGGTGCGAGTGATAGCTGACCGTGAGGAACAGGGTGAAAGAGAGGATCAGCCCGCCGACGGCCGCCGGGCGCGCCAGGAAGCCGAGCAGTGTGCCGAGCCCGATCGCGAGTTCCCCGAACGCAATCAGAAGTCCCACGAGCACGGAGACGTGGGAGATCGGGCCGAGGAGGCTGTGGATTGGACTGACACGCCGAGCCGCCGCCAGCTGCGCCTGGATCGAGGCCGGATTGGCCGAATTGAAGAACGCGGGGTTGGCGAGCTTCTGCAATCCGGCAAAGACGAAGGTGACGCCGAGGAACGCGCGCAGGGGCAGCAACGCCCAGCCCGCCATGGAACGGGCGTGCGGCGGCGGTTGCAGCCATTCCCAGCTGGGCCCCGACGGTTCGGAGGACGAGGATGTCGTCGTCGGTCGATCGCTCGCACGTCGGACTCGGGTGGAGGAGGCGACGGGCCGTGTGTGACCGGCGCCTGAGCGATGTCGGCTTGGCGGTGTTGGCATCTATGCGTGAGGGCGGTTCGGCGATGAGGCGCGGTGACCTGATTGCCATCCCATTGTGCCAGTCGATCCTTACGGGACCCTGTCGGGGGACGCGGTTGGGAGGACGTGACCTACTGCAGTGATCTTACGGGCCGGAGGCGCGGCCGGATTGCGGCCTATCCTGGGTTCGGGTGCCGACACGAGGTGTGGACAGGATGTCCATTATTCGCTCGGCGGCCCCAGGGGAGGGCAGGCCATGACGGGCAGCACCGGCGGATTCGAGCTGCGGGGCATCAACCATCTGGCGTTGGTGTGCCGCGACATGGAGCGAACGGTCGACTTCTACACGAACGTGCTCGGCATGCCGTTGGTCAAGACGATCGAGCTGCCCGCCGGCATGGGACAACACTTCTTCTTCGACTGTGGTGGCGGCGATTGCCTCGCCTTCTTCTGGTTTCCGAATGCCCCCGAGGGTGTCCCTGGGGTCAGCGCGCCCGCAGCGCGGCCCGATCAGGGTGATCTCACCAGCGCCATCGGGTCGATGAACCATGTTGCATTCGACGTCGCGCCGGAGAAGATGGAGGAGTACCGCGACCGCCTCATCGCCGCGGGCATCGACTGCACCGAGATAGCCAACCACGATGATTCCGAGTTCGGCATCAGCGACGAATTGCATGCAGGCGTCTACGTGCGCAGCATCTACTTCCAGGACCCCGACGGCATCCTTCTCGAATTCGCCTGCTGGATGCGCGGGTTCGACACTGCCGACGTCTCACATGCACCGGCGCGCAGCGTCGACGTTGGCCTGGCCGCCGAGTCCGAGCTCCCGGCTCAACCCACGCCCGTCTGAACCGGGCCGCACAGCCAGCGGACGTCCACCCGCCCCGACCCCAGAACAGAGACCCTTCATGCCCAGACTCCACCAGGTCCGCAAGGACGAGGCGACTGCTCCGATCGTCACCACGATGTACGAATGGCTCTTCGAGGGACGCGATCCCGTCGCCGAACCAGGCCGGTGGGACGGCACAACCGGCGACTGGTGGACCGTCTTTGCCAACAGCCCCGACATCCTTGATCATTGCGTCAAAGGTTTCGGGCTCTACCAGTCGCCGGACCGCAAGCTCGATCCGAAGCTCCGCGAGCTCGGTCAGATCCGGGCCGGCTGGGCCGCCGGCAGCCAGTTCGTGTTCAGCCAGCATGCCAAGTCGATGCGCGGCCTCGACATGCCCGAATCGAAGATCACCTCGATCCCCGCCTGGAGCGTCGCGCCGGAGGGTACGTACGACGCCGCCGAGCGCGCCGTCCTCGCCTACACCGACTGTCTCGTCTACGACCACGGTCGCGTGCCCGACACCCTCTTCGAGGAGCTGCGGCGCCATCTCGACGACCTGTCGATTCTCGAGCTCACCTACATCACGACGCTCTACTTCCAGCACGCGGTGATGTCGAAGGCCCTGCGCACTGAGTTTGACGACCGCGACGAAGTGGTCGTCGAGGTGCCCGGCCCGCCCGGAGCGACCGCGATGCACCCGGGGAACGGCCGATGAGCGCGCCGTACGACGTCCATCCGGCCGACGAGCCGCGCCACACACCCGACGCCGAGGACCTGTGGAACGAGTCGTACTACTGCGACTTCGTGCAGGGGGACGGGTCCTGGGGCGGCTGGCTCCGGCTCGGCCTCTACCCGAACAGACGGGTCGCCTGGTGGACAGCGTGGGTCGTGCGCCCCGGAGCGCCTGGCCTCTGCTCCGTGGACTACAGCGCCCCGGTGCCTCCGGGCGACACCCTCGTGTCGGAGTCGGCGTCGGTCGGCCGGGTGGAGATCGACGTGCGGCGTCCGCTCGAGGAGTTCCGCCTCGCCGTGGACAGTCCCGCCGTCACGCTTGCCAAACCCTCGGATGCGTACCGCGACAAGGCCGGTGGTGCCGCCGCACGCCTGGCGGCGGACCTGACCTGGTTCACCGACGGCGTGCCCTACCACTACAACGTGACCACCCGTTACGAGATCCCCTGCACCGTCCGCGGCACGGTCACGATCGACGGCGTGACCCACGAGGTGAACGGCCATGGCCAGAGGGATCACTCCTGGGGCGTGCGTGACTGGTGGGCGTTCGGATGGTGCTGGTGCTCGTTGCGGCTCGACGACGGCACCAGGGTCCACCTGGCCGACATCAGGGTGCCGGGCATGCCCGTGTTCTTCGGCTACGTCCAGACGCCCGGGGCCGTGACTCCGCTGTCCGCACTCCGCGTCTCCGAGGAGTTGGTGCAGCACGGCTTCCCGAAGAAGGCTCGTATCGACCTGACGGCTGGGCTTGACGCGCCGCCGACCACTCTCGGCCTCGACGTCGCGCCCGTCGCGTTCGGGCCGGTCCTGCTGCGCGACGACGGGCGGACCAGCCGGTTCCCCCGGGCACTTCTCGAGTGCCGAGCCGACGACGGGCGCTACGGGACTGGCTGGATCGAGTGGAACCAACCCGACTCCCCCAGCTGAACACGAACCCTCTCGGAGTGCCCGAGCACGCGATTTCCGATGTGGCCGGGCCGCGCCCTGGTACCGAACCCCGCCGATGCCGTCGTCTGACGATGGGATCAGCGGCAGTGGCGGCGGTCGCACGGGTGCCGGGCCTCAACGCCCTGCCGGCCGGAGCCAAATCGACGACGACCACAGCGGCGCACGGCAGCACGACGACGACCACTGCCCGCTCCGCCCTGAGCCATGTAGGTGGTCATCATGACCGACGCCCCGGACACGGCGCGCTTGACCACACCCATGATCCCCTTGCCACCTATGCCCCCGCCGGTGTTCGTCTCCATCTGGATCGCATCGGACATCCAGCTGAACTCGCCGGCCTCCGAGACGATCGATTCGCCGGCCTGGAGCGAGAGCTCGAGCACCGGCATCGTGGTTCCGTGAACCGCTTCTTCCATGGTGAACCTCCCAACTCTGGGTTGACCGCCTCGCCCGCCAGCCGTCGGGGTCAGGCCATCGATTCAGGCAGCTCGAAGTCGCCCGAGCGTACGCCCCGGCCCGGGCCGTGCGCTCCGCGCACCAGACGCTCTGCGACGGAGACCTCGGTCAGGCCCAGGGCGATCCCGAAGGCAGTGCTCACGACGAACGTGGAGAGGAACACGAGCCCCAGCGCTTCGTCTGGCACCTGGTCGTGGACCAGCACGAGGACCTCGTGCTCCACCGCCAGTGGAATGGCGACGAAGCAGAACACGAGCGCGAAGTGGGGCCACACCAGAAGGAGGGAACGCCGGAAGGCTTGCCGCACGGTGCAGCCCAGGAGGTTGATGAGCGGGCCGACGAGAGCGAAGAGCGTGTCGAGCACGAGGCCGGGGAGCACGATGAGCAGCGCAGCGACGGCACCCAAGACCAGGAGGACGACGTCGGCCAGGAAGAGCCGGACCCACGGGAGGGTCCGGAGGACCTCACCGATCGGTTGCGGCGTCTCATTGCGTTCCACCGCGCCGACCATGCGCTCGAGCATGCCGCTGTAGAAGGTCAAGCCCAACGTGGACGCGCCGTAGACGAACGCGAAGGCGACCGACTCGAGCCCGAGGCGGTCGACCGCGAGCTCGGTGAAAATCGTCCCTTGGAGCGCGTCGAGAGCGAAGATGATGAGGGCCGGGACCACGACGCGGGCTGGCTCGGCGCGGAACGTCCGCCACGCCATGGACAGGAGCTCGAGTGGGTGCAGTTCGTGGCGGACCGGACGGTCGCCGGGCGTCGCGGCACCCGTCATGCGGGCATGAATCCGTCACCCACGAAGTCGAACAGGCGGCCATCCGGGTCGAAGGTCGCTGTCTGCCCTTCGAACCGGTGCTGCCCGACGGTCATCACGGTCCCCTCGGGCGCGACGAACGCCAGCTCGGTGAAGCCCGCGGCGGCGAACGAGGACCGTATGGCCGGGGTGGCGTCGGGGGGACGCCGGTGCCGCGTCCACACGACTTGGGCCCCCGGACGGCAGAACGATGGCAAAGCCTCGATGGTCGCGGTGATGTCAGCCGCGCTGATGTTGCCGAAGACCCCGCACAAGAGGACCAGGTCTGCGGGGACCAGTGCGGCGTACCACATGGAGAGGGAGGCGTCGCCCTCGACGACGCGCACCACGTCGCCGACGCCGGCTGCATCGGCACGCGCCCGGGCGAAGGCGACGAGCGCCGGGTCCTTCTCCACGAGCAGCGCGGCAACCTCGTCACGGCGCGGGTGGGCGGCGACGACGTCGATCACGTCGCGCCCCTGGCCGGCGCACAGACTGACGACACGGATCGGGCCGGCGTGGTCGGGCGGAACGGCATCGAGCCCTTGGCGCACCATCCCTTGGACCGTGCGCAGACGGAGCGAGAGGTTCGACGCCGGATCCTCGTAAGGGGCGTGCCATTTCTCCCAGTGGGACCGCTCCTCAGATCCTTCGTGGTCCCCGGGCACCATGGCGCCCCATCGTAGGGTGGGTGTCCGTGACGGCCCCATGAACCGAGGCGCAACCGTCTCGTGATCAAGTACCTGGGCTCGAAGCGCCGGCTCGTCCCCGTCCTGAGCGAGATCTGCCGGTCTGCTTGCGCCCGCACGGCGCTCGACCTCTTTACCGGCACGACCCGCGTGGCCCAGGCCTTCAAGGCCCAGGGCGTGCACGTCACCGCTGTCGACAGTGCACGGTACGCGCACGTCTTTGCCCAGACCTACGTCGAGGCGGACGCCGCCTCCACCGACGTGGGCGCGCTCGAGGCGGCCGTCGCCTCCCTCAATGCGCGGCCGGGCGTGGACGGGTATGTGACCGAGATGTTCAGCCGCCAGGCCCGCTACTTTCAGCCGCACAATGCAGCCCGGATCGACGCCGTGCGCGAGGCGATCGAAAGGGAGTTCGCGGGATCGGCGCAGCATCCGCTGCTCCTGACAAGCCTCATCGAGGCTGCCGACCGGGTCGACTCGACGACCGGCCTGCAGATGGCGTACGTGAAGCAGTGGGCCCCACGTTCGTTCAACCCGCTGGCACTACGGGTGCCGCTGCTGGTCGAGGGCCGAGGGCGTGCCGTCAAGGGCGATGCGGTCGAACTGGCGCCCTCCCTCGGGCATTTCGATCTGGCGTATCTCGATCCGCCCTACAACCAGCACCGCTACTTCACCAACTACCACGTGTGGGAGACGCTCATCGCGTGGGACGAGCCGGAGGCCTACGGCGTGGCGCGCAAGCGCGTCGACGCGCGGGACCCCGCCACGCACTCGGTGTTCAACTCGAAGCGGACGATGCCGGGCGCGCTGGCCGCCGTGGTGGGATCGGTTGACTGCGACCTCCTCGTCCTCTCGTACAACGACGAGGCGTGGCTCGCACTCGACGAGCTGGAGGCGATGTGCGCGCAGCCTGGTCCCGGCGGCGGAGCGCCGCGGGCGGTCGCGACCCTGGCGTTCGACTCGGCCCGCTACGTGGGTGCGCGGATTGGCATCTTCGACCCTTCCGGGCGCAAGGTCGGCCGGGTCAGCCACGTGTCCAATCAGGAGTTGCTGGTCATCGCGGGGGAGGCTGACCTCGTGCGCCGTGTGGTCGACGCGGCACGGTCGGCCGGTTCGGCGCCGCGCCGAGGGGTCCCGCACACCGGGCGGGACGGGATGGGCGACGCGCCCACGGTGGATCGGCTACAACAGGCGACGTGAGCAAGAACGATCACGGTGGCCACGACAAGAGCCACCATGACGACGGCTTCCCCCGCCTCGAGGACTGCGACCTCTCGCTCCGTCTCTCCAAAGACGAAGAGGCAAAACGCCTCGGCCGGGCGCAGCGGCGCCTGCTTCACCTCCGGCTGATCAACGGCGGCCAGCTCAACGAGGGCATGCTCGGACCGCCCGTGTGCATCGTGTTCGAGGGGTGGGACGCGGCGGGCAAGGGTGGCGCCATCAAGCGGCTGGTCGAACCTCTGGACCCCCGACACGTGCACGTGGCGCCGTTCGCGGCGCCGAACTCCGACGAGCTGCGCCACCACTTCCTCTGGCGGTTCTGGCCCCCCCTGCCCGGATGGGGTGGGATGACCATCTTCGACCGGAGCTGGTACGGGCGCGTCCTCGTCGAACGGGTCGAGAACCTGGCCACCGAGGTGCAGTGGCGCCGCGCTTACCAGGAGATCAATGACTTCGAGCACACGCTGGCCGAGGAAGGCATGATCGTCATCAAACTCTGGATGCACCTGTCGCACGAGGAACAGCTGCGCCGCTTCATCCGCCGGCGTGACGACCCGCTCAAGTCGTGGAAGCTGACCGACGAGGACTGGCGCAACCGGGAGAAGCGAGGCGAGTACGACGCGGCCGTCTCGAACATGTTGCGGCTGACGCACGGGCCGCTCGCGCCGTGGGACGTGATCGCATCCGAGAACAAGCGCTACGGAAGAGTGGAGGTTATCGAGACGGTGATCCGGCGCATGGAGGCGGGCATGGAGCGCTGGGGCGTTCCCGTGCCGTCCAACGACGAAGCCGAGGAGAAGACCGAGCTCGCACTGGTGCTCGACGACCCAGAGTTCCAACACGGCCCCGAAGGTCCGCCGAACGGCGCCGCCAACGCCGAGGAGCGGGTCCAGGCGTGAGCCTCTCGTCGACGGGTCGCGCCGGGATCACGATCCCGTTCGAGGGGATCCCGCTCCACGCGCACCGCGAGTGGTACGGCCGGCTCCGCGAGCTCGGCTACACGGACCTGTGGTCCGCCGAGGTCGACGGCGCAGACGGCTTCACGCCACTGACCCTGGCGGCGGCGTGGGAGCCTTCCTTGCACCTTGGCGTCGCCATCACACCGGTGTACACCCGCGGCCCCGCGCTGCTGGCGCAAAGCCTGGCCGCGCTGGCCGACGCCGCGCCGGGACGCGTCGCCTGCGGGCTGGGCGCCTCCTCGGAGGTCATCGTGGCCAATTGGAACGGCCTGGCCTTCGAGGAGCAGTTCAAGCGGGTGCGCGACACGGTGCGCTTCCTGCGCCTCGCGTTCAGCGGCGAGAAGATCACGGCGGACTTCGGGACGTTTTCGGTGAAGGGTTTCAAGCTGTCGCGGATCCCCGAGCAGCTCCCGCCGATCTACCTGGCGGCGCTGCGGCCGGGCATGCTGCACCTGGCCGGGCGCGAGGCGGACGGCGCCATCCTCAACTGGCTCAGCGCGGACGACGTCAGGACCTCGGTCGCCGAGGTGGAGAGGGCGGCGGCGGGAGCACTGCGCGAGATCGTGGCCCGCATCTTCGTCATCGTGTGCGAGGACGCCGACCTGGCGCGCACCATCGGACGCCGCATGATCACCGCCTACCTGAATGTGGAGGCGTACGCCGAGTTCCACCGCTGGCT
>Ga0306920_100016290_pt1 | contig 10231 bp, 6 predicted proteins | sample flu12Cox44000170_FD_204666 | JGI IMG/M metagenome (GOLD analysis project Ga0306920, IMG submission 204666) | Lab enrichment of tropical soil microbial communities from Luquillo Experimental Forest, Puerto Rico - flux4day.12C.oxic.44.000.170 (v2)... | ecosystem: Environmental > Terrestrial >...
AAGACCCGGTCCTCGTGGTGCGCGACACAGCGGGTCAGGTGCGCGCTTTCCTCAATGTCTGCCGCCATCGTGGCAACCGATTGTGCCGCGCCGATTCCGGCAATGCCGCGAGCTTCACCTGCGCCTATCACGGCTGGACCTATCGCAACGATGGGAGGCTGGTCGGAGTCCCGTACTTCAAGGAAGCCTACCACAATGAATTAAATCGGGAACACTGGGCTCTGGTTCCGGTACCACAGCTCGCCAATTACAAGGGATTGCTGTTTGCCACCTTCGACGCCAAGGCGCCGCCGTTGCGTGAATATCTCGGCGAGATGACCTGGTATTTGGACGCGTTTTTTGATCGGCGCGAAGGCGGCATCGAGGTAATCGGCGGTATGCACAAATGGGTCATGCCGTGCAATTGGAAATTCCCCGCCGAAAATTTTGGCGGCGACAGCTATCATACATCGTGGAGCCATCTATCGGCGATCCAGACCGGTTCCGGCGGTGATTTCCGCATCAACCCGGACCCACGCGGGGCCATGCTCTCCCCCGGCAATGGCCACTGCGTCATCGGGGTCGGCCCCGATACCGTTGCCGATCCGCCGGCCCCCGCGATCCTGGCCTATGAGGCCGCGATCCTTCCAGAGATGAAGAAGCGCCTCGGCCCGCGTTTCGACCGAGTCAAGCCCGTCGTTGGCACCGTATTCCCGAACTTCTCGATGCTGCGGCCCACCTCTCGCACCATTCGCGTCTGGCACCCGCGGGGACCTGACAGGACCGAAGTCTGGGCGTGGGTCTTTGCCGACAAGGCCGCTCCTGCGGAAGTCAAGGAAGCCATTCGGTTGGCGGGCGCGCGGGTGTTCGGTCCGTCGGGGACCTTCGAGCAAGACGATATGGATAACTGGCAGGGCTGCACGCAAACTGGGCGCGGCGTGGTCGCGCGCCGCTATGCCTTGAGCTATGAAATGGGACTGGGCCACGAGCATTTCGACAAGGATCTGGGCGCATTGGCGAGCGAGTATTGCTACAGCGAAAGCAACCATCGCGGCTTCTATCGCCGGTGGGCACAACTAATGGCGGCCGAAAGCTGGACCGACGTCTCCCCGGAGAAAGCCCATCACGCCGGCCCTCTCCCAGCGGGCGGGTAGAGCGATGGACCGGCGTAACAGCAGGATCAGGGGGCAGCGTTTGGCCAGTCCAGTCGCGTTGCAAATGATTTGAGGAGGGTCACATGGGGGCGGATGTTGCTGGTCTCGTTGATGCCGATCGCGGGTTGATCGGGCGCCGCATCTACATTGAGCCCCAAATTTACGAGCAGGAGTTGGAACGCATCTTCGCGCGGTGCTGGCTCTTTTTATGCCACGAGAGCCAGATCCCGCAGCCCGGCGATTTCTTTACCACTTACATGGGTGAAGACCCGGTCCTCGTGGTGCGCGACACAGCGGGTCAGGTGCGCGCTTTCCTCAATGTCTGCCGCCATCGTGGCAACCGATTGTGCCGCGCCGATTCCGGCAATGCCGCGAGCTTCACCTGCGCCTACCACGGCTGGACCTATCGCAATGACGGCAGGCTAGTCGGCGTGCCGTGGCTCAAGGAGGCCTATTACGGCGAATTGGAGCGCGACCAGTGGGGCCTCGAACCGGTAGCGAAGCTCGACAGCTACAAGGGGTTGTTCTTCGCTACCTTTGATCCCAATGCACCGGCGCTGCGCGAGTATTTGGGAGAAATGACCTGGTATCTCGATGCCTTCTTTGATCGGCGCGAAGGCGGGGTAGAGGTAATCGGCGGTATGCACAAATGGGTCATGCCGTGCAATTGGAAGTTTCCCGCGGAAAACTTCGGCGGCGATTCCTACCACGTGCAGTGGAGCCATCTTTCGGCGGTCAAGACGAACTTCAGCTTGGGTGCGGCGGCCAAACCGGAGACCACGGGAAGCTTGGTGTCCCCCGGCAACGGGCACGTGTTAATTTGCTTCGGGCCCAACGACGTGGCCGACCCGCCAATACCCGAGATTCTGGAATATGAGAAACAGATCCGCCCGGAGGTCGAAAAGCGTCTCGGACCCCGTTCGGGTCGGATCAACCCGATCGTCGGTACTGCCTTCCCCAATTTTTCGATGCTTCGCGCCACCTCCCGCACGTTCCGCGTCTGGCATCCTCGCGGTCCCGACAAGACCGAAGTGTGGTCCTGGGTCTACACTGACAAGGCGGCGCCGCCGCATGTCAAGGAAGCGATGCGGCTGGGCGGGGTGCGAGGCTTTAGTCCATCCGGCACCTTCGAGCAGGACGATATGGATAACTGGCAGGAATGCACCCGGACCTGTCGCGGGGTCGTCTCGCGGCGATTGGCGGTCAATACGCAAATGGGCTTAGGGCACGAGCGCTTCGACGCCGATCTCAAAGCCTGGGCCAGCGATTTCCGCATGAGCGAGAGCAACCACCGCCAGTTCTATGGGCGCTGGGCTCAGCTTATGCAGGCTGAGAACTGGGCTGCAGTGCCACGCGGCAATGGATGGGCGGGAGCGGGACGTGCCGGGAGTAAATGAAGACGTCCTCCGCGAGATCGTGTAGCCGTGAATCTCTCGGGTGTCGTTTATCCGGCCTGAGGGGTGCCGAGGTCCTCAGGAGAACTCAGGTCGTATAGGCGGCGTCGAAAAAGGAGAGTTCGAGCGCTACAGCGCGAGAAAAGGAGTCGCGGCACAGATCTGCGTGCGCCGGGCCGACGCGATCCAACTCCGTGCGCAGGAAATCGACAAACCCACGAAAATTCGAATTGTCGTGCAGCGTGATCCACTCCGCGTGTACGAAGTTGCTCGGCAGCGGCTGCGGCGCGCGGGACGCCCAATCGAGATACAGCCATTCGGCCACCACCAGAACCGAAAGCGCGGCCGCATAGCTGCGCGTCTCCGCCGCCTCGCGCATGATCGCCTTGAAGCCTATGGTCGGCTGCGTATCGGGATCGGCTGCGCGCCTGGTCTCGGTGACGCCGAGCGCTTCGAACGCCCGGAGGAAATAGGTGTCTTCCTCGGCCGACACCATGCCGATGAAGCGGCCAAAGCGCAGCCTGGCCGCGAACGTGTCGGCGCTGGCAAGCGCCGCACCGAGCAGAACCAGGAAACTGTCGAGAAAGCGGTGATCCTGAATGAGATAGCGCGCCATCACCGCATCGGACACGGCTCCGGCGAATAGCTCATTCACAAAGCGATGCTGCACAGCGCGCGACCAATCAGCCTCACTCGCGGCACGCAGGGTTTCGGTAAAGCGTTCGGGCATGACAGCGGTCCCCGTCTGACCATTCGATTGTCAGAATAGCGACTCCGCCCGCGCACTTCACGGGTGAGCAGGCATCTCGGCTGACCATACGCACAAAACTCTGGCGTCTTTTTCCAAGCCATTCGGGTACTGATTGTACGAGAGGGACCTATGGTTTCGAATCCGGCTTCCGCCACCGCACGTGGCGTGCAATGAAATAGAGCGACAGACAGCGAAGATAAGACCCATCGTTGGTTCGGGCTCCTATGCGCGCTGCGTGACAAGTGATAAGTTCGTTAGCGCTGTTATCTCGCACGAGAGCCCAGCAAACGGGCCAAGAGAGAATGGGACGTCGGGGCTCGTACCCCGCTCGTCAGATCAGGGAGTGGTACGGAAATGAAACGGGATCTGCGCGTGCTCGCGGCTGCGGGAGCATTACTGACGGTCCTAGCCACCGTCGATGCGGCGTTCGCCCAAAAGCAGGGCGGCATATTGCGAATGTACAGTCCCGACAGTCCGGGCAGCATGTCGATCCACGAGGAAGCGACGATCTTCGCCGAAGGGCCAATGATGGGGGTGTTCAACAATCTGGTCATCTACGACCAGCATGTGCCGCAAAACAGTCTGCAGTCGATTGTGCCCGATCTGGCCACCAGCTGGTCCTGGAACGAGGACGGAACCGAGCTGACATTGCCGCTACACGAAGGTGTGGCGTGGCACGATGGCAGACCCTTCACGGCCAAGGATGTTCAGTGCACGTGGGACATGCTGACCGGCAAGTCGAATGAGAAGCTACGCGTCAATCCCCGCAAATCATGGTACGGGAACCTCGACAGTGTGACCACCAATGGTGATTACGAAGTCACCTTTCGTTTGAAGCGACCGCAGCCGGCCTTTGTTGCGCTGCTCGCTTCTGGGTTCTCGCCTGTCTATCCCTGCCATGTACCGCCGCGCGATATGCGCAGCCATCCGATTGGTACCGGCCCGTTCAAATTCGTTGAATTCAAGCCCAACGAGTACATTAAAGTGACGCGAAACCCGGATTACTGGAAGAAGAGCCGGCCTTATCTCGATGGCATCGAGTATACGATTATCCGGAATCTCTCGACGGCGGTATTGGGGTTCGTTGCGGGCAAGTTCGACATGACCTTCGCATATAGCCTCACCGTCCCACTCTTCAACGACGCGAAGAGCCAGCTGCCACAGGCAATCTGCGAACTGACGCCAAGCAGCATCAACCGTAACCTGCTTATCAACCGGGATAAACCACCCTTCGACAATCGCGATCTTCGTCGGGCGATGGCGCTGAGTCTGGACCGCCAAGCGTTCATCGATATCATCACCATGGGACAGGGAGACATTGGCGGGGTTATGCAGCCTGCGCCCGCCGGACTATGGGGCATGCCGCCCGAGATACTCAATTCACTGCCGGGCTATGATCCCGACGTGCCGAAAAACCGCACGGAAGCCCGACAAATCATGAAGACGCTCGGTTTTGATCCCGATAACCATCTCAAGATCAAAGTGACGGTGCGCGATATTCCGTACTACCGCGACCCGGGAGTGATTCTGATCGACCAATTGCAGCAGGTCTATATCGATGGTGAACTCGAGCCGGTCGACACGACCAACTTTTTCCCGAAGATGATGCGCAAAGACTACAGCGTCGGCCTTAACCTCCAATTTGCGGGTGATCCCGACCAGACCTTACCGTTGCTCTACGGATGCGGTTCGGAGTTCAACCGAAACAATTACTGTAATCCGGAGGTAGAGAAGCTGATCGACCGGCAATCGAGCGAGGTAGACGAGGAAAAGCGAAAACAGCTGGTGTGGCAGATCGAACGGAAACTAGCGGAGGACGATGCTCGACCGATCATCTTCTACAGCCGCGATGGGACGTGTCGGCAACCGCACGTAAAGGGGCTGACGCTGATGGTCAACAGCATCTTTAACGGATGGCGCATGGAAGACGCCTGGCTCGACAAATGACATAAACGGCCGATTGCCACGAGTGCTACGGTCGAGGAGATGATTGTGACATTTGCTTCGAAGGTGTGGCCCTTAGGTAGTGTCCTCGGCGAGCAAAGCCTTGACGTCCAGCAGCGATCGCCCTAGGTCTCACAGGCAGACCACAACAGGAGTATGCCTCCAACGGGTCGGAGGGGGCCGGCCAAGAGCTGCCGCATCGGCACATTTCCTTCCGCAAACGGCCGATTGAGACCTCGAGAAAAGGAATTCCGGGTGTGAGCCGTCGCGGCGAGAGCCACGCCCCAAATTGAACATCTGACGTTGTCGGATCGCTAGTCGCGCCGGATCTGTCGCCGATGGACCGGTCGGCAGTGTGTCATTTTGGTGACCGAATAACGTCCTGCCGAATATTAAAAGCACACTCGGTCATCAGATTTGAACCAGTAACCTGCCTGGCTCGCCGGGCACCGGAAACGGAGAAAGCTTATGCAATGCACCAAACGTAAGACTGCGAGGACGCGCCTGCTGCAATCGTTTGCAGCCGTCGCGCTGACCGCCGGCGCGCTACTCCTGGTCGCGACCGCAGAGGCCCAGATGAACCCGCCGCAGGCTCGTCCCCAGGCGTAATCACCTCAGACCCAATCCCAGCCGACGGCATCGCCATCAACATCAATTTCTGACAAAAAGCTGAATGCCGCGGACGCGGCTATCGGTCAGGTCGCCACCATTCAGCAGAGCTACGAAAGCAAGATCGCGGCCGCGCCGCCCCCCTTCCGCGCGCTCCGGGAACCCGCTCGCAGGCGACGGGACGAAGAACGGCTTTTCGCTCCGAACAAAGAACCGGTCACAAACCAAAAGGAACTCTTGACACGAAAAGCCCCATACAAGTTCGAATCCACCTCGCTCCAGCAAAGAGTCTGCGAACTTTCGGTTCCTGCGAGGCTGCGCCGACCCAGGCTTGACGCTATTTCGCGCCGCGCCCATTTTGCGTGACGCTCACGAGGAGGTCCGCGCCCATGTCCGATCTGTTCGAGCCGTACATGAACAATTTGGTGCCGATGGTGGTCGAGCAGACAAACCGCGGGGAACGCGCCTACGACATCTATTCGCGGCTGTTGAAGGAGCGGATCATCTTCCTGGTCGGGCCGATCCACGACGCCGTCGCCAGCCTCATGTGCGCCCAGCTGTTATTTCTCGAGGCGGAAAACCCGAACAAGGACATCAATTTCTACATCAATTCGCCGGGCGGGGTGGTGTCCTCCGGGCTCGCGATCTACGATACGATGCAGTACATCCGTTCGCCGGTGGCGACGGTGTGCATCGGGCAGGCGGCATCGATGGGCTCGCTGCTGCTGGCTGCGGGTGCCGTGGGCAAGCGCTATTCGCTGCCGAATTCGCGGATCATGATCCACCAGCCCTCCGGCGGCGCCCAGGGGCAGGCGACCGACATCGAGATCCAGGCGCGCGAGATCCTGGCGCTGCGAGCCCGGCTCAACGAGATCTACGTCAAGCACACCGGTCAGCCGCTGGAGGCGATCCAGGCCGCGGTCGAACGCGACAAGTTCCTGTCGCCGGCCGAGGCGAAGGAGTTCGGCCTCATCGACGAGGTCGTCGAAAACCGCTCGGGCGCCCCGGAGTAGCCGGTCTGCCAATTCGATCGCCTTGCCGAGGTGGGCGGCGGCCCCCTTGCACGGTGCTCGCGTACTGGAAGTTCGAATCCAGCTCCCTCCAGGGAAGAGTCCGATGCGAACTTGTTCAGAAAAAGCGTCGTAGCTTCACGCACAAAATGTCGCCTGTGCGATCCCGTCCCGCCGTCGAGTCGAAAATTTTCGAGGCCCCCCCTTCAAACCAAATCGGTTTTCGCTTTTGGTCGTGGGTGGCCGGCATGAGGGAGCAGAGCGAGCAATATCTGTTTGGCTACTTGGCAGCTACACCGGTCGCAGCTCAGGTGGCGCTGATGGATGATCGTGGCCTACCGACCTCTCCCCGCAAGTGGGGCGAGGTAAATTGGGCGCGCCCTCAACCCTGCCATCGATCCACCGCCCGTCTCAAACGTTCACCGGAGCGAGCGGCTGGCGCCCGCGGATCAGATCGGCCGCCTTTTCGGCCATCATGATGATGGGCGCGTTGATTCCGCCGCCGACCATGTCCGGCACCACCGAGGCGTCGACCACCCGCAGCCGCTCGACCCCGAACACCCGCAGCTCGCCATCCACCACCGCCGCGTCGTCGTCCTCGGTGCCCATCCTGCAGGTCCCGAGCGGGTGATGGACGCTGATGCCGGTCGCCCGGATATGCGCGTCGATGTCTCGGTCGGAGGTCTTGTCGGTTCCCGGCGCGATCTCTCCCGCGATGAACGGGCGCAGCGGGGCCTGTTGCGCGACGTCGCGCGCCAGCCGCAAGCCGGCGCGTAAGGTCGCCCAGTCCTTGTCGGTGGCGAGGAAGTTCTGCCGGATGCGCATCGGCCGACGGGGATCTGCGGAAACGAGATCGAGCCGGCCGCGGCTCTCCGGCCGCAACACCACCGCACGGCAGGCGAAGCTGTCGGCGTAACCTCGGATGAACGGCGGCAGGTACGGCCTCGCCGTGAGCGGCGCCGCGGCGAACAGGAATTGTACGTCCGGCAGGGCGCCGGGGAGCGGGCTCCTCAGAAAGGCTATCGCGCCGCCCGGCAGGTCGGCGGAGATGCCGGATCCGAGGAAATAGGTTTTGGCCAGATCGACCGCGATGCGGTCGAGCCGCATCTTGGCGTGCAGTGGGCCGGGCTCGGTGCGCCGCCACAGGATCGGAGCCGAGATGTGATCCTGCAGATTACGGCCCACACCTCTTAGCGGGGCGGCGACCGAGATGCCGTGCGGGCGCAGATCGTCGGGATCGCCGATCCCTGACAGCATCAGCAACTGCGGCGTGTTGATGACGCCGGCGGCGAGGATCACCTCGCGTTCGGCGCGAGCCGTGACGCGTTCGCCGCCTTTGAGGTATTCGACCCCGATCGCTCGCCCTTGGTCGAGCACGATCCGGGTGGCGAGCGCATCGGTCTCGACGGTGAGTGCTGCGCGCGCCAGCGCCGGCCGCAGGTACGCGACAGCGGCACTGCAGCGCCTGCCGTCGCGGATCGTCGCCTGCGAGCGGCCAAAGCCTTCCTGCTGGGCACCGTTGTAATCGTCGGTGGCGGGATGTCCGGCGGCGATCCCAGCCGCCACGAAAGCATCAGAGATCGGGTCCGGGTAGCGAGACCAGCGCGTCGTCAGCGGTCCGCCGCCGCCGCGATAGGGGCCGGGGCCTTCCTCCCACGCCTCCTGTCGCCGGAAGTACGGGAGGACGTGGGCATACGACCAATGCGGCAATCCCGTATCGCCCCAGCGGTCATAGTCGCCGCGGTGGCCGCGCACATAGGCCATCGCGTTGATCGACGACGAGCCGCCGATCACCTTGCCGCGGGCGCATTCGACGCCGCGCCCGTCGAGCGTCGTCTCGGGTTCGGCGAAATACATCCAGTCGTGCAGCCGCCGCTCGAGGATCCGGCCCCAGGCGAGCGGGATCGACAGCCATGGGTCGCGGTCCCAGCCACCGGCCTCGATCAGCAGCACGCGCGCATCCCCGTCCTCGGTCAAGCGGTGCGCCAGCGTACAACCGGCCGAGCCGGCGCCGACGATGATGTAGTCGTAGTCCGTGCTCTGCATGGCTCGTCTCCCTACAAGTTGAGACTGTCAGCTCTTGTCCCTGTTCCTCGTCGTTCCGCGAAAGCCGAAACCCAGGGATTTCAATTGCTTGCCCACCGTGTTTTACGCCGGCTGGCAGATCAGCGGCAAACCACACGGCGCTCCGAACGATGGGTACGTGCCTATCCCGGTGCAGCTATTGCGTCAATCACATTGGGTTTGCGTATTCCCTCTCCTGGCCTGTCCGCCACTCGCCAGCTGTCGTCGGCGGCGATGCGTTCGAGGCCGTCCCCGGTGGCGGCGATGCTTATGTCTTCTCGAATTTCCTGGTGGTTTGGGAGGATGATCGGGCCGTCCGCCCGTTGCGGAATTGTCGTAAGGCGATTGCCGGGGACGGCACAGTGTTGCTCGTCGAATGGGTGATGCCTACCGGCGACGAGCCTCAGGAGGGCTTCCGGTTCTGGGACACCGTGACCAGAGACCTGTTGATGTTCAGCATACTGGGAAAGGGAAATGGCCGCGTGCGAACTAGAGCGGGATTTCGCGAACTTCTCGCTGCGGCCGGGTTCAAGCTGACCGCCGTCATCCCGACCCGAGGGTCGGTCAGCGTAATCGAAGCCAAACCTAGCGATTAGACTAATCCCTCTGAAGCGAACGTCGCGAAGGACCGCAATAGGTCCACGACGGTGTCCACTTGGGCGAAGCGGACGGCCGGTTTGAATCGATCTTGTCGGTTACCCGCCGTCGAGGGCAACGTCCGGAAGCGGCGCGTCTCGCCCGTTGCCCCGTGTTCCCGCGAACGTCCCTTGACTGAACCGACAACGGACGCTCAGCCTTGGCAGCGGGAACGCGTCCTCATGCCCCATTCCGGTCATTACCTAGAGCCAGTCGCCCGACTTCAGTGGCGTGGAAAGCTGTCATTCGTTCTCCCGCGATTGGTAACCGAGGTGTGTGCCAGATCTGTACCTTTATTGCCGACGATTGGTGAATGCTAGCCGACTACGCACCGAGTTCCTCAAGCAGCGCCTTTGCTTCCTTGAGGTCAGCGGTGTCGAATCCTTCGGTGAACCAGCCGTAGAGCGGGGCGAGGAGATTACGGGCCTCGTCGCGCTTGCCTTGATCGCGCCACAGGCGGGCGAGGCTCAATGCCGCCCGCATTTCGAACGATTTCGCCTGCTGCGCGCGGGCGATGGCGATCGCCCGCTGGAAGCACATTTCCGACCGCTCTTCGTCGCGCCCGAGGCGCAACTCTCCTTCGAGCCGGTTCAGTTCGGCTTCGCGGTAGCGGATGCCGGTGTGCTCGACATCCGCGAGCGCCTCCCGGATGATGTCCAGCGCCTCGGTGATCCGCCCCGCCTTGCCACA
>Ga0306920_100016291_pt1 | contig 10231 bp, 6 predicted proteins | sample flu12Cox44000170_FD_204666 | JGI IMG/M metagenome (GOLD analysis project Ga0306920, IMG submission 204666) | Lab enrichment of tropical soil microbial communities from Luquillo Experimental Forest, Puerto Rico - flux4day.12C.oxic.44.000.170 (v2)... | ecosystem: Environmental > Terrestrial >...
GTTCGGGCTGTTCCAGGAGTACCACAACGCAACGATACCCGAGGTCGAGCGGCGCCTCGGCACCTTCCGCGCCCGCCGGGTGCAGCTAGGCAATCATTCGCTCTTCCCGAACGGCATCCTCGGGCTCCGCCTGGCCCTCCCCCGTGGCCCGCTGAAGACCGAGTTCTGGCATTTCGTGCTGCTTGACCGCGACGCGCCTGAGGAATTGAAGCGGGTGATCCGCGTCGGCAGCCAAGCCAACAATGGTGCCGCGGGCATGTTCGAACAGGACGACGTCGACAACTGGCGTCAGGTGACCGATGCAAGCACGAGCCGCTTCGGGCGCCAGCACCCCCAGGATCTGTCGATGGGGTTAGGTCATGCGGGGCCGCATCCGGACTATCCGGGCCTCGTCTCCGAGCGGTACATCTCGGAGAACAACCAGCGCCTATTCTATCGGCGCTGGGAAGAGTTCATGAACGCGGAGAGCTGGGCGCAAATCCCGCTCGACCCGATCACCGCCCGCTTCGACGGCACCGCGACGATGCGCGGCTAGGCAGAAATGCACCAACCCGCCGACGCACTAATTTCCTCCTCTCCCCCGGCCGGCGGGGGAGAGGGTGAAAGAGGTCCGGTAACGCTGACACCACACCAGGCGCTATGGATCGAGCTGATGCCGTTCTACATCCGCGAGGCTTGGCTGCTCGACGAGCGCAAGCTCAAGGAGTGGCTCGATCTCTTCACCGAGGACGTCCTTTACTTCATGCCGCGCCGCAAGAACGTCCCCCGCCGGGAAGCGCACCGCGAACTGACGCCGCTCGGCGATCTGGCGATCCTCGAGGAGGACAGGCGCTATCTCGAGATGCGGGTGGCCCGGCTCGACACCGGGATGGCTTGGGCCGAGGATCCCCCGTCGCGGACCCGCCACCTGATCGGCAATCTCGAGGCGGTGCCGCTGGAGAACGGTGAGGTTGAGGCCAGGACCGCGTTTCTGGTGTACCGCTCGCACCTGGAGACGGATCATCAGCTCCTCTCGGGCTGCCGCGAGGATTTGCTGCGCAAGGTGAACGGCGCGTGGAAAGTGGCCAAGCGCACGATCGTGCTCGACGCCAACGTCCTTCTCGACAAGAACCTCAGCGTCTTTCTCTAGCCGGAAATACAAATAGTCGAGACCCGGTCGGCTGTTGCGTGCCGACGCATGACGGCTGTAAAGGCGTCTCGAAGCGCCGTTGCGACCGGCCGATCAAAGCCCGCAGTTCGGGTAATCCGGGTATGGGCAATTATATGGATATGGATATGCCGGGGCCGGCGGATAGTAATACGGCGTGCTGGCAGCGGCAGCGCCGACTACGGCGCCCGCCGCGACACCGGCGGCAACGCCACCCCAACTCGGCCCATAGTAGCCGCCACCGCTGACGTTGACGTTCCGGTTGACGGTGACATTCCGGTTGACGTTGGCACTACTGAAGTTCCCGCGGTTGACACTTCCGGCGACGCCGCTCCAGGAACCTCGCCCGGCGTAACCACCACGGTTGACACCGCCCCCGGCGACACTGCCACCGCCTCTATAACCACCGCCACCGCTGCCGCGAAAACCGCCGCCACCACCACGACCACCCCCGCGCACGAGCACCAACGGCGCATCTTTCGCATCCGCCGTCGCGGCGGCGATATTGCGGGCCATGCTACCGCTCCAGGCAGCCGGGACGGCCGGCGCTTCCGTAGCCATCAACCCGATCAAGGCGATCGGCGCCATGAAGAGCAGACACTTCGTCATTGCTGCGGCCTCACTCGATGTATTTGGCCTCAATTTCCTTCCCGCTCGGCCCCTGCTCGCGGAGCAGCTGTCGGTCTGGGCGAAGCATAGCCGCCACCAGAGCCGACAACACCGCAGCACCTGGAGGCGAACCGCCTTTTCCCACCGATCCATGTCACTTAAAGTGGATCAATTCTACTGCGACAACGACCGGCGTCGTAAAAAATCTTATGATGCGAGCAACGCGATGAACGGGATAACCGCCGCTGTACTATTGTCGAGTTTGCTGGTTGCCTGTGCGCAAACCCAACCGCCGGAGGCCACCGCGCCACCCGCACCGTCCTCGGCGCCGGCTCCAGCCGCGGTCCCAGGCCCAACTCAGGCACCCGCAGCCGAGTCGGCGCCGGCAGACCATATCGTAAATATCCAGAGAGCGCGTTGCGGAGACCTGCTGAGGTTGGCGCCGGATGATCGCGCCGCGGCGACGATGTTCTATATCGGCTATCAGGCGTCGCGCTTTCGCGCCAGAACCATCAATGTGGCCTTAATCCCCAGCATCGAGGCTCAAGCGCTTACTTACTGCGAAGAGAACCCTGACCGGCCGGTTGTTCAGGCGTTCGCAGAGGCCTACTCGGAAGCCCGAAGATAACGTTCTGCGCCCGTCACTTGATCGGCAATCTCGAAGCGGTGCCAATAAAGGGAACCTTGCTTACCCGTCCCTTTTAGCGGCCGTGCAGGAACGCGAGGACCCGCGCGGCCCACTCAGTCGGCTTTTCGATCTACGGCGCCTTCAGCCGCCACTCGCCGCCGCGACCTCTCGCTCGAGCGCCAGGCGATTGACCGCAGCGACTTCGGTTGCGGCCAGCTGCTCGAACTTGCCGATCTCGGCATCGACACGCGCCATGATCTCCCTCGATACGGCAGCTACCGACTGGGTTGGCGCGGTATCGGACATGGAAACCTGGCTGATCAGCGCCAGCAGCGTGTCATTCAGTCCTGCGGGATTGCGCAGCACGTCGCGATGCGATTCGCGATGGACGTCCACGAGAACGGCTTCGACCGCCGTCAGCCTTTCGGCGACTGCCTTTGCCTGCGCGCTGAGACCATGTTTGTCGTCTCCCGATCCCCCGGCCAGTACCGAAAGCCAGTGCTTCAGCCGACGGATGCGATTGACCGACGCGTTGACCTTGCCGAGCGAGGCGGTCAATTCGCGCGCGAGCTCGAACTGCTGGCGGTAGTCCTCTGGCGTTGTCGAAAGACGCGGATCCTTGACGACCGAGAACTCTGCGTCCATTGTCTGCAAACTCAGCGACATCTCCACACGGTAGCGTCCCGGCACCACGATAGGCCCTGCGGGTGGATCCGCGGGCTCGGCCAACGGTTTGTTGCGCGGTGGGGCGAGGCCGGCATCGAGCACTTCCGGCCCGGGATACTTCAGATCCCACACGAACCGGTTGAGCCCTGGGCGAACCGGGGGGCGCTTCGCCGCTGGCAGGCTGGTGTCGTCGCTGCGAAAGCTCGCGATCGCCGTGCCCCGCTCGTCATAAAACGCGAGCGAGACCGGGCCGGAAACGCCGTCGTCCAACCAGTAATGGACGATTGCGCCGTTCGGCGGATTCTCTCCGACGTCCAGATATTCCCGACCGCTGGTCCCGTCCGGCCGGCGGAAGGTTCGGATCCCGGCGCCCACTCCGGGAGCGAGTGCCGTCGCAACGCCGCTTGGCCTGAGGCTGCGCAAGGCCCCGAAATGCAGCTTTGTGCGAACTGTGGTGCGTGGCTCAAAGACACGGGATCCGTGGCTGCCATCGGCGAGGCCTCTGAGTGGCGTGATGTCGTCCAGAATCCAGAACGAGCGGCCGTGGGTTCCCGCCACGAGGTCCGCCCCTTTGATCTTCAAATCGTAAATCGGCGCCACCGGCAGGCCTCCTCCCATGCGCGTCCAGGTTTGTCCGTCGTTCAGGCTGCAATAGACCCCCGTCTCGGTGCCGGCGAACAACAATCCCTTACGCACCGGATCGGCGCGCACCACGCGGGTGATCTCGTCGTCAGGAAAATCGCCGTTAATTGATTCGTAAGTTCGCCCGCCGTCGGTACTGCGGAACAGGTAGGGCTTGTAGTCTGCGAGCTTGTAGCGTGTCGCCGCCACATAAATCGTATCGGCGTCGTGTGGTGAGATCTCGACACACCCGACGTAGGCGAGCTCCGGCATTCCCGGTGGCGTGACATTCTGCCAGCTCTTGCCGTCGTCGCGCGTGACGTGAACGAGACCGTCATCGGTTGAGGCCCAGATCTCGCCCTGCCGGTGCGGCGAGGGGGCGAGCGAGGCGCATGTCGCGTGCACCTCGGCCCCGGCGTTTTCACCAGTGATATCACCGCCGGAAGACCCCTGCCGGGTAATATCGTTGAGACTGAGATCCGGCGAAATTTGCTCCCAGCTCATGCCCTCGTCGCGGCTGCGGAACACATGGTTGCCAGCTGCATACAGTATCCCGCTGTCGTGCGGCGAAAAGACGATCGGGAATGTCCAGGCGAAGCGGTATCGCATGTCCTTGGGCGCGATGCCGAGCGATGCCTCGGGCCAAACATTCACCAGCTGGATTTGCGCGGTGCGATGGTCGTAGCGCTGCAGCGCCCCGGCGCCGCCGGGACTGGACCCGATCGCGCCGCAATAGATGATGTTCGGATCTTCCGGATGCACGGCGACAAAGCCGCTTTCTCCAGTGCCGGGGTAGGTGCAGTCGCCGAGGGTGATGGCGCCCCAGACAGCAGCGCTCGGCGTAGAGATCGTGGTGTTGTCCTGCTGTGTGGCATAGACACGGTAGGGATGCTGGTTGTCGGTGTCGATGCGATAGAACTGCGCCGTCGGCTGGTTGTAGATCGACGACCAGGTCTGGCCGCCATTGCAGCTGACGCAGGCGCCACCGTCGTTACCCTCGATCATCCGGTTCGGATCGGCAGGATCGATCCAGAGATCGTGGTTGTCGCCGTGCGGCGTCTGGATCTCCGTAAAGTTCGCGCCGCCGTCGGTCGATTTCCAAAGCTGCAAATTGGCAACATAGACCGTCTCGCCGTGACAGGGATCGGCGAAGACGTGGGTGTAATACCAGGGCCGGTGCATCAGATCGCGATGCGACGAGATCAGCGTCCAGGTCTCACCGTAATCGTCCGATCGGTAAAGCCCGGTCTTTTCCGCCTCGGTTTCCACCAATGCCCAGACCCGTCCCGAGCGGGCGGGTGACACCGCCATGCCGAGCTTGCCGAGCGGACCCGTCGGCAGACCCGGATGACGCGAAATCTCCGTCCAGCTCTCGCCACCGTCGGTGGAACGGAAGAGGCCGCTTCCCGGCCCACCGCTCGAGATGTTCCAGAAATTCCGGCGCGTCTGCCAGAAGGCGGCAAACAGGATGCGCGGATTGCGCGGATCCATCGCCAGATCGACCGCACCGGTATCGGCGTCGCGATAGAGCACCTTGCTCCAGGTCTTGCCGCCGTCGCGCGAACGGAAGACCCCGCGTTCCTCGCTTGCACCGAACACATCGCCGAGTACCGCGACATAGACGAGATCGGGGTCGTCGGGATGGATCTGGATGCGGCCAACGAATCTGGATTCACGGAGGCCCAGATGGCTCCAGGTGCGGCCGGCATCAGTCGATTTGTAAATGCCGTCGCCCCAGGACACGTCGAGCCGGATCTCGGTCTCCCCGGTGCCGGCATAAATCACGTTAGGGTCCGAGCGAGCGACGGCGAGCGCACCGATCGCAGCGGAGCCGAAAAAGCCGTCGCTCACGCAGCGCCAATAGATCCCGCCGTCAATCGTCTTCCACACGCCCCCGGCGCAGGCACCGAAATAGAACACGCCGCGGTCTTGGGGGTCCCCGGCAACAGCGACGACGCGGCCGCCCCGCGGCGGCCCGATGCAGCGCCATCTGAGGGCGTCGAATTTTGCTGCCGCGCCGGAGAGCTGTGCCATAGAAGGTTCCTTTGTTCGATGTCTCCCCCGGCACTCTAACAGCGGTTGTCGTGTCCGCCACCTCGCGGTGCCCTCAGTAGCCCCGCAGGAACGCGAGGACCTGCGCCGTCCACTCGGCGGGCTTCTCGAAGGGCGGCCAGTGCCCGCAGTTGTTGAGCAGTACCAAGCGCGAATCGGCAATGTGGTTGAGGATAGCGATCGAGACCTCGAAGGCCACCATCCGGTCGTAGCGCCCGTGGATCAACAGCACCGGCGCCTGAATGCCGGGCAGCTCGGGTGTGTAGTCATGCGACAGGCTCACCGATTGTCGGCGCGCCTCCATGAACTCTGGTGACCAGGTGTGCGCCCGGTGGATGTAGTCGATGAGCTCGTCGGTCACCAAGCTCTCGTCGTCGATATGCACGCGCAGGTAGTGCGCGATATTCTCGCGGCTCGAGTCGTCGAGCGCCTGGCGGGTCGCCCGGCTGCCCTCCGATGGGCGGTTGGCCATCAGGTAGCGGTCGCCGCCGGTGCCGATGTGCGAGCCGCCCATCACGAACTTCTGCACTCGCTCGGGGTAGGTGATCGCCGCCACCATCGCCGATTGCCCGCCCTGCGAGTTGCCGACCCAGTATGACCGCTGGATGTCGAGCGCGTCGAGCAGGGCGACCGCGGTGCGCGCCTGAAGGGCGTGCACCCCCTCGCGGTAGACGATTGGGCCCGTCTTCGAAAAATTCGGCAGGTCCATCAGGATACAGCGGAAGTGCTGCGACAGCAGGCCCACCGCCTTGTGAAACGTGATCCACGCGGTGGTGCCGGGACCGTAGGAATGGAGGAACAGCACCGGCTCGCCCGCGCCCACATCGTGATAGTGCACCGTCATGCCGCCGGCCGCGATGGTCTTGGCCGTGCCCGCCTCGGTCAGGCCATTCGACGCGATGAACGGCATCGTTTCCTCCTTTGGCTATCTATACAGGCTCGCCGCCAGCTGCCACTCATGCTCGACTGGCTCCGCGTTCATCTGCTCGTCAATCCGACAGAGAAGCTGCGGCGGAGGGTATTATGGAACTCGAACCGACGCGAGGGCTCCGACCCCAACCGGTGGCTCTTTCGTGCTTCGGGCTGTTTCGTAGGCGAAAGGCGATAGGAGGATAGAATGGCCCGTTATCGCGACATCGCACCCGGCGAAATGACAGCCGCTCAGCGGCGGGTCCACGACCTGATCGTCGCCGGCCGCCGTGGCCGGTTCGGCGGTCCGTTCCAGCTGTTGATCCGCGCGCCGGAGATCTGCGAACATGCGGCAAAGCTCGGCGAGCACCTGCGTTGGGGCACCTCGTTGCCCGACCGCCTCTCGGAGCTCGCAATCATCACCACCGCACGTTTCTGGCGTGCGCAATTCGAGTGGTTTGCCCACGCGCCGTTGGCCGAAAAGGCGGGTGTCCCTGCCGCCGCGGTCGAGGCCATCCGCCGGGGCGAGACGCCGAGCTTCACGCAAAAGGACGAGGCGCTCGTCCATCGCATCTGCACCGAGCTGTTCAACACCCAGCGGCTCTCGGATGCGAGCTTTGCCGAGGCGGTCGCCAGTCTGGGCGAGACCGGCCTGATCGAGGTGATCGGGATCATCGGTTACTACACCTTGATCGGCAACACCTTGAACGTATTCCAGGTAGCGCTCCCCGAAGCGGTCACCCCGCCCTTCCCCGAATAGCCGTCGGGCTGGGGAACGACCGCGGCCCCATGGTTCGACGGCCTCCTGGCACTCGCCGACGACATCGAGGCGATCGAGTGCTGACCCCCCAGCCGTGGATGGGGCGTCGCGCTCGCCCATACGGGTGAATACGTACGACCACGTATGGGAAGAGCCTCTTAACGTGTGCAAATTGGAGGGTCGAGGCGCCGAGACGGCCGAAAACTATTTCGAGACGGGCTCTCGATCTCGGGATCAAAGTTCGCTGCGAGATTTTCGGATCTGAGTCCTGGGTGTACAGAGGACCATGAGACTCGCCGCTCGATTGACGAAGGCTCCGCTGCCAGAAGGCGAGGAGATCACGGTGATCCGATAATCTAGGACAGATGGCCATGATAGCCGGAGAGGCCGCTGAGGAAGTCGCGCGTATGCCAGCGTGGGCAGCCCCGGTAAGTTCTCGGGTCGGCCGGGCCTGGGCGGCACTCGCCCTGTCGGTAGGGTACATGGCGCTTTACCTAACGCTGGATCGGTTCAGCTTTATCGAGGCCCAGCACGGGATCGGCATCACGCCATGGAGCCCCAGTGCCGGGCTCGCGATGGCGCTGCTTATCATCAAAGGGCTGCGCTGGTCGCCGGTCGTGTTCGCAGCAGAGCTCTTATCGGCTGCGACCCTTCCCGAGGTGGCTATCCCCTCGGCTCCGATAGTGATTGCCGCGCTCGTGGTTATCGGCGGTTATGCAGGCGCCGCAACAGTTTTGCGCTGTATAGGGTTCGAGGGGCGACTCCACAAGACTTCCGATATTGCCCTGCTGATCGTGGTGACCATTGCCAGTTCAGGGCTGGCCGCATGCGGTTATGTGGCGACCTATGCCGCGGCTGGCGTTGTGCCGTGGAGCGGTTTTTTAGACGCCGTGGTTCACTATTGGATCGGCGACGCAATCGGCATCATTGTGCTTGTGCCTCCGCTTCTAGCCTTAACTCGCCCCAAGGAATATTCCGGGCCGGCCGATCAAAATCGGCTCTGGCTTCAGCTGTCCGAGATTGTTGTTCAAGGGGTGAGCATTATCGCGGCGCTTGCTTTGGTATTCTCGCAGGTCGTCAGCCATCACCCTTTTCGGCTCTTCTACGTTTTGTTTTTGCCGCTCATCTGGATCGCGGTGCGTCGTGGCCTCGGCTCAACCAGCTGGGCGGTGTTTGGGATCCAGGTCGGGTTGATCGCGGGTCTTCAGCTTCAGGATCAATCGGAGGCCACACTTCGCGACTTTCAGCTTTTAATGTTTGCGTTGGCTACGACTGGCCTAATGCTCGGCGCGGTGGTCAGCGAAAGGCATCGTTTGTCGCGCGCGCTCGCAGAAAGCGAAAGCCGCCGCAGGACTATTCTCAACACAGCGCGAGATGGCATCCTGACGATTGATGATCACGGGCAAATCCAGTCAACAAATCCGGCGGTTGAAAGATTATTTGCGCAACCGGGCGATCGCTTGATCGGGCTTGATATCGACGAACTCATCGACGGAGCGCCGAATCAGCTTCCGTTGATGAGTCGGATCGTATCTTCACAATCTGCCGACCGGAGTGCCTGGGAGCTCGATGCGCGGCGGGCCAATGGGCAGGTGTTCCCGATCGCGCTCAGCGTTGGGCGTTGCGACTTGGGCGGCCCAGAGCAGTATACCTTGGTCATTCGTGACATCACCTTTCGGCGAAAAACCGAGGCTCGAGCCCGCCAGCACCAAGCTGAGCTGGCTCATGTCTCGCGAGTCTCGCTCGCCGGTGAGATGGCTGGAGCCTTGGCGCACGAGCTCAGCCAGCCTCTGACCGCAATCGCAGCTTACGCGCGCGGCTGTCTGCGCCTTCTGGCCGGGCGAGCGTCCGAACCTGCGACGATATACGAGGGCATTTCGGAAGTCGTCCAGCAGGCCGAACGCGCAGGAGATGTACTCGGCCGACTGCGTGAGTTTGTGCGCGGCGGAGCGTGGCGACGCGCCTTCGTCGAGGTCGGACCGCTGATCGACGCCGCGGTCAGCCTTGCTCGCATCGAGGCAATCCAAAACGAGGTCGAAATCGAAGCGCGGATCGATCCCGACTTGCCGCCGGTCCTGGCCGACCACATTCAAATCGAACAGGTCCTGCTCAACCTTCTGAGAAACGCGATAGATGCGATTGCGGCCGCGGACAGCCCGGAGAGATTGATTGTCGTAGAGGCGCATTGCAAAGGCGGTCGCACGGTCCAAATTTCCGTTGCCGATTCCGGGCCTGGGGTAATCCCTGAGGTGGCGAACAGGCTGTTCGAGCCTTTCATGACGACAAAGCCGGAAGGCATGGGCATGGGGCTCTCCATCAGCCGCTCGATCGTCGAGTCGCATGGCGGGAGACTGCAGATGCTACAAAGGGTCGACTCCGGTGCGACCTTCGTATTTGACCTGCCGACAGACGGACACACGTCCAGCCACCATGCCGCATAAGACGGTATTCATTGTCGACGATGACGCGGGCGTACGCAAAGGGCTCAGCTTCTTGCTGCGCGCTGCCGGGTATACGGTCGAAGCCTTTCCTTCAGCACAGTCCTTTCTTGAAGATTACGACCCGCGATGGGGCGGTTGCTTGTTGCTCGATGTACAAATGCCTCGGATGAGCGGGGTCGAACTTCAGCAGCAGCTCAACGTTCGGGGCTGGCGCATCCCGGTGATATTTATCACCGGCCACGGCACGGTTTCGCTGGCGATTGCGGCGATCAAGGCGGGCGCTTTCGATTTTGTCGAGAAACCGCTGCGTGAGGAAGCATTGCTCGATTGCATAGAGCGGGCGCTGAATTGGCATGACACGGCGCACGAGGAGCGGCTGGAACGCGCCCAACTGGAAG
>Ga0306920_100016292_pt1 | contig 10231 bp, 8 predicted proteins | sample flu12Cox44000170_FD_204666 | JGI IMG/M metagenome (GOLD analysis project Ga0306920, IMG submission 204666) | Lab enrichment of tropical soil microbial communities from Luquillo Experimental Forest, Puerto Rico - flux4day.12C.oxic.44.000.170 (v2)... | ecosystem: Environmental > Terrestrial >...
TTGGGGTATACTGCACGCTGTGCACCAGCGAGCCACGTCAGCGCGCAAGCCGAGAGGCACTTGTGGTTAGCGACGGTAGCAAAGCCGCGGTGCGCAATGGCTTCCCCGATGCTCAGCCCTTCAGCCACTCGTCCACCATTACTATCTAACGTAACAAACACTTTGTTACTCGCACTGATTTTGTCGGCATAAGCACTGAACTTTGCAAAATCACCCGATTCGAACGTACCGGTAATGATAATCGCCGGACTATACGAATCGGAAGGCGGAATAAATCTTATATCCGCTGCCTGACAGTGTGCCGTCATGGCGACAGCCGCAGTCGGCGCCAGTAGGAATTTTTTCATTATATTATCTCCGTTTTGTTGGGTTCACAGCCTAAAAGGTGGAGGAAGGGAATACGCTTAGCGCAGACAATCCAGCACAGCGAGAGCACGACCAGAACCGAAACAAATCTCTGCGCCAATTCATCGACCTTCCTCACGCCCATCGACGGTTACCGCCATCGCGGCCTCGCGCGTCGGTTCGTAGCCGTGTGTCGGGGTGCTCTTCGTTGTAGCCGTAGTCAGCGTCTCCACGGCCTCGCCTCTGGTGCGGCAGGCGTGTGCATGATTCGCCTGACCACCTCGCCGGCCGGACGCGCCGCAGTTCTTCTCAACTACGTGCTACGTCCGGCCGGCTTGATTGGTCATTGCAATGTCCGTTCGTCGCTGAACGTCGCTGGTGAGTTCAAACGTCCAAAAAAAGCACCGCCTAAGCTCCGGCCTCCTGAGAGACCTTAATCTTCTGCTGAAGGTCGCTGGTCAGCTAGGGTCGCCAACTAAGTCAAAGGGTTAGCTCATATTTCGAGGCCGCCAATCTTCCCAGAAATCGGCTTTGGGAAGGACCATGGGTGGCGAGAACTCGGGCCTATTCACGCCGCGACCTCTTGGCGGGGATACGAGCCGATATCGATGGTCTGATTGCGCTTTTTCTACGTCGATGCCCGCGCGCTTTTAAAGACCTCGACATAGCGCTGACCCCGGGGCTTGGACCTCCAGACATGGGCCTCCGCGCTTAACAGAGTTCCGGTAGACCGGCCAGCGGCCGTGGACTTGTGTTCGATAACGTCAGGTCGACTTCAGGTCCGGCATCATCGTGACCGCGATCGCCATCGGTATAAGCTCGTCGCGCTGTTCATCGGCTAAGTTATGCGGCTTCGAGTGATCGTAAATCATGGGTTGCTTTCGTGTAGCAACCATCATCGTTAAAGTCGCCGCTGCGGCCTACTCAAAGCCAACGGCGAAGACGTGGCACGAATTCTCATACGGGAGAGGCTCGCCCATCCATATGCGTGCAGCAGCCTTGGGTGTTTGAAACGAAAAGCATGGTGCCATTGAAGCCAACCCGCGCCGGCCTCGCATAGAGACGCTCGCCGGACTACCGGAAGGTCGACGCTTCAGCGCCATTGCGATCGGACATCATGGCGCAGCTTCGGCGGAAGCTGTTGCAATCATTTTCTTCGCCCGGTCGCCCATTTCACCGATTGCATTGGCGAACTTTTTCATTGCCGGGATGCTAGCCCTCACCGCTTCGGACAAGCCCGTTCTGCAGTTCTGGAAATAGCAACTGGTGACCTGGCTCTTCTGGTCGATTGCGAAGGCGTTCGCATCCGAGAGCGCCACCTGCACCAATTGTCCACGTCCGCGCGTCTTGTTGGGCAGCTGAAACTCCGGCGGTAACGCCTCGGTCACCGGTAGAACTTTTTCGATGTACCCGGCAACCATCTGCCCGCGTGCTTTCACGGCGACCTTCTGTCCCTCCTCGACATCAAACAAGTAGCTCTCAGGGATATAAGCGAGCACGAAACTAGGCCCCGTATAGATATTCGCGATCCGGTCCTTACCTCCGCTCAGGACTTCACCAACCATGGCGACATTGGCGCCGATATAGCCACTCACGGGAGCATAAAGCACGCCATTATTGTAGGCGCTCTGGAGATCATTATAAGCTGCCGACACCTGATCGAGAGCCTTCTTATTAGCGTCAACTTCAACCTCAAGCGAACCCTGCTCCGCCTGCAGGGACAAGTGCCGCTCGGATGCCTGCACGCTCGCATTTGTCATCTCCTGAAGGTTTTTGCTCACCGTCAGGCCATTGGTGCCAGCCTTCTGCAGGGCATTTAGGAAGCCTTCAGTCTGTATGACGCTCTGCTCGGCGAGCGGCATCAGCGTGGTCACTACGCCTTTACGAGCATTGAGTTGAGCGACCCGGCTGCTGATACGCGCCTTGTCAGCCGCAAGCTCTGCTAGAGATCGCAGCATCGTAGCCGACTCAACAGTCGCTATCTTCTGGCCCGCTTCGACCTTATCACCCGGCCGGACGTACACATCGCGGACGCGCGCGTCCTGCCAAGGCGCAGCGACTGCAACGCGCTGGCGTGTCACGATGCCATCGGCGCTCAGGAGTACCGAGTCGCCAGATAGGACATATGCCACCGCCGCACCAATCCCGCCGAGGATCATCGTGGTGAGCACCACCCTCCGCAGCTTCTTCCAGCCTACTTTGCTCGCCTGCAGTTCCTTGCTCATCGCTTTTCCGTTCTCTTCGTGCTCAGTTATTCCGCAGCGAGAAGATCATGCCGGCTATCGAAGATACCGCTCGTCAGACACGCCGCGATATGTTCTGAGGAGTCTCCGCGTCCAAATGGATTACGAGCAGGCAGCAGCTGGGGCCGGTCACCAGCCGTCAGCTTGCGCACGCCGGCGACAATTACCTGATAGTCGGAGCCTACGAGCGTGCCAAAGCCTGCATCGACGACCTCGGGACGTTCGGTTGTCTCACGGGTAATTAGGATCCGAAGTCCAAACGTTGGCGCCTCTTCCTGAACCCCACCCGAGTCGCTCACGACGACCCATGCTCGACTCAGGAGATACACGAAATCAGGGTACTGTAGTGGATCAAGAAGCCAAACATTCGGGGCGTCATGCAAAGTGTCCAGCACTTCGCCTCGTACCTGCGGGTTCAGATGGACCGGCAGAACGATGAGCTTGTCGCCATCGGTGCCGAGTGTTCGTAACGCGCGAAGTACGTTGCGCAGGGGCTCACCAATGTTTTCGCGACGATGAAGCGTCGCGAGCACCAGCTTTTTGTCGCTCGGTAGCGACGACGTTAAGACTTTGTTGATCGCACAATAGCCGTCCGTTATCTTCTGGCGCACATAGAGGAGCGCATCAACCACGGTATTGCCCACCGTGATAACCCGATCCGCAGGAATGCCCTCGCGCAAGAGATTGTCGCGGGCTCTCGGGGTGGGCGGGAAATGAAGTGCCGAGGCGAGAGTTATGACACGGCGATTGAACTCCTCTGGCCAAGGCGAAGTTAAATCCCCCGTGCGAAGACCGGCCTCAACGTGAGCAACAGGGACCCGGTTCATGAAGCCTGCACTCGCAGCCGCTGCCGCCGTCGCGGTATCCCCCTGAACCACAATCCAGTCATAGTCCTTGGTCTTGAGTAATTTTTCGATTTGACAAGTCATCAGCCCGAACTTGCCGGCGAGACCGGGCTCGTTTGATATGTCAGAGCCCTTGTAGGTAACCGTAAGCTTGAAGAGCTCGAGCAGACCCGCGGCCAGTTCGACATGTTGTCCAGACCAGAAAATGTCCACTTTCACACCGGTTCGCTGAAGAGCCCGACACACCGGCGCAAGCTTGATGATCTCTGGCCGAGTACCAAAAGCAACAAGAATACGCATGCGTCTCTCCCCAAAACTATCGAACTGCGTTCGCAAAATCGTCGGGAAGCTCATGGACGGTTTTCGACCAGACCACTGGCTTGGTTGCAAATTCCGACTCACCGAGATACGTCTTCCACGCTCGAAAAACCGCGACCATGTTGATGTAGAGCGCAACGGGCCAGCGCAGTGCTACCCCTAACCAGTCCAACATGCCGTACACTTTGCGGCAGGCAGCGACGCGGACAATGTAGCGGACGATCAGTGCGGTGAGGTTCGCCCACATCGACAGAACGAAGACCGGCTCGAGGCTCGTCGGCATCTCTGAAAGATCGAGATAGCCAAGGATCAGGAGCGCGAGCAAAGCGAGGGAGAGCGGCGGCAGAAAGTTCGTAATCAGGCCTTTGCGGTCGCGAATAAAGAAATAGAAGTCCCATAGGTCACCCTTCCAGCCAAGCTTGCACATCGCCTCGAAGTTGGTGCCGTAAACCCAGCGAGACTTTTGCTTGATCGAGGCCGCAAGTGTCTTGGGGAAGAACTCGCGGGTGGCCACGAAGTCGAGGCCCTCGTCCGCATTTGCTGAGACGGCGGCAAATGCACACTTGAAGCCCTCGCGCTTGGCCTCTACACCGAGGATGTAATCCTCCGTGACCGTTCCCGACATGAGAACCTGCCCGCGAGTCCGCAGGAAATGCTTGAGCAGCTTCTTGGTCATGCAAGTCCCGACCCCTGCCGAGGGAATGCAGGCGCCGACCGCGTCGCGGACGATCATCTCGCGGGTGTGCCGCTCGGCAAATTCGTCCATGTAAGTGGACGCGACGTGGGCGCCTTTTCCTCGGTTGAGCGAGAAGACCGGCACCTGAACATAGTCATATTCGCGCGAGTATGCGGCATAGATTTGGAATGTTCGCGGGTCGATGACATCCTCGCTGTCGTGCAGCACGACCATGTCTGGGCAGTCGTCACTGCTGAATACCTGCGAGAACATTTCGTTGAGCATCTGACCCTTTGAGGTCGGTCCCGGCAGTGTATTGATGATGACGCGGACGCGATCAGGATGCTTCGCCTCGAGCTCTTTGGCGACGTGAACCGTTCCAGTGTCGTTTGGGTACACTCCTAAGAAAAATGAAACCTCTTGGGCCTGGATGCGAGCGAGATTGCCCTCAACCATCTTTCCAAGCACATCCTCCTCGTGCCAGTTGGCCACGAACACAGCGGTCTTCGGAATCGCATGGGCGTGCTCAACCAAGCCTGGAATTCGGAAGCGCACAATGCCTACGGCCAAAAGATCAATGAACGCGTCGTCGAGGGACGAAACGGTAATCAGGATGCTGACCACGAATAGGAGGATGATCAGTAGCTCACCCAAGGTAACAGCCTCTTCACTATTGCGGTTGATTGCGCCGCCCCGTGATCAGGCGCACTGCGCTCGCTCGTAAGACGAATCGATAAGATGGGGCCTCCCAGCCTCAGCATTCGCTGATGAGCATTGGTCGAGCGAGGGTTGTAATCCGTTCGTCATTCCAACGTTAAACCTTGGTAAGGTTCTGAGTTGCGTCCGAAGTGCAGCACGACACACAATTGAAACCGTCATCCAAATTCACGAACGGTTTTCATGCTGATGCTAGTAGTAGGCTGATATAGAGGCCAGTGTTATTGGTGAAGAGCTCTTGCAGTATGTCGCAACAAATGCCGTCCATGATCTGCGGCGCCTTGCCCCTTCGGAAGAACGTCACGGCGTAGAGGTCGTCAGGAGTCTGCGTCACACGCACATGGCTCACGTGTTTCGGGTTGCTGCCAACCTCGAAAGTCAAGCTGTCTTCGGTGCCGACGAAATTTTTCGCGCCGGTCATAGCGACGAAGTGCTCGCCGCCAAGCTGCTCAAAAATGGTCTTCGCTACAGTGAGATCAGCCATTGTTCCTCTGTTTCCGGTGGTCGGAACCACATGCCCTTCGGGAATTGGTAGCTCCGACCACCGTTTTCGTTCATGTCGTTTCGATTTATGTCAGTCACTCAGGGGATGCCGGCGGCGCGGGTCTGTGCGTCCCCAGCGAGTTTCCGGCTGCCAAGCGAGGCTAAACCCATCCGTTTCGGGCAGTTTTTTGGCCTTCAGAGCGAAGCCAAACTCGGCGGTTTCTGCAGGGTTTTCGGCTATCGGAGCGAAGGGTAAAACGGCCCGGGTTCGGGACCCATTTTCGCGCCCTGTTTGCAGTTCAGCCCGCGAGCCGCGGAATACGACCTTCGCAGGGCGCTATGAAATTGAAACGCCTTTTGATTTGGATCAATGCGTCGTGGGCGGAGGCGATATATACGCTTTTGAGTTTGCTAAGCTGTCAGGAACTCCATTGGTGTCGCAAGATGCTCGAGCGCGGCGTGTCGCGCAGAGGGCGCAAATTCCGACCGAGGTGCGGCCTCTGGTCCTGCGGATTCCAACGAAAAGGCTGGGTTCTCAGAGCGCTGCCAGTGATCGCGTTCGACTGACGGGCCGCGGCCGCCGGCGCCTGGCACCTGCCTCGTAGGCATCAATTGCGGCGAACAGATTCTCCGTAGCGCGCGCTGACGGTGCCCCGAGCGTCTGTCGATCGCGCGCCATCTCGGGCTCACTCTGCGCAAGATGCACTCTGGCGACCATCGCGTGAACTTCTGCGATGGAAACGAGACACGGCCTAACACACGGACAACCCGGAGACGCTGTCAATGCTGCGGTTGCGATGGCTCGTCAACGAGCGTTGTGAGCCGCTGCACCGCACAGGGAGCGGCCTAGCATTACAGAGCGCTTTCAAGTGATTGGCGAGCCGACCCGGTTGCGCTCACCGCCTGATCACTACAGCCCAGGTTCTGGGAGCAGCGAACTGTGTTTGACACAAAGTAAGAAGTCCATATGAAATGGAACCGCCAACGAATAAGTATCGACGCGGGTTTGACGCGCCGACCGAGCGTTGCGACCTTACGTTTGACCGTTCTCCTCGCCACCCTTCCGTTCTAAAAGGCATCTCGATGCCGGCCTCGCTGCGAAGCTCTGCTCACTTTATACCGCTCACGAGCGTACCGCGGGCAGCGGCTCCGCAATGAACGATGCAGTCTTGAATAAGCTGGAGCGACGGCTGGGTCGGCTGCACGCCAAACTGCGCTTAGGAATCGAGATGGATCACGAGGCCCAGATTTTTGGTCAGGGAATCAATTTTTTTCATATTGAGAACTGGTATTCAGTCCATTCCGTCATTCGGACGACGCTGAAGTTGATGGGATTGTATTGGCGTGGCCGCAAGAACGCGGAGCAGATTCAGGTCAGACATAATCATATCAGTTTGAAGAGACTGCCGAGTCGCTTCGATGGCTTCACTCTTTTGCATATCAGTGATCTACACGTGGACATAAACGAAGGCGCGATGCGACGCCTGGCTGAGCTTCTTCCAGGCCTGACCTATGATGTATGCGTCCTGACTGGTGACTATCGCGGTGCGACATTTGGGCCATTCGACACCGCGCTTGACGGCCTCGCGCGGCTACGCTCGCATCTTAAGGATCCGGTCTACGGCGTGTTGGGAAATCATGACACCGTTCGCATGGTTCCCGGGCTTGAAGAGATGGGAATCAGGATGTTGCTCAACGAATGCGAGCACATTCTGCGCGGCGATCAAGTGATCTATTTAGCCGGCATCGACGATGCGCACTATTATCGAGTGGACAACATTGAAAAGGCCGCATCCGAAATCCCCGACGACGGATTCTCAATCCTCCTATCCCATACGCCGGAAATCTACCGGCAGGCAGCACACGGCGGTTTTGATTTGCTTGTGAGCGGTCACACCCATGGGGGTCAGATCTGTCTGCCAGGGTCTATCCCAATCACTCTTGATTCAGTTTTGCCACGGCATATGGGCTCGGGACCGTGGAAACATCGCGAGATGGTAGGGTATACCTCGGTGGGTGTTGGGACATCAGTCGTTCCCGTCCGCATTAATTGTCTTCCGGAAATTACGCTTCATCACCTCCAACGCTCGGCATGAATAACGTCGAGGCCGATCGCGTACCGCCGCAATCGGCCTCGCGCAGCTCTGACCGGTGCGTCTCCGACTATCGTATCGCGCGCGAGCTCCGCCGCAATGTCATGACCGCCTTGCCGTCCTCTTAACGGCCATCCGTTACGCAATCTCAACGTGCTCGGTGAATGTTCTCGCCAACATCGTCCAACATATCGAACCGTGAGCGAAATGGGTGCGGGTCTTCATGCTGATTCCTGTATTTGGTCCTAATTCGGACAGTCTGCCGTCACCGTTTGGCCAAGGTGCTGGCGTGCCCTAGGCGCTGCGGCGTGTCAGGGGAGGCACGGGGGGACACTACAATGGCCAAAGTCCTGAATGCGGTTGATGGCGCCTGCGAGTCTGCTCACCTAAACCTTTCGCCGAGCCTTCGGCCCTGTCCCTTGGCCTTGGCGGATCGTGATCGTCGAGCTGAACTCCAGCCTCGCGATCTGACGGCTTGGTTTTTCGGCGATCCGCTGCCGGGTATGTCGGCGCTCGACCGGCGGAGGCGCAATGAACGGGCCCATTAAAAATAAATATTGAGACAGCCGGCCCAAAGACGCCCCGGCCGCTGTCGCGGCCACCGACGCGGGGCTCTGATTACGGAAGTTTAGCGAGCGGGAGCACGTGCTTTAGACATGACCTCGCAACCTCAGGAAGTCGGCCGCGGAAAGAACCTTGCGGCGAGACCACTGGAAGTGGAGTTTGCGGTGGTTCTTTCCCGCGTCATTGAGTCCATCGAAGACGATCCGGCACCATTGTTGCGGAATGCCGTTTACGAGCTCGCACGCATCAAGCTCCGAAGAGAAGCTTGGAAAAAAAATCCAGCAATAAACCTTTCGGAGGTGAGACGCTTGATGCTCGCGCTCGAGTCCGCAATCGCAGGCGTCGAAACTATCTACTCGAAGCACGACGAATTGAGAGCGCTGCAATCCCTCGATCGACTCATCCAAAGCTCGGAAATCGGCTGGAGCAAGGTCATGATCGAACCGCGCGAACCTTTGCTGATCATTAACCAGGCACCGACTCAGACCGCGGACGCCGATCAACCATCAGTCTTTTTCGCTCGCGCGAAGGATACTTCGCTTAACGTCAAGCGGTTGTTGCACTGGCCGGGTGCCGCGCCGCTGCTACGAGGAGCATTGGTCGCCATTTTTGCCTTGGTCCTGTGCGCGGTAGTTAGCCAATTCGGGTTGCTCGCACGGCAGGCCCCCCTTTCATTGCCGTCTCGAGCCGAATCTGCGCCAACGACCAGCGCTGCGACTGCGCGCACCCATGCCGCACCCACTGCGCATTCCCGGCATTCCCGTTTCGTTGCTGCGGGGTCACCTGAGGTGGCGTGGGGCGATGCGCCTCGGGACCGCGGTGATCATGATCCGTCGACCGTCAGGCCCGACGAGCAGCCCGTGAAGCCCCCCCGTTCGAGTTGCAGCACCCAGACCTACAAGGTTCCGTCGGAAGGCGGCGGCGAAGCTTCCATCAACATGGTGCGCTGCTTTGGGCAGTGACTGTCCGTGAGGTTGCGCCACAACGTTCTAGACGGCTTTGGCCGTGGCCGGAAAGAAACTTCAGTCGCCGTTGCTGGCACCGACGTGGGCCAGGCTTGCGGAGGCGGTGACCCCGTGCGCGGGGGACATGCGACGTCGCGCACCTGTGTATTGGGGGTTATTGAGCCAGAAGAGCGCGTATTGACATGATCTCGGAACCTCAGGAAATTGTGAGCGGGAAAAACCTTTCGGCAAAATCGTCCGAGATTGACTTTGCAATAGTTCTTTCTCGCGTCATTGGCTCCATCGAAAATGATCCGGCACAGTTGCGCAACGCCGTTTACGAGCTCGCGCGCATCAAGCTTCAGACAGAACTCTCGCAGAGAGAGGCGCCAATCAATGTTTCGGAGAAAGGTGATTTAACTTTGGCCCTCGAATCGGCGATCGATCGTGTCGAGACAGTCTACTCGAAGCATGACCACCTGAGAGTGCTGCAATCGCTAGACCTGCTTACCAAGAGCTCTGAAGTCGACGCTTCCGAAATAACGATCAAAGGACGGAAGTCGGCGCTAATTATCAGGCCCCCAAGCCCCCATGCTACTCATCTGCCCAGCTTTTCGACTGGAGTCGTGGATGACTGGCGGAAGGCCAAGCCCTCATGGCACAGGATGGGTGCCGCACCCCTGGCAAGGGCGGCCGTGGTCGCTATTCTCGCCGTCTTGCTGTGCGCGGTGCTGTATCGTCAGTTCGGCTTTTTCGGAAGCCAAGCCCCACACCCGTTCGCGTCAGTGCACAAAATTGAGAGACCGCAAGCGAAACCGGTTGTCCAAGCGTCTGCAGACGACCTTCAGCTGCCAATAACAACGCCGCCAACGCAACCCTTGGGATTTCCGCTCCCAACTGTCTACGGCATTTATGCGGTCAGTGGCGCGCAGCTGTATGAGTTGGAACCCTTGGTCGGCAGAGTGCCGGACCAAAAAGTTTTCATGTCGACGCCGGTCAAGAC
>Ga0306920_100016293_pt1 | contig 10231 bp, 9 predicted proteins | sample flu12Cox44000170_FD_204666 | JGI IMG/M metagenome (GOLD analysis project Ga0306920, IMG submission 204666) | Lab enrichment of tropical soil microbial communities from Luquillo Experimental Forest, Puerto Rico - flux4day.12C.oxic.44.000.170 (v2)... | ecosystem: Environmental > Terrestrial >...
CTGACCGTCGCCGGGGAACCCGTCGGCGTGGTGACCGACGTGCTGCACCAGGGCCAGGACATGCTGGTGATCCAGCCTGCGCCCGGGCCAAGACGCGACCCGATCCTGGTCCCCTTCGTGGCGGCCATCGTCCCGGAGGTTGACGTCAAGGCGGGTCGCCTGGTTATCGACCCGCCGGAGGGCCTGCTCGACCTCGGCGCGGCGGGCTAGGTAGGGGCGTGCCCGTTGCGAATAGATATCATCACGATCTTTCCCGAGTACTTCGCCCCGCTGGGGGTCTCGCTGATCGGCAAGGCCGCGCAGCGCGGCGACATCTCGTTCGGGGTGCACGACCTGCGGACCTGGGCGCATGACCCGCACCACTCGGTGGACGACTCCCCGTTCGGCGGCGGTCCCGGGATGGTGATGCGGCCCGAGCCGTGGGGCGAGGCCCTCGACGCCCTGGTCCCGGCCGGCCGGGCGGCCCGGCTGGTGCTGCCGAGCCCGTCCGGAGTCCCGTTTACCCAGCAGATGGCGGCCGAGTACGCACAGGAGAGCCATCTTGTCTTCGCCTGCGGCCGCTACGAGGGGATCGACGCGCGCGTGGCGGAGGAGGCGCGCAGCAGGATGGCCGTGGACGAGGTGACCATCGGCGATTACGTGCTCGCCGGGGGAGAGCCGGCGGTCCTGGTCATCACCGAAGCCGTCTGCCGGCTGCTGCCCGGCGTCATCGGCAATGCCGACTCCGCGTCGGACGACTCGTTCGGCGGCGGCAGCGGGCCCATGGCCGGGCTTATCGAGGGGCCGGCCTATACCCGGCCGCGGGTCTGGCGCGGGCGGGCCGTGCCGCCGGTCCTGCTGTCCGGCGACCACGCGGCCATCGCCCGGTGGCGTCGCGATGCCGCGCTGCGCCGGACGGCCGCCAACCGCCCGGACCTGGCCGCCAGGCTGGCGGGCCCGGGGCTGGAAACCCGCGACCGGCAGGTGCTCTCTGAGGCTGGTTTTCCACTCAGCGGCCAAGATATGGCAGACTGAATCCGCCGCCCCGCCAGATGCGTCTGGCGCAGGGCGCGGCCGGGCGCGCTGCGCCACGGCACCCAGACCGATTCAGCGCGTTCGCAGGCGTGCGCGTGATGACTGACGAGGAACTGCAGCGATGCACACCGCGATTGCCGAACTGGAGCAGGCACAGATCCGTTCCGACATCCCGGAATTCCGTCCCGGGGACACGCTGAAGGTACATGTCAAGGTCACTGAGGGCAACCGCTCCCGGATCCAGGTGTTCCAGGGCGTGGTTCTGCGCCGCCAGGGCGGCGGCGCGCGGGAGACCTTCACGGTCCGCAAGATCAGCTACGGCGTCGGCGTGGAGCGGACCTTCCCGGTGCACAGCCCGTCGATCGACAAGATCGAGGTAGTGACGCGCGGCCGGGTGCGCCGGGCCAAGCTGTACTACCTGCGCTCGCTGCGCGGCAAGGCGGCCCGGATCAAGGAGCGCCGCGAGCCAGCGGCTCGCTAGGCCAGCCCGCCCGGGCGGCCGGGACAGGCCCGGCCCGGCGCTGGCGTCGCCTGCGGGGGGCGCCGGCGCTACGCTCGAAACAATGGCAGACGACGACCAGGACGACCACGGTCCCGCCTTGACCAAGGCGGACGGGCCCGGCTGGCCGGCCCGCGATCACGATGAACAGGCCGGCGCGATGCCGGGCTCCGAGCTGAGAGGTTCGCCCATGGCAGGCACCGCCGCCCGGGATGAACCAGTCGGCGCCCCCGCGGATCCCGCTGCCTCCGCCGGCGCGCCGGGCGCCGCCCAGGACCAGCCCAAGGCCCAAGAGCCGGAGGAGAAGAGCCCGCGGAAGACGCGGAGGAGCAGGTCCTTCTGGCGTGAGCTGCCGCTGCTCATCGTCATCGCGCTGACGATCGCGCTGCTGATCAAGTCGTTCGTGGTGCAGGCGTTCTTCATCCCGTCGTCCTCGATGGAGAACACCCTGGATATCGGGGACAAGGTCCTGGTCAACAAGCTCGTCTATCATTTCCGCTCGATCCAGCCCGGCGACATCGTGGTGTTCAACGGGGAGGGCTCCTGGGATCCGGTACCGGCCCCGGCCCCGGGCAGTTCCGACCCCCTGGTCCGGCTGTACGACGCGACCCTGGACCCGCTTTATCACTCGATCATCGGCCTGTTCGGGACCGCTCCCGGGCAGACCGACTACATCAAACGGGTCATCGGCGTTCCCGGCGACCACGTGGCGTGCTGCAACGCCAGCGGCGACGTGACCGTCAACGGCGTGGCCCTGCACGAGCAGCCCTACCTCTACCCGGGCAACCCCCCGTCGACGCAGCACTTCAGCATCACGGTCCCGCCCGGCCGGCTGTGGGTCATGGGCGACCACCGGAGCGTCTCGTGGGACTCCCGCGGCCATATGTCGGAGCCCGGTAACGGCACGATCCCGGAGAACAAGGTGATCGGCCGGGCCTTCCTGATCGTCTGGCCGCCGAGCCGGTGGCGGGTCCTGGCGATCCCGTCCACGTTCGGGCAGCCCGGGATCGCCGCGGCTCACGGGGCGGCCTGGATGGGCACGACGACCGTGCCCGCCGCGTCCTACCTGCCCTTGGAGGCCGGCTTCCTCGTCGCGGTTCCGCTGACCTGGCTGCAGCGCCGGCTGCGCCGCCGCTGGCCGCCCCGTGGTTTGCCGCCCCGTGGTTGGCTGCCCCGCGGGTTGCTGCACGGGTTGCTCGGCCGCCTACGGCAACGGTGACGTCATGGACAGTACGCTGCAGCGTCATCCCGGCTACACGCCGAGACGTGGCGGCGGCCTGACCGGATACGAGCGGGTCCTGGCCCGGGCCGGGCTGGCGCCGGTCGCCGGCATCGATGAGGCCGGCCGCGGGGCCTGTGCCGGGCCGCTCGTGGTGGCCGCGGTGGCGCTGGACCCGCGGCGCAGGGCTGACCTGGCCGGGGTGGCCGACTCCAAGGCCCTGACCGCCGACGCCCGCGAGGCCGCCTACCGGCAGGTGGTCGAGCACGCCCTCGCCTGGCACGCGGTGGTGATCCCGCCCGGCGACATCGACGCGCTGGGGCTGCACGTGTGCAACGTGGCCGGCATGCGCCGCGCGCTGGCCGGGCTGGCCATCAGGCCCGGCTACGTGCTGACCGACGGATTCCCGGTCCGGGGGCTGGCCGTTCCCGCGCTGGCCATGTGGAAGGGCGATGAGGTCGCCTTGTGCGTGGCCGCCGCCTCGATCGTGGCCAAGGTGACCAGGGACCGGATCATGAGGGACATTCACCCGCAGTATCCGCAGTACGGTTTTGCCCGGCATAAGGGATACTCCACGCCCAGCCACATGGCGGCCCTCACGGAGCACGGTCCATGTCCGGAGCACCGTTCGTCCTTCGTCAACGTCAAGGGGGTAATCCGCGCACGTGCGGGCCTGCCGCCGGTCGCGGCAGACGAGGAGCGCGCCGGTGAAGAGGCAGAATTGTCCTATGGTTGACCTGGCCCGGGTTGCGCATCCTCGGCGCAGGCCGGACTGCGGTCGCTCAGCGGGCGCTGACGCCTGTTGTGCCCGGATGCCGGGCGCAGCAGGCTGCTGCCCGCCGAGCGCGTGCGGTCAGAACGGAGAATCACAGTGAGCGCGGAGGATCTCGAGAAGTATGAGACGGAGATGGAGCTGCAGCTCTATCGCGAGTACCGCGACGTCGTCGGGCTGTTCAGCCACGTGGTCGAGACCGAGCGCCGTTTCTACCTCACCAACCATGTCGAGCTCAACGTGCGCACCTCGGACAACGGTGAGGTGTTCTTCGAGGTCACCATGCAGGATGCCTGGGTGTGGGACATGTACCGCCCGGCGCGGTTCGTGAAGAACGTCAGGGTCGTCACCTTCAAGGACGTCAACATCGAGGAACTCGCCAAGAGCGACCTTCAGCTTCCCGACCCGAACGACAAGCAGCAGGGCTTCTCCTGACCGGGCGGGCTGACCGCGGCCCCTGAGGCGGGTCGGCATCAAATCATGGCGTGCCGACAGTCCGGCCCGGCCATCCACATCCCGGGGCCTGGCTCCGCGTTCCCTCCACAGCCGACGTCGGCCCTCGGCGGCCGGCCCGGCGTTTCCGCCACCGTCGATGGCGGAGGTGGTGAGCGTGAACGCTAAGGATGCCCTGGGCCAGCAGGGGGAGCAGTTAGCCGCGGAGTACCTGCAGCGAGCCGGGTTCCGGGTACTCGCGCGCAACTGGCGGTGCTCGGAGGGAGAGATCGACATCGTCGTGGCCGACCGCCGGACCCTGGTCGCCTGCGAGGTGAAGACCCGCTCGGACACCAGGTACGGCACCCCGCTCGAGGCGGTCACCAGGAAGAAGCGAAACCGGCTGCGGCGGCTGGCCGTGCGCTGGGTGCTCGCCAACGGCGTCCTGTTCGACGAGGTGCGCGTGGACGTCGTGGAGGTGCTGAAGGACGAGCGGGGTGACTTCGCGATCGAGCACATTCGCGGGGTGGGCTAGATGTCCCTGGCGCGCACCCACTCGATCGCCCTGGTGGGCGTGGAGGGTCATCCCGTCGAGATCGAGGCGGACATCGAGAACGGGCTGGTCGGCCTGCTGCTGGTGGGACTGCCCGACACCGCGCTGCGCGAGGCGCGGGACCGGATCCGGTCGGCCATTGTCAACAGCCAGGAGAAGTGGCCGAACCGCAGGATCACCGTGGGCCTGTCGCCCGCCAGCCTGCCCAAGCGGGGCAGCAGCTTCGATCTCGGCATCGCGGTCGCGATTCTCAGCGCGAACGGGGTCGTCTCGCCGGCCGCGGTCAGCGACCTGATGTTCCTGGGCGAGCTGGGCCTTGACGGCCGGCTGCGGCCGGTTCGCGGCGTGCTGCCCTCGGTGGCGGCCGCCGCGGCGGCGGGGTTCGGGGCGGTCGCCGTGCCGACCGAGAACGCGCCCGAGGCGTGCCTGGTGCCAGGCATGCGGGTCATCGCCGCGCCTAACCTGGGCTCGCTGCTGGGGTGGCTGCGGGGCCCGGCCCGGCGCCGGCGCGCATCCGGGCGGCGGGCAGACAGATCGCAGCCGGACGAGTCGCAAGCGGACGGGTCGCCAGCAGCCGGGGTCCAGGTGTTCGAGGGCGAGACCATGCCCGTGCTGCCCCGCGGCACCGGCCCGGAGCCCGAGCCCGGGCGCGACCTGGCCGACGTGGTCGGCCAGCCGACGGCCCGGCGGGCGGCCGAGATCTGCGCGGCCGGCGGCCATCACCTGCTGCTGCTGGGCCCACCCGGGGTCGGCAAGACCATGCTCGCCGAACGCCTTCCCACATTGCTGCCCCGGCTGGATCTCGACGCCGCACTTGAGGTCACCGCGATCCACTCGATCGCGGGAACGCTACCGTCTAGCAGCCCGTTGCTGACCGAGCCACCGTTCTGCGCGCCGCATCACACCTCTACTCGGGCGGCGATCGTGGGTGGCGGCACCGGCACGCTTCACCCGGGCGCGGCGTCACTCGCGCACAAGGGATTCCTTTTTCTGGACGAGGCCCCCGAGTTCCCGCGGGACGTTCTTGATGCCCTCCGTCAGCCGTTGGAATCCGGAGAGGTGCTGCTGGCCCGCTGCGGGTTGACGGCCCGCTTTCCGGCCCGGTTCACCCTGGTGCTTGCGGCCAACCCGTGCCCATGCTCGCGGTCAACGTCATCGCGGGCAGCATGTTCCTGCACTCCGCTGGTCCGCCGGCGGTACCTGGCCCGGCTGTCGGGGCCGCTGCTGGACCGCGTGGACGTCAAGGCGGAGTTCTTCCCCGTCGGCAAGGCTGAGCTGCTCAGCGACCGCAAGCTCACCGAGCCCAGCGCGGTGGTGGCCGAGCGGGTGGCGGCGGCCCGGCAGCGGATGGCGCTCCGGCTGCGCGGCACCGGCTGGCGGCTCAACGCCGAGATACCGGGCCGGGAACTGCGGCACCGCTACGCGCCCGCGCCCGGCGCGCTGGCGCCGCTGGAACGGGCGATGGACCTGGGCGAGATCAGCGCCCGCGGCGTCGATCGCGTGATCCGGCTCGCCTGGACCGTGGCCGACCTCGGCGGCGTGTCGCGGCCCACGGCCGCCGAGATCAACTATGCGCTGGGCCTGTGGCTGGGCGTGATGAATCACTGAGCGCGGCGCGCCCGAGCACCGCGGCGCCGGTCAGGCCGGGCCGGGGCCGTCCGGCGCGAAGGTGAACCTGGTCGGAGATCCGGTGAAGTCGCTGGAGTCCAGGGCGAAGGCCCACTCCGGCCGCAGGGCGAAGACGCTGTTGGACGCCGGGTCCACCATGTCCGGCCCGTAGTCGGTACCGTACTTCGCGTTCTCGGCCTCGAGCATGGCCGCCAGGGCCTCGGGGTCGGTGATCCGGTGAACGCGGCCCTGCACGGCGACCGGCTCCAGGGGATTGTCGGTGGACACCGCGCAGCGGGACTCCGAGGTCAGATTGCGCGCCTTGCGGGATCCGTTCGAGCTGCTGAACCACAGCCGGCCGCCGTGCCAGACCGCCCAGACCGGCATGAGATGGGGCGCCCCCGGCGGCGTCACCGTCGCCAGCCAGAAGTCGTGCGAGCGGACCAGCCGCTCCTCCGCCCACGACCAGGGCAGCAGGCCGCGCCCCCCGTCTGCTGGCAAGGTCCCGTAGCCCGGCATATAGGGCCGGGATGCGACCGGCTCGTTCATCCCACTGAAGTTAGCAACCGGCTTCGGCGGGCCAGGGACGGATGGCCGTAGGAGGCGGCTCAGTCCCGGGTGGCGATGTAATACGTGTTGGCCACGTCGCCGTCAACGTGCGCGGTCTCGACGGAGGTGAAGCCCGCGTCGCTGAGCATCTCCCGTGCCTTTTGCTCGCCCCACATCGCGCCGAGGCCCATCCCGCCTTCGGCGAGGGAGACGGTCATGCAGTGCAGGCAGGAGATGGTGTACAGGAACGGCCCGAGCGGGTGGTCCAGGTTGTCCGACAGCGTGCTGGAAGCACGGATGTCCGCGCACAGGTAGACGCCGCCCGGGCGCAGGGCCCGGGCGATCCCGGCGAGCACCAGGTCCGGCCGGGCCTGGTCGTGGACCGCATCGAACGTCGTGATCAGGTCGAAGCGGGCCGTCTCGCCAAGACGGGCGGCATCGCGCTTCTCGAACCGCGCGTTCTCCAGGTCGTGGCGGTCGGCCTCCGCCCGGGCGGCGGCCAGCCCGGTGTCGGAGAAGTCGAACCCCGCGAACCGCGAGCGGGGGAACGCCGCGGCCATCACGTTGACGGCATGGCCGCTACCGCATCCGACGTCCGCGACGTCGATGCCCCGCTCGAGCCGGTCAACCAGCCCGGGAACCAGCGGCAGCGTCACCTCGACCAGGGTCGCATCGTGGACGGCGCCGCTATCCTCGGCCATGATGGCCTGGAACTTCGGGAACGCCGAGTACGGGACTCCGCCGCCGCGGCGGAAGCAGTCCACGATCTGATCTTCCACCAGCGCCAGCAGCCCCACGTACTGTGCTTGCACCGCGACGTTGTCCGGCCCGGCGGCCCGGGTGAGCCAGGCCGCGTGATCGGCGGGCAGCGAGAAGGAACCCGCTGCGCCGTCGTGATCGACGATCCTGCCGGTGGTCATCGCCGCCAGCCACTCCCGGACATACCGCTCGTCCAGAGCCGCGGCCGCGGCGATCTCGGCGCTCGTCGCCGCGGGCATCGCGGCCATGACGTCGAACAGCCCCGTGCGGTGGCCGACGCTGACCATCAGGGCCAGCGCGGCCTCATTCAGCATGTGGACCATCCGCCTGGCGAACTCGGCCGGGTCGGCGGCCTCGGCTGGCGCCACCCCGGCCTCAGCTCCGTGCCGGGTCTGGTGCATCACCGGGCGCGGCGAGCGTACGGTCCATCCCTCGCTGCACGGCGTCGATCAGGTAGGGACGGAGCCGGCGGGCGGGGACGATCGTGTCGACCGAGCCCACGCTGCGGGCCCGCTCGATGCTGTGCACGCTGTCGAACTCGTCGGCGACCTCGCCCAGCCGCTCCGCGTGCACGGCAGGCCGGACCGACGCCAGCTCGGCGCGCAGCCGGGACGCGTCGGCGTCAGAGCCGTTTTCCGTGGCCTCGGCCAGGCTGGCCTGCAGGCTGGCCACCCGCGGGTCGGCGGCCGTCCGCTTGTTGACCTCGGCGGCGAACACCACCGCCGCGGCGGGCGCTCCGCCGATGACCGAGGCGTAGGAACCCTCGACGGCGGCGATCTCCATGTTGTCGTTGAGCGTGCCGGAGAACACCACGAAGGCCCCGCCGTGGTAGCGGGACACCACGCAGAACACGACCGGGCCGTCGAAGTTGACCACGGCACGGCCTATCTCCGCGCCGTACTCCAGCTGCAGCGCGCGCATCGACTCCGGGGAGCCGTCGAAACCCGACAGGTTGGCCAGCACCACGAGCGGGCGGTTCCCGCTGGCCGCGTTGATGGCCCGTGCGGTCTTCTTCGATGAGCGGGGGAACAGGGTCCCGGCCGTCCACTGGGGCGGGCCGTCCACCGGGTAGGGTCCGTGCCGCGGCAGCGGGCGCGACTCGATGCCGATCAGCGCGACCGGCTGGCCGCCCAGGTGCGCGTCGAACACCACGACCGACTCGGCGTCGAGCATGTCGGTCCAGCGCTCCAGCGGCGGGTGGTCGGCGTCGATCACGCCGCGCATCAGCGAGCGCACGTCAAAGGGCCTCTTGCGCTCGCGGTTGGTGGCCGGGTCGAAGATCTCGCCGAGCGCGCTGAAGTCGCAGCCCGGCCCGGCGTGCGGCGACGCGGAGATGTCCCGGTCGGCGGCGTCGGCGGTCGGGGCCGGGCGGGGGAAGCGCTCGCCCGGCGCCGTGTAGGTGTGCTCGTAGTGCGCGAGCAGCACGTCGACGGCGGCGGACAGGTCGGGCGCCCAGTACTGGGCCTCGCCGTTCGGGCCCATGATCCGGTCATAGCCGCCGATGCCGAAGTTGTCCTCGGCGGAGACCCCGCCGGAGTAGTCCAGCGACTGCTTGCCGGTCAGGACCATCGCCGAGTCCGGGGTCATGACCAGGATGCCGTTGGTGTGCATGAGCATCGTGGCCTCGGCGTTCCAGTATGGCTGGGCGCCGACGTTGATGCCGCTGACCACGACGTTGATCTCGCCTCTGTCCTGGGTGAACTCGACGATCGCGCGCAGCACCCGGGAGATCCAGTCCATGGACTCGGTGCCGGAATCCATCGCGATCTTCGCGCCCGCCGAGAGCGCGAACCATTCGATCGGGGCGCGCCAGCGCCGCGCCAGCTCGATCGCCGCGAGCACCCGGCGGCACTCCGGCTCGGCCACGGCGCCGAGCGCCTTGGTCGGGTCGCCCAGCAGCACGACCCGGCGCATCCCCTCCGGATAGCGTTTCGTGGGCACGGCGACCGCCCCGAGCACCAGGTTGGCGGTGTTCGACCCCGGCGGCCGGTCCACCGGCGCCGGGGAACTGGTCTCGTCGAGGTCGTACTCGGTGAACGTGCCTGCCGGGCCGTCCCGGTCGGGCGAGCGGGTGATCAGCGGGATGAGCTCGTAGGGGTAGACGGCGCTGCGGCGGCGGGCCCGGATCACCTTCTGCGTGTAGGAGTCCATCTCGCGCAACGGCTCTGCTGGCGGGTCGGTGACGCGCAGCGTCAGCCCGGCGCCCGGCGGGCGGTACAGCCGCAGTATCAGCTCGCGGGGTTCCGCGCCCGGGTCTTCGGGGTCGGCCGCCCGGAACTGCACCATCACCTGCTCCAGCCCCAGCCCCTCGGTGCGCGGCACGAAGGACCTGATGACTTGGTCCAGGTCGGTGAGGGGCACGTCCACGACCGGCCAGAGGTAGAGCTTGACGCGGTTCCAGTCCAGCCGGGCCAGGCCGCGGTCGGCGGAGCGGGCGGAGCGCATGCTGCCCAGGCAGGCGTCCAGGATCCGCTCGATCTGCGGCAGGGACCGGATCCGGCCGTCTTCGTCGCGCAGGATGGTCAGGTCGCGGACGTCGGCGAGGGCGATCAGCCGCTGATCGTCGGGGACTTCACGGCCCTGGGCGCGGAACAGGTGCACGTCGGTGGCGGCGGGCAGCCGGGTCAGCTCGAAACCCGACAGCCGCCACAGGCCCAGCCGCTCGGCGACCATCGGGTGCATGCCGCGCTGCGTGCGGTCCTCGGCCGGCGCCCCGGTCTCCGGCAGCCCGCGGAAGGTGAACCAGGCAGGCTCGTCCCCGTCCTCCGCGCCCTCGGGGCGGCGCACCGCGACCGCGACCCGTTCCACGGCGGGCGGGATGATCCC
>Ga0306920_100016294_pt1 | contig 10231 bp, 7 predicted proteins | sample flu12Cox44000170_FD_204666 | JGI IMG/M metagenome (GOLD analysis project Ga0306920, IMG submission 204666) | Lab enrichment of tropical soil microbial communities from Luquillo Experimental Forest, Puerto Rico - flux4day.12C.oxic.44.000.170 (v2)... | ecosystem: Environmental > Terrestrial >...
TTCCGGGTTGTCGCTGCGCACCGCGGTCGAGACGACCACGGCGTTCGCGCCTTCGATGTTCTCTTCGGCGTGGCCGATCGCGATGCGCGCGCCGAGCGCGGCGAGTCGATCGGTGACCCCGTTCTTCGCGAGGTCCGAGCCGCTTACCTGGTAGCCGAGGTTGACGAGCACTTCGGCGATGCCGCTCATGCCCGCGCCGCCGATGCCGACGAAATGGATATGTTTGACGATGTGTTTCATTGCTTTCCTCCCGCACTTACGCCCGCCACGGCCGCGCAGATGCGCGCGACCTGATCGGCGGCGTCGGGTTTCGCGAGCGCGCGGGCGCGCCCGGCCATTTCCGCCAGCGATGTTCTGGTCTGATGCCGCAACCAGTCGGCGAGACCTTCCGCCGTCAGGTCGCGTTGCTGCACCACCAGTGCTGCGTCCTTGTCGGCAAGGAACGCGGCGTTGGTGGTCTGGTGGTCGTCCACGGCGTAGGGGAACGGCACGAAGCATGCCGCCACACCCACGGCCGCGATCTCGGCCACCGTCATCGCGCCCGAACGGCAGACGACGAGGTCCGCGTTCCGATAGGCGCTCGCCATGTCGTCGATGAACGGCACGAGCTGCACCGTGTCACCAGGTTCGAGTCCGGCGTCGATATAGTTTTGACGCAACGCGTCGATATGCTTCGCGCCCGCCTGATGCACGATGTGCGGTCGCTCTTCGGGCGCGAGCAGCGACAGCGCACGCGGCACGACTTCGTTGAGCGCCGTCGCACCGAGACTGCCGCCCACCACGAGCACGCGCAGCGGGCCGCTGCGCGCCGCGTAGCGCGCCTGCGGCTGGTCGACGTGCTCGAGCGCCTCGCGGATCGGGTTGCCGGTCCACTCGGCGTTCGGCAACGCGCCCGGGAACGCCACGAGCACGCGCTTCGCGAGCTTCGCAAGCACCTTGTTCGCGAGGCCCGCGATCGAGTTCTGTTCATGCAGCACGAGCGGACGGCCCGAGAGCGCACTCATCACGCCCGCCGGGAACGTGATGTAGCCGCCCATGCCGAGCACCACATCGGGCTTCACGCGGCGCAGCGCCGCAAGACTCTGCGTGCAGGCGCGCAGCAGGTTCAGCGGCAACATCAGCTTGGTCTTGATGCCCTTGCCGCGCACGCCGCCAAAGCGCACGTATTCCATCGCGATGCCATGCTTCGGCACGAGCGTCGCTTCCATGCCTGCGGGGTTGCCGAGCCATACCACGCGCCAGCCCCACTGCTCCATGCGATGCGCGACGGCGAGCCCCGGGAACACGTGTCCCCCGGTGCCGCCGGCCATCACCATGAGCGTGCGCGTTGCAGCGGTCATACCTTGCCTCCGCGCATCAGAACCCGGTTCTCGTAATCCACGCGCAACAAGAGCGCCACCGCGATGCAGTTCAGCAAGATGCCCGAGCCGCCGTAGCTCACGAGCGGCAGCGTGAGACCCTTGGTCGGCAGGAGACCCAGGTTCACGCCCATGTTGATGAAGGCCTGCGCGCCGAACCACACGCCCAGCCCCTTGGCGACGAGACCCGCGAACGTGCGGTCGAGCGCAAGCGCCTGGCGGCCGATCTCGAACGCGCGGCGCACGATCCAGTAGAAGAGCAGGATCACGACGAGCACGCCGACAAAACCGAGTTCCTCGCCGATCACGGCGAGAATGAAGTCGGTGTGCGCTTCCGGCAGATAGTTGAGCTTCTCGACACTGCCGCCGAGTCCCACGCCGAACCACTCGCCGCGCCCGAACGCGATCAGCGAGTGCGTCAGTTGATAGGCCTTGCCCTGCGCGTAGCGGTCGTCCCACGGATCGAGGTACGCGAAGATCCGCTCGCGACGCCACGGCGACGCCCACACGAGCAACGTGAAGGTCCCCACGGCCGTGGCCACGAGGCCGCCGAACAGCTTGCCGTTCACGCCGCCGAGGAACAGCACGCCCATTGCGGTCGCGGCGATCACCATGAACGCGCCCATGTCGGGCTCGAGCAGCAGCAGCGCGCCGACCACGCCCACGGCGAACGCCATCGGCAGGAAGCCCTTCGCGAAGCTGTGCATGTATTCCTGCTTGCGCACCGTGTAGTTCGCCGCGTAGACCGTCACGGCGAGCTTCATGATTTCAGACGGCTGCATGTTCGTGATGCCGAGCGGAATCCAGCGCCGCGCGCCGTTCACGCCCTTGCCGATGTGCGGAATCAGCACGACTACGAGCATCGCGAGCGCGATGATGAAGAGCTTCGGCGCATAGCGGTCCCACGTGGAAACGGGAATGCGGAACGCGATCAGCGCCGCAACCGAGGCGATCACGAGCGAAACGATGTGGCGCACGAGGAACGCCCAGTCGCGGTACGAGGCGTACTTCGGCGAATCGGGCATGGCGATCGACGCCGAGTAGACCATCACGACGCCAAGGCCGAGCAGCGCGATCACGGCCCATAGCAGCGAGTGGTCGTAGTCGAGCATGCGCGAGCGGCCGGGCCGCACGCCGTTGACGACGCTCGCGAGACCGCCCGAGCGCGCGCCGCCGCCCGACGAACCGCCGGCCTGGCCGTTTTCGCGCGAGAGGCGCGTACCGAATCGCTCGGACCAGCTCATATCATCGTCCCCCGTTCTGCGGCGATTTCTTCCACGGTGTCGTGGAACACGGCCGCACGATGGGCGTAGTTGCGGAACATGTCGAGGCTCGCACAGGCGGGCGAAAGCAGCACGACGTCGCCCGGTTGCGCGAGCGCTGTCGCAGCGCGCGTGGCTTCTTCGAGCGTCGCGTGGTCGCTCATCGCGATGCCCGTTGCTTCGAGCGCTGCGCGGATCTTCGGCGCGTCGCGTCCGATCAGCATCACGGCGCGGCACCAGCGCGCCACGGGCGCCGCGAGTGGGTCGAAGTCCTGGCCCTTGCCGTCGCCGCCCGCGATCAGCACGGCGCGCTGCGCGAGACCATCGAGCGCGGCAACCGTCGCGCCCACGTTCGTGCCCTTGCTGTCGTCCACGTAGTCGATGCCGTCGATCGACGCGATCAGCTCCACGCGATGCGGCTCGCCGCGATACTCGCGCAGGCCATGCAGCAGCGGCGCGGGCGGCAGATCGATCGCGCGCGTGAGCGCGAACGCCGCGAGCGCGTTCGCCGCGTTGTGCAGGCCGCGAATGCGCAGCGCGTCGGCGGGCATGAGGCGCTTCATGCCGAGATGCACAGGCGCGGCTTCCAGCTGCTTGCGGCGGCGCGGCGAGACAGGTTCGTCGTGCGCGTCGAGGTCGTGCGCCTGCACGAGCCACTGCATGCCGTTCTCGCGCAAGAGACCCAGGTCGCCTTCGTGTTGCGGCTCGTTCAGGCCGAAGGTCACGATCTTCGCGCCGACACTTCCCTTCACGCTAGCGAGCGACATCACGCGTGCGTCGTCGCGGTTGAGCACGCGCGTCGTGCGCGGCCCGAAGATGCGGCCCTTCGCGGCCGCGTAGGCGTCGAGGCCGCCGTGCCAGTCGAGGTGGTCCTGCGTGATGTTGAGGACCGCCGCGGCATCGGGCTCGAACGTATGCGCCGTCTCCAGCTGGAAGCTCGACAGCTCGAGCACCCAGACGTCGGGCAGCGCGGTGTTGTCGATGGCTTCGGCGAGCTTGTCGAGCATGGCCGGACTGATGTTGCCCGCCACCGCAACGCGCTTGCCCGCACGCTCGCAAAGCATGCCCGTGAGGCTCGTCGTAGTGGTCTTGCCGTTCGTGCCGGTGATGGCGAGCACCTTCGGCGCGTAGCCGCTCTCGCCGAGATGACGCAGCGCCTGCGCGAAGAGTTCGAGCTCGCCCCACACTTCGATGCCGCGCTCGCGCGCCGCTGCGATCAGCGGCACGAGATCCTGGGCGAGCGGCGAAAGTCCGGGGCTGATGGCCACGAGTTCCACGCCGTCGAGCAGCGTGGTCGTGAACGGTCCGCCCACGAAGTCGGCTTCGATGCCGTGCACCGCGAGTTCGGCAAGATTGGGCGGCGCTTCGCGCGTGTCGGCAATGCGCAGGCGGCAACCATGCCGCACGCACCAGCGCGCCATCGCGAGACCCGATTCCCCGAGTCCCAGCACGAGCACCATCGGCTTTTGCCGATCCCGAAACTTCTCGCCGAACATCGCTTGCTTCCCTTCCTTGCTTGGTGAATTAGCGCAATGACTCAGCGCAGCTTGAGCGTGGACAAACCGATCAGACACAGCATCAGCGTGATGACCCAGAAACGCACGACAACCTGCGTTTCTTTCCAGCCAGACAGTTCGAAATGGTGGTGCAGCGGCGCCATCTTGAAGATGCGGCGCCCTTCGCCGTAACGCTTTTTCGTGTACTTGAACCAGGTGACCTGCAGCATCACGGAGACCGTCTCCGCGACGAAGATGCCGCCCATGATGAAGAGCACGATTTCCTGACGCACGATCACCGCGATGGTGCCGAGCGCGCCGCCGAGCGCGAGCGCGCCCACGTCGCCCATGAACACCTGGGCCGGATACGTGTTGAACCAGAGGAACGCGAGCCCTGCCCCGCCCATCGCCGAACAGAAGATGAGCAGTTCGCCCGCGCCGGGAATGTGCGGAAAGAGCAGATACTTCGAGTAGACCGAGCTGCCCATCACGTAGGCGAACACGCCGAGCGATGCGCCGACCAGCACGACCGGCATGATGACGAGGCCGTCGAGACCGTCGGTGAGGTTCACAGCGTTGCTCGCGCCGACGATCACGAAGTACGTGAGCGCGATGAAGCCCCACACGCCGAGCGGATAGCTGATCGACTTGAGGAACGGCAACAGCAGGTCCGCGCGCGCGGGCAGGCCCATCGAAAGACCGCTCCGCACCCACGCCGTGAAGAGATCGAACACGCGAACGTTGCTCGCCTCGGAAACGCTGAACGCGAGGTACACCGCCGCGAAGAGGCCGATCACCGACTGCCAGAAGTACTTCTCGCGCGAAGACATGCCACGCGGGTCCTTGTAGACGACCTTGCGATAGTCGTCGACCCAGCCGATCGCGCCAAAGCCGAACGTGACCAGCATCACGATCCAGATGAAGCGGTTCGTGAGGTCACCCCACAGCAGCGTGGAAACCGCGATGCCCAGCAGAATGAGCACGCCGCCCATGGTGGGCGTGCCGGACTTCACGAGGTGAGTTTGCGGGCCATCCGTACGCACGGCCTGGCCGACCTTCATCGCGGTGAGCTTGCGGATCACCCACGGGCCGAGGAAGAGCCCGATCGCCATCGCGGTGATGGTGGCCATCACCGCACGGAACGTCAGATAACTGAACACGCGCAAGAAGCTTGCGTCATTCTGCAGCCATTGCGCCAGCGCCAGTAGCATGCCTTGTATTCCTTTGTATTTCAGTGCGCGCCGGACTTCGCGTCCGGCGCTGGGGTTTGCGGATTTGTGAGAGCCGCCACAACTCGCTCCATCTGCATGAAGCGCGAGCCTTTCACGAGAATCGTCGCGCCGGCGCCGTAACCGCCGCCAGACAGCGCGCGCACGAGTTCGGCGACGTCCGCCGCATGCAACGCGCGCGCGCCGAACGCCGCTGCGCTATCACGTGCCGCGTCACCGAGCGTATGGAGCGCGTCGATGCCGCGTTCGTTCGCATAAGCGCCCACCTCGCGGTGAAACGCGGGACCGTCGTCGCCGACTTCGCCCATATCGCCCAGCACGAGCACGCGCGGCGACGCGTGCGAAGCAAGCACGTCGATCGCCGCACGCACCGAATCGGGGTTCGCGTTGTAGGTGTCGTCGATCACCGTTGCGCCCGCGAGTTCCCCGAGCGCCGCGCGCTTCACCTGCAAGCGGCCCTTCACCGGCTCGAACGCCTCCAGCCCGCGCGCGATCGCCTCGAGCGGCACGCCCGCCGCAATCGCCGCCGCCGTGGCCGCAAGCGCGTTGTGCGCGTTGTGCGCGCCAAGCACCTTCAACTCCACTTCGAGCTGGCCTTCCGGCGTCGCGATCGCGAGACGGTTGCGACCCACGCCAACGAGTTTGCCGGTGACCGCCGCCTCGACCGCGCTCGCATCCGTATGCAGCGCGAAATCGAGAATGCGTGAACCGGTTGCTGCCACGCGCCAGATGCTCGCGTAGGCATCGTCGGCCGGAAACACCGCGACGCCCGTGGGTTTGAGCGCGTGAATCACGCTCGCATGCTCGAGCGCGACGGCTTCCACCGTCGCCATGAATTCCTGATGCTCGCGCTGCGCGTTGTTCACCACCGCCACGGTCGGCTCGGCGAACTTCGCGAGCAGATCGGTCTCGCCCGGGTGATTCATGCCGAGTTCGACCACAGCCAGCCGATGTGCGCTGCTCAAGCGCAGCAACGTTAACGGCACGCCGATGTCGTTATTGAGGTTTCCGGCCGTCGCGAGACGCGAATTTTTTCCGACGGCCGCCTCGAAAATCGACGCGATCATTTCCTTGACCGTCGTCTTGCCGTTGCTGCCCGTCACGGCGACGAGCGGCATCGAGAAACGCCGACGCCAGCCGAGCGCAAGCGCGCCGAGCGCCGTGCGCGTGTCGTCCACGCGCAGCGCGGGAATGCGCCAGTCGCCGGGGCTGCGCGAGACGAGGACCGCGCTCACGTGACGGTTCGCGACCTCGCCGAGAAAGTCGTGCGCGTCGAAACGGTCGCCTTTGAGCGCGACGAAGAGATCGCCCGGGCCCGCCGTGCGGCTGTCGGTCGAAATGCGCTCGAACGTTGCGTTCTCGTCGCCGAGTACGCTCGCGCCGGGAATCAGCGCCGCTGCTTCGCGCAGGGAGAGCATCGTCATTCACCACCTCCGCGCCCGTGCGTGGCACGGGCTGCGAGAGCAAGCCGCGCATGGTCCTGATCGGAGAACGCGCGCTTCTTGCCCATGATTTCCTGGGTCGCCTCATGGCCCTTGCCGGCCAGCACGACGACGTCTTCGCGCGCCGCGCCGCGCACCGCCTGCAGGATCGCGCTCGCGCGGTCCTCGATGCGGCGCGCCTTCGCGGCGTCGCGCATGCCTTGCGCGATCTGGTCGATGATCGCGGCCGGGGATTCGCTGCGCGGGTTGTCGCTCGTCACGACGACCTGGTCGGCGAGGCGTTCCGCGATCGCGCCCATGAGCGGGCGCTTGGTCGCGTCGCGATCGCCGCCGCAGCCGAACATGCAGACGAGCTGGCCGCCGCGCGCGGCAGCAATTGGGCGCAGCGCTTCGAGCGTCTTCTCGAGCGCGTCCGGCGTGTGCGCGTAATCGATCACCACGAGCGGCTCGTCGTGATCGGCGCGCCCGCCAAGGCGTTCCATGCGGCCGTTGACCGGCTGCAGCTTCGAGATCTCGTTGAGCGCCGCCACGAGCGGCACGTTCGCTGCGAGCAGCGCACCGAGCACGCCGAGCAGATTGCTCACGTTGAAGAGGCCGAGAACATGCACCTCGACCTGCGCCTCGCCCCAGTCCGACGTTTCCAGATGGAACGCCGTGCCCGTGGCCGTCGCGCGCACGTCGTTCGCGCGCAGCCAGGCGTCGCCAACGGGCGCATCGGCGGCGGGCGTCTCGATGCCATATGCGATCGTGCGCGCCTTGCCGCGCATGGCGGCGATCAGCCGGCGGCCCGCTGCGTCGTCAGCGTTGATGATTACCGCGCGCAGTCCCGGCCATGCGAACAGACGCGCCTTCGCGTCCTCGTAGGCATCGAACGTGCGGTGATAATCGAGATGGTCCTGCGTGAGATTCGTGAAAACGGCGATGTCGAACGACGTGCCGTTCACGCGCCCCTGGTGCAGCGCGTGCGAGGAGACTTCCATCGCAATAGCCTGCGCGCCTTCGTTACGCAATTGACCGAGGCTGCGCTGCAGTTGCGGCGCATCGGGCGTGGTGAAGCCCGTGTGCACGAGCTGGGCCGGAAAGCCGGTGCCCAGCGTGCCGACGATCGCGCACTTCTGGCCGATGCCCGTGAGTGCCGAAGCGATCCACTGGCTGCACGAAGTCTTGCCGTTCGTGCCAGTCACGCCGACCACCAGCATCGCATCGCTCGGGTCGCCATACCAGCCGCTCGCGATCTCGCCCGCGAGCACGTCGAGCTGCGGCACGGCGAGCGCGATGGACACGTCGAGCTTCGGGCCCGCATAGCCTTCCGGCTGAAACAGGACGGCTGCCGCGCCGCGCTCGATCGCGCTGGCGATATGCGCGCGGTTGTCCGCGCCTTCCACGGCATAGGCGAGAAAGACGTCGCCCGGCTCGAGTGAGCGCGTGTCGGCGTGCAGGCCGGCTGCGAGCGCGACGTGCGCGCGCAGCCATGCGAGCGCGTCCGCGATCTGCCGGTGCGCGGGATGCTGGGTGCGCGTGGCGCTCATCGGACGACTCCGGGTCGATTTTTCGTGTTGTCCGCGACGGTCATGTGACGCGCCGCTACAGCGTTCTTGTTCGCAGGCGCGTTCGCCGCGTGCTTCACGGGCGCGTTCGCAGCGGCCGGCGCCGAGGCGCCCGCGGCGCTGTTGTCTTCGACGACGAGCTGCTTCACCGGCATGTCGGGCGGCACGTTGAGCGAGCGCAGCGTGTCGCCGACGATGCCCGAAAACACCGGGCCCGACACCGCGCCGCCGAAGTGACTGCCCGCCGTCGGCTCGTCGACCGACACCGCGACCACGATGCGCGGATTCGGCATCGGCGCCATGCCGATGAACGAGGCGCGGTACTTCGAGCGGTCGTAACCGTGCGGGCCGTGCTTGTACGCCGTGCCGGACTTGCCGCCCACGCGGTAGCCGGGCACGGCGGCGTCGGGCGAGGTGCCGTCCTTCGACACCACGCTCTCCAGCATCGTGCGCACTTCACGCGCCGTGGTCGGCGCGAAAACCTGGGTGCCCTGCACCGGCTGCGTGTCGCCGGGGTGGCGGAAGATCGTGACCGGCAGGATCTGGCCGTCGTGGGCGATCGCCGTGTACGCGCGCGCGAGCTGGAACAGCGAAACGGAGAGGCCATAGCCGTAGGACATCGTGGCCTGTTCGATACGGCGCCAGCTTTTCCACGGACGCAGACGGCCCGCCGCCGCGCCGGGGAACCCGACCTTCGGCGCCTGTCCGAGACCGATGCTGGTGTACATGTCCCACATTTCTTCGGGCTTGAGCGTCATCGCGATCTTCGTCGCGCCGATGTTGCTCGACTTCTGGATCACGCCGCCGACCGTGAGGACGCCGAATGCAGAGTCGTCGGTAATGGTCGCGCCGTCGAGCGTGAAGTGGCCCGGGCCCGTATCCACCAGTGTACTCGGCGAGACGCGGTGCAGATCGAGCGCGAGCGACACCGTGAGCGGCTTCATGATCGAGCCCGGCTCGAACACGTCGGTGAGAATGCGGTTGCGCAGTTGCTCGCCCGTGAGGTGCGAGCGGTCGTTCGGGTTGTAGGTCGGATAGTTGACGAGCGCGAGCACCTCGCCCGTGCGCACGTCCACCACCATCGCCGCGCCGGCCTTGGCCTTGAACTTCTCCACGGCGGCCTTCAGGTTCGAGTAGGCGATGTACTGGATCTTGCTGTCGATCGAAAGTTCGACATCCTTGCCATCGTGGGGCACGACCGTTTCGTCGACATCCTCGATGATGTGGCCCAGGCGGTCCTTGATGACGTGACGAATGCCCGGCACGCCCGCGAGCACCTTCTGGTCGGAAAGCTCGACGCCCTCCTGGCCTTCGTCCTCGACGTTGGTGAAGCCGATCAGGTGAGCGGTGACGTCGCCTTCGGGATAGAAGCGCTTGTACTCGTTGCGCTGATAGACGCCGGGAATATCGAGCGCCGCGACCTTCTGCGCGACGTCGAGCGGCACCTGGCGCTTCACATAGACAAACGTCTTGTCTTCGGAGAGCTTCGCACGCAGCTCTTTCGTGCTCATGCCGAGCAGCGTGCCGAGCTGGTTGAGCTTGTCGGCGCCGAGATCGTCGGGCACCGCTTCGGGAATCGCCCAGATCGCGCGCACAGGCAGGCTCGTGGCGAGCACGAGTCCGTTACGGTCGAGAATCTTGCCGCGCGTGGCCGGCAGCTCGATCGTGCGCTGATAGCGGCTTTCGCCCTGCTTCTGATAGAACGCGTTGCCCGGGCCCTGAATCCAGAACGCGCGCGCGGCCAGCGCGACGAACGCCATGAACAGCAGGAACACGACGAGCTTCGAGCGCCACATCGGCAGGCGCACGGAGAGAATGGGGTTCGCGCTGAAGGCTACGCTCTTGCGGCGATTGCCCTTTTTCATCGCGTGCCTCCGCGGCGGGCAGGCGTGGGCGC
>Ga0306920_100016296_pt1 | contig 10230 bp, 11 predicted proteins | sample flu12Cox44000170_FD_204666 | JGI IMG/M metagenome (GOLD analysis project Ga0306920, IMG submission 204666) | Lab enrichment of tropical soil microbial communities from Luquillo Experimental Forest, Puerto Rico - flux4day.12C.oxic.44.000.170 (v2)... | ecosystem: Environmental > Terrestrial >...
AAGCTGTCTCGCTGCCGGCAAACGCTGGAGAAGATCCAGCCAGGCTGTACCCTGCCGCGCACCAGGAAAAAGAAGCAATAGATGGTCCACTTATTTTCAGGACACAACACTAGTTTGCACGACTGGAAGACCTACTACTTTCGTAACCCGTTTAGGTGACGAAGCAGGAACCGGCGACGCATCGAAAATGGCTCGGTGCAAGCATTTCGCAGCGCGTTAGCAGCGACTGGCTGCTGGGCGCTGTGGGTTGCCGAGCCGATTGGCTTAGACTGGTGACGGACGTCTGAGTAGAGGACAGGCAGTCTTTTTTCGTTCAATGGCTTCCCAGCGCATCCCGTTATTACGAGCCGTTTCCTTCACAATTCTCGTTTTGTTTCTATGCAGCGAACTTCTGCATGCCCAGCCCAGTGCGCTGACTTCCGGCCCCATTCTTCCTCTCTTTCGTGCCTTGCGTAACGTGGGACTGGATCCCCAGGCCGTGTACAAGATCCGCGAAGCTGTCATTGATCGGGAAGATATTCACTTGTGGCTCAATGATGGGACTATCGCCTTCACGCAGAGCGTTGGCGGCAGAGTTACTGGGGCGTACTTCGAGGGTGAAGGAGAAGTTTTGGTGCGTCCTCCCGATCGCATGGAGCGCGCCTCGCTGGGCCTGTTCACCAAGCAGGGAGTCCTCGAGGAAAAATTCTCGTCTGCATACTTGCGCTTCAACGACGATATCGCCCTGGAATTGCAGCAGTACCTGCGTCCGGCGGATGATGCCACTGGTTTCCTCTCGCGTAACGATCTGCGCGCTCGCCGGCTGGCAGCGATGGATGCAATGCGCCTGGCGATCACCTTCACCAGCGGACCAACCACGGTTCTCCCGGAGGAGTCTCCAGCGCCCCCAGATCGCCTGTTGCACGCGAGAGTCGGCAGCGATCGCCTCGGAATCTTCGATATCTACTTTGACACGCGCAGTCCAGAACAGATCGTCGTCGGCCAAACCGCGGTCGTCCACGAGGAAACGTATTACGACTTATGGATTAGCTTTGCGATGCGCTCGGCGCGCAAGGCGGGACTCTCAACTTCTCGGTTCCACGGCCCCACCGGTCCGGCCTGGACCCGGGACGCGTTTCTGATCACAAAGTACCTCATCAATGGCAGCATCGATCCGGCGCTTAAATTATCGGCGGAGACAACACTCGATGGAACTGTCCGCCAGGGCGGCGCACGCGTACTGATGTTTGAACTGTCGCGTTACCTGCAGATCAAGTCAGTGGAAATGGATGGGAAGCCGCTGGAATTCATCCAGAACGAAACCATTGAAGGCAGTCAATTAGCCCGGCGAGGGAACGATTTGGTCGCAGTGGTGTTTCCGCAGCCCCTGGTGTTAGGAGCGCAACTGCAACTTAAGTTCAGCTATTCGGGATCCGTGCTTTCCGACGCTGGAGGCGGGCTGTTTTATGTGGGGGCACGCGGAACCTGGTATCCAAACCGTGGCATCTCCATGGCGAGCTATGACATCACATTCCGCTTCCCGCAAGCGTGGACCCTGGTGGCGACCGGCAAACAAGTTTCCCTGGAGCAAGCGGGCGCGCAATCCGTGGGACATTGGATCAGCTACGGCACGATACCAATCGCAGGCTTCAACCTTGGACGCTATGTGCGCAGCACGGCGAAAGCCGGCGACGTGGTGGTTGAGTCCTATGCGACGCGCGGCGTCGAAAACGAGATGCCTAAGCCATTGCAAGTGCTCCCGTTGCCTTCATCGCCGTCCCCGATGCCTCCCGAGGGCGCGAGGACATCGTCCACAACTGAGTCTATGCCAAACCCGTCGGCCAGCAGTGTGCCACTTGCGACCCGGGCGGCAGATACCATCGCGTCGCTGGAAAAGATGTTCGGTCCCTATCCCTTCGGCTCACTCGCGCTTACCCAACGGCCCGGCACGGATAGCCAGGGGTGGCCCGGCATGATCTTTCTTTCCAGCTACGTGTATCTGACCCCGGAGCAACGCGAAGCCGAAAACGTCTCGGATCCTGACAAGGTGATATTCGGGCAACTGATGATGCCGCACGAGGTCGCACATCAGTGGTTCGGCGATAGGGTGTCGTGGGCCAGTTACCACGAACAATGGCTAATGGAGGCGATCGCCAACTACGCTGCACTCATGCTTATGGAGCAGCGGCATCCCCACGATGTACAGGTAATGCTGGAAGCCTATCGCGAACTACTCTTGACGAAGTCGAAAGAAGGACAGCCAAATGCGGAGGCTGGACCGGTGACGCTGGGGGTCAGGCTTTCGTCTTCGAAATTTCCCGCCGGGTACGAAATTATCACCTACGGGCGGGGCACCTGGTTGATGCACATGCTGCGCGAAATGTTTCGCGACGCTTCGCGCACCGCCGAGAATCCAGATGGCAACGACCGGGTATATCTTTCACTGTTGCGCAACTTATATGAACGCTATCAGGGAAAGGAAATCACCAACGCCGAGTTCGAGCAGACCGTCGAAGAGGTTTTGCCGAGGTCCCTGTGGTTTGAGGACAGCAGATCGATGGACTGGTTTTTCGACGGCTGGGTGAATGGCACAGCGTTTCCCCGCTTCGAAATCAAGGAGGCGCGGTTCTCGACTAAAACGGGAACGCCCATGGTTTCGGCAACCGTGCGTCAGATCGATGCGCCCGAGGATTTGGTGACCAGTATTCCGGTGTATGGCGTCGTGGGGGACAGCAAAGTCTATCTGGGCCGAGTGTTTGCCGAGGGACAAGAGACGCGCTTCAGCCTGCCTGTGCCTCCTCGGGTTAAGCGATTACTTCTCGATCCATATCAGACAGTGCTGACGGCTCCGTGAAATTGCGCAGAGTATCTGCGGACGATGTGCTATTCCAGAGTTAACGGTTTATGTATAAATGGCCTAGCATTCTCGCCCTGATAAGTGCGAGCAATCTGTCCAGCGCCGCGTAGGACGTATTTGTAAGTAGTCAGGCCTTCGAGTCCCACCGGGCCGCGGGCATGCAGCTTGCTGGTCGAGATGCCGACCTCGGCCCCGAATCCGTAACGGAACCCGTCGGCGAATCGTGTGGATGCGTTGTGAAAGACCCCCGTCGAGTCGACCTCGGCCAGAAAACGCTCTGCCACGATCGGGTCTTGAGTCACGATCGATTCCGTGTGGGCGGAACCGTAGCTGTGAATATGATCGATGGCGTCGTCAACCGAGTTGACCACACGCACCGCAAGAATGAGGTCTAAGTATTCCCTGTGCCACTCGCTTTCAGGTACAGCCTCCAAGGGTTTGCCAGCAAGGATCGCGCGAGTGTTTTCACATCCGCGAAGAACAACATGTCTCGCCCGAAGCCGCTCGGCCAACCTGGGAAGAAACGACCGGGCGATCTTCTCATGTACGAGTACGGTCTCAGCCGCATTGCACGCAGCGGGATAATCCGTCTTGGCATCATCGATGATCGCCAACGCCATCTCAGGGTCGGCGGCTGCGTCCACGTAGATATGGCAGACGCCTTCGGCGTGGCCTAGCACAGGAATGCGCGTGTTCGCCTGAATGAACTCCACAAGTTGCTTCGATCCTCGCGGTATCACCATGTCAACCACGTCAGGCATGCCGAGCAATTCACGCACCGACTCCCGACCTGTCACCAAGGCCACTGAATCCTCGGGAACCTCTCTCTTGGTCAGGCCTTGCCGAATGATTTCCACCAGCGCGGATGCCGTGCGCTCGACCTCGCGGCCAGCCTTGAGAATCACGCCGTTGGCTGACTTCAGTCCCAGTGCGCTGATTTGTGTGACCGCATCGGGCCGGGCTTCGAAGATGATGGCCAGCACCCCGAGCGGGCAAGTGATCTTTTCCAACACCAGGTTGGTATCGAGTTCCGTGCGCTGTAGCACACGCCCAACCGGGTCAGGAAGTTCGGCAACTGCGTGTATGGAGTGCACCATCCCAGCAATCTTTTCATTCGTGAGCCGCAGCCGCTCGAAGGTCGCCGGGGTGATCTCACCATTTGCGACCATGAGTTCCGCAGCTTCTAGGTCCTGTGCATTGGCTTCCAGAAGAACCGGACTGCTTTGCTCGACGAGCTCAGCCGCCGCTCGGATGGCCACAGCCCTTCGCTCTGCAGACAGTGACGCGAGCACACGAGAGGCGCGCTTGCATCGCTCGCCGATGGCACGAACCGATTGGCTCACTCGGTGCCCCGGGGCAGGAAAAGCGTTCCCAAGATCTCGCCCGCACAAACCCGCTCGATCACGTGTGGTAATCGGCCATTGGCGATAACGGCCATTCCGTCTGCCTCGGTGGCAATGCGTGCGGCCTCAAGCTTGGTCGACATTCCACCCCGTCCCCGTCCATTCTTGCCTTGAGCGAACCCGAGAATTTCTTCGGTAATCAGCGTGACCCGTGAAAGAAGCTGCGCGTGGTCAGTACCCGGCTCGGCGGTGTAAAGGCCATCTACGTCGGAAAGCAAAAGGAGGAGGTCAGCGTCGATGTGGGTCATCACCAGGGCCGAGAGCTTGTCGTTGTCACCGAAGACGCGTTGCCGTTCAGGGGAATCCGCGGGATGATCAAGCTCGGCGGTGGAGACGGTGTCATTCTCGTTGATCACTGGAATCACTCCGAGAGCGAGAAGCGACACCAGGGTAGAGCGGAGATTGCGGTAGCGGATGGGGTCGCGAAAGTCGTCTTCCGTCAGTAGTACCTGTGCTGTGCGACAGCCTAACTTGTCGAAGGCGTCGTCATAGATGGCCATAAGCCGGCTTTGACCGATGGCCGCGCAAGCCTGAATCTGCGAGAGCTCTGTGGGCCGGGTGGCAAGGCCAATCCGATCCATGCCGAGGCCAACCGCGCCGGACGAAACCATCAGTATGTCGCGTCCTTGCTGGCGTAGTCGCGCAACCGCCTCCGCAATGCCATAGAGCTGGCTCAGGGCCAGTCGGCCATCGTCACGCATGACGACGTTTGTCCCTACCTTGATTACGATGCGTCGGGCTGTGGCAACCTTCTCGCGGCGAAGCGCGCTTGTCTCGATTTCCGGCGATTGATTCATGATCTCCTGGCGAACTTACGTCCCTTTCGAATGACGACAAAAGCCACTTGGCTCGCTCGATTTGTGGTGGGGTTTCTCACGTGAAACCGGTCTTTCGCCAGCCATCCCAGGTTTCAAGGTTATGCGCACGGCCGACACCCTTCCAGTCTAACAAGGCGGAACGCAATTGAAGCTCCCGAGCTAGAGGCGGTTAGTAGACGAAGATCACCAATGACGCTTCGAATCAACACCTGACCGTCGTGTAAGCTGGTACCCTCCCTCATCGAAACACCCAACCATGGAAGCACCCAACTGCCATTATCACTCTGCCCATGTTCTGCGAGCATGTTCACCCGAATAACCCGGAGAGGGGGCCGAGTGGCTGAAGGCGGCGGTTTGCTAATTCTACCTGCCCGGTTCGTACACACCGATTTTCACGTATTTTGTTCGTGTTAGCGATTTCTCATTTGCACTGCAAGACCCCATTTGTGGGGTGGATTGCAGCAAGAGTGGCGCAAGGCTTCGCGCGGCCAATATGCGTGAAAAGGAAGCAGTGGTCGGCCTGTTGAAGCGATCCTTGCAGGCAGTGGCGCAAGCCTTCGCAAGAGCAAGCGACGGCGAACTGGATCGACGCTTGAATTTTTTTGGTGAAGAGACGACCGTACGACGAGTCTATCTGCGGTTATTGGCACACGCGGACGAACATATGGGTCAGATGATCGCTTACCTCAGGTTCAACAGGATCGCCCCGCCGTGGCCGGACTGGAGACGTGATCGGCGTACCTGAAGTTAGCCATTTGCGCTTTGCTCCTTAGTTTTAACGAAGCGCATTAGAATCAAACAGTTTGGCCGGTTAATCTCGATATAACTGGTCCAATCTGTGCACGCGCCCTTAAGTATCGACATACGTTCACGTTAAACGCGAGCGGGCATCATGATTGGCCAGTTATATCGCCGTTGCACTCACGACGCGCTTGCCCTACAAGGGGTCGCCGCGTGACCTTTTGAGCGATACCCGGCGGACTCGCCTGGCACGCACTCGTCAAAAGAATGGTTAGGGAGGCTCAATTCTCGCGTAAACCCTACGCCATTCGGAATCTGTCATAGCCCCCTATCGTAGAGCATTGATATGAGGAGGCGTTCGCATCAACGGTTTAGTGCGGATAATGACTCGTGATCTTCTGAACGAATCCATGCAGCCGGTGATACCAGGATTCCTTCGGCATGAACATGTAAGGGCACTCTCCGGGAACTACCGCGATACCATGCTCCTCGCAAAACTCCAGCGCCTGTGGACTGACCGATCCCCCCTTATTCCCGGCTCGATACATCCAGACCCTTGGAATATGCAACCGAGCGCACTCTTGCACGATTTCATCCGTTACGACTGGAGTTGTCATCAAAAGCACGCCATCCACTGCCGGAGCCACATCCGCCAGTCGCGCATAGCAGGGTGCATCGTCTGCTGACGTTAACGTGGGATTCACCGCGACCGCTTCGTATCCATGCTGACGCATGCTGCGCAGGAGCATTCGCGAAAAATCTTTGGGATCGTGTGACACACCAACGATTGCGACAAGCTTCTGTGCCAAGAAATCCTGGATCACTGCCATCGAACTCATCGCTCACCTCTCCACGTATGTTGCCGGAGAGGCTCCCAGCGCGTCAGTGTCAAGCATCACGTGTTAATGTGAATCCCGCTCTCCCCTTACTCTTGATTCGTTCGAGCACTCAATTCGGTCGCCTTCTGTTATCAACAGCTTTTTGGCAAGCTCTTCATTGAGGTCAACCTCGTCGGTCAAGTGACTCGGAACGGCCACGCCTTAGCCCGACCGAAAACGGCCAGCCCGAGACTCCTGGCACCCGGTGGCTGGAAGAATGCTTTTGGAGCCTCCTTTGTGTATTTTGTACGCGGCTCGGCGGCGCTATTCTCTATTCGCAGCGAGCCGATTAGACCCTCGCCACAATGCCCGTTAATCGCGTCAGGATGGCGTTCGATATTTGCCCAGGTATATGAACGCCGACGCGCCTGTTCGCGGACGACTGTACCTGAAGCCGAAGTCTGTTTCTTGTGGTAGTCCCAGCCGTGCCGCAAAGGATTCCGGTGGTGAACTGAAGCGCAAACATAGGTAGGCAGTGACGTGCGCGTTCGGGCCGCAGAGGCATCAGCTCGAAATGCGGGCCAATGTCTCACAACCTAGAGACGTGGGTCACAGACGGACGATTTCCAGCGTAGTCCAATAGTCCTGTTGAAGTATTGGAGGACGCACGACGATGCAACTCTATCTCGAAACCAATCAACTCAATCTGGTGGCCAATATCCTGATGGAGTGCTGCGGTACGCCGCAGCAAGACCCGCTGGATGACGGCATTCTGGACATGTTGCTGGCGCGCGACCTGCGCTTTGACGCTGGCCAATTGGAGCGGGTGGCCGACATTCTGGCTACAGCCAAGCGCAGCCTAAAGGAGGAAATCGCGCGTGAGGCCGACGTCGCCCGCAAGAATGTGCTCCAAAGCAGACTGTCGCTGCTGGACCAGACTCTGGAACGCGTGAACGAAGCCTGCGTCATGTTCTGACGCAGGGCGGAGTGCAGGCACAGCGAACTACGCTGTCGCATGGCGCACACTTACAATCGTTGGCCTTCTGTTCGGATGCGTCCTGTTTCTTTCGCATGGTCACAATTCGGGCTTACATGTACGAAGGGCGCAAACGCGTGATTGGAGTCATCGCGGGAATCCTTGCGGCACGGCACCTGAAGATAACGGAAGACCTGTTCGATTCCAGGGAGAGCGCTCGTTCCGATTCGATGATCGTGTCTGCTGTTCAGTGGGGAGCGCATCATGCGCAAGATCGATTCACGGTGTGAGCGCAATAGAATCAACGACGTACATATTCTTCAGAATTTAACATCGGGTACAACCATTCGGGGATGTCAACAAGGTCTGAAATCTCTAACATCCGAAATACCTTGCAGTGCACGATAAGCGGAATCAGCCTCTTGCGCCACACGTGACGGAGGTTGTCATGAGCTTAGCAGTGTCTTTTGGTCCGGGAAGTCAGTTCACCAGCCGTTCTGAAACGGACAGTATCTGTATGTTGTGCTATCGGACGGTGCGTGCCGACCGTTACACTTCTCTGAAACGAGCGCAGCGGGAGCACGCCGCTGTTTGTCAGCCCGCAAGAACGGCTGCTGGGCGGCTGCGAAAAACATCCGGCCTTCAAGGTTCCTCCTGCTCCTAAAAGCGATAGGGCTACGCGTTTCGTACATTGTCTCAACCCCGACGCCCTTGGATCGCCGTCATTCATTCACAAAGCCCATTACGGTGACCGTTTTCTTACGAAAAGAGAATCCTGACCAAGCGCCGAGTAAAGTACTCCCAAGGTCTCCTGAGCGGCCATTTCTAGAAAAAGGATTAACGTTCAATAGCTTCCGCAGTTTCAGGACCTGCGATCATTGCTTTGGGGCAATCAGAAGATCATTGCTTTGGCTAATCAGAAGGATGTCCTGGGACAACGACCCAATGAAGCATCTTGTGTCACTCTATGACTAACGTTCAATACCTGCCGCTCAGTGGCATGATTGAACCTTGGTTAGGCGGAAAGTTGTCTTAGCAGTTTGCGTTATACCGTATTGTCGTTCTTGACCATTTCTAGCCCATCGGCGCTCCCATTGCCTCATAAGACCGCGTCGAATTCTGGTCATCAAGCGATTTGTGATAAGACTCAAGACTCCTTCCCGTCAGATGCGGAAGGAGATTTCCCTGTGTCGATTGTGATTCTGTGCATTGATGACGACCATACGTCGCTAACCGTTCGTCAACTCCTGTTGTCCAGCGCGGGATATACGGCCTTGCTAGCGACGAACGGCGAGACTGGCCTGAAGTTGTTTAACTGCAATCGTGTGGACTTGGTGATCACAGATCATTGGCTGCCAGATAGGACTGGGGCGCAAACGACGCTTAGGATGAAACAGCTCAAGCCGGAAGTGCCTATTGTTCTCTTGACCGGATTGGCGGAATTGCCGCCAGGTTACGACCACGCGGACTTGCTCCTCACCAAATGCATAACGCCGGAGGACTTCCTGGCCGAAATCGCGCACCTGCTCCCCACCCGACGCAGGGAGGAATCCCCGAGAGCTACTGCTTACGCGCAAAGCCGGTAACCAATCATAGGCAAAAGATAACTTGTCCCATTTGTCGTGAAAACTTAATTCGGCGCCGGAAGGAGATCTACTTATATGCGCCACAGAATCACATATATGCTGGTCTGGGTCACATTGATAGCACCTGGCCTGTTGCTCGCAAAAAGTTCTAGTCATTCGAAATCGTCATCGTATCGAGCTCCGTGGGCTCGCTCACGCTAAACTCGGACCCGAAGAACCCGCACCGTTCGATGTTCGGCACCTATTCGTCAGCTAAGACGGCGCTCAACGCGATCACGGTCGCCTTCGCCTTGGATCTCGAGTCGACGCGCATCAAGGTCAACGCTGCGTCCCCGGACTTCACCGCGACGGACTTCACCAACTTCCAGGGGAGGTGCACCGTCCAACAGGCCGCACGTGAGCCTGTGCGGCTCGCACTCCTCGACGCGAACGGTCCGACAGGCACGTTCTCCGACGAGAACGGCGTCATCCCGTGGTGATGTAGTCTGTAGCACGTGATCGAACCGATCGCGCCGTCACCGGTTGGGGGGTAGATATCTGAAGGAGCTCCCATGGCTGGCAATGTTCCGCACATCTCGAATCATGCACCGGCCACAAAAACGCTCGCATCGATCGCGCTAGCCCAAGTTTCCGGGTTATCGCCACTCCCGTCCGAGGAAGAGCAGAAAACATCAAGCCTGGTGCGGCGATAAGGCCTATCGGAAACGCGATTGGCGTAGTTACTAACGCGCCTTCAGGACATTCAATCGAAAAATTTCGGTGAGGCGGCTGCTGGTCGGTGTCGGCTCGGTGTACGTGGTGGCCGCACGAAGGCGGCCCGCCTTCCCTGGAATCGAGGCATAGAGATTGATGACTTCGCAGATCGAGGACAGTTCCTGACACACCGCCTCGAGACTGAGATCCAGGCCGGCGCGGCGGGCTTCGCGATGCAGCAACCCGGCCAGAGTCAGGGCGATTACGCAGTAGAGAGCATGGACGCGGATCTTTTGATCGGTCCAGTGATACATGGGTTCCCAGCCCACGAAGTAGGGATTCTTCATGGTTCGGAAGGC
>Ga0306920_100016297_pt1 | contig 10230 bp, 12 predicted proteins | sample flu12Cox44000170_FD_204666 | JGI IMG/M metagenome (GOLD analysis project Ga0306920, IMG submission 204666) | Lab enrichment of tropical soil microbial communities from Luquillo Experimental Forest, Puerto Rico - flux4day.12C.oxic.44.000.170 (v2)... | ecosystem: Environmental > Terrestrial >...
CCGATCTTCTTGTGCAGGAGATAGCGTGGCGTCCAGAGCCAGAAGGCCGTTGACCCGGCGAGCCAGGAGGGAATGGCGACTGCCACGCCTGTGTGTCGCAGGCGCGCGCCGAAGACGATGAAGAGGCCGAGTGCGCCGCTGAGGACGAAGAACCAGACCGTGAAGCGTGCTTGGTCGGACAGCGTCCGGATCTGGATGCGCCAGGCGCGGGCGTACACGTCTTGGTAGATCTGGCCGATCCCGATGCCCCAGAGCAGGAACCCGATGACGGCTGTCGCCGAGGCGGCAAGCGCGTTGTGGGCGGCGGTACCGAAGGTGACGCGGACAAGATGGGCCGTCTCTCCGGTCAGACCTTGATGGTCGATCAGGCGTTGGGCGAACGCGGTCGTGTCTGAACCAGCCGCGTGGAACAGACCCGTCGCGGCCAGCAAGAGCGGCCCCACTGACAGGAACATGTAGAGCGTGGCCGCACACCCTGAGTTCTGACTCGCCTCGAAGTACCGGCGAAACCACAGCAGGGCTAGGCGTCCAACCGATGTGTCGGCGCGTCGAGCGAGCCACTCCTCCACCGCCCTGACCCGGCCTCCCATTCTTTCTCGGGCAGCCATGCGCGGATTAGAGCACCGCGCTTCTCCCGGCGAGAGCTGGGGGGCGCGGGTGACACACCTCGCACGTACATGGAGCCCCCAGGGAGCAGGGGGAAGGCATCGTGGGGGGTACCGGGGGAGGCGCCCGGCGCCCATAGAAGCGGAGGCTCGGGCTCGACCGTGACGGACAACCGACGGCGCCGAGCCAGAAGCCGCCCACATCACGCGCGCCATGTGCGACCGCTGCGGGTGAAAACCGTTCACGATCGAGATCTCTCGACGTCAACGCGAGCGAGATGCTCACGAACTTCGCGTCGTTGTCGTTCGTGTTCATCGAGCACGAACGAGCACGAGCCACGCGCGTCGCGCTCGCGCGGAGGCGGTCGCGGAGAGGGGAGCTATCCCCTAAGACGAGGGTGCGGTAGGGACGTCACGCGCCCCAGGACAAGGAAAGTCATCCGACCCCAGGGGGGCTGTGCGCGAAGCGGGTCGCCAGGCGGCTAGTTCGCGGCTAGAAGCGCGGGCCGGCGTCGGCCTGCCGGGTCCGCAGCAGCTCGAGCAGGAGCTGGTTGTGCGCCCGCACAGGGTCCGGCTGTTCGATCACCAGCGGGCGCCGGGCGCCGCCGTCGAAGCCGCCGGGCTCGGGGTCGAAGCTGGCGAACCGGCCGAGCCGGTCGCGGGGCTGCCGGGCCCGGCCGGTGAGCAGGGCGGCAAGCTCGCGCTTGTGCTGCTGCTTGGCCGCGAGGCTGGCGGTGATCGGGTCGACCTGGCGGCGGGTCACGCCTGTTCGTGGAGCTTGGCGATGATCTTGTCCGCGACTGCTTCGGCGAGCTGGTCGATCACGTCGGTGTCCGGGCCGGGCTGGACAGGCGGCGGCGGGGCGGTCAACGCCCGGAGCAGCGTGCGACGGTCGATCTCCTTCTGCCGCAGACCTTCCGCGACCGGGTCGAACGGCTCCGGGGTCGCGCTCACGCCGACACCGCCTCTTCGACGGTCTGCGGGCCGCGTGTGCGGGCGAGCAGGACCGGCGGGGCTTCGCCGCCGGCGTCGAGCAACGCGCTGACCGCCATCCGGGCTTGATCCGCGCGCGAGCGGCTGATCTCGCCCGGCTGCATCCTCCGTGTGAGCGCCACGAGCGAGGTCAGCGTCCGCTCGACTTCGTGGACGCGGGCGACCGCGTCCAGGAACTGCTTGGCGCAGGCATCGACTTGTTCGGCTGCGGCAGCGCCGGCTTCCTCGACCTCGGCGACGAGCTCGTCCAGGTGCAAGGTCGCGTGCCGCACGAGCGCGTGGTGCGCTTCGCGGGCTGCGCGCTCGGCGCCGGCACGTCGTTCCGGCCAGCGCGCCTGCGTCGCCTGCTCGGCTTGGGCGAGGCGCTTCTCGGCGGCGGCCCGGTCCTGGGCGGCCGGCTCGCCGGCTTCGAGCTGGACGAGAGCTTCCCGTGCCTGGTCGCGCTCCTGGTAGGCGGCGCGTTCGTCGGTGCTGACCTGGGCGATCCGCGCCCTGGCCTTCTCCTCGGCCTGGTCGAGGCGGGCGAGTTCCGTCATTGCGTCGCCGACTGGGCTGAGAGCGAGCTTCACCGCCGAGTCCCCTTGACGATGTGGTCGTTGACCAGGCCGGTGATCAGCGTGCGGTCGGCGGGGGTCAGCTCGACCGGCTTGCGGGCGGGCATGTCCTTGGTGCCGTGCTCTAGGTAGCGGGCGTACGGCGGCATGTCGGGTCCGCCGACGGCGATCTCGTCCGGGCCTACCGGCTTCGCGGTCTGCGTCGTCACCGCCCGGTGCAGCCTGCCGGTGCCGATCAGCATCGTCTCCGGCTGCCCGGCTCGGTGCTTCCGGTCGACCGTCTCGTCGGACAGCGGCGGCCAGCTGCCAGCTCCGCGTGTCCGGAACCGCTGGTCGGTCGACTTGTTGACGATGTCGGCGACGGGTCGGGCGAGCGGCTGGCGGTTGCCGGCGCGGAGGCCGAGCCCGCCGATGTCGAGGGCGGCCTGCGCCGAGCCGCGCGTCCTGACCTCGATCTTCACGGGCGAATGATGCCCGCTCGAGGCGACGTCAGTCGAGGCCGAGTCGGCGGTCGACGCGGCTCGCCGTGCGCTCGATCGCACGGACGTCGGCGAGCAGCCGCCGGTCCGGGTGGCCGTCCCTCTTGAACTCCTCGACCGCGTCGGTGATCTCGCCGTGGGCGCGGCGCCACGCCTCCTGCTGGGCCGCCTCCTGCCGGCGTCGGGCCGCGTCGGTCAGCCGCCGCTGGTACTCGGCCGGCACCGCCTCCGGCTCTCCCTGCATCGCCGTCTGCGTCGTGTCGGTGTAGCCGAGTTCGGAGCGGCGGTGGAGAAGCCGGGGCCTGTCGTACGCCACAACCGGCGATCGTAGACGCGCCCGCAGGCGTAGTACCTTCCGCGATCGGGGCGCGGGTCACGTCGATCTGCGGGTCGTCGCCCGCCTGCTCCCAGCGGGCGCCTCGGGAGATGCGAGGCGCCCGTCTCGCCGAGACGATGTCGTTCCTACGCCGGAACTCGCCTGCATCGTGTTCACGAGCCTTGGGCATGTTGGACGGCCGTGTCGTCCGGACCGGCGAGCTAGGCTCCCACCGTCGTCGAGAGACGCATGGAACAAGCCGGCTGCGGCCCGCCACTGGCGGGCCGTTGTCGTTCCGTCCGGGTCATCTGCCTAGACTCCGTCCGCTTGCTCCCCATGCATCCTCCGACGCTTCTCAAGATCGAGTGACCGGGCCTGACGGCACCGCAGTCGAGGCCGAGCAGCGGCATCGCCGGCTCCGGGCCGAGGCGATCGCGTGCCTGCGCGCTGATGCCGACGTCGACCTGACCCCGGAGCAGACCGAGGCGTTGCTCTCGTCGAGCGAAGGACTCAGCGAGGCGATGTTCGTGATCTTCCCGCCGCCCGACCCCCACTCGCCGCCGGACGAGGATGCCCTTCGCGCGGTGGAGCGGCGGCTGGCCGACCTCGCCCGCACGCCGGAGATGGGCACTCCGGCCGGGCGGGAACTGGTCGAGGACATCGAGGGCTTGGTCGCGTTAGCGCGTTACCGCGCAGCCAAGCAGGCCCTGCCTGAGTCCGACCTTGACGAGTTCGTCGAGGCGGAGTCGGAGTTACTGGCCCGGCTCGCGCCCGAGGGGAAGCAGGCGCCCGACGCTCGCCCGACCGTCGAGGCTCTGGTCGACATGTCCGTGAGGTTCGCCGCGTACTTCGGAGGGGAGGCCGGCGAGATGGCGCTCGGGGTCGCCGAGGGCACGGTCGCGACCGCCCGGCAACAGGTCGCGGACGGGAACCCGAACTGGACGCCAGAACAGACCCGCGACCTCAGCCGGAGCGTCGACCGCGCCGACAGGCGCCTCCGCGCCGCCAGGCCGACCGTACGGCTCCCTGACCTTGCCGCCGTTCTCCGCGTGCGTGCCGTTCAGAGAGGTTCGACGCGTGCGCCTCGTGGTCGCCGGGTCGTCCGGTCGACCGCCGCGAGCCGCGACGGGCCGGAACCTGACGAACCTGAACCGCCTCATGTAGCCGCGCGACGAGCGCGGCGTCTTCGCGTGCGCCAGAGGGGCGCGGCGTGACGGACGTAGAGCGGCTTGTGACCGAGGCGCTCGGCGCGCGGATCGTGCCACCTCCGGACGACCCGATGGCGGTGGCGCGCGCCTACATCGCCGACCGGTACGGGGAGCTGCTGCTCCGCCATCACCGGGGCGTCTTCTACCAGTGGGACGGCACCTGCTGGCCCGACGTCGACGACGGGCGAGTGCGGTCCGATCTGTCGCTGTGGCTGGAGGACGCGACCTACTGGAAGCCGACGACGAAGGACGGGTCACCTGAGCTGGTCCGGTTCAAGCCCACCAGGAACAAGATCGTCAACGTCGTCGAGGCGCTGCGCGCGATCGGCTACCTCAACGCCGCCCTGAGCCCGCCTGTGTGGCTGACCGACGTCCGCCGGCCTCCCGCAGCGGAGCACGTGTCGATGGCGAACGGGATCTTGCACCTGCCCAGCAGGACGATGATCTCGCACACGCCGGAGTTCTTCGCGGCGCACGCCCTTCCGTTCGCGTACCAGCCCAGGGCAACCACGCCGACACGGTGGCTCAGGTTCCTCAGCGAGCTGTGGCCCGACGACGTGGAGCAGATCGAGGTGCTCGGCGAGCTGTTCGGCTACGTGCTCAGCGGCGCCACCCGCCAGCAGAAGCTGTTCATGGTCACCGGCCCGACCCGGTCAGGCAAGGGCACGATCGCCAGAGTGCTGACCGGGCTGCTCGGCGCCCACAACGTCGCCGGGCCAACCCTCGCGTCCCTGACGAGCAATTTCGGGCTCAGCCCACTGATCGGCAAGCCGCTCGCAGTCGTCAGCGACGCCAGGTTGAGCGGCCGCTCCGACCGGCTCGTTGCCGTCGAGCGGCTGCTCTCCATCTCCGGTGAGGACGCGCTCACGATCGACCGCAAGTACCTCGACCCGTGGACGGGGACGTTGCCAACCCGGTTCCTGATCCTGTCGAACGAGCTGCCGAGGCTGACCGACTCCTCCGGCGCGCTGGCGGGCCGGTTCGTGCTGTTCACGTTGCGCGAGAACTTCTACGGCCGCGAAGACCCGAACCTGACCGAGGCGCTGCTCGTGGAGGCGCCCGGCATCTTCAACTGGGCGCTCGACGGGCTGGACCGGCTGAGCGAGCGCGGCTACTTCGTCCGACCTGCGGCGTCGGAGGACGCGATCCAGCAGCTCGAGGATCTCGCCTCCCCGATCGCAGCGTTCATCCGCGACCGCTGCGAGCTCGACGCCGACTACGAGGTCGACAAGAACGTCCTCTACCGCGCCTGGGTGGGCTGGTGCGAGCTGGAAGGGCAAGCACGGCCTGCGGGCACCGCCATGTTCGGACGCGACCTGTTCGCCGCCGACCCTCGGATCGCGGCCAGTCGGCCACGCGGCAGCGGCGACGAGAAGGAGCGCCGCCGCGTCTACACCGGCATCCGGCTCAAGGACGAGCTGTGAACACAGTGCCCAACTGCCCGGCCCACCCGGCCCACCCGGCCCAACCAGGTCGTTCTGGTCCGGGTGGTCCGGGTGGTCCGGGTACTTCGGCACTGCTTGCGCGGCGGGCGGCAACGTGACCCAGCGGTGTGTCCAGACCGGCTGCGGTGCGGCGCGCGTGCCGGGGGCGTTCTACTGCGCGGCGCACGGCGGCGTGGCAGCCCGGCTCGGTGACGACCGCTACCTCGAGCTGCTCGACCAGGCCCACCACGGCGGCCACATCACCGACCGTGAGCGCCGCCAGCGGCGGCTGCTCCACCTGAGCATCCGGGGAGCGGCGACCGCACACGCAGCACCCGGCGGCGATGGCTACCTCTGGCAGCTCACCTGCGAGTACGCGGCCGGTCGGATCACCGTCGCCCAAGGCGAGGAGCTGCTCCGTGAGCACGACCAGGCGGTCGCCGACCGGGAGGCCGCGATCCTTGCCGACTGCCAGGCGCTCGTCGACGCGGGCGAAGCCCGCTGGCTCGCGGACGTGGAGGCACCGTGAGTCGCCGCCGTCGCCGCCAGCCGCGTGTGCCCGGCATGAGCACGGGCCCGACGGTGTCCGTGCTCCCAGGGATCGACGACCAGCTCGACCCGAAGGTCAAGAACGCGCTCGCCGTCCGGAACGCCGCGACCGTCGCCGGCCGCTGCCCCGTCTGCGGCGCACGGGGCGAGCGGCACCCGGTTGAGCATGGCATCTGGCGGCTCCTGTTCCGGCACGACGACGGCTGCCCGGCCCTCCGCGACCCGCACGACTGGCGCGATCTCGGCGAGGACGTCGCATGAAGGACGTCGTCGTACCCGATGCCGGCGACACGATCGCCCTCGGCGAGGAGACCGGCCGGTGATGGCGTGGAGACGACGCGCCCCCGACCGGGTGGTCAAGGCCGGGATGGAGACGCTGTTCGCGGCGCTACGCCACCACCGGCCCGGCTCCGACTTCCGTCCCGTCCCGGCGCGGCCGGCCGGCCGGCGGGACCGTGAAGGGAAGGTGGTCGCCCTTCCAGTAGACGGCGACGCGGGCGGCGAGAGGGACGGCCCGGCTGGCGCCGCGTGACACGGCCACCGCCTCGACCATCGAGGCGATCACCTCGCGGCGTTCGTCGACGTTGAGCGTCGGCCACAGCTCCCGCATCTTCCACGCCGGCAGCCGCGACTCCTCGTCAGCTGCCTGCACGCCGACCGTGTCGGCCAGCTCGGCCTCCAACCGGGCGATCTCGTCGTCGACCTGTACGAGGGCGCGCAGGGCCACATCGACGCCGAGCTGCTTCACGAAGCCCGAGTTGGGATCCTCGTACGGCACGCGCTTCTCGCGGGCGGCGGCAAGCCGCGCATGGAGCTGGTCGACGTCCTTGGCGACCGGCACCTCCTCGACGTCGAACCGCTCCAGGTTCTCCAGCACGATCTCGGTGACAAGCTCCTCCAGGGCGGCGGCCATCGCGCTCGTCGGCGACCCGCAGGCGTGCCGCGCGCCACGGCTGACACACCGGTAGGCGACGCTGTTGCGGTCGAGCGCGTAGCCGCACGCCCCGCACCGGGCGACACCGGCGAGTAGGCTGCGCGTCCTCCTGTTCAACGCGGACGGCTCCGGCCGACGCTTCAGAGCCTGCACCGTGTCGAACACCTCCCGCGACACGACCTCCGGGTGCGCGCTCGGGAGCCGGTGGACGCCCTGCCTCGCCTCGCCCACGTACACGGGGTTCTCCAACAGTCGTGTGACCGTGCGCCTGATCCACACGCCTCCGCCTGAGGGGCCGCCGGGCAGCCGCTCGTTCAGGAAGCGGGCGACGTCACCGAGCGAGGCGCCGCCGGCGCGACGCTGGAACGCCTCCCGGATCGTCGGCGCCTTCACCGGGTCGAGTTCGAGGTGCCCGCCGCGCCGAGGGCGCAGGTAGCCCACCGGCACGGTGCCCGAGATGTGGACGCCCCTGGCGACCGCGTTCTGCTTCGCCGCCTCGAACCCCTCCCGTCGAACGTCGCGTACCCATTGGTCGACCGTCAGCATCATGTTCAGCTGCATCTGGCCCATCGAGCCGTTGGCCTCCGACGTGTCGAAGCCGCCCTCGACGGTCAGCACGAACCCGCCCGCCTGGTGGATCTCCTCGAGCGCCTGGATGCCGCCGGCGACCGTCCTGGCGAACCTGTCCAGGCGGTAGACGACGATCCCGTCCAGCTTCCCGGCCTTGACGTCGCGGATCAGCCGTTGCAGGTGTGGCCGCTTCATCGTGCCGCCGGACTGGTCGAGCTCTCGGACGACCTCGACCAGCTTCAACCTGCGTGCCTTGCAGTAGGCGCGGATCGCCTTCTCCTGCTGCTGCGGCGACTGGAACGAGTCGCCGTTCTTGTCGCGGCCGGCGACGCGGCTGACCCGGACGTACCCGGCGACCCGCTTCACGGGGCCTCCTTCGGGACGTCACCGCGCAGGGTGGCTGACCAACGGGTGCCCGGATGCCTCCGGGCCCCGTAGGCCTCGATCGCGGCCTTGAGGTCGTCGCGGGCGCTTGCCGGCAGCGGCTCCCGGTTGATGATGATCTGGAACGCCCAGTACTTGAACCCCTCGAAGTTCATGTAGACGTACACGTAGGTGCGGCCGGTGTTCACGTTCGTGAACGGCGCCTTGTACCCGTGCTTGCGGATCATGTACCGGAACCAGTCGAACCACTCGACCGGCACGGTCTTCCCGGCCGTCGCCTTGCCGCGAACCGTGTACTCGTGCGGCATCTTCTCGTACTCGGGCGACGACGACGCCCTCCAGCCGGCCGTCTCCACGAACTGGCGTCTCCCGCCCGGTGGCCGCTTCACGGGCGCTCCGGACGAATAGGCGTGGTGCGGGGCATGTGGTGCTCCTCTCGACGGGCTTGGTGGTAGTTAACCACGCCAGAACAGCACCGTCACCGTCTTCCGCTGCTCACGACCCGCGGGTGTCAGCGGTGCTGTGCAATAGGGGCAGAACGGAAACTCACCGGCCGGAAGCTCCTTGCCACAAGCGGGACATGCCGCTACGGCGCGAGTCTACGACGCAAACTGGGGGCTCGAACGGTGCGCCGGGTTGACGCTACCGCAAGTGCCGCGACGGCACCTCCTACTCGCACCCGCTGAGGCACCTGCTCAAACCATGGCGGCGTCGCGGTCCTGGCTGGACCCGACTACCGCGCAGCCGGCGCAAACGGTTCCTGCGAGAGCAGGCCACGAGCCAGAGGCGCAAGGCCAGGAGGGCCGAAGACGCGGCAGCCAAGCCTTAAGGTCGAGGTCGAGGCCGACTGACAGATCGCGCGCTACTCGGCCCGACCCCGGAACTGAGCGGCGCCCCGGCCGGAAGCTCGTCACATAGGAAGAGCCTGAGCGTCGCCGCGTGAAGGCGGCGCCCGTCTCCGGCCGGGCGGCCGCACATCTTCCCGTAGGGTCCGCCCGTGCGCCATGCGCCGAACGGGGACGTCCGGATCGCGTACGAGGAACGCGGCGACGGACCGCCGCTGCTGCTCGTCCACGGGCTCGGGTACGACCATCACGGGTGGGGGCCGCTGCCGGCACTGCTCGTCCCGGACTTCCGCCTCGTCCTGGTCGACAACCGCGGCGTGGGGGAGAGCGACGCGCCCGAAGGGCCGTACACGATCGCCGGCCTCGCGGCCGACGCGGTCGCCGTCCTCGACGCGGCGGGCATCGACCGGGCACACGTCGTCGGCGTCAGCCTCGGAGGGTTCGTCGCGCAGGAGCTCGCGATCGCCCATCCCGAGCGCGTCGACCGGCTCGTGCTCCTCAGTACGTCGCCCGGCGGTCCGAACCAGTATCCGATGCCGGCCGAGACCGTGGAGATGTTCAGCGCGTACCAGCGGATGGAGCGCGAAGCCGCGCTGCGCCTCGCAGTCAAGAACTCATGCGGCGACCGCGCGGTCCGGGAGCGTCCCGACCTCGTCGACGAGGTGTACGCCTACCGCCTCGAGCGGGCGCCGCCGATCGAGCCCTGGCGGGCGCAGTTGCTCGCCGGCACGGGGTTCGACGCGTTCGAGCGGATCCCTGCGATCGCCGCACCCACGCTCGCGCTCACCGGCGGCGGCGACGTCGTCATCGACCCGCGCAACTCCGAGCTGCTCGCGGAGCGGATCCCCGGCGCGCGTCTCGAGGTCGTCCCGGACCGCGGTCACCTGCTCTACTGGGAGGAGCCGGAGATCGTCGCCTCGATGATCCGCGAGTTCTGATGGCCAGCTAGGCGGAGCGAGCGCGCGGCACCGGGCGGTCGCGGACGTATTCCAGGATGGCCTCGAGGAGGCGCCAGGAATGGAGGACGTGCTCGCGCGCCAGCACGCGGGCGCCGCTGGCCGAGCCGGCGGCGATCGCCTCGCGGATGGCGCGATGCTGCTCGTCGTTGCGCGCGTACAGCTCGTCGAGCTCGGCGCGGGCCACCCAGGTGATCTGGCCGATGAACGTACGGCGGGCCGCCTTCGCGACCCGCTCGACGTAGGGCGAGCCGGCGGCGGCGTAGATCACGTCGTGGAAGGCGTAGTTCGCCTTCATCCAGTCGATCGCGAGTGGGTTGTCCTCGACGCCGCTCCGCGCCTTCGCGCGCAGCTCGAGCGTCAGCACGCTGAAGCGCAGCTCCGCCTCGTCGAGCCGGCACAGATCGTCGGCG
>Ga0306920_100016298_pt1 | contig 10230 bp, 9 predicted proteins | sample flu12Cox44000170_FD_204666 | JGI IMG/M metagenome (GOLD analysis project Ga0306920, IMG submission 204666) | Lab enrichment of tropical soil microbial communities from Luquillo Experimental Forest, Puerto Rico - flux4day.12C.oxic.44.000.170 (v2)... | ecosystem: Environmental > Terrestrial >...
GGAAAACGATCGGGATCGTGGTAGTCGCCGCATTAGCCGCAAACCCCGCGGAAGCGGAACTTGTGAAAATCACGGCGGCTCGTCGGCGAACCAAGTCGGCCGGCTGCGCCGGCAATTGATCGAATTGTTCTCAGCGGTACTCGATCGCTGCGTTCTCACCTTCAATATAGCCGACTTCCTTGAGGCCTTGGCAAAATTCACGCAGAATGTCCAACATCGTGTCAGGCGACCCGTGACGAGGAACCCGACCACCGGGGTGTTGAGCTTTCGCTCGAATGACGGCCGCTAGAAATCGATCGCCGCCAATTTAGGTAGATCGATCGCCGGGCCTGCTCACTAATAGTAGTCTTAACAAATAGATTCTCTTTAACGGCAACCGGTCGTCAGGTTTGAATGCGAGCAGATGCCCACTCTGTTCCGAGCTCCACCCAGCCGGGCGGAGGTTTTTTGCCGGGATGGATAGAGCCGCAGTTCTTGCACCGGCGCGCTTCGGTGTTGGCGTAGAAAGCTTCGTAGAGCGGCGGCAGATCCTTCACCAGGTGCGACACCTTGACTTCGATGCGGTGAACGAGGTTGCCGCATTCGAAACAATACCAGTTGAAGGCATCGAGCGCATTGGGCCGCGCGGCTTCAACCACCAGGCCGACCGAGCCCGCCTGCGGCCGTTGCGGAGAATGCGGCACATGCGGCGGCAGCAGGAACACATCACCCTGGCGGATCGGCACGTCGTAGAACTTGCCCTCGTCCACCACCTTGAGCACCATGTCGCCCTTGAGCTTGTAGAAGAATTCCTCCACCGGATCGTCGTGATAATCGGTGCGCTCGTTCGGCCCGCCCACCACCAGCACGGTCATCTCGCCATCTTCAAAAACCTTCTTGTTGCCTACCGGCGGCTTAAGCAGGTGCTGGTTGTCGCTGATCCATTTTTGGAAATTGAAGGCGTGCAGTCGTCCCGCTTGCATCGCTGATCCTCCGGTTCTCTTCAGGCCGCCGTCGAACGCAGGCTGTCGCGCTTTAATCCGCAGCTCTCCAATGCGCGCCGGGTTGCTTCTTTTTCCGCTTCGGTGAGCTCGAGCATGGGACGGCGCACCGCGCCTCCGACCTGCCCGAGCAGCTCAAGCCAGTATTTGGAATGAGCATGAAATTTCTCCGGCGGCCGCGTGCGCCGAAATGCCTCGCGCACCGGGTTGACGCTGTCGCGTACTGCTTTCGCACGAGCAACGTCGCCGCGGAAAGCAAGATCCGTGTATTCGCGCATGCGCCGATCGGCCTTGGTCTGCAGCGTGTAAGGCGGCGACGAGCAGAGATAGAGGCGCCACCCCAGCTCGACGATGTTTTCGAACCACTCCTCCTCGGAAGCGGTGCTGACCAGGATCTTGTCGCCGGCCAGCCTGGTGAGCCGCGCATACATCTCCCGCGGCACGCTGTACTTGATGGCAACCACGTTGGGCAGTTCGGCAATGCGCGCGCACAGCTCCGGGCTCATCAGGTAGCCTGAATCGGGGTGGCTCCACAGCGCTATGGCAATGTCGACCTGCTCGCCGATGTACTTGTAGTACTCAAACAGCGTCTCATCCTGCTTGTGCAGGAAATGCAGCACAGGCGCATGCACCACAATGTAGTCGGAGCCGATTGCCTTGGCATGGCGGGCAAGGTCGAGCACCACGTCGAGGTTCTGATCCGAGCACGACATGATGGTGCGCTCGCCGCCAAGCTCCTCGACCGCGATCTGACGCGCTCCGGCGGCCAGGTCGTTTGCTGTCGGCTTGGGCATACCCGGCGCCAAACTTGGCGCGGAACTGCTCTGACCTGAGTTTTGGAGCGCTCGTCGCCACCTGAGCGGGCCTCATCGAGGAACGTTCTACTGCTCGGCTGCACACTTATGGGCTCATTTGTAAATCGCCTTTTTGCACGATATGGACTAAGTTCGCGTATCTCAGAGGTGTAACACCGAACAGTACGGAAATTTCTCGAATGCCGAAAGCGCGCGTGGGTTATGCACTAGGTTACGGAGCGTTCACCAACGTGGCTGAGATGGCGAACATCATGCGGCAGGCGGAAGAGCGCGGCTTCGAGATGGCATTTTTCTCCGAGACCATCGAATTGATGCGCGATTCGGTTACTTCGCTCGCTGGCATCAGCCTGGCGACCAGGAAAATGGTCCTGGGCACGACCCAGATCGTGCGCCTGCGCGGGCCGGTGGTGATGGCGCAGTCGCTGGCGACGCTGGATGAGCTTAGCGGCGGTCGCATTACCGCAGCGCCCGGCGCCTGCACGAAGAGCCACGCGCGCGTGCATGCGCTGCCGCAGGATGTCGGCGCAACGCCGAGCGAGGTGCTGCGCGAGTATATCGAGTCGATGCGCCTGTTGCTGTCCGGCGACAAGGTCTCCTATCACGGCAAATTCGTGAATTTCGACAATGTTGGCCTGGGTTGGAAACCGGTGCGTTCGCACATTCCATTTTACATACCGGCAACGGCGACCGTTGGATTGAAACTGGCCGGCGCGATCGCCGATGGCGTGATCCTGAACGCGGTCTGTTCGCCGGAATACAGCGTCAATGCGCTGCGGATCATCAATGAGTCGGCGAAGCAGGTTGGGCGAGATATGTCGAAGTTCTTTGTCGCGCAGATCATCAACTGTTCCATCGAGGAGGATCGCAAGAAAGCGCTCGACGCGGTGCGTTGGGAGGTGGCGACCAAGCTCGATCCAGTGCAGATATCGTTCATCGCCACGCCGAAGATGCGTGTCGGCGAGCCATATATACGCAAGGAAGACATTCCGTTGTTTGAAAGGGCTTATGCCGAGGGCGGTATGCAGCGCTTGATCAAAGCAGTCCCCGACTCCTACGTGGCGGGCATGACCGCCAGCGGCACGCCGGACGAAGTCAAGAAGCGCGTGCAACAGTACCGCGATGCCGGCGTTCAGGTGCCGCTCTTGCGTCCCGCGGCGGTGCATCAGACACAAAGACTGCTTGATTTATTTGGGCAGTAGCACAAGCCGTAACGGGCTTCGGGGTTCTTCTGGGAGTCCATAGCCCGGGACGCGCAATCCGAAGTGTATTTCCATGTTCAGGGTCGGCATCGATATAGGCGGCACATTTACCGACATGTTGCTGGTCGCCGACGATGGCAAAGCTGTCATCGGAAAGACGCTGACGACACCCAGTGACCCGAGCTTGGCGGTGGAAAATGCGCTCAAGCCGGTGCTGGAAAACGGCACGGTCAGCGAGCGCAATCGTGGCACGCTGATTCACGGCACTACACTCGTGACCAACGCGCTGATAGAGCGCAATGGCGCGCCGACGGCACTGCTTACGACTGCCGGCTTTCGCGACGCGATAGAGATCGGCCGCGAACACCGCTACGAACTCTATGATCTCAATCTCGATATGCCGAAGCATTTGGTCCCGCGCCATATGCGTTTTGACATACCCGAGCGAATGGCTGCCGACGGCAGCGTGATGCAGGAGCTTGACGAAGCCTTTCTGCGCGCCCTGGTTGCCGAGTTGCACGACAAGGGCATCAAGGCGATCGGGGTGTGTTACCTCAACAGCTTTCGCAACTCCGCGCACGAAAGGCGCACGGCGGAAATCATCGCTGAAATCGCGCCGAATATCCGCGTGTCGCTAAGCTCCGAAGTAGTAGCGGAGATGCGCGAGTTTCAGCGTACCAGCACGACGCTGGTGAACGTTTATGTGCAGGAGCGGGTATCCGACTACCTGGCGCAGCTGCAGAGCCGGCTCGACAGGATCGGCTTCAATGGCATCTTCTTCGTCATGCTCTCCAGCGGCGGCATTGCGACGCGGGAAACCTCCTCCCGCTTTCCGGTGCGCCTGCTCGAATCCGGCCCCGCGAGTGGCGCAATCGCCGCAGCCGAGGCGGGGATGCGCTCAGGCCACCGCGATCTGCTCTCCTTCGACATGGGCGGGACGACCGCAAAGCTGTGCATCGTCGAAGGCGGCAAGCCGCTCAAGACCTACGACTTCGAAGTCGATCGGGCTTATCGCTTCCGCAAGGGCAGCGGTCTGCCGGTGTGTATTCCGGTCATTGACATGATCGAAATCGGCGCCGGCGGCGGCAGCATCGCCCGCATCGATTCGCTGGGGCTGCTCAAGGTCGGACCGGATAGTTCGGGTGCCGACCCCGGTCCCGTCTGCTACGGCCGGGGCGGCACGCTGCCGACGGTGACCGATGCCGATCTGTTGCTCGGCTATCTCGACGCTGATTATTTTCTCGGAGGCAAGATGAAACTCGATCGCGACGCCGCGAAGCAGGCACTCGCCCGCTTGGGCAAGCCGCTGGCAATGTCCGCCGAGCAGGTGGCCTGTGGCATCCACCAGATCGTCAACGAGAACATGGCCAACGCGGCGCGCGCTCATCTCGGCGAGCGCGGCAAGGATCCGCGACGCATGCCGATGTATGCTTTCGGAGGTGCTGGGCCGGTACATGGTTTTCGCGTCGCGGAGATCCTACGTCTGCCGGCGTTGATCTCGCCTTTTGGCGCCGGCGTCGGCTCGACCTTCGGCCTGCTCGCAGCACCCTTGGCGTTCGACTTCGTGCGCAGCGCGTCGAGCCGCATGGATCAGCTGGATTGGCGCCTGGCAAATTCCTTATTGGACGAGATGGCCGAAGAGGGGCGCAAGCTCCTGGAAAGCTCCGGCTTGAGCGCACACGAAGTGACTTTTCACCGCACTGCCGACATGCGTTACATCGGCCAAGGACACGAAGTGTCGGTTGTGCTGCCCGATGGCGTTCTCGTCGCTGCCGATCTGCCGCGCATCAGCGCCGCATTCGAAAAGGCCTATGCAACGCTCTACGGCCGCAAGGGCCCCGACGTCCCTCTGCAAGTGGTCAACTGGCGGGTGGTGGCGAGCGGACCGCAGCCGCAAATGAATCTGAAATTTGCGGACGACGGCGGGGCGTCGAAGGACGCGCGCAAGGGTTCGCGCCAAGCCTATTTCCCGGAGCTCGGCGGTTATGTTGAAACCGAGATCTATGATCGCTACGCGTTGCAACCGGGAATGAGTTTTGCCGGTCCAGTGATCGTGGAAGAGCGCGAATCGACCCTTATCATCGGCGCCGGTGCTCGAGCGCAAGTCGACGAGCGACTGAACGTCGTGGTGGAGATCCAGCATGGCAAGTAAGCCGATCGATCCCGTCACTCTGGAAGTGATCTGGAATCGTTTGCTCTCGGCTACTAACGAACAGCAGAATGCGCTGATCCGCACCGCCTTCAGCACCGTCGTGCGCGAGAGCCAGGATCTCGCCTGCGGCATGTTTGACCCCAAAGGGCGGATGATCGCGCAGTCGGTCAGTGGTACGCCGGGCCACATCAATGCCATGGCGACATCGATGAAATATTTCCTCGCGGCATTTCCGCGGGAGCAGCTTGCGCCGGGCGACGTGCTGATTACCAACGATCCCTGGCAGACTGCCGGGCAGATCAACGATATCACCATCACCACGCCTGTTTTTCGCAACGGCAAGCTGGTCGCCTTGTTTGCCAACACCTGCCATAGCGCCGACATCGGCGGGCGGATTCTCTCCGCCGAGGCACACGAGGTTTTTGAGGAGGGGCTGCGCATCCCGATCATGAAGCTGTTCGAGCGCGGCGAGCCCAACAGAATCCTGATGCAGATCGTGCGTACCAATGTGCGTCAGCCCGACGAAGTCATCGGCGACTTGTACGCTCAGACGGCATGCAACGAGACCGGCGGCCGAGCGCTGCTGGAAATGATGGAAGAGTTTAATCTCGCATCCATCGATGATATCGCCGAGGAGATCATTCGCCGCTCCGAGGCGGCAGTGCGCGCCGAGATCGCCAGGCTGCCGAACGGCGAATGGTCGAGCGAGACATGGAGCGACGGCTTCGAGGGACCGATCCTGATCCGCTGCCTGGTGAAGATCGCCGGCAAGGAAATCGTCATCGATTTTGCCGGTTCCTCGCCGCAGAGCACGCGCGGCATCAACGTCGTCCTCAACTACACGCATGCTTATGCCAGCTTCGCCATCAAGGCCGCGATCTGTCCCGACGTGCCGCACAACGACGGCAGCTTTCGTCCGGTGCACGTGACCGCGCCGGCGGGCAGCATTCTCAACGCGCTTGATCCGGCGCCGGTGGCGAGCCGGCAGGTGATCGGCCATTTCATTCCGAGCGCGATTTTCGCCGCCCTGTCTCGCGCGCTGCCGGGCAAGCTGATAGCGCCCGGCGCTGATCCGATCTGGCTCAGCGTCTGGCGCGGGCAGGATCCGCCGTTCACGCTGACCATGTTTCAAGTCGGCGGCACCGGCGCGCGGCCGTCGAAGGATGGGTTGAATGCCGTCGGTTTTCCGAGCGGCGTGGCCGGCGTGCCGGCGGAAGTGATCGAAACCCTCTCGCCGGTCGTGTTGAAGCGGCGCGAGCTACGCGCCGACTCCGGTGGTGCGGGAACCTGGCGCGGTGGCCTGGGGCAGCTGACCGAGTTCGCCCGCCGCGGCAACGGCAAATGGAGTGTCAGCTTCATTGCGGATCGCACCGAGTATCCCGCGCCCGGGCTGCTCGGCGGCAAGGCGGGCGCGCCGGGTGAATTGACCACCGGCAATGGTCGCAAACTTCACGCCAAGGCACTCATGGACCTGCCCGCCAATGAAGTCATTCACGTGAATCTTCCCGGCGGTGGCGGTTACGGCGACCCATTGCAGCGGGATCCACAGAGAGTGCTGTGGGATGTCATCGAAGGCTACGTGACGCCCGCGGAAGCGGAGAAAAATTACGGCGTGGCCATCACCTACCGTGGCGACCACAAATCGCTGGTCAAGCTGCCGGCGGATTGGCAGCTCGACGTGGTGCGAACGAAGGAATTGCGCGGCGCGCGGTAAGCAGGATCTGGAATCGCCGGCGAAGCATGGAGCTTGTACGACGAGTGGTACTCGTGACCGGCGGCGCCGGCGGGATCGGCGGCGCAGTGGCACGGGCGTTCGCAAAGGCGGGCGTCGCCGGCGTTGCAGTGAATTATCGCAAGTCGCGCAAAGAGGCCGAAGCGCTTGCCGCGCAGATCGAGCGCAGCGGGGTGAAAGCGCTCGCCGTCCAGGCCGATGTGCAGAGCGACGATCAGGTGCGCGCGATGACGGCCAGTGTTCAATCGCACTTCGGCAGGTTGGACATCCTTATCAACAATGCCGGCGTGACTCACTGGGTCAAGCTGACAGATTTGGAAGGGCTCACCGATGCGATATGGGATGAGATTCTCGACGTCAACGTCAAAGGCGCGTTCCGCTGCGCCCGTGCAGCGGCCAGTTTGCTGGAATCCAATGAAGGCATGATAGTCAACGTTGCGTCGATCTCCGGCGTGCTGGCGCCTTCGACAATCTCGTCGTTGGCCTACGGCACAGCCAAGGCGGCGTTGATCTACATGACGCGCGCCTTGGCGGTGGCGATGGCGCCCAAGGTGCGCGTCAACTGCGTCGCGCCGGCATTCACCGACACGCCGTGGATGAGCCAGCACTTCGGCGCCGACTTTGAACAGGTCATCGCCAGCGCCTCAGGGAGCTTTCCGCTGCGACGCATCGCCAATCCCGGCGATATCGCCGGTGCGATTCTGGGTCTGGTTACCGGCGGCGATTTTGTCACCGGGCAAACGTTAATTGTCGACGGAGGACTGAGTTTGAGTTAAATGTTAATCTGCTCCACGCGTGCGAATTTGCTGCCTGTTGCGTGCGTGAGAACGACCTATGAAATCTGCCGCCGTCATTAAGCGCTCAGTTAGCATTGCTGGGCACAACACAAGCATCAGCCTTGAAGATGAGTCCTGGAACAGTTTGCAAGAAATCGCTGAAAGCCGGGGCAAACCTGCGTCCCACCTGATCGCTAGCATCGATGCCGAGCGGAAATCGACCAATCTCTCATCGGCCGTTCGGCTGTTTGTGCTTGGCTTTTATCGCGATCAATACAGCCGCAAAAAGATTGTCGATGTCGCGCCTGCGGAAGCCCCGCACTAAATTCCCTTAGACCCTCCGAATTAACTTGTCTGAAATGAAGCTCCGCGGTGCAGATTTCGGCGGCGGCTCGTTGACCGGCTCAGCCTGCTGCCTCCGCTTCGCGATGAAATTGCTTCAACTGACGACGCCACTGCTCTAGCTTACGTTGTTGTTCATTCGGGTATTCCCTTCCGAGCTTTGGAGCGAGCCGGAGCCGTTTCCGGGCCTGCCGGCACAATTCCTGAGCCGGGGGGTAGGGTTACCTACCCGCCGCGGGTTTTTCCAATGCCTGGGCTCGGCGGGGTACTTGCTGGGGCCGTCTATCTGGAACGAAAGGCCGCGGATGAACGACAAGGTGTCCGCGTACAATGCTTTTTTGGCGATAATCGGTTTGTCGGTGTGACAGCGGTCAACAACGGTCGATCCTTTCACCGGCAACATGCAGGCTCATTACGGCAGCTTGCGGTGCCTTGAGATCTGTTCTTGATTGCAGAACCCAAATTATCTAACCAAGCCGGCAGCGCGCGGCAATGCTAGGCTGATTTCTGGGATGCAAATAATCAGCGCAAGTCCCACGATGAGGGCGCAGAGGTAAGGGACATAATTACGAAAGTGCTCGCCTACGTTCAAATTCGCAAACCGCAATGCCATGAGCAGACCGACGCCCATGGGTGGCAAGAACAGACCGATGCCGACACCGGCGGTCTGCACGATGTTGAAGTGGATGGGATTGATGCCCATCCCTTCTGCAATTGGAAATACGACGGGAATTAGAACTACTGCCGCTGGCAATCCCTCGAGTACCATGCCGAACAGCACAGTGATAAACGCGGTGCCCATAAGAAAGAGCCAGGGTTTTGTCCTGAGTGGCTCTAACACATGGGCCAGCATCTGCGGCACACCGCTCACACCCATCAAATATTGATAGATCGATGCGACAGCGAGCAGGAACACGACTGCAGCGGTAAGGATTGCGCTATCGTAGGCGATCTTGCCCATTTCGCGCCAGCTGACGTTGCGGTAGTAGAGCTTGGCCGCCAAAAACGCATATGCGGCTACAACGGCACCGGCTTCCGTAGCGGTTATGACGCCGAGGACGAATCCAGCAAGAATAATGAATGGCACGACCATCGGTACGGCCGCGTGCAGGGACGCCAGCCTTAGGCGCTTTAAACTTGGTTTGGCATCGACCGGCCAGTCGCAAATTCGGGCGCGCAAATAGACGACGACCATAAGGCAAAGCATGATCACCAGCGCCGGTACGAAGCCGGCCACAAATAGTGCCACGGCTGATGTACTGGTGACCTGGGCTATAACGATCATGAAGATGGCCGGCGGAACAAGCATCCCCATAGCGGTGCCCGCGGCGATTAGAGAGACCGAGTCCCTCCTGTCGTAGCCGGCCTTGGTCAGGGGCGGCATGAGGGATGAACCAAGCGCCGACACCTCGGCCATCTTCGACCCGCAGATATCGGAGAAGAAATAGGCGACGACAATAACTGACATCCCCAAACCACCGCGCACCCAACCAACCATGGCGCGCGCGAGCTCGACAAGCGCATGGCTCATACCGCACCGCTCCATCAGATTTCCTGCAAAAATGAAGGCGGGGATGGCCAGCAGCACCCAACTTTGCGAGCTGGACACCAACGCCGAAGGCAGTTGCTGCAGCGGATAGCCTCCAAGCCACAAACCGGTGATGCCGGCAACCGCGAGGGAAAACACGATGGGCATCGACAGGACGACGAGCGCGACGAAGATCAAAGCCGCCACCAGTAGGAGCATGGCGCAAGCTCTTACTCTTTATTGCAGAAGGTTATCCTCAGGGGACGGCGCGAAGATCATGGACATCGCATAAAGCACGATAAGCGCGCCCCCTACGACCGCGGACGCGTAAAGCCACGCTAGATTGATTTGTAGGCCTGGGGTGACGAATGTGCGATTTAGCAAGCACAGCTTATAGCCGTACCAGGCGGCGAGAGAGCCTACACCGATAATCAATATGTAATTGAATCGACTAGTCCACACCTGGACGTTTTGAGGCAGATGATGGGCGAAAACATAGAGAGTGAAATGCGACCGCTGCCGAACGCCTATGGCGGCACCGATCAGTGTCAGCCATGCCAGCGACATTTCGCCTACCTCTTCGACCCACGTGAATGGTATCGGGTCCAGGTCGAGATAGTAGGTGAGCGCGCCGACGAAATAGCGGAAGATAACCCCGATCAAAAGATTGACAATGGCCAACACGATCAGCGCGGTGACGGCAATC
>Ga0306920_100016299_pt1 | contig 10229 bp, 10 predicted proteins | sample flu12Cox44000170_FD_204666 | JGI IMG/M metagenome (GOLD analysis project Ga0306920, IMG submission 204666) | Lab enrichment of tropical soil microbial communities from Luquillo Experimental Forest, Puerto Rico - flux4day.12C.oxic.44.000.170 (v2)... | ecosystem: Environmental > Terrestrial >...
ATCGGCAATTATTTCGGCATGATGCGGCCTGCCATCGCGCTTCAAACTGAAGGCGAAGCGCTTTACTTCATCGCCGATTATCATGCGCTCACAAGCTTGCGTGATCCAGAAGCGCTACGTGTAAACAGCCGGCGCGTCGCACTCGACTTTTTGGCGTGCGGACTTGATCCGGAGCGGGCAACGCTTTTCCGGCATTCCGACGTGCCGCAGGTCACGGAGCTGGCGTGGATATTATCGACGGTCGCGCCCATGGGTTTGCTCGAGCGCGCGCACTCTTACAAAGACAAACTCGCCCGCGGCATGGCCGCTACAGTTGGACTATTCAACTATCCGGTGCTCATGGCAGCGGACATTTTGATTTACGACAGCGACGTCGTGCCGGTTGGCAAAGACCAAAAACAGCACATCGAGATCACCCGCGATCTTGCCGTGAAAATGAACGAAACGTTCGGACAAATTTTCAAGCTGCCTGAAGCGCGGATCCAGGCCGCGACAGAAACCGTGCCCGGAATCGATGGCCAGAAGATGAGCAAGAGCTACGGCAATAACATCGACATTTTCGGCAACGAAAAGGAAACGCGAAAACGCGTGATGAGCATCGTGACGGACTCAACACCGATCGAAGTGCCGAAAGATCCGGAAAGATCGACAATCGTTCAGCTCTACGCCCTCTTCGCTTCGAAAGACGAACTCGCGAATATGAAAGTTCAGTTCAACAAAGGCGGGACCGGCTACGGCGATTTCAAAAAAGAGCTGTTCGAGAAACTGTGGGAATATTTCGCGCCGATGCGAAAACGGCGCGAAGAAATTCTAAGCGACAAATCGTATATCGACAGTGTCCTCGCCCGCGGCGCAAAGCGCGCGAACGAAATTGCCGATCAAGTGATGGAACGTGTTCGCAGAGCGGTCGGGTTGCGTTAGACATTCCTCGATAGCCATTTCGGCACGGTGTCGCGCCATGCTGCGGCGAGCGCTTTGCGTACAATCTCGACGTTTGCCGCCCGTAAACAGATGTTTGTGTTTCCTTGCCGGCCCCAGGCGCCTTTCACCGGTTTGAGAATTCCTGGATTGGTTCGGACAAATTCCTTTTGTTCCTGCAGCTTCACCATCGCCGAGTCTTTATCGGGATATCCGAGCGTCGCGAAAATTTTCCCACCGACACGAAAATCGGGATGGCGCATGTGCGCCGACTCGACTACTGCGGGAAAACTCAGCGCCAGCTTGCGAAAATCATCCTCTGTCATCGGCCCTCAATGCTTTTCAAGCTCTAGCAACAAATACGAACATCTGTCGAGCGATTTCGGTTGTTGTGATACACCAGTTCCAATGGCAACACTGCGTGTTCATGTTGTTCCGAATGCAAAGATCGAAAAGGTCGTCGGTGAACACGGCGGCGCGATCAAGATCAAGCTGCGTGCGCCGGCAGTCGAAGGGAAAGCGAACGCGGCACTGATTCGTTTTCTTGCCGATCAATTGGAACTCCCTCGGCGCGCCATCGTGCTGGAGCGCGGTCGCACCTCGCGTGACAAATTGATTCGTATCGACAACGTGAGCGACGAAGATCTTTACAACCGCTTGCTCGGGACAAACTGAAACCAATCGACGGCTATTCAGTGATTATCTTGTCCGCCCACTCGACAAGTGAGACGAAAATTTTCGGATTGCCAAACTTCGCGCCGTATTCGGCCAAATCTGCCTCAGTTACGCCTCTTGCGCGGGAGCACGCGCCACACGGGTAGATTGGTATCTTCTTCGCCACGATTTTGTTCAGAACTTCCGATAACGGCGACCAGCCAACGGGAACAACTACGTTAGCCACGGATTTTCGCATCAAAGAGACCGCTTCACCGAGAAGAAAAATTTGAACTTCGTGACCCGCTTCAGAAAGGGCATCACCGTGAAAAAACGGAAACGCCGCTTTCGTCGGGTCATCGGAACCCCAGGCGCTCTTCATTAAAATCTTAAGTTTCGCCGTGCTCGCGCTGAGAGTAGAAGGCGCTGCGGTCGCGACGAGCGGAACGGCTGCAAGATGCTTTAGGAACGATCGCCGTATCACGAGTCCGATTTAATCTGAAAAACATTGCATCGCGCAATCCATTTCGGACAAGCTTAGCGGGCATGAGTTTGCCGCGCGGGTTTTGTCTGCTCTGACGGTTTCGCTTGAGCAGCTGCGGCCGTGTCGCGATAGAATAAGACGCCGTGCTCGCGCAAATTAGTGATCAGAGCGTGCAGGTCGTTTGCCAACCCCTGGTCGTTTAGCAACGCCGCGACCAAGCCTTTTCCTTGCATCGCGTTGCGCAGCACTTTGCGCGCGTCAGCGATGGCGTTCTGCAAACTGTCCGCCGCTTGTTTTGCAGAAGCCATCGTCGAGCCAGCCTGATCAATCACGCCATCCAACTTCTTGGACGATTGAGCCAGCGCGGTGGTAGCCTGGTTCAAATGTTCCATAGTCGATTTTAAGTTTTCCAGGTTCTGGGTCGAAAGAGTCTCCTGATTCAGCTTTTTGACCGTCGTGCGGAGATCGCCTACAAGCTCGCTGCCCTGGCGCGTGAGATCATCGAAACCAGACTCGCGCGTTCCATCGATGAAGGCTCCCTTGGGGATGTATCCAGTCGGCGATCCAGTCGGGGGCGTGACGGTGACGAAGCGATCACCGAGGAGGCCGGAGCTTCCAACGCTGAACTTGCTGCCCAAAGGAAGTTCCACGTAATCGTAAATGCGCAATGGCACTGCTACGCCAGGTTTGTCGCGAATGAGACGCGGGCCGCCAGCAACACGGCCGATCTTTGCCCCGCCAAGCAAAACGTCCGAGTTCGTTAACAAACCACTTGCGTCTTGGAAACGAACGGTGAGCTGGTAATACGTCTTAATGCCCTCACCGAGCTTTCCAAACTTCACGACCAGCCCAGCCAGAGCCGCGCACCCGATGAAGACGAAGATGCCGACCTTGAATTCCAAACCTCTTTCGTGCCGATTCATTGGATGTAATTGTCCGTGTTGCGTTTCATTTCGCAAGGCAAGCGCGATTCACTGAATGGCCCGAATCGATTGAGGTCAACTCGCGAAAGCTTTCGGAGTCAATCGCGCCAGGTTTCAGAGCGGCCGAGGAGGAAATCCTGAATGAGCGGGTCGGATGATTCTCGAAGTTCACCTGGCGTTCCGTGAAAGTAAACGCGGCCCTGGTGCAAATAGGCGATTCGATCAGCCACGTCGAATGCGCTCTTCATATCGTGGGTGACAACGACGCTTGTGATTCCAAAACGCCCTTGCAGGCAGCGGATCAATCGATTGATGCTGTCGGCGACGACGGGATCAAGGCCGGCTGTCGGCTCATCGTACAACACACAGGAGGGTCGGCGAATGATCGCGCGCGCGAGACCGACTCGCTTTTTCATTCCCCCACTCAAACTCTCCGGCATCTTGTCCTCCTGCCCTCCCATTTCCGTCACCTCGAGCATCTCCTCGACTCTCGAGTGCAAAACTTTCGGATCGCGCTCACCAGCTTCGAGCAGAGGAAATGCGATGTTGTCCTCCACCGTCATCGAATCAAAAAGCGCGCCACCCTGGAAAAGCATACCGACCTTTTCGCGAATCGTAGAAAGTTGGCGCTCGTCCAATCCGATGATGTTTTGCCCTTCAATCCAGATCTCTCCCGCGTCCGGCTCCATCAGTCCAATGATGTGCTTGAGCAAAACGCTTTTGCCGCCGCCGCTGCGGCCGATCAGGACAAGGGTCTCACCTTTGCGGACTTCGAGATCAACGCCTTGCAAAATTTTTTGTCCGTCGATTTGCTTTTTCAATGAACGCACCGCGATCATTGGCGACCCATTGCCAGAGACCAGTTGAGGTTCGGCGGAGATTTTTGGGGATGGCGGCGCTTCAATCATCGCAACGTTCGGACTCTCGACTCTCAAGCCGCAACTCTCAACCCCAAAGAGCTTCAGGATAAACCGCACGGACTGATTGCCGGCGTCAACGCCGGCGGCTACAGCACATCACTGATGGCCTGCGGGGAAAATAATGTTCAACCCCATTGTGAGGAAAAAATTCACGATCAACACCGCAAGCGAAGCGTTCACGACTGCTTCAGTTGTTGCGCGGCCGACGCCGACTGCGCCCTCACGCGCGGTGAGCCCCTTGTGGCAACTGATGAAGACAATTAACAGCGCGAAGACGAAAGCCTTGGTCATACCCATGATGATGTCCTTGCGCCGAGTCCAGTGGACCATGTTTTCGACGTAGTAAGGGCCGTTGACATCGAGCAAATAGACCGCAACGAAATATCCGGCCAGAATGCCGAACGCGATACATTCTGCGACCAGCAACGGCATCGAGACCATCATGGCCAGCGTTCGCGGCACGACCAGGTAATCAACGGGGTAAACGGCAAGCGCGCGCAGCGCATCGATTTGCTCAGTTACTTTCATCGTGCCGATCTCCGCCGACATCGCTGCCCCAACGCGTCCAGCGACCATCAACGCGGTCAGCACCGGAGCCAGTTCGCGGCACAACGACACTGAAACCACCGCGCCCACGGCCGATCCCATTCCCAGTTTGTTGAATTGAAAAAAAGCCTGCGCGGAAAAAACTGCGCCGGTAAAACCGCCCGTGATAATGACCAGCACCTGGGAAAGCAATCCGATCTCAACGATTTGATTGAGGAACAATTTCCAGCGCAGCTTGTGTGTGAAAATGGAACGAAACGTGTCCGCCGCCAGTAACACGAGTTCGCCCAAGTATTGAAAAAACGAGAGCAGCGGCGTGCCGAGAGCGTTGAAGAATCGAACCATTTTAAAATCAGTGATGAGTGACTAGTGATTAGTGACTAGTCAGCAGTGAAAAGCAACAACGCAAGAGTCGTTTCGGATTTCGGATTTTCCCGACCGAGCTTGCTGTTGCGCGCGGGGCGAAGCCGCGATAAAAGATGTGTCGACCCAAGGAATGAAGCGCACCGTTCACTTTCTGTTCGTTGGGAATCTCCTCCTCAGCGCGATATTTCTCGGTAGCTGCCAGACCGTGCCGGAAGGGATTCATCAGGCAAGAATCGAGATGGCGCAGCATATTGCCGCCGAACCGGCAGGAGATTATTTCATCGGCCGGCGTTACTACAAACCCGACTTCAAATTCTGGGGTTACATCCGTCGCCCGGGCCAACCGTGGAGCACGGCGCAGTTGGTGATGTTAAATGAAAAACAGAAACTGGCGCCCGATCGCGAACACTTCGAATTCGGCAGCGACAACAATTACGAATACAAACTCTACGGCGAATTCAGCGGTCAGACCGTTTACGAACCAGCGAGCAATGGGTTTTATCCCGAGTTCGTTTTGAAAGGCTACGAATTAATTTCGAGCAATCCGCCGCCGATTTTTGAAAGTCAGATTCGAGGCAGACCGAGCCCGACGGAACTGCGCTATACAGTAGAAAAGCCGGAATGAATTCCTCCCTTGTCATTCCGAGCGAAGTCGAGGAATCTCTGGGCTAAGAATTAGAGGTATCTCGACTCCGCTTGACATGACAGAACAAGTCGGCGCTTCGAATAGGAAAGATCCTCTCGTCGAGGAATTCCTGCGTTATCTTACGGACGAGCGAAATGCTTCAACGCGCACGCTCAAGGCGTATCGGCAGGCACTGACCAGTTTCCGCGCGGACAACAACACCTCGTGGAAAAAATGCACAGCTGACGATTTTCGCGACTATCTCTTTGCGCTTATGAAGCGCGGTCAAGCGCGATCGTACGTGCGACTTCAATTCTCCGCGCTGCGCACGTTCTATCAGTTTCTCGCAGCTCGAAAAAAACTGCAACGCAATCCCGTGCGCGAAGTGCAATTGCCAAAACTTGAGAAGAAACTGCCGCTGGTGTTGACGCGCCATCAAATCGAAGAGCTGATCGCAGCGCCGCTCAAGGTTGACAAGAACCGCGCCGCGCCGGGTTGGATGCCGCTGCGCGACGTGGCGATTATGGAATTGTTTTACAGCAGTGGTTTGCGCTTGAGCGAACTGGCGGCACTCGATGTGGCCGATCTCGATCCTTACACAGAATCGGCGCGCGTATTCGGCAAGGGCCGCAAAGAACGCGTTTGTCCGGTCGGCTTGCCGGCGCTGGAAGCGATCCAAAAGTATCGCGCCGCAGCCAACGTGCACGCAGGCCCGCTATTCATCAATAAAGCGCGAAAACGAATGTCGGCGCGCTCGATCTGGCTCGTGTTAAAACGTTATGTACGTCACACATCAATTCCCATCTCTATTAGTCCGCACAAATTGCGGCACAGCTTCGCCACGCACATGCTCGATCGCGGCGCCGACCTGCGTAGTGTCCAGGCGCTGCTCGGCCACGCCAGCCTTTCGACCACGCAAATCTACACGCACGTCACCGTCGAGCGCCTAAAGAAAGCCTACGCAGACGCGCATCCGCGGGCGTGATTTTGTAACGCGCTTTAACTCGCTGGGGCAGGAGCGCTGCTCTGCGGCTGCGATTCGGGAACTTGGAACGACAGCTTCCCTTCGACGGCCACAACTTCGACTTTGTCGCCGGCTTTGACGTTGCCGCGGAGCAATTCTTCCGCGAGCGGGTCTTCGAGAAAACGCTCGACTGCGCGGCGCATTGGCCGCGCTCCATATTGTGGATCGTATCCTTTTTCGATGAGGAATTCCTTCGCGCTCTGCGTAAGCTCGATGTGAACGTCCTTGGCTTTGATGCGGGTGAGCACTTTGTCGGCTTCCAGATCGACAATGCGAAGTAAATCGGGTTTGCCGAGCGAATGAAATACGATGATCTCATCCAGCCGGTTAAGAAACTCAGGCTTAAAGACGCGCTTGGTTTCACCGAGGATTTTGTCACGCATCGATTCGTAATCGTGCCCTTCCACCGGCGCGCCGAAGCCCATCACAGTTTGCTTCTTCAGCAAATCGGCGCCGACGTTGGAAGTCATGATGACGATCGTGTTCCGAAAATCGATTTTGCGCCCTAACGAGTCGGTGATCTTGCCGTCCTCGAGAATTTGCAAAAGCAAATGCATCACGTCGGGATGCGCTTTTTCGATTTCGTCAAAAAGTACAACCGAGTACGGCCGGCGCCGCACAGTCTCGGAAAGTTGGCCGCCCTCCTCGTATCCTACGTAGCCTGGCGGCGAGCCGATCAAACGCGATGCGGTAAATTTTTCCATGTACTCCGACATGTCGATTTGAATCAACGCGTCGGCGTCACCAAACATGAACTCGGCCAGCGTGCGCGCGAGATAGGTTTTGCCGACTCCGGTCGGGCCGAGGAACACAAATGAACCGATCGGCCGCCGGGGATCCTTCAAATCCGCGCGGGACCGGCGCAACGCCTTACTGATGGCGGTGACAGCCTCGTCCTGGCCAATGACGCGCTGCTTCATCTCGGCTTCCATCATGAGGAGCTTTTGGGTTTCCTCCTGCTCCATCCGCTGGAGCGGAACGCCGGTAACCTTCGAGATGATGTGCATCATGTCGTCGGCCGTCACGACGACTTCTCTTTCCTCGCGCTCCTCACGCCATTTGTTGAGAATGGCATCAAGTTTTTCCTTCGTTTGCTTCTCCTTGTCGCGAAGCGCAGCGGCTTTTTCAAAATCTTGCGCCTTGATTGCACCCTCTTTTTCCAAGCGGATCTCTTCTATTTCCTTTTCAATATCCTTCACGTCAGGCGGCCGCGTCATCGCGTTGATACGGGCGCGTGCGCCGGCCTCATCCATGACGTCGATCGCCTTATCGGGGAGAAACCGTCCCGTGATATAGCGATCAGAAAATCTGACGGCTGTCTCGAGTGCCTCATCCGTGAGCTTTGCTTTGTGATGCGCCTCGTACTTCGGGCGCAGGCCTTTCAAGATTTGAATCGCTTCATCCACTGTCGGCGCATCCACCTTTATTGTCTGGAAACGGCGTTCCAGCGCTGCGTCTTTCTCGATGTATTTGCGATACTCGTTCATCGTGGTCGCGCCGACGCATTGCAACTCGCCACGGCTCAGCGCGGGCTTGATAATGTTGGATGCGTCCATCGCGCCTTCGGCCGAGCCTGCCCCGACGATGGTGTGCAACTCGTCGATGAAAAGAATCACGTTCTTGGAACGGCGAATTTCGTCCATCACCGCTTTGATGCGCTCTTCGAATTGGCCACGGTATTTTGTCCCCGCTACCATCAACGCGAGATCGAGTGTGATCACCCGCCGGTCGCGCAGCAATTCGGGCACGTTGCCGTTTGCAATCTCCTGCGCCAATCCTTCAGCGATGGCCGTTTTGCCTACGCCTGCTTCGCCGATCAGAACCGGATTGTTCTTTGTCCTGCGGCAAAGCACTTGAATCACCCGCTCGATCTCATTGCGGCGGCCAATTACGGGATCCAGCTCACCTTTCCTCGCCAACTCCGTCAGGTCGCGACCAAATGCGCGAAGCGCCGGAGTCTTAACGTCTTTTCTTGTTCCCGATGCTTCGGGGCCTTCCTGCTCGGATTCAGATGGCGTAAAGTTTGGATCGAGCTCCTTGAGGATCTCGTTGCGCGTGCGTTCGATGTCGAGTTCGAGACTCTTTAGTACTCGGGCGGCCACCCCTTCGCCCTCGCGCAAAAGCCCGAGCAAAATGTGTTCCGTGCCAACGTAGGAATGATTGAGCGCCTTGGCTTCCTTGCCCGCCAGCGCCAACACTTTCTTGACTCGCGGCGTATAGGGAACATTGCCGACGATCTTGGTCTCCGGTCCCGAGCCAACCTGTTTCTCCACTTCCATGCGCACGGTCTCAAGGTCGAGACCCATCTTCTGCAAAACGTTTACCGCTACTCCCTGGCCTAGCTTGATGAGTCCCAAAAGCAGATGCTCGGTACCGACGTAATTGTGGTTAAACCGATCCGCTTCCTTGCGAGCAAGCGCCAAAACCTGTTGAGCCCTTGGGGTGAAATTATTCATTGTTCGATGGCGCGGTCGTCGAACTATTGCCCGACTCCTTTACCATCTTACTAATATCAGGTTTGGGAAACAGTTTCAAACGCTCGCGGATAATTCGGGCGCGCAAGTGATCGCGTTCCTCGGCATTCAGTTTTTGTTGCGAGTTTTTTTGCAAATGCGCCGGCTGCGTTTCGATAAATAATTCATCCACCTGCAGGCGCTGGTTTTCTGGAAACGCGCCCAAGTCCATGCCGAGCTTGATGATCGACAGCAGGTTGAGCGCTTCCTTCGACGGCATGGCGTGCGCGTAGGTCAAAACGCCATAGGCGCGACCGATCTGGTCGCAAAGTGTGTTCGGTTTTTTCTGGAGCAAAACCTGCCGTGCGTCGTGTTCCTTCTCGATAATCGTTTCAATCACTTTGCTCAGACGATTGATGATCTCTTCCTCTTTCTCGCCGAGGGTGGTCTGATTTGAAATTTGGAAAAGGTTGCCCATCGCTTCGGTGCCCTCGCCGTACAAACCGCGCACCGCGAGACCGATCTTGCTCACCGCTTGAATGACTTGATTAATCAGCTCGCTCAGGACGAGTCCCGGCAAGTGGAGCATCGCGGAGGCGCGCATGCCCGTGCCGACGTTCGTGGGGCAGGCGGTCAAGTATCCCAGTCGCGAATCGAAAGCGAAGTCGAGTTTGCTTTCGAGCGCGCTGTCGATTTTGTCCACGAGCTTGAATGCCTGTTTCAACTGCAGACCGGAGCGAATTGATTGCATCCGCAGATGATCCTCTTCATTGATCATGATGCTAAGAGTTTGCCGCCGATTCACCACCACCGCGCTCCCCGCGCCCTTGGCGGCATGTTCGCGACTGATCAGGTGCCGCTCCACCAGCACCTGCCTGTCCAATGCCGAAAGGTCCTGCAAATTTTCGGAGAACGCTTCCTGCATTTCCGGAAGCGCTTCCACATTCGACCTGATCAGTTCGAGAATCGAACCGCGTTCAGCTTTCTTCGCCCAGCCAGGAAAAGAACGATGGCGCAGGTTGCGCGCGAGGCGCACCCGGCTGCTGATTACAATCTGGTGATGCGGCCCTTCACCGCGCAGCCATTCTCCTGCAGTGGAGAGCATGTTTGAAAATTTCATGGCGAACTGGAGAGCTCGCTTTCGAGCTGCTTAATTTGATCGCGCAACGAGGCGGCTGTCTCGTAGTTCTCGTCTGCCACCGCTTTCTGCAAATTTTCGGTCAGCGCGTGCATTCGGTAACTCAGCGCAATCGAGCGCTGCGCGCGTTCGGGAAGTTTCCCGACATGCTCGGTTCCTTTATGCATTGCCTTCAAAA
>Ga0306920_100016300_pt1 | contig 10229 bp, 11 predicted proteins | sample flu12Cox44000170_FD_204666 | JGI IMG/M metagenome (GOLD analysis project Ga0306920, IMG submission 204666) | Lab enrichment of tropical soil microbial communities from Luquillo Experimental Forest, Puerto Rico - flux4day.12C.oxic.44.000.170 (v2)... | ecosystem: Environmental > Terrestrial >...
CCTTTTCTAAAGCCGCAAGCGCTTCGGCTTGATTCCCTCAGCATGGCGTGTGATGGCGAGAGAATAAGGGATACTTGGCCAGCAGTCCGCACAGCTAGAGAAGTCGGGCGCGAGCGCCAAAATTCGTTCGACCTCTGCCGCCTCTCTCCGAACGGCATCCTCATGGCCGAGAACGGCATAATCATCGGCTAGAACAGCATGGCCCAAAATGCCCAAAATAGTATTGGGATCGAGTGCAACGTAGCGCTTCAGATCGACGGCCGACTCTCCCGCGCGTCCCAGCTCGTTGTATAGAGTTCCCCAGGTTAGAAAAAGACGCGGGTCTTGCGAGTAGCCGAGGCCTACCGCCTTTTCCGCGGCCGCCAGGGCTTCGACTGGCCTTCCCTGACCAGACAGTGTTAAGGCCAGCGCCCAATAAGCAGCCGCGGAATCGGGACTCAGGGCAACCGCTTTTTCGACTTGCGCTGTCTCGGCTCGCGCCGCATCGTGGTCGCCGAGGTTGAAATAGTCAATCGCGAGCCAAGCATGGCACCAAATCCAATCCGGAGCCCGCTTGAGAGCCGTAATCCCTTCTTCCCACCGCTCGAGCTGACTGTAGACCTCGCCCTGCTCAAACAGGTAATAACCCGTAGTGCTGCGCGGGTCGAGGCGCATTGCTTTCTCGATCGCGGCGAGGGCCTCGTCCGCCTTCCCCTTTGTATTCAGTACCTCCGCCAGGGAGGAATAACCCAGCGCAGAGTTGGGATCGAGGGCAATAACTCGCTGCGCTTCGGTTAGAGCGTGATCAAGCTGGCCTTCTTGCACATCGATATCCGCGAGCACGAAATGAGCTAATGGCCGCGAGTCGTCGAGCATAATGGCTTGTTGTGCCAGGTGCCGCGCCTGGTCCGATCCGGTGCGATCGGGATTCAGCGCGAACGACCAACCATCTAAATAGTTGTCAGCTAAACTCGCATATGTGTCGGCATACTTAGAGTCGAGCTCGATCGCATGGTCGAACATCTCGCGCGCTTTCGCATTCCCGTCCCTCGAGATTTGGTAAAGGAAAATTGTTCCGCGCAGAAAATCGTCATAGGCCTCAAGATTGTCAGTACGCCGCGGAACGACCAGCCCCTGCTGCGAAAGCGCAAGCTGAAGATTCAGGGTGGTCACGATTCTCTGTACGATCTGATCTTGCAGTGCAAACACGTCTCGCAGCGGCCGGTCATAGTGCTCCGCCCACAGTTCTTCGCCGGTGGTCGCATCCGCCAGTTGAACCGTGATCCGCACCTGCCCCGCGGCCTTGCGCACACCGCCCCCCAGTATGTATTTCACGCCCAGTTCTCGGCCCACGTCCTGCAACTTTGCCGCCTTGCCCTTATAGGTGAAACTCGATTCGCGGGCGATGACAAAGAGAGCCGGAAGCCGGGAGAGGTCGGTTATCAGGTCATCGGTGATGCCGTCGCTGAAATATTCCTGCTCGCGGTCGCCGCTCATATTGGTGAAGGGCAACACTGCAATCGAGGGCTTATCGGGTAACGCGAGCGCCGGCTTTTGCGGAGGCGGAATCGAGGCATGAGTGTGCGGCGGCTTGAACCAGACGTGCTGCACCAGCACGATTGTCGCAAGAATGATAGCGAGCCCCGCCAACGACAGCACACCGCCACGCCAATACCGCCGCGCGATCGGTCGTGTCTGCGGACGGGGCGGCGCGGTACCGTCCAACCGCACGCGCCACACTCGCACCGGACGGGCGATATTCTTGACGGCCTGCTCGCCCGCATCGTCATAGGCTAGTGGGAGCTTGTCCCGCACCTGGTCGTGAACTATGCCGGAAATGCAAATGCCGCCCGGGTCGGCCAGGCTCTCCAGCCGCGCCGCAACGTTGACCCCGTCGCCGTAAATCTGTTCGCCCTCGACGATGACATCGCCGAGATTGACGCCGATGCGGAATTCCATTCGGCGAGCCGGCGGCAACTCCGCGTTCTCCGTTTTGAGTGCGGACTGAATCTCAATCCCGCATTGAACGGCGTTGACGACGCTGGCAAATTCGGCGACCACGCTGTCGCCGGCGGAGTTTACGAAGCGGCCGTGATACTGTTCGATCAGAGCATCGATGATCCGGCGATGGGAAGCCAAGGTGCGAACCGTCGCCTCTTCATTGTCGCCCATAAGGCGGCTGTAGCCGTGGACGTCGGCGCACAGGATAGCGGTGAGCTTGCGTTCCAACACTCACTCCTAATGACCTTTGATACTTCTGCGAAATGTACGATACGGCTCACTCAGTGTCATCTCCTGCGTAACACGGTCAAAATAATATCTTCCGTTGAGAATGACGTGCTGGTGCATCAGCGGCGAAATCCACGCCAGCTGACTCAGAAAATCGGCAAGCCATCGGTCGGCTGAGTTCGGACTGGCTTGCTGTATTGTACGCAATGCTGTCCCCCGCCTTAGACCCCCGGTTTGTTGCTTGAAATATGGGGGGCTGGACGGCTTCATTACGCGCAAGGTCGGTTGCGCGCAATGTTTTCACGTAGCAAATCTACCCAACCCCAGGGTTTGCCCTTTTCGTCTGAAAAAGTACTCCAATCCGGCTGGTTTCAGCGTCCTTAGAGTAACTTTTCGCAGCGCTGCTGCCACCACCCCGATTAGCGGCATTTTGCCCGATTTTTACAGCAATCGCCACTCTGGCCAAAACCTCATGCAGCACAGCACTTCAAAAGTGCCTACTTCCGCGTTTGGGGTCAGGCTTGCGATGTCCGCACCGCTCGCGTATCAGTCGCAATCAAGGAGCGAACCGATGATGGAATTAGCCAAGCAGAAAGAAGCCGCGACAACGTTTCTCCGCGCTCTCGGCAAGCTCGACCCCGCGGTCCTCGGCAGTCTCCTCACCGACAGTTTCGAATTCGAAATGATGGGACGCCTGCCCGGTGTCAAGCCGATCCGCGGCAAGGATAAGTTCCTTGCGAATATGCCCAAGACGCTAACGGCGATGTTTCCCAACGGTCTCAACCTGAAATTGGTGACCGTCGTTGCCGAAGGCCCGCACGTCGCCATCCAGGCCGAATCCGACACGGTCGCCGGCAACGGCAAGAAGTACGCGAACCGCTATCACTTCTATTTCTTCTTCGACGGTGACCGCATCGCCCAGGTCCGCGAGTACAACGACGTTAACCTCGTCCGCGAAGTCTTCTTCAGCTAAGCGCCTTGGACGGGGTCCTCATTCCTCGATAGCCTGGTAGACGAGGGTCGAGAAGTCCGCCATGGCGCGCGGCAGAACCGGGGATTCCAACAGGCGTTGAGTGAGGTGGATGCTGGCGAGATTATGGCTCGGATCCGAATAACCCGCGGTGCCAATGCCGCCGACCCAGCCGAACCGTCCCGCCACCGAGGAAAGATCGACGCGCTTGGTGTCGATGCCCACTCCGAATCCCCAGCCTGCCTTGAACCCGCCAGCCCCGTCCCCGAAAAACATCTCCAGGCCTTCCTTTTGCGCGTCGGTCAGATGATCCATGGTCATCAGAGCGACCGACGCAGGCGAGAGGATTCGCGTGCGCCCATATGAGCCTTTGCCCAGCATCATGCGGCAGAAGGCGAGATAGTCGTCGGCGGTCGAAACCAGACCGCCGCCGCCCGACGCGAACGAGGGCGGCTTGCCCCAGCGGCTCGCGCTTGGATCGTCATGGACGTTAAGCTTGTTGGTCGCGGGATCGCGTACGTAGCTCGTGGCGAAGCGGTCTCGTTTCGCCGCCGGCACATGGAAATCCGTGTCCTTCATGACGAGCGGCGCGAAAATACGTTCACGCAGGAAATCCGGAAAGCTCTGCCCCGTGGCGCGCGCGATTAACACACCCAGAACGTCGGAGCCCGTGTGATACATCCATCGCTCACCGGGCTGATACATCAGGGGCAGCGCGCCGAGGCATTTCATGTAATTGTCCGGAGTGAGATCGACGGGATCCGGTCCCGGCATCAGTCCTGCCGCTTCCATCGCCTTCTGGATCGGATAGGCAGGCGGCCACACCATCACCGCCCCGAAACCCCAGCGGAAGGTGAGAAGATCCCGCAAGGTGATCGCGCGTTTCGCGGGCACCACATCGTCGACCGGAGCGTCGAGCCTACGCAGCACCTTGCGGCTCGCGAGTTCGGGCAGGAATTCGTCGATCGGATCGTCGAGCCGGAGCCTGCATTCCTCGACCAGGATCATCGCAGCCGCGGCGGTAATCGGCTTCGTCATCGAAGCAATGCGGAAGATCGTGTCGCGTTTCATCGGTGCACCGCCGAACGAAAGCGCGCCAAGCGACTCCACATGCACGTCGTCCCCAAGGCTCACGAGCGCCACAAGCCCGGGCATCTCGCCTCGCTCGATATATCCGCCGAGCACTGTGCGCATACGTTCCAGGCGTACGAGAGAGAGGCTTGAGGTCATTGTCGTGTTCCTAACCGAGGCTCCTCATGCGGCCGGGCGTGCATCTGTTTCTTTGAACGAGGCCAACTGGCTCGCAAGCGCCTTTTGAAAGGCTGGGCGCGCCTCGCAGCGTGCCAAATATGGCGCCAGCGTCGGGTCGGAGGTCACCAGATCGGTGTGCCGCAGGATGCGCAGGACAGTTGCCATCATTAGGTCACCGACGGTGAAGCGATCTTCGAGCCAATCGCGCCCGCTCAAACGTTCCGCCAGATCGGCAAGGCGCTTTTTGACCATGCCTTCCCAGTGAGGCCGACTCTGCTTCGCCCAAGGCTCCTCTTTGCTGAAGACATCCACATCGACCAGGCACATGATGAATGGCTCGATGGAATTCAGCGCGGCGAACACCCAGGCGGTCGCTCGGGCGCGGCCCGCTTGGTCGGAGGGAAGCAACTCGCCACTCGACCGGGCGACGTGAAGCACGATTGCACCAGATTCGAACAGCACCACGTCATCGTCCCGGTAGCTCGGCACCTGGGAGAAGGGTTGAAGGGCACGGTAGGCCGGCGTCAGTTTTTCCTCATGCGTGATAAGTTTAACCTGATATGGAAGCTCTGCTTCCTCCAGCGCCCAGCGCACGCGCAGGTCACGGACCAGGCCCCTTGCAAAATCAGGAACCCAATTGAAGGCGGTGATAGTGATCATGAGTTCTCTCCCGTTGAATTGAACTTTCGCTGCTTGACAAATGAGTAGTCTGTTTCGGCTCATCCGGCCCGCATCAGATACTCCGAGAGATGCTCCAATGCTTCGCTCCAGCCGCGAACATGGTCGTCTCGGGCTGAGACCGTTTCGAAGATCGCCTGATGCAAAGTCAGCTTGGTTTTGCCCCCCTCATCCGCGAAGCTTACCGTAACCACTGTTTGATGGAGGGGCCGACCGCTGTCATCTTCGAAGGCATAGGTAAAGACGAGCCGCTCTGGCTTGACTACTTCCTGATAAACGCCGCGCTGTCGCTCTACCATCCACTCATCTTCGCCTGCCGCGACGTCCCGGCCGCTTTGGCGCTGATGCGAGGTCGCGGGCCCTCTCTCCGGAGCCACGGGATGGCGGTTGATGAATTGAGGAAGTACCTTCGGCGAGCGCATGGATATGCACCAGGCTCCTCCCGCCCTGGGGTCTGCCGTGCAGGAGATCACGGCGCAGCCGTGAGGACCCCACCACTTCATCAAATGATGAGGGTCGGTAAATGCCTCGAAAACGAGTGCCCGGGGAGCGTCGAAGATGCGCTCGATGATGAGTACGCGGCCGGGCGAGTCTGCGACGACAGCATTACCTGATGCGGCCATTGTCCTTCTCCTTCACCCGCGAGGCGCGTTTGTTATCCGCCTGAAGCTCCCGCAAGTAGTCGTCGGGGCGGTCGAAGCTCTCCTCCCAGAAACGACGATATTCCGCCAACCAGTCGGCGGCGGCTTTGAGCGGCTCCGCTTCAAGCCGGCATGGCCGCCATTGCGGCCGCCGCCTGCGTGAGATCAGGCCCGCAGCTTCCAACACCTCGAGGTGTTTTGAAATCGCGGGATCGCTTATTTCAAAAGTTTCGGCCAGTTCCGAGACCGTCGTTTCGCCCGAAGCGAGTCGCGCAAAATCGCCCGTCTAGTCGGATCGGCAAGGGCAGCAAACGTGGCGTTGAGACCCGGCGATAGCGGGCGGTGATTAACCATTGGGTTAGATAACTGGTTGGTTAAATACCATCGCAATCGGCTCATGTCAAGCGAGACCAGCAACCCACCATCATCCCTGATTTGAAATCTGCTCTGGTGAATACCTACGCGCTCGGAAGCCCGCCTGTTAGCCCGGCAGCTTGCGAAGTGGGACGGGCTTTCATGCCTGTCCTGCGTGCGGGCATAGCCGGAATGAATCATGCCGCTTGCTCGTTGGCCCTGGCTCCCGAGCACCTGTGGCGAGAGTACGGCCGGCGGGCTGCTATCATTTGGAATGATAGAGGCGGGCCCAATGACAACCGATCGCAGCAGCGGAAGGGTCGCTTGATTTTTAAGGAGCGATGCGCCGAACATTTCTGCTTCGACAGCTGATTTTCATGCATCTCTTCTACACGCACGGCCTCGGGGGATCGCTCCTGGCTCAACCCGAGATCGAGGAGGTCTTTGCTCCATTGGGATACAGCGTCAGCCGAATTCCACTGCCCTACCATGACACGATCAGCAGACTCCTGCTAAAACTCGCGACGCTAACATTCGGCGACTTGTGCCAGTGGATTGATGAGGCAGCTAACCGCCTGCTCGACACCTCCAGCAGAATCGCACCTCAGGAGTATGTGGTGGTTGGCGATTCGATGGGCGGTTTCATTTCCCTGGTTGCGGCCCAGCGAGACGAGCGGGTTAGTCACTGCATCCTGCTTGCCTGTAGCGGAGATATATGTGACGCGGCGATGCGGCTTCAGAAAGTGAGTTTCACCATGAGGCTTCTCGCAGGACGCTTCACGTTCAAAGGCAAAGGCGGCATCAGCAGGCAGGCCTGGAAAGCGCTCGGCGGGCGGTCGGATTTTCAACGGGAGTTTGAGCGGGTAAACACTTTGCAACCGGAGCGCATCGCCAGGCTTCGTCGTTTACTCATCCTGGGCGATAAACGCGACCCGGTCGCACCGGAGGGGGTGTGCGAACACTTCGCTCAGTGCACAAGGAACAGCGTCGTCCGCATGGTTTATGATGAAGGCCGCCATCATCCCATTGGTAAAGATGCACTGCGGAAATATGCAGTGCCCTTTTTACAGGATTACGCTGTTCCTACTGCCAGGTAGAGACCGACGCATTGAATACTAACTGCATGCTCCGCTATCCCGGCACATAAGTTGTGCCACTATCCCAGAAGCGCGATCACTTTAAACGCGCGTGGTGACGGAGGCAGAACATAAACCTTCATCGCTTCTCTCCCTGTTAGGCGGACGCAGCAAGCGCTTCCTGATAGTGCCCTAAAATCGTGCTCCATCCCGAGTCGTAGTTGTTACGAGCGTCGCGGATCTGTGCGCTTTGCTCCCATCCCGTATGGTCGAGCTCGACGCGAGTGCCGCCATTCTCCGGGCTGAAACGGATTTCAACTGCGGTATCAACGTCCCAACTCGGGGCGCGCCATGTGAAACCTACTAATGAGGGTCGCTGATACGCTGTGACGCGTCCAATCTCGTATTCCGAACCGTCAGGCCGCCGCTCATAAAAGCGTCCTCCAACTTCGCCTTCGAGGAAGACCTTGCTGTCCCTGCCGCCGAACCCACCCGGCCACCATTCGCTTATTTCGTAGCAAAATACCCTGAACGCTATCTCCGGTGACCGCTCAACCCAGATCGATTTACGAATAGTCATAAGCTCAATTCCTCCGCTCGCGCTGCGCACTGCGATGTCCGAGACCCGTTTTATTTTGTCTGCTTTGAAAATTCCTCTGCTTGGCTATCCCGGTTCCGCCCCTTGCTTGCTCTCGGCGTAACGTTTGAATGCCTCGGATGCGGTATCCCAAAAGTGGCCGACTTGCTCCAGCGTTCCGATCAGTTCGTCGATCAATTGCTTGCCTAGCGGTGCTATTTCATTGATCCGTTCGCGCCCGCTTTTTGGTAGCCCATATCAAACGTGCATTGCTGAGCAGTGTGCTTGCAGACAGCCGGACGGCTGATCGGAAACCCGACTGCGAGTTCACCGGCATGATGCGGGCTCTCCCCAGCCGGCGCAGAATCTCCATGCGAGTCCCGACACGGAAAACGCAGTGTCTTTTGCTGCGCGGCTTCAGCCCTGGTTGTAGTCGTCGTGGCGGCGCCACCAGGGCCCCGTCTCGTTGCGCCCCCTGGGGGCGCGGTCGAGCCACTGGTACATGCCCCAGAGGCCGTCGAGTCCACGCGAATAGGTGGAATAGGTATGGTAGACGACGCCGTCCTCGAGCACGAACGCGCTCATGCCCGGTCGCTCGCGAGTATAGGTGGCGGCGTCGGTTCCGCACATCGTCGCGTGCTGGGAGACGGGTGCCTCGGCGCCGCGCATCTGCAACGCCGGGCCGGGCCGGTAGTTGTATTCGTAGCCTCCCTCACGCTGTTGCTCCACGGTGAGCTGGACGTTGAAGTCGAAATTGAAGTCGCTGCCGTGCGAGGACGCCCAGGGAAACGTCCACCTCATCCGCCGCTTGTACGTCTGGATTTTCTGGAGCGGCGCTCGCGATACCGCCAAAAGCGTGACGTCGTGGTTCGCCAGGTGGACGACGAAGCCGTTGAAGCCGTCCGCGATCGCCGAGCAGGACGGGCAGCCGGCGGTGTAGTCGGGCCCGAACATGAAGTGGTAGACCAGGAGCTGCGAGCGCCCTTGGAAGAGGTCTGCCAGCGAGGCGCTCCCTTCATCGGTCTCGAACCGGTACTCCTTATCGATCCGAACCCACGGCAGCTCTTGACGTCGCCGCGCCAGCTCGTCGCCGCGCCGGGTTAGCTCCTTTTCCGCCTTGAGCAGTTCGAGCCGCGCTGCCAGCCACTCTTCACGTGTCCCGGTCATGTGCTTGGTCATCGCTCTTCTCTCCTTCGTGTTGTTAGATCGGAGTTGTTGCGCCATTTGAGTACCATGCGCCTGGGCGTACATGGATTCCGACTCATTAATCATCATCACCTTCGAGCCGCTTTTTCAGTTTGAGCAACGCGCTTAATCGTGGCTTTTCAAATTTCCTGATCCAGCGCTCGTAAATTTGCTGGAGCGGCACAGGATTGAGGTAGTGAAGTTTTTCCCGCCCGCGCCATACGGTCGTAACGAGGTTGGCGGCTTCGAGCACTTCCAGGTGCTGGGTGACCGCCTGCCGCGTCATTTCCAGATGTTCGCATAGCTCGGTCAGAGTCTGACCATTGTTGGCATACAAGCGATCCAGCAACAGGCGCCGACTCGCATCGGCGAGCCCCTTGAAGACTCTGTCGTGTTCGTCTCTCACGTTAACAATATGCAAGCGTATACTTGCATATCAATCGCGACCATGCAACTCTTACAACTTTGCCCTATATCTCGTCCGAGCCTCCTTCAGTCCTCGTTATCATAGGCAAGCAAATACTTGCATGTCAAGCTTCAGGCAAGAACTGCCGTTCAGGGTAAAAATCGTCAGCGGCCGAACTGCTTCCTATTGACGAGAACTGTTGTAGGGTCCCGTTCAGGTCACGGCTTCACGAGAGCTCTCATCTTCGTGCGCGGAACTCAGCCCGGCACATCGCTTGTGCCACCACCCGAGACTCTGAAATGCAATCTGTCCCACACAACGTGTCTCGACTGAGGATGGTCTCTGTGCCATACCCTGCCTAGCAGGCATGTCATTGGACCGTCATCCGGAGGCAGAACAGCAGTGGCTTTCGATATCAGCGAATTGTCTAGAATGGACGCGACTGCACAGGCTGAACTGGTACGAGTGGGGGAACTCACTCCCCTTGAGTTGGTCGACGCAGCTATCGCTCGGATTGAGCGCGTGAACCCCACACTTAACGCGGTGATCACCCTCTTCTACGAAGAGGCCCGTGCCGCCGCGGTCTCAGGTGATCTTCCAGACGGACCGTTTCGTGGGGTGCCATTTCTGCTCAAGGACATTGGTGCGATGCAGAAGGGTCAACCGTATTACATGGGCAATCGTGCCCTGCGCGACGCCGGCTTCCGGTCGCCATTCGATACCCCGTTAGGAGCCCGGTTTCGCGCGGCTGGGTTCATAACGCTCGGGAAGACTGATTTCGATACTCTGATTTGGCCCACTTCGATAATTTAAATTGGCCCACCCTCACTAGCCGGAGCATCCTCCTTTATGAGGGGGATGCTCGATGGAGAGGAGAGCGAAG
>Ga0306920_100016301_pt1 | contig 10229 bp, 5 predicted proteins | sample flu12Cox44000170_FD_204666 | JGI IMG/M metagenome (GOLD analysis project Ga0306920, IMG submission 204666) | Lab enrichment of tropical soil microbial communities from Luquillo Experimental Forest, Puerto Rico - flux4day.12C.oxic.44.000.170 (v2)... | ecosystem: Environmental > Terrestrial >...
CGAGGTCACCGGTCGTCTCCACCTGCGAGCACCAGGCGTTCTTGCCGGTCGTGCTGATGCCCGCGGCGCCCTGAGTCGCGCAGGTGGCCCCGAGGATGACGACAGGCAGCGCGGGCCGCGCGGGCCCGGAGAGTGCGGCGGGTGCCGAGGGTGTGGCGGGCGCGGACGTTCCCGGTGGGTGCGGTGCCTTGGAGGGCGCCGCGGCCGGGTGATGTCCGCGGTGAAACAAGATGAATCCGATACCGATCCCGATGAACAACACCGCGACGACCGCGCCGGCGATCACGGCAGGCCGTCGCCGTGAAGGGCGGGTCGCGGCGCGCTGCGGTCGCGATCGGTGCTTGGGACCGACCGGCTTGGGACCGCCCGCGATCGGAACCTCCGAGGTCACTTCCGTTGCCCCCGTGTCGGCGGCGACTTCATCGAGCCGCTGACCGAGCGCCGTGGCGAACTCCGCGCACGTGTCGTACCGCTCCCCGGGCGTCTTCGCGAGCGCCTTGGAAAACACCGGTCCCAGGTCCGAGAGGGCCGGGCGCCGGGTGCCGATCGGCGGCGGATCCGCGGTGAGGTGCTGGCTGATGACCACCGCCGGATTTGAATGCTGAAACAGCGGGGTACCGGTGAGTAGGTGAAAAGCCGTGGCGGCCAAGGCATATTGATCGGCACGCCCGTCCAACTGCTCGCCCATCAACTGCTCCGGCGCCGCATACGCCACCGTTCCGACTGTCATGTTCGTGCCCGTGAGGCCGCTGGCGTCGTCGACCCAGCGGGCGATGCCGAAATCCGACAAGAGGACTCGCTGCTCACCCGAATCCGGATGCGCCAACAGGATGTTCGCCGGCTTGACGTCGCGATGCAGCAACTGCCGCTGATGAGCGTAGTCCAGCGCGCCGGCGACAGCCGTGACGATCTTGACCACCTCGTCCGGCGGCATGCCGTTCGGGTAGCGCTCCAGCAGCAGGTTGGCTGCGTCGGCGCCCTCGACGTAGTCCATCGAGATCCACAGCTGACCTTCGAAGTCTCCGCGGTCGTGGATACCGACGATGTGCGGGTGCCACAGCGTTGCGGCGATGTCGGCTTCCCGCTTGAACCTCACGCGGTATTCGTGATCTTCATTGCAGTGGTTGGGTAGAATCTTGAGCGCGTCGTTGCGGGGCAGTCTGGGGTGCTGTGCGAGATAGATCTCGCCCATTCCCCCTGAGCCCAGGTGCCGCAAGATCGTGTAGCCCGCGAAACACTGGCCATCGGCCAACGGCATGGCCGCATCCTACAGTCGCCGGTCGGTCCACCGTGAGGCGATCGATGAGGCATTGTTCATACGTGAACGTGGACTCTGTGTTGACGGCAATCCCGTCACCGGCGGTGTACGCAACCGTCGGAGCGGTCATCGGCTTGGAAAGCCTCGGTATACCGCTACCGGGCGAGATCATCCTCGTCAGCGCCGCGCTGCTGGCCAGCCATCATGCCGCGGACATCAACCCGATCGGGGTGGGGGTGGCCGCGGTTATCGGCGCGGTGGTCGGCGACTCAATCGGGTACGCGATCGGGCGTCGCTTCGGCATGCACCTGTTCGACCGTCTCGAACGGCGATTCCCCAGGCACTTCGGCCGCGCGCACGTCGCGTTCGCCGAGCACGTCTTCGCCCGATGGGGAACGCTGGCCGTATTCTTCGGCCGGTTCGTCGCGATCCTGCGGATTCTGGCCGGCCCGCTCGCGGGAGCGCTGAAGATGGTCTATCCCCGCTTTCTCGCCGCCAATGTCGCCGGCGGATTGTGCTGGGCCGGCGGCACCACCGCGCTGGTGTACTACCTGGGGCTCGCGGCCGAGCGCTGGCTGTCGAGCTTTTCGTGGATCGCGCTTGTGGTGGCTCTGCTGTGCGGGATCGCTGCCGCGCTGTTCTTACGGCACCGTCTCGCCGAAGCCGTTGCCCGGTTCGAGACCGACACAGCCGGCGACGACGCACGTACCGCTGAATAACGACGTCGTGGCGTCTATCACGCGCGCTCAGCAGCCAGGTCGTCGGCGACACGATCCAGGAATTCGCGGACCTGGCCCGGGCTCTCCAGCGTGAACTCGGCCGCCGACCGGCGATCGCCGTCCTCGGTGTGACGCACCAGGATGCCGATGCCGTCGGCCTTGACGGCGTCAAATGCGTCCTCGTCGGTCAGATCATCGCCGATGAAGATGGGCAGCACCGTCTTCCCCCCGGCTTGGGTGATCTGGTCGCGGATCCACACCAGCGTCGTGCCCTTATTCCAATCGACGTCGGGCCGCAGCTCGACAACCTTGCGGCCGCTGGTGACCCGCAGGTTCTCCCGCAGCCCGACGCGGTGGGCGATCGCCACCACCTCACCGATGCGCTCTGCTGCCACGCCGCGGTAGTGCACGGCGACGGCGAAACGCTTGTGCTCCACCCGACTTCCGTTGATGTGTGCGAGCTCTTCGCGCAGAACTGCGGCGGCCCGCGCGAGGACCGGCACGGCTGCCGCGGCCTCCTCGTTCTGCCGATAGCTGCCGTCGGGCGCGATCGACTCGAAGCCGTGGCTGCCCGCGTACCACAGGCCGGGCACGGCAACCCGATCGCGGATGTCGGCGAGATCGCGACCGGACAGAATGGCCACGGGGCACCGTTCGGCCAGCCGGGCAAGAGTCTGCGCCGCGCCGTCGACCAGCCGCGCGGTGTCCGGGTCGGCCACGATGGCAGACAGCGTGCCGTCGAAGTCGAGACACACGGCGGGCCGGTGGCCATCGATGACGTCGGCCACCGCGCGGTACGACACGACCGCATTCGGGATTTCCGACATCCGCCTGTCGCCGGTGCGCACGTCGATGCCTGCGAGGTCGCCGATCACCGCGTCGGCCCCGTGCTCCAACAGATCGCCGGCGTGCTCCGAAGAGCCGACTCCGATCACCAGCGAAACCCCGCTGTTGCGGGCCGCGGTGATCCCGTCCGGTTTGGTCCCTATCACCACAGACCGCTCCGCCCGCGCGCCGAGCCCCTGGGCCGCCTCGCGCACATCCGCCGCGTCAAGCTCAACGGAACCGACAACGGCCGTTTGAATGCCTGCATCATGCAACTTATGCACCAGATCGTTGGCTGAATCACTTTGTGGTACTTGCAAGATCACCGCGTCATGGAGGCGAGGGTCGACGGTCACCTGAGAGCGCGTCATGCGGTCGGGCGCTCCTCGTGCGCGGTGAGCAGCAACTGGTCGACCGCATCGCGGGTGTTCTCGGCCAGCAGGCCGGACGTCGTCGCCGCGGCCACGAAACGGGCGGCGATGGTGCGCAGCTTGGTGTTGGTCTGTTTCGAGCGCCAGGCGAGCACGTCGAAAGCCTGGTCGGCCGAAATGCCGTGTGTCAGCATCAGAATTCCCATGGCCTGGTTGATCGCCGCCCGGCTCTCGGTGAGCGCGGCCACGACCTCGTCCATTGAGTGCTGGACGTCGGCGTCGAACTCGTCGGTGAGGTCGACGTAGAACCCCGATGTGCCGATGACCGCACCGCCCGGCCCGTATTTGAGGTCACCGACGACGACCACGACGTGCACGTTGCCCCGGGTATCGATAATGCGGTGTCTGCTGCTGAATGGGACCGCCGTGCCTGCGCACCTGTTCGATGAGCTCGGCGACGGTCGGCTTGTCGTCGGGATGCTTGTGAGAGACAACCAATTCCGTTGTGGGCGTGACGGTTCCGGGATCGTCGCCGTGCATTCGCGCGACCTCGTCGGACCATTCCCAGCGGTCCTCGCGAGTCAGATAACTGAATCGCCCGACGCGCTGCCAGTCCGTCGCCGGACGATCGCCGGGCTCAGACGCGATCACGCCGAAATCTTGACACAACCGAAACGGGCGTGAGTCACGGATGGCGCCGCCCAAATTGATGCCGCTGTTACAGATGGTGTTGACGTTAAATCTGGGGTAATTGTCGTACCCTGTGGCTCGTGTCAATTACCCGGCGTGACCTGCTCAAGCTCGCCGCCGCCGCCGCGCCCGCCGCCGCCGGCGTGGGCACGATCGCCTCAACTCTCCTCGCGCCCAGTGCAACGGCGGCGCCGCTCGGCGTTCTGCTCGACTACGCCGCGGGCGTCATCCCCGCCGCCGACCTGAGGGCATCGGGCGCGGTCGGCGCGATCCGGTACGTGTCGGATCCACGCCCGGGAGGAGAGTGGATGAAAGGCAAGCCGATTCAGCTTGCGGAGGCGCGTGACCTCTATCACAACGGGCTGAAGATCGTGTCGTGCTATCAGTTCGGCAAGCAGGAGTCCGCGGACTGGCTCGGGGGGCAGGAGGCGGGTGTACGTCATGGGCAACGCGGCTGGCAGTTGCACGTCGCGGCCGGCGGTTCCTCCGGCGCACCGATCTACGCGTCGATCGACGACGATCCCACGCCGGACCAATATCATCAGTTGGTCGCGCCCTATCTGCGCGGGTGGGAGTCGGTGATCGGGCATCAGCGGGTGGGGGTGTACGCCAACGCCCCGACCATCGAGTGGGCGCGGCAGGACGGATTGGGCTCGTACTACTGGCAGCACAACTGGGGATCTCGCGGCGTCGTCCATCCGGCCGCGCATATGCACCAGGTCGAGATCGACAGGCGCAGCGTCGGTGGGGTCGGCGTGGACATCAACCAGATCCTCAAGCCGAACTTTGGTCAATGGGATTAAGTGCAACTCGCAGCCCCGGCTAATGCTGCCAGCAAACTATTTTCGTCGACTTCAGTGAACAATTGTCGACTGACGTCCCGAGCAAGTGCTTGCCCGGGGCCGGGAAACTAGCGAGATCTGCCAAAAAAATCTTCATTACGATTTGGTAACAATCATACTGTGATCAGCGCCGTTGTAGCTACTCGACCGTAACCACCAGCATGCAGCACGTTTGTCACACAGGCCAGAACGCCCGATTCCGCCCTTTGTTACCTGGGCGGTGGTTACTAATGCGTAGAACTCGCCAGTAACCATTGACGAGCCCGGTGGGCCCAATCTGTTATGCCACGCTTATTGGAGCCATGGATGGTTCGGGCAGTCCGCGCCTGCAGCGCCGGCAGGCGCGGGATCGAGCCGGGTTGAGCTCGGCACCAAGTGATCGACAAGGCGCATCGACTGGGATTCGACGGGGAATCGCATCACCTTCGCGACGCAGCGCAAGGCATGTACCGACACGACACGAAACCAAGCAGAAGCATCGAGGAGACACGAAACGTGACGATCTATGAATACAACAGGGTGACGGCTGGCCGCGAGGGCGACTCTGGGAAGCCCGCGCACGCCACACATGCCCTGGTTGATCGTCTCAGCGCCGGTGAGGCCTACGCGGTCGCGTTCGGCGGACAGGGCAGCGGATGGTTGGAGAACCTCGAGGAGCTGGTCAGCTCGGCCGGCATCGAGGATGAGCTCGCCGAGCTGGTGGGCGAGGCCGAGGTGATGCTGGAGCCCATAGCGCACGAGCTCATGGTCGTGCGGCCGGTCGGGTTCGAGCCGCTCCGTTGGGTCCGCGCACATGCCGCCGGCGAACCGGTCCCCGGCGCCAAGCAGCTCACGTCCGCCGCAACGTCGATGCCCGGCATCCTGCTCAGCCAGTTGGCCGCCATACGCACACTGACCCGGCAGGGGATGGATTTCGCCGCAACACCGCCCGTCGCATATGCGGGACACTCCCAGGGCGTGCTGGCCGTCGAGTCGCTGAAGTCGCACGGCGTCCGCGACGTCGAGCTGATGGTCCTGATCCAGCTCATCGGCTCCGCCTGCACGCTGGTCGCACGGCGGCGGGGCATCGCCGCGCTCGGCGATCGCTCGCCGATGCTGTCGGTCACCAACGCCGATCCTGAACGGATCCGCGAGCTGCTCGACGAATTCGCCACCGACGTTCGCACTGTGCTGCCGCCGGCCTTGTCGATCCGCAATGGCCGCCGCTCGTCGGTGATCACAGGCAGCCCGGAGCAGTTGGCCCGCTTCGAGCTGTACTGCCAGCAGATCGCCGACACCGAGGCCGCCGAGCGCAAGAACAAGCAGCGTGGCGGTGCGGTGTTCAGCCCGAACTTCGACCCGGTCGCGGTCGAGGTCGGTTTCCACACCCCCCGGCTGGTCGACGGTGTGACGATGATCGACCAGTGGGCTGACAAGATCGGCCTCGACGCCGAGCTGGCCCATGAGATGGCCGAGTCCATTCTGGTGCGGCCGGTCGACTGGGTTGACGAGGTCGACAAGCTGCACAAAGCCGGCGCCCGGTGGATCCTCGATCTGGGTCCCAGCGAAATCCTGACCCGACTGACCGCCCCGGTGATCCGCGGTCTCGGCGTCGGAATCGTCCCGGCGGCGACCCGAGGCGGACAGCGCAACCTCTTCACCGTCGGCGCAGTACCCGAGGTGGCGCGGCCGTGGTCGAGCTATGCACCGACCGTGGTCAGCCTGCCGGACGGTTCGATGAAGCTGTCGACGAAGTTCACCCGGCTGACCGGCCGATCGCCGATCCTGCTTGCCGGAATGACACCGACGACCGTCGACGCCAAAATCGTCGCGGCCGCCGCCAATGCCGGTCACTGGGCCGAACTCGCCGGGGGCGGTCAGGTCACCGAGCCGATCTTCACCCAGCGCATCGAGGAGCTGCAGACTCTCCTCGAGCCGGGCCGCGCGATCCAGTTCAACTCGCTGTTCCTCGACCCTTACCTATGGAAGCTGCAGGTTGGCGGGAAGCGGCTGGTGCAGAAGGCGCGCCAGTCGGGCGCACCGATCGACGGTGTCGTCGTCAGCGCCGGCATCCCCGACCTGGAAGAGGCCGTCGAGCTCATCGACGAGCTCAACGGCGTCGGCATCACCCACGTCGTGTTCAAGCCCGGCACCGTCGAGCAGATCCGCTCGGTGATCCGCATCGCCGCCGAAGTGCCCACCAAGCCGGTGATCGCGCACATCGAGGGCGGTCGCGCGGGTGGCCACCACTCGTGGGAGGACCTCGATGATCTGCTGCTGGCCACCTACTCCGAGCTGCGCGCCCGGCCCAACATCACGGTGTGCGTCGGCGGCGGCATCGGCACGCCGGAGCGAGCCGCCGAGTACCTGACAGGGGAATGGGCGGCGCGGCACGGCTATCCGCTGATGCCGATCGACGGCATTCTGGTCGGCACCGCGGCCATGGCTACCAAGGAGTCGACCACCTCGCCGTCGGTCAAGCGGATGCTGGTCGAGACCACCGGCACCGATCAATGGATCGGCGCTGGAAAAGCCCAGGGCGGCATGGCATCCAGCCGCAGCCAGCTGGGCGCGGACATCCACGAGATCGACAACACCGCGTCGCGCTGCGGGCGGCTGCTCGACGAGGTGGCCGGCGACGCCGACGCAGTGGCCGCCAGGCGCGACGAAATCATCGCCGCGATGAACAAGACCGCCAAGCCGTATTTCGGCGACGTCGGCGAGATGACCTATCTGCAGTGGCTGCGGCGGTATGTGGAACTTGCGATCGGAGAAGGCGATTCGACCGCCGACACGGCCGCGCCGGGCAGCCCATGGCTGGCAGACACGTGGCGTGACCGCTTCGAGCAGATGCTCAATCGTGCCGAGGCCCGGTTGCACCCATCCGATTTCGGGCCGATCGAGACCCTGTTCTCGGACGAGCATTTGCTCGAGCGGCCGGACGACGCGATCGCCGCACTGCTTGCCCGTTATCCGGATGCCGAAACGATCCAATTGCATCCGGCCGACGTGCCGTTCTTCGTCGAGCTGTGCAAGACGCTGGGCAAGCCGGTCAACTTCGTCCCCGTGATCGACAAGGACGTGCGCAGGTGGTGGCGCAGCGACTCGCTGTGGCAGGCCCACGACGCGCGGTATGACGCCGACCAGGTGTGCATCATCCCGGGCACCGCGTCGGTCGCGGGCATCGCCCGCGTCGACGAGCCCGTGGGAGACCTGCTCGACCGCTTCGAGAAGGCCGCGGTCGATGTGGTGCTGGGCTGGCGGGTGCAGCCCCAGCCGGTCATCTCCCGGCGACAGGTACGCAGGGACGCGACCGGTCCGCTGGCCGTGGTCCTTGACGCGTCGGACGTGATGTGGGCCGACCGCATGGCGACGAATCCTGTGCACCGCATCGCCAACCCGTCGGAGTGGCAGGTGCACGACGACCGCAGCGCCACCCATCACGCCACGGGTGCGCGGCTCGAGGCCGTTTCCGACGAGCACGTCGTGCTGTCCGTCCCGCTGTCGGGCCGCTGGATCGACATCCGGTTGACGCTCACCGATGTCGCCCGCGACGGCGGCGCGCCGGTGGTGTCGGTGGAGGACGCGTCGACGGCCATGAGGTCGGTGCTCGCGATCGCCGCCGGCGTCGACGGTCCGGACGCGATGCCCGCGGTCGAAAACGGCACCACGCGACTCACCGTCGCGTGGAACCCGAAGAGGTCGCCGACCACACCGGAGTGACCGCGACGTTCGGTGCCCCGCTTGCGCCGACGCTGACCGTCGTGCCCGACGCCCTCGTGGGCCGCTGCTGGCCCGCAGTGTTCGCGGCGATCGGTTCTGCGGTCACCGACACCGGCTTCCCGGTGGTGGAGGGGCTGCTCAGCCTCGTGCACCTCGACCACGCGGCGCATCTGAGGGCCACGCTGCCGACCGAACCTGCCGAATTGACCGTCACCGCAACGGCCTCGGAGGCAACCGACAGCGAGTATGGGCGGGTCGTTCCGGTGACCGTCACGATCAAGGGTTCCGGCGCGGACGGCGATATCGTCTTCGCAACGCTTCAGGAGCGTTTCGCGATCCGCGGCCGCACCGGCCCGGCGGAGCTCGCCGACCCCGTGCGAGCGGGTGGCGCGGTGTCCGACAACGCCACCGACACGCCGCGTCGCCGCCGCCGCGACGTCACCATCACCGCGCCCACCGACATGCGGCCGTTCGCCGTCGTCTCGGGCGACCACAACCCGATCCACACCGACCGCGCCGCGGCGCTGCTGGCCGGCCTGAAAGCGCCCATCGTGCACGGCATGTGGCTGTCGGCCGCCGCGCAGCACGTCGCCGCCGCGACCGACGGGCAGGCCCGGCCGCCGGCCCGGTTGATCGGCTGGACCGCGCGGTTCCTCGGCATGGTCGAGCCGGGCGCTGAGATCGACGTCCGGGTCGACCGTGTCGGAATAGACCAGGGTGCAGAGATTTTGGAGGTCGCCGCCCGCATCGGCTCCGAATTGGTGATGTCGGCTACCGCGCGGCTGGCGGCCCCGAAGACCGTGTACGCGTTTCCCGGTCAGGGCATCCAGCACAAGGGCATGGGCATGGAGGTCCGCGCCCGCAGCAAGGCTGCGCGCAAGGTGTGGGACTCCGCGGACAAGTTCACCCGCGAGACGCTCGGCTTCTCGGTGCTGCACGTGGTGCGCGACAACCCGACCAGCCTGATCGCGGCGGGTGTCCACTACCAGCACCCGGAGGGCGTGCTGTACCTGACACAGTTCACTCAGGTGGCGATGGCCACGGTCGCCGCGGCGCAGGTCGCCGAGATGCGCGAGTCCGGCGCGTTCGTGGAGGGCGCGATCGCGTGCGGCCACTCGGTCGGCGAGTACACCGCGCTGGCGTGCGTGAGCGGCGTCTACGAACTCGAGGCCCTGCTCGAGGTGGTGTTCCACCGCGGCTCCAAGATGCACGACATCGTGCCGCGCGACGAGTTTGGCCGGTCCAACTACCGGCTGGCCGCCATCCGCCCGTCGCAGATCGATCTGGCCGACAACGACGTTCCCGGGTTCATCGAGGAAATCGGAGCTCGTACTGGAGAATTTTTGCAGATCGTCAACTACAACCTGCGCGGCTCCCAGTACGCGATCGCCGGTACGGTGCGCGGACTGGAGGCGCTGGAGGCCGAGGTCGAGCGCCGACGTGAAATCACGGGCGGGAAGCGGTCATTCATTCTGGTGCCCGGCATCGATGTGCCGTTCCACTCGTCGGTACTGCGGGTCGGCGTGCCCGAGTTCCGACGCTCGCTGGAGCGCGTCATGCCGCGCGACAAGGATCCTGAGCTGATCATCGGTCGCTACATTCCGAACCTTGTGCCGAGGCCGTTTTCCCTCGACCGCGATTTCATTCAGGAGATTCGCGATCTGGTCCCCGCCGAGCCGCTCGACGAAATCCTCGCCGATTACGACACGTGGCGAAACGAGCGCCCGCGCGAGCTGTGTCGCAAGGTCGTCATCGAGCTGCTGGCCTGGCAGTTCGCCAGCCCGGTGCGCTGGATCGAGACGCAGGATCTGCTGTTCACGGA
>Ga0306920_100016302_pt1 | contig 10229 bp, 8 predicted proteins | sample flu12Cox44000170_FD_204666 | JGI IMG/M metagenome (GOLD analysis project Ga0306920, IMG submission 204666) | Lab enrichment of tropical soil microbial communities from Luquillo Experimental Forest, Puerto Rico - flux4day.12C.oxic.44.000.170 (v2)... | ecosystem: Environmental > Terrestrial >...
GAAGAGTGTCTCCAGGCTTGCCCACCCGTCGCTCAGCGCGCTGGCCGACGTCCCGGCGAGACGACCGAGGCCCCCGGGGCGAATCCGCACCCCGACCGTGGAGAACGCGCCGGTGGGAGCCACGTGCAGAGGACCCTCCCGGGACCCGACGAGCAGCGCTCGCGGCTGAGCGGCGAGCGGAGCACCCTCCTCGCCGGCTTCGATCGAGGCGCCGAGCTGCACCACGAGCTCTGGACAGCCGTCGGGGACGATGTGCTCCACCCCGCCGGCGGGCCCGGAGGCGAACCAGAAGCACTCCACCAGCGCGCCGAGATCGGCAGGCGGAGGCAGCTCCTGGTAGCGGAAGGCCTCGGTGGTCACCTGGCCACAGCATCCCATCGCGCTGGGATGCTCGGGCAGCTAGAGCCGGCACCCCTGGTCCGGTTCGCTGCGGCCCGTCCGTCACGAACGCTTCCTGCTTGCTGGCTGCGATCTACCGTCGCGATTCGATGGAGCTCCAGCCTGCCGCCAAACGCGCCGCTCAGGCCCTCGCCGTTCCAGTCGTCGCCGCCGGAGTGCTCATGGCGCTTCTCGCGGCTGCTCCTTGATTGGAGTCATCTCGGTGCAACCGCCCTTGCGGTGGGACTCCGGGCGATGGCTGCTCGTGGCGCTCGCCACTGGAGTCACCTTCGTCGCGCTTGGGGTCACTCCAGGAGCGGCGGGATCTAGGCAGCGACGCTGCAGTACCAACAAGACGCGCCGCCCTGCGGCCTCAGCCCTCGAGGAGAACGCCGATCGCCTGCTCCACGTCGCGCAGCGGCTCGGTGCTCCGGCGGGCCCGGGCGAGGACCAGCGCCCCCTCGATGAGGGCGAGCACCGTGCGCGCCACCCGCTCCGGGGAGGCGATGCGCGGCCGCTCCTGGCGGAGGCGCCCGGCGAGCAGCTCCGTCCACCGCTCGAAGACCTGGGCACAGGCCGCGGTCAGGGCCGGGCTGTCCGAGGAGGCCTCCAGCGCGGTGGTGGCCACCGGGCAGCCGAGCTGGAAGTCGGTGGCCTCCAGCTGCCGGGCGAACATGCGGGCGATGGACTGCAGCCCGGCCTTCACGTCCGGCTTGGCGTCGAGCTTCGCCTGCAGCACCGCGCCCAGCTCCTGCCCCAGGCGCTCGATGGCCGCAGAGGCCATCTGCTGCTTCCCCTCGGGGAAATGGAAGTAGAGCGAGCCGCGAGGAGCCTCGGACTCGGTGAGGACCTGCGCCACCCCGGTGGCGTGGTAGCCCTGCCGGGCGATGAGCCGTGCCGTCGCCTCCACCATCCGTTCCCGCGTCTCCACAGGCTGCCTCCCTTGACTCTGTAGACCGGTCGGTCTAGCACGCCCTAGTCAGGCCCACCAGTGCCGGAGGTGTAATGCGGACCCGCGAGCTCATCTTCGAGGCAGCCGACGGGCGCACCCTCGCCGCCACGGCGTGGGAGCCGGCCCGGGTCCTCGGCGCGGTGGTGGTGGCCAGCGCCACCGGTGTCCCGCGGCGCATCTACGCCCCGCTGGCGGCGTACCTCGCCGAGGCCGGGCTGGTGGTGCTGACCTTCGACTACCGCGGCATCGGCGGCTCGCTGGACCGTCCACTGCGCAGCGATCCGACGCGCATGGAGGACTGGGGCCGGCTGGACCTCGAGGCCGCGCTGGGATGGATGCGCCGGGAGCACCCCGGGGTTCCGCTGGTGGTGCTCGGTCACAGCGCCGGGGGTCAGCTCATCGGTCTGGCGCCCTCGGCCCGGCACCTCGCCGGGGCACTCACCGTCGGGGCGCAGCTGGGCTGGGCGGGGCACTGGCCCTGGCCTGCGCGCGGGCTGATGCTCGCCTCCTGGTACCTGCTGATTCCCGTGCTCGCCCGGCTGGTGGGGTTCCTGCCGATGGCCGCGCTCGGTCAGGGCGAGAACTTGCCCCGCGGCGTCGCTCTGCAATGGGCCGAATGGGGGCGCCGCCGCCACTACCTGTTCGACGCCCTCGGACCCGAGGTGCGCACCACCTACGGCGCCCTGGGCTTCCCGCTGCGGGCGATCCACATCGGGGACGACGCCTACGCCCCCCGTCCGGGCGTGGCGGCCCTGGCGGCGTTTTACGGCGGCCCGCGAGAGGTCCTGAGCATCACCCCCGCCGATGCGGGAACGCCGAGCATCGGGCACTTTGGCTGGGTGCGCCCGCGCTTCCAGGCCGCGGTGTGGGCGCCGATCCGGGAGTGGTTGCTGGCCCGGGTCGCTGATGCCGCGCGCACCCCGGGCGACGCCGGTCAGCTCAGCGCCGGTTGAACCGGTTCTGCATCACCAGCGCGGTGCGCGTCCGGGCCACTCCGGGGAGAGCAGCCACTGCGGCGCGCACCCGGTCCACCGCGGCGATGTCCGGGGCCTGGAGCTGCAGGACGAGATCCAGCTCTCCGGTCACCGAGTCGCAGACTCGCACCTCGGGAAAAACTTGAAGGGTCGACGCCAGCTGTTCGTGGCTGGCGGTGCTCCCGGAGACGAGGAGATAGGCGCGGATCGCGCTGGAGTTGTCGCCGCGGCGGATGGTGTAGCCGGCGATGTGTCCCATGCGCTCCAGCCGGTCGATCCGCTCCTGGATCGCGCTGCGAGATCTCCCGACGCGGCGAGCGAGCCGGGCGTGAGACATCCGTCCGTCCATCTCCAGCAGGGCGAGGAGCTGGAGATCGAGCGGGTCGAGCATTCGGGCAGCGGATTCGATCGTCATCGTCACTCCCGGGTGAGTCTAACGCGCCAGCGAGACGTCGCTTTCACCGGCAGATGACCGATGGTGAGTCCGGCACAACGCCGGACTTCGGTCGAATTCTTGCAACAGAAGGCGTCGATCGCCGGTCTTTCCAGAGAGGGGAACCTCGTCCTCCGGCAGGGGAGCGTGCCGCCTCGCGCCGCGGCCGTGCCTTCCGTGGCGGCCGCGGCGCACGTCTCGAGCTCCTCCCCGCCGCCCGCCCACCGCGTACAGCAGCGCCGGTCGCTCAGAGCGCGGAGAAGGGCTTCCCCTGAGGGATGTAGAGGAAGTCGTACTCCGTGCTCCAGCTCTTGCCCCCGTCGGTGGTGGCCTCGCTGAACTGGCGCACCCGCCCCCCGCTCAGTGGAGTGAAGCTCAGCCGCCGCTCGTACTGCTTGCCGTCGGTCTGGGGCTGGGTGGAGTGGAACACCATCGCTCCCTTCTCCAGCTGACCGTTGAAGAAGATGGGACTGGTTCCGTTGTCCGCCCAGTACTGCTCCCAGCGCTTGAAGGCCGGGTTCCAGGTGTTGAGGCTCTTTCCCTCCGAGCCGCCCTTCCAGTTCTCCAGCACCACGCAGCCGTCGAGGATGCGCTCGATGCGGCTGCTGCCGGCGATGTTCCCCGCCCGGTCGTAGACGTCCCAGCTGCCGATCCAGAAGTCGAACTGCCGCCACGGCGAGCCGGGCTGCTCGCAGGGAGCGCCGTAGGCAGCGAAGCGCTTGGCCAAAGCGGCGAAGCGGGCATCGCTGGCGACCGCCGTGCCCTGGTCCACCGGAGGAAATCCCGGCGGCGGCGCGAATTCCTGGTCGGCCAGCGGCTTGAGGAGGGCCAGCGCGGCGTCCTTCTCCCCGAGCTGGATGTGGGCCAGGGCCCGCTGGTATTGCATCAGCGGCGGCTGGAACCCCAGCGACTCCGCCTTCTGGAGCGCGTCGAGCGCCTCCTTGGGCTGACCGGCCTCGCGGAGCGACCGACCCAGCCGGGCCCAGCTCGATCCCTGCTCGGGGTGAGCCTTCACCACCTCGCGGTACAGCGACGCTGCCCTCGGCCAGTCCTTCGCCCGGAAGGCCTCGTTCGCTGCAGTCTGGGGGGTGCTCGCCGCATCGACGGCAAGGACCAGCGTGAGCACGGCGGGAATCAGCATCGACCGTCACCTCCGGGGAGCCGCCTGACATGCCCCGAACCCTGCCCTCGGCGCTTGTACCGTTCGGTACCGCTGGGACGCGCCAGGCACTGTTCTGGCAATCGTCGGAGGCGGACGTCGATACTGCATTTGCACCATGCGAAGCGTCGGTCTGCGCCCCGGAGCACTCAGCCATTACCGGCAGGCGGTGGCCCTCGAGACCGGGGGGCTGCTGGTCACCCGAGCCTGGTTCTCGCCCGGTCTGAAGCTCGAGGCCCACGCCCACGCCTCGGCCAGCGTGGCGGTCGTGCTTCGCGGTGGCTGGCTCGGGCAGCTGGAGCAGCAGGATTCGGATCTCCGCCACGCCGAGAGCGTGGTGGTGACCCCGGCCGGGGCTCGCCACTCCAATCTCTTCGCTCCCACCGAGACCGAGGTGGTGGTGGTGGAGGTCCCTCCGGGCAGCGCGGGGCTGGGGGCGCCCTACGATGCGATCCTCTCCCGGCCGGCCACCCTCCGCCAGCGGGGCATCGGCGGGGTGGCGGCGCGTCTCGCCGCAGAGCTCCAGGCACCGGATGCCCACTCCCCGCTGCTCTCCCAGGGCCTGGCGCTGGAGCTCCTCGCCACCGTGGGCCGGCTGGCGGCAGGCGAGCGGGGTCCCACCCGGCCGCCGTGGCTGGAGCGGGCGCGGGAGTGTCTCCACGGGGAGCTGTCGCGCTCCTGGACGCTGTCCGCGCTGGCGCTCGCCGCGGGCGTGGAGCCGACCCGTCTGGTGCGTGCCTTTCGCCGTCACCTGCGCACCACCCCCGGGGACTACCTGCGCCGGGTGCGGGTCGATCACGCCCGGCGGCTACTGGTGGAGTCCGATCGCCCCATCGCCGACATCGCCCTGGAGAGTGGCTTCACCGACCAGAGCCACCTCACCCGGGTGTTCCGGCGTCACCTGATGGAAACGCCGGCCGCCTTCAGGCTCCGCACCCGCCGCCGCTGAGTCAGGCGGCGGAGGAGTACGCCCCATCCATCCGGGGGAGGTGGTCGCCCACCGCGCGGATCGATTCGGCGAGGAGCATCACCCGGTCGGCCCGGGGCCGGTAGACCGTCCACCGCCCGCGGCGCTCGGTCTCCACCAGCAGTGCCTCCTTGAGGATGCGCAGGTGGTGGGAGACCAGGGCGTGCGGAAGCCCGACCAGCAGCTCGAGATCGGAGAGACACAGCCCTCGCTCGCCCGGATGCACCGGCCCGGCCCGTGGTCCCTCCCAGCTCAGGAGCAGCTGGAGGATGCGCAAGCGGGTCGGTTCAGCGACCGCCTTGAGGGCACCCAGGAGTTCGTCGGCATTCATGCGTCGCCCCGTACAGTGAGGGACGCTGGCCCGCCCGGACCATTGCCTGGCGGGCCAGCATCGTGACTCATTTCAACCCTGGGAACGGCTCGGTGAAGAAGCAGATTCCCAGGTTGGGATCTCCGGTGAGGAAGTCGGTGACCCACTCCTCCTTGACGCAGGCGATGGCGTAGTCGGGGTTGAGACCCGAGGGGAAGACGCCGTTCGCCGGGTCGCCGAAGGGATCGCAGACCGCATCGGTGTCGCAGGGACCCACTGACCCGATCGGCGAGGGGGTGAGGCCCTGGACCCCGTAGGTGCCGGTGCAACCATCGATCGTCACCTCCACCTCACCCTCGAAGGTGGACCCCTGGTAGCGGGCCCCATCGAGGAAGCGGAGATTCTTGGCGTGGTAGGTGAGGTCCACGGTCGGGGGGCCGATCCACGGGGCGTCGGGGGAGTGCATCGGGGTCATGTCCGGGATGGTGCAGATCAGGTCCGCATCCGGGACAGCGGAGAGGACTCCATGCCCGAGCACCGGGCTGTTGGGGCCACCCTCGTCCGGGTAGAACATCGAGTCCGACTTCACCCAGATGTTGTTGTCGGCGAATCCGTCGAAGCGCCAGTTGTCGCCGAAGATCGCTGGCAGGGTGTTCTCGCATCCGGCCGGCGCGCTGCCATTGAGGATGAACTTGATGGTGTACCCCTGCAACGGAGGCCGCTGGATGATGCAGGGCGCGGGTGCCGCGTTGGGGCACCCGAGCAATCCGGCGGAGAGCATTCCGAGGACCGCGACGAGGAGTGACGAGGTGCGCTTGTGGTTCGAGTGCATGGTCATCCTCAGAAGGTCCAGCGGATGCTGAACCGGAACGAGCGCACCGGCTGGTAGTTGGTGGGCTTGCCCCAGTTGGGATTGGTGTTGATGAAGGTGAGGTTCTGGAACGGGTCGGGCGCCAGGACCTGCATCGCCTGGCCTCCGACGAACCGCGGCTTGGGCAGCGAGCCGTTGCTCTGCTGGAGCACCGAGGCGTTGCCGTTGGCCACGTTCTGGTCGAAGGGAATGTTGGGGTCGTAGTTGGCGCCGATGTGGACGATGCTTCCGTACGGCGCGGGGACGCTCCCGTTCCTCGCCCCGACGATCGGTCCGACGTTGTCGAAGGTGTAGTTGTTGTCGACGGTGACCGGGCGCTGGCTGTTGAAGAGGTTGAACCCCTCGATCCCCGCGGTGAGCACGCTGTCCTTGCTCAGCCGGTAGTTGAAGGCGATGCGGGCATCGAAGGAGGTGACCCAGGGAAGCCGTCCGCCCGAGCCGCGCTCCAGGATGTAGGCCTGCCCCGGGCCGTAGGTGACCTGGGCACCGAGATAGTTGATCGGGGTGCCGGAGACCGCGTTGAACGAGCCACCGAGGGTGACGCTGAACACCGGGAGAACCACGAACTCCTTCGCCAGGTAGGCCTTGATCGCGTGGGTGGCGTCGCCGGCCAGATTCCCGTCCTGGTTGAGGAGGAGAGTCTTGAGGTCGAAGGTGGAGTTGAGGTTCGGGTCGAGCTGGCCGTCCTCCGGGCGGAAGAGGCCGTCGTAGTTACCGGTGAGCCGCGACCAGGTGTAGCTGATCTGGGCCATCCACAGGTCGGAGAAGCTCTTGGTGAACTGCGCGGTCACCGCGTGGTAGGTGCGCTTCGCCTTGGGAAAAGTGTCGGCGATGCCCTCTCCGGGGTTCCCGATGAAGTAGGTGTTGGCCTCGTCGTTGGACATGTCCTCCACCGTCCGGACGAGGTTCCGGTAGGTGTAGGAGAGGCCGACCCGGGCGTTGGCGAAGACCTCGTACTCGCCTCCGGCGACGATCTCGTCGTTGGCCGCCGACTTCAGATCGGGATCGACCGGCACCTGGTCACCGGCGGTCTGCCGCCACTTCCGGTTGGGCCGGAACCCGGAGGTGAGCCGCTTGGCCGCGTCGCACCGGGCCAGGCCGCCGGGGCCCACCGGATTGCAGTCGGTGTTGGAGTAGCCGAAGATCTGCGTCTCGACGCTGAGCTCGCGGTCGGCGATGTCGAGAGGGATGTTCTCGTAGTACCGGCCGTAGTTGGCGAAGATCTTCGAGCGGCCGGCCTGGGTCGGATCCCAGACGAAGCCAATCCGCGGCGAGAGCTGGTCCTTGAGGGCCATTCGGGTGATCCCGTCCTCGCCGGACAGCGCCAGGGAGTCGTAGCGAAGGCCGATGTTGAGGGTGACCTTGTCGGCGATGCTCCAGCTGTCCTGGATGAACCCGCCGATGATGGTCGACTTGCTCTTGGCGGTGATGCTGGGGAAGGTCACCGCCACGTCTGGGGCAGTGAGCTGCCCGAAGCGGCGGACCTCGTTGATTGCCGGGAGCCCGTCGGGGGTGCTGTTCCCCTGGAGGTATTGCCAGGCGGCGGTGGAGGTATAGGCCTTGGTGTGCTCGTAGTAGCTGATCGCTCCGTCCACACCGCCCTTGATCACGTGGTGACCCAGGGCATTGGCCAGCCAGGTCAAGGCGGCGCGCCCCTGATAGCTGTCCAGCGTCAGCCGCTCGATGAATCCCGGGCCGCCGATGACGTATCCGGTGAAACCGCACTCGGCGTTGGCGAACGGCCCACTGCAGGCCGCCTTCACCGCCGCCGGGACCTGGTCGTCGAGGGTGGCGATGTTCTGGAGGTCGGCAGTGCTGGTGACGTAGCCCGGTGTCCCGGCGATGGTCCCTTCCTGGGTGGTGTTGAACTCGCTCCCGTCACCGGGAACGCCCTCGTCCAGCTGGTGGTGCCAGCCGACCTTGAGGTCGAAGAGGAGCCGCTTGTCGAAGAAGCTGCTGTTCAGCTCGCCGTTGACGTTGAGCGAGTCGTCGTGGGTGACGAGGTTGAAGACGTTGTACGTCCCGCCGGCGAAGAGCCCGGAGTTGGCCGGGTTCCGCGCCTGGAGCACGCCCGGAACGCGAATCGGGTAGTTCCCGTTCCCGCCGCCGGTGGTGGGCGTTCCGTTTACCGAGACGCTGACCCGGTTGTCGGAGTTGATCAGGAAGGTGAGCTTCCCGATGTAATTGATGGTGTGCTCGGTGCCGAAGCGACGCTGCTGGCCACCGGCGATCGGGTCGTAGATTGGCTGGCCGGTCTCGGAGTCGGTGATGAAGTTGCCCGAGCCGTCGACGCGGGCCTTCTGGTAGGTGCGCTCGTAGCTGTAGCGCTGCGAGGCGTACTGGGCGCCGGCGAAGAACCACAGCCGGTCCTTGATGATGTAGCCGCCCAGGGTGGCGCCGAAGTCGTAGATGTTGTCCAGGTTGCGGGCACTGAGGATCGCCGGCGTCCCGCCGGCAGTGGTCAGCGGGCCCGGGGTTCCGGTGAGTGAGCCGGGGGTCCAGGTGCCGAAGACCGAACCATGGAACTCGTTGCCACCGGACTTGGTGGTGGCGCTCAGCGCTCCGCCCAGCGTCCGCCCATACTCGGGCATGTACCCGCCGGTGATGACGTTCACCTCGTCGATGAACTCCACGGTGAGCGGTGTCCCGTTCACTCCGTAGGCGGGGTCGTTCACGCTCAGACCGTCGATGAGGTAGCTGTTCTCCGGGCTCTGCGACCCGCTGATCGACACGCCATAGATGTCGTTGGCGGCGCTGGGAGCGGTGGCGGCGAGGGAGTCGAAGGAACGGTTGGCTCCGCCGAGTCCGTTGGGCCGGCTGACCGCCATGTTCCGGACGAAGTCGCTACCGATGGTGGTGCCCACCGTGCTCGAGCCGACGTCGACGATCGGCGGAGTTCCGACCACGGTGACCGTCTCGGTCCCTGCCACCTCGGGAAGCAGCTCGACGTTCAGGCGAAGTGTCCGGTCGGCGGCGACCTCGATCCCGCTCCGCGAGAATGGACGATAGGACTCCTTCTCGAAGCGCAACGTGTACGTCCCGGGCGGCAACTGCGGAACGCGGTAGAGGCCGGTGGCGTCGGTGATCACCACCTGCTCGCCCTGTAGCGAGGGTGAGGTGGCAGTCACCACCACGTCGGCCACCGGGGCCTTGGTGCCCGAATCGACCACATTGCCGGTGAGCACCGAGGTGCTCGCCTGGGCCAGAGCCACCGAGCTGACCAGCATCGCTGCGAGCAGCAGCGCCGGTCGAAAGCGTCTCCCTCGACTCAGCTTGAGATTGGTTCGTGTCAAATGGCGCCCCTCCACGACTGCGTGAGGCGCCGAGGATCGGCGTGTCGTGTGGGACCGGTCTTGATTGCGCGTGAACCAATCGAGCGTGTGGTCCAAGCGCACCAGACGGCTTGCCGCGCTCGCTCGTCGTTTCGCCGGAACGTGCAGCAGAACGAGCCGTCGGTGCCGCGGGGAGCGGCAACGGAGGTCAACTTCCGTTGTCACAGCGAATGAGGGGGCAGTTACTCGACCAAGCGAATGTCCTCCGTCACCGGCCCCGCACTGCTGTCCGAGATCGCTTCCCTCGCCACCCGCGCTCACGACCGACTGGGATTCCGCAGGGGAACCCTGGCCCTGCTCGCCGGGGCGGTCCGTCACGACCTCGCCCTCTTCCAGAGCTCAGACACCGCCACCGGAGCCGAGCCGGTCAGCCGCGGTCTGGCTCCGCTGGCCGAGCGGCTCCTCTCCCGTCGGGCGTTCACCGTATGGAGCGAGCTCACCTCCATTCGCGCCGCCGCCTCGACCAGCGGCGGGGTCCTCGATGCCTCGGGGCTGGTCCCTTCCGACTCGGAGCTGGGCCGGCTGCTCTGCACCGAGCGGCCGGTGCGCCATCTGTGCGGCGCGGCGGTGGAGGAGGGGAGGACGGTGCTCCTCCTCGGACGCGCCGAGGAGCCCTTCCAGCGCCGGGAGCTGGAGCTGGTCCGCCTCTGCCTTCCGGTGATCGGCCTCGGCGACCGCCGGGCGAGCGAGGTGCAGGAGGCGCTCGGGGCGCGACTGACGCCGCGCGAGCAGGAGATCTTCGACTTCGTCAGCCGCGGCTACAACAACCGGGAGATCGCCGCGGTGCTCGGGACGTCACCCTTCACCGTCCGCAACCAGCTCTGCCGGCTGTTCCGGAAGGTGGGGGTGAGTG
>Ga0306920_100016303_pt1 | contig 10229 bp, 9 predicted proteins | sample flu12Cox44000170_FD_204666 | JGI IMG/M metagenome (GOLD analysis project Ga0306920, IMG submission 204666) | Lab enrichment of tropical soil microbial communities from Luquillo Experimental Forest, Puerto Rico - flux4day.12C.oxic.44.000.170 (v2)... | ecosystem: Environmental > Terrestrial >...
GAGCCGCTGGCCCGTGCCGCGATGGCCGGGGAGGCCGACATCGACCGCGCCGTCGCCGCGGCGCGGTCTGCGCTCGACGGAGCCTGGAGCAAGACGCCGGGCACGGAACGGTCGAGGCTGCTGCACGCGCTCGCGGACGCGATCGCCGCGAACCGGAAGGAGCTGGCCGAGCTCGAGAGCCGCAACGTCGGCAAGGCGATCTCGTCGGTGAAGGCCGAGCTCGCCGGCGCGACGGAGAACTTCCGCTACTACGCGTCGGCGATCGCCTCGATCGCCGGCCGCTCGAACCCCGTCGGCGGCTCGCTGCTCTTCTACTCGGAGAAGGAGCCCGTCGGCGTCTGCGGGCAGATCGTGCCCTGGAACTACCCGCTGCTGATGGCGACGTGGAAGCTCGCGCCCGCGCTCGCCGCCGGCTGCACGGTCGTGCTGAAGCCCGACCCGCAGACGCCACTCACCGCGCTGCGCCTCGCCGAGCTCGCGGCCGAGGTCGGTTTCCCGAACGGGGTGATCAACGTCGTCCCGGGCGACGGGCCGACGACCGGCGCGTACCTCGTCAGGCATCCCGGCGTCGACAAGGTCGCCTTCACCGGCTCGACGAGGACGGGGAGCGAGATCATGCGGCTCTGCTCGGACCCGATCAAGCGGCTCACGCTCGAGCTCGGCGGCAAGAGCCCGAACCTCGTCTTCGCCGACGCCGACCTCGCGGACGCGCTGCCGTCGAGCGCCTGGGCTATCTATTCCTCCGCGGGCCAGTCGTGCGAGGCTCGTTCGCGGCTGCTTGTCGAGCAGTCGATCTACGACGACGTCGTCGCGCAGATGACCGACTTCGCGCGTGCCGTGAAGGTCGGCGACCCGCTCGACGCCGAGACGCAGATGGGCTCGCTCATCTCGACCACCCACCGCGACAAGGTCCACGCGTTCGTCGACGGCGCGCGCGACGAGGGAGCCGAGGTGACGACGGGCGGCGACATCGGCGACGGGCCCGGCGCGTTCTACCCGCCGACCGTGATCGCGAACGCCGGCAACGAGCTGACCGCCGCGCAGGAGGAGATCTTCGGCCCCGTCGTGACGGTGATCCCGTTCGTGGACGAGACCGACGCGATCCGCATCGCGAACGACGTCAAGTACGGGCTCATGGCGACGGTCTGGACCGGCGACCCCGCCAGGGGCCACCGGATCGCCTCGCGGATCAAGTCCGGCACCGTCGGCATCAACATGCCGTACACGGCGTTCCCCGGCATCCCGTTCGGCGGCTACAAGCAGTCCGGCTTCGGCCGAGAGCTCGCGCTCGAGACGCTCGACCTGTACCTCGAGACGAAGTCGGTCGTCACCTACACGGGCTCGCGGCCGACGAACCCCTTCGGCCTCTGAGCCGGCGCGTCAGCGAGCGCATCGACGCGATCTACGAGATCGCCCAGCACCGCGCCGGGTACTCGCCCGAGGAGGACGCGGCGCACGAGCTCGCGGCCGGATGGATGCGCGAGGCCGGCCTGGAGCTGAGCCGCGACGAGGCGGGCAACCTGTTCGGGAGGCGCGGCGCCGCTCGTGTGTGGGCCGGCTCGCACCTCGACAGCGTCCCCACGGCGGGCAGGTTCGACGGCGCGCTCGGCGTCGTCTCTGCGATCGAGGCAGCCGACCGGCTCCCCGAGGCGCCGCTCGCGGTCGTCGTCTTCCGCGCCGAGGAGACCGGGCCGATGGGCAGCCAGCGCCTCGAGGAGGCGCCCGACGCCTACCTCGAGGTGCACATCGAGCAGGGGCCCGTGCTCGCGGAGCTGGGCGAGCCGCTGGGCGTCGTCACGGCGATCGCCGGCCAGGCGCGCGGGAAGCGAGTGTTCGAGGGCCGGCCCGACCATGCGGGCACGACGCCCATGGACGACCGTCACGACGCGCTCGTCGAGGCAGCGAGGTTCATCCTGCACGTGCGCGACTCCGCCCACCCGGCGACCGTCGCAACGGTGGGCGCGATCGAAGTCGAGCCGAACGCGAGCAACGTCGTCTCCGCACGGGTGACCGTCTCCGTCGACGCGCGCTCCGCGGATGCGTCGCTACTCGACGAGCTGATCGAGGAGATCGACTTCGACGTGGAGTGGAAGTCCGAGCCGGTGCCGATGCACGACGCATTCGCCGTGGTGCGGCCCGACGCGCCGCGGATCGTCTCCTGGGCCGGGCACGACGCGATGTTCGTCCCGAACGCGTCCATGCTCTTCGTGCGCTCGCTGAACGGCGGCGTCTCGCACCACCCGGACGAGCTGTCGAGCGAGGAAGACATCGCCCTCGGGGTGGACGCACTCACCGAGGCGCTTAGTAGGCTCACCCGATGAGCAGCGACGTAGGCTCGACGGACTCACCAGAGGACAGGGAGGTGATGTCCTGGGACGACCTGGGCACCGGTGCGCGGGAGCTCGCGCAGGCGGTCGCCGACGACGGCTACGCCCCCGACATGATCCTCGGCATCGCGCGAGGCGGACTGCTCGTCGCCGGCGCGATCGGCTACTCCCTCGGGTTGAAGAACACGTTCACGATGAACGTCGAGTTCTACACCGGCATCGACGAGCGTCTCGAGATGCCGATGATCCTGCCCCCGGTCCCCGACCTCGTCGACTTTGCGGAGACGCGCGTGTTGATCGCCGACGACGTCGCAGACACCGGAGCCACGCTCCGGCTCGTCCACGAGTTCTGCGCCGGCAAGGTGGCCGAGGTGCGGAGCGCGGTCCTGTACGAGAAGCCGCGCTCGACGATCAAGTGCGAGTACGTCTGGCGGCGAACGGACCGCTGGATCACCTTCCCCTGGAGTGCCGACGAGCCCGTCCTCGCGGGGGTCTAGCGGCCATCCGTAAGGTCGGTTATGGTCGGCTGCACCCCCCGGGCAAGCCGTACCACCCCCTGAGGAGAGGAGCACATTGACCAAGAGGAAGCTCGCGCTCGCCGCGGCCACTTTGGTGATCGCGGCCGCCGCCGCAGTGCTGGCGCTGGGCACCTCGCCCGGCTCGGCGAAGACGGCCTCCGCGTTCAAGGCCGCCTGGATCTACGTCGGCCCGCACAACGACGGCGGCTGGTCGCAGGCCCACGACGCCGGCCGGCTCGCCGTGCAGAACGCGCTCGGCTCGAAGGTCCAGACCACCTACAAGGAGAACATCGCCGTCGGCTCGCAGTTCGACCAGACGGTGTCCAGCCTGCGCTCGCAGGGATACAAGCTGATCTTCGCGACGTCGTACGGCTACGTCACCCCTGCGATTGCGGCCAAGTACCCGGACGTGAAGTTCGAGCAGGCCACCGGCACGCTCGTCGCCAAGAACGTCTCCGAGTACTTCGGGGCGGCCGAGGACACCATCTACCTGTCGGGGATGGCGGCCGGCGCCGCGGCGAAGTGCAACACGATCGGCTACGTCGTCGCGTACCCGATCCCGGAGGTCATCCGGCACGCCAACGCCTTCGCACTCGGCGCCCAGCTGACCCACCCGGGCATCAAGGTGCGGCTGGTGTGGACGAACTCCTGGTACGACCCGCCGAAGGAGAAGCGGGCCGCGCAGAGCCTGCACGGCGCGGGCGCCTGCGCGCTCGGCCAGAACGTCGACTCGCCGTCGACCGGCCAGTATGCCCAGTCGGTCGGCATCCCGTGGGTCGGCTACGACTCCGACGCGTCCAAGTTCGCGCCGAAGTCCTGGCTCACCGCCTCGGTCTACAACTGGGGCGAGTACTACCTGAAGCGCGTCGAAGCGGCCATGAGCGGCACGTGGAAGCCCGGCTTCTACTACGGCACGATCGCCGACGGCTTCACGAAGCTCGCGCCCTACGGCCCGAACGTCTCCGCGAAGACCAAGGGGCTGATCGCCGCCAAGCAGAAGGTGCTCGCCGTCAACCGCGGCGCCGAGTTCACCGGCCCGCTCTACGACCAGAGCGGCAAGCTGCGCATCCCCGCGGGCAAGAAGATGTCCGTCAACCAGCTGTACGCGATGAGCTGGCTGGTGAAGGGCGTCATCGGGAGCCCGAAGGGATAAGGACGATCCCGACGGAGGGGCGCTTCGGCGCCCCTCCGCCCCTTCAGATGCGGTTCACGATCGAACGCCGGCTGGAGCAGCCGCGGTGGCTCGCCGTCGCCGTGCCCATCGGCTCGCTGCTCTTCGCGCTCGTCGTTGCCGGGGTCGTGCTGCTCGTCACCGGCCACGATCCGATCTCGACGTACCGGCAGCTCTTCGACGCGGCGTTCATCTCCTCGGGTGCGCTCGACCAGACGCTGATCGCGGCCACGCCGCTCGCCTTCACCGGCCTCGCCGCGGCGGCCGCGTTCCGGATGCGGCTCTTCAACATCGGCGCCGAGGGCCAGCTCTACATGGGTGCGATCGTCGGCGCCGCCGCGGGCCTCTACTTCGGCGGGCGGGGCGGTCCGTCCGCGTTCGTGATCGCCGCGATGGTCGTCGCCGGCTGCCTCGGGGGCATGGCGTGGGGGTCGATCCCGGGCGTGCTACGTGCGTTCCTCGGGACGAGCGAGATCCTCACGTCGCTGATGCTCAACTACGTCGCCGCCTACATCCTCACGTACCTGATCTTCCAGTCCGAGTCGTACTGGCGGCAGACGACGGGCTTCAACGCGAAGGTCTTCCCGACGGGGAAGCCGCTGCCCCCGGACGCGATCTGGCCGAGCTGGACGCTCAACGCGCAGGGCGGCATCGGGATCCCGCTCGGCGCTCTGCTCGCGGTGCTCGTCGCGGTCGTGTTGTGGGTGCTGTACCGGAGGATGCGCTTCGGCTTCGAGGTGCAGGTGCTCGGCGACTCCGACGGCGCCGCGCGGTATGCGGGCGTCCGCACGCGCCGGAAGATTCTCGCGGTGATGGCGATCTCCGGCGCGATCGCCGGCCTCGGCGGCGTCAGCCAGGACGGTGACTTCCGGCACGCGCTCGACGGCGACCCGAACGGGCTGCAGAAGCAGGCGTACGGTTACACGGGGATCGTCGTCGCTGCGCTCGCCCGCTACAACCCCTTCGCCTGCCTCGTCGTCGCGTTCCTGCTCGGCGGCCTGAACAACGCCGGCAACGCCCTGCAGGGCGCGGACTTCCCGTCCGGGCTCGTCGGCGTGATCGAGGGGATCATCCTGTTCTCGGCGCTCGGCGGCGAGCTGCTCGTGCGTCATCGCGTGCGCATCTCCCGCACCGCCCACGCGCCGGCCGCGACGGAGCCGGCGCAGTGAGCGGCGTGAACAACTCGCTGATCGTCGCGCTGATCGCCTCCGGCGTCGCGTACGGGACGCCGCTGCTCTTCGGCTCGCTCGGCGAGCTGCTCGCGGAGCGTTCCGGCGTGCTGAACCTCGGCGTGGAGGGGATGATGCTGGTCGGCGCGGTGATGGGGTTCTGGACGGTTCAGCGCGTGCACGCGGGCGCGGCGGTCGCGCTGACCGCGGCGGTGCTGGTCGCCGCGCTGAGCGGCGCCGCGATGGCGCTGATCCACGCGTTCCTCGTGATCACGCTGCGCGCGAACCAGATCGTGTCGGGTCTCGCTCTGACGATCTTCGCCGGTGCTGTCGGGCTCTCGTCGTACCTCGGGAACGACCTGAACCTGGCCGACGTCCCGGCGTCGCACTCGTTCCACGCGATCTTCCCGTCTAGCATGCAGAGCTGGCCCATCGTCGGGCCGATCGCCTTCGGCCAGAACGCGCTCGTCTACCTCTCGTGGGCCTGTGTCGCCGCGGTTGCTTACTACCTCGCGCGCACACGTCCGGGGCTGAACGTGCGCGCGGTCGGCGAGGCGCCGGGCGCCGCGGACGCGATGGGCATCGACGTCGCGAAGTACCGCTACGCGCACACGCTGGCCGGCGGCGCGTTCGCGGGCGTCGCCGGCTCGACGTTCACTCTTGCGATCACGCCCCAGTGGGTGAACGGGATCACCGGCGGAGCAGGCTGGATCGCGATCGCGCTCGTCATCTTCGCGTTCTGGCGGCCGGAGCTGTGCCTCGTCGGCGCGTACTTCTTCGGGTCGCTCCAGGCACTCGCACCGGAGCTGCAGGCGCGCAACATCAGCCTCGGCCCCACCGAGCTCTGGACGAACTCGATCCCCTACGTCGCGACGGTCGTCGTGCTGGTGCTCGTCTCGTGGCGCGGCGCAAGCCGTAGGCTCGGCGCGCCTGCGGCGCTCGGCTCCCCGTATGTCCGCGAGGAGGTGTCGTAGTGCCTGCCGTCGAGCTGCGCGGCATCACCAAGCGCTTCCCCGGCGTCGTGGCGAACGATGCGGTGGACTTCACCGCAGAGGCCGGTGAGGTGCACGCGCTGCTCGGCGAGAACGGCGCCGGCAAGTCGACGCTGTCCCACATCCTCAGCGGCCTCTACCGGCCGGACGAGGGGGAGATCCGCGTGCACGGTGTCCCCGTCGCGTTCCACTCGCCGCGCGACGCGATCGACGCGGGCATCTGCATGGTTCACCAGCACTTCCGGCTCGTCGACCGGTTCACCGTCGCTCAGAACCTCATCCTCGGCGACCGCCGCGGAGCGGGCCGGCGCTTCCGCATCGACCCGGGCGCGGTCACCGACCAGGTGCGCAGGCTCGGCGAGCGGTATCGCCTCCCCGTCGACCCGCGCGCGCGGATCTGGCAGCTGTCGGTCGGCGAGCGTCAGCGCGTCGAGATCCTGAAGGCGCTCTACGAGGAGGCGAAGGTGCTGATCCTCGACGAGCCGACCGCAGTGCTCACGCCGGACGAGTCGAGGACGCTGTTCGAGACGTTGCGCGAGATCGTCGCCGAGGGACGGACTGTGATCTTCATCTCGCACAAGCTGCGCGAGGTGAAGGCGGTGTCCGACCGCGTCACCGTGCTGCGCGCCGGGCGCGTCGTCGCGACCACGAACACGGCCGACGCGAGCCCGCAGTCGCTCGCGTCGCTCATGGTCGGACGCACGCTCGAGACGGTGCAGCGGCGGCACACCGGGACCGCGGAAGGCGACGTCGTGCTCGCGCTGGAGGACGTATGGGCCCACAGCGACCGTGCGACGACGTCGCTGAAGGGCGTCGACGTGTCGGTGCGCGCCGGCGAGATCGTCGCGGTCGCGGGCGTCGCCGGCAACGGCCAGCGCGAGCTGGCGGAGACGATCGCGGGCCTGCGGGGGCCGACACGCGGAACCGTGCGCGTCGGTGGGCGCAGGCTGCCCGGCGGCGACGCGCGTGCCGCGTACCGCGCCGGCCTCGGTTACGTTCCCGAGGACCGGCTCGGCACGGGCGTCGCGCCCAACCTCTCGATCGCGATGAACGTCGACCTGAAGTCGTACCGCGACGACTCGTGGGGGCCGTTCCTCCGGCTCGCGCGGATGCGGCGACGCGCCGAGGAGGCGATCCGCACGTACGACATCAAGGCGCCGGGCCCTGACGCCGAGGCCGACACGCTCTCCGGCGGCAACATCCAGAAGGTCGTCCTCGCGCGCGAGTTCGCCGGCAGACTGAAAGCGCTGATCGCGGCATCGCCGACGCGGGGCCTCGACGTCAGCGCGGTCGAGACCGTCCACCGCCACCTTTGCGACGCGGCCGATCGCGGCGTCGGCGTGCTGCTGATCAGCGAGGACCTCGACGAGATCTTCGCGCTCGCCGACCGCGTGCTGGTCATGTACGAGGGCCGGCTGACGGAGGCGCCGCGCGACGACCGGGAGACGATCGGCGTCCTGATGGCGGGCGGCCACCCAGCGACCTGAGAGCTTCACGCGCGTGTGACGAAAGCGTCGCGGCCGACGTCAGATCTCGCGGAACGAGATGGGCTGCGCGCCCTTCCAGAGCGTGAGGTAGCCGAGCTCCTTCAGCTGCTCCTGGCCCTCGACGAGCGTGGCGAAGTGGTTCGCCCACAGGTGCCCCGCCTTCGAGGCGAAGCTGCAGTAGCCGTAGGGGAACAGCAGCTCGGTCTCGCTCTGCCCGCCGGGATAGAGCGCCAGCTCGCCCGGGTGCGGATACGACGTCGCGTTCTCGGGGCCGATGCCGAGGTCGCGGTCGCCCCAGGGAATCCAGTTCGACTCGCCGCTCCAGCGGCAGTGAATGATCTGGTCGTCGAACGGCAGGATCGCCTTGAACGCCGCGACCGTCCGGGGCGCCAGCTCCTCCTCCCACCGGGCGACGAAGCGCATCCCCGACGCGACGATCTCGAGCACGAACGTGACCTTACCGGCGCGTGGCGGCCAGGTCCACCCCGAGCGCCGTCAGCACGACGCCCGTGACCGCGTCGATCGTGCGGCGCACGAACGGAGCGCGCAGGGCCGAGCCCGCGCGGGCGACCAGCGCCAGCCACGCGAGCGTGAGCGCGGCGAACGCAAGGCCGTGTCCTGCGAGCGCGCCGAAGGTCGAGCCGAACTGCGGCAGCACGCTGGCGAAGAACACCGCGATCTTCGGGTTCGAGAGGTTGCTGACCAGCCCCTGCGCGTACGGCGACGACACGGGCAGCCGCCGCGGCGCCTCGTGTTCGACGCCACGCCAGGCGTGACGCAGTGCCGACAGGCCCAGGTAGACGAGGTACGCGGCGCCGGCGAGTCGAAGCGCCGTGAACACGGTTTGCGACGCGAGCAGGATCGCGACCAGGCCCGCCGCGGTCGCGAGCACCCAGAGGGTCTGACCGGTGACGACCCCCGCCGCGGTGGCGAGACCGGCACGCCGGCCGCGTGTCACGGCGTTCCGCACGGTGAGCGCGAAGTCGGGCCCGGGCGCGACGATGACGACCAGTGCGACGAGCAGGAACGTCATCGCGAGGCGAGCCAGCGGGCGAGCAGGTCACGCTCGGCCTGCGTCATGTGGGTCTTGTTCCCGAGCGGCATCGTGTGCGTGTCTACCGCCATCGCCTTGATGCCGGCCGCGTTCTGCATGATTGCTGCCGCCGAGTCGAGGTGCACGCCGAACGGCGCCGAGACACCTTGGTGGCACGTCGCGCAGCGTTGCACAACGACGGCCTGCACTTGCGCGAACGTGGGCGGCGGGCCCGCGACCGCGGGCGACGACGGCCGAATGAGCAGCGCGAGCGCGACGATGCCTGCTGCGGCGATCCCGAGGATCGGCCACACGTTCAGCCCGCGGTGGCGCAGGTTGAAGTAGTGGCGCGTGAGCGCGCCGAGCGCCATGAGCACGACCAGGATGATCCACGCGTGCGCGTGCCCGTACGTGAACGGGAAGTGGTTCGAGATCATCGCGAACACGACGGGCAGCGTGAGGTAGTTGTTGTGAACGGATCGCGTCTTGGCCGCGGCGTTCCAGCGCGGGTCGGGCGGAACGCCCGCCTCCTTCGCGCGCACGAGCTTCCAGTGCGCGGGGATGATCACGAAGAAGACGTTGGCGACCATGATCGTCCCGAGCATCGCGCCGACCTCGATGTAGGCGGCGCGCGACGCAAACAGCTGCGAGGATCCCCAGGCGGCGAGGCACACACCGCCGAACACGAGCGCTGCGAGCAGCCCTTCGTTCTGCCCGAACGTGCGGCAGAGTGCGTCGTAGACCAGCCACGCGATCACCAGCCCCGCAATCGAGAGCAGGATCGCCTCCGCGGGTGTCAGGCTCGCGACCGAGGGGTCGATCAGGAACGTCGACGCGTGCGCGTAGTAGACGACGATGAACAGCGCGAAGCCCGAGAGCCACGTCGTGTACGCCTCCCACTTGAACCAGTGCAGCGTCTGCGGCAGGCGTTCGGGCGCCACGCGGAACTTCTCCACGCGGTAGAAGCCGCCGCCGTGGATCTCCCACGACTCGCCTCCGACGCCGCGCTGCGCGTCGCGCGGGTCGGCGGGCGACTCGAGGTGGTTGTCGAGCGCGATGAAGTAGAACGAGGCGCCGATCCACGCGATCGCGGCGACCACGTGCAGCCAGCGGAACAGGAGGTTCCCCCAGTCCCACCAGTACTCGCTGAGGGCTACGAGCTGCGCCATCGATCAATCGCAATCTGCACGAGCTCGTCGACGCCCGTCTCGAGCTCTTGCTCACGCGTGCGCTGCAGGCGCGTGCGCAGGATCGGGACGATCTCGCGGCGCGGGCGCCGGTTGACGAAGACGACGAAGCGGAAGCCGAACCTGCCCTCGTAGCTGTGGTTCAGGTCGGCGAGCTCCGAGAGCACGTCCGGGTCGTCGTCCGTCCCCTGCTCGGCCTGCGACTGCTTCGACAGTCCCGCGCGTGCGCCGATCGCGGGGTGGGCGTCGAGTACCTCGCGCTTCTCCTCGTCGCTCAGCGTGCGCGCGACGTCGCGCGCACGCGCGAGCGGGTCCTCCGTCTCGGCGAGCAGCTCGACGAGTCGT
>Ga0306920_100016304_pt1 | contig 10228 bp, 10 predicted proteins | sample flu12Cox44000170_FD_204666 | JGI IMG/M metagenome (GOLD analysis project Ga0306920, IMG submission 204666) | Lab enrichment of tropical soil microbial communities from Luquillo Experimental Forest, Puerto Rico - flux4day.12C.oxic.44.000.170 (v2)... | ecosystem: Environmental > Terrestrial >...
AGACCTCGCTGCGGCTGAGCCCGCGCGAGCGCATGGGTCAGCCCCTAACCGTGATGGGTATCGCCTATTTCCTCAAACGCCGGTTTGACGAAGCGGCGTCGAAGCTGCTCCTGTCCATTCAAAACCATCCGGGCTTTCCTAACTCATACCGAACTCTCGCCGCGTGCTATGCCCATATGGGGCGACCCGATGAGGCGGGTGCGATCGTCGCCCGGCTGCGCACCATTACCCCTCAGGTCGTGCCGAGCGACCTACCGTGGCGCAACCCCGAGCACCGCGAGCTGTTTCTGTCGGGCCTGCGTCTGGCGATGGGTGAGATGGAATGAACAAAAGTCTCCGCGGACTGGGGGAGAAACCGATGACGGGCTATGCCGAGACTTACCGCCACTCGCTCGAGCAGCCCGAAGAATTCTGGGCGGAAGCCGCCGAAGCGATCGATTGGGAGCGGCGCTGGGATCAGGTGCTCGACGCGAGCCGGCCGCCCTTTTACCGCTGGTTCGCGGGCGCCAGGCTCAATACCTGCTGGAACGCGCTCGACCGCCACGTCGCTGCGGGACGCGGCGAGCGCGTCGCGCTGATCTGGGACAGCCCGGTAACTGGAGAGATCAGGCATTTCACTTATCGTGAGCTCCGCGGCGAGGTCGCGCGCCTCGCGGGTGTTCTGACGAGCCTGGGCGTCCGGAAGGGTGACCGGGTGCTGATATACATGCCGATGGTCCCCGAGGCGGCAATGGCGATGCTCGCCTGCGCCCGTATCGGCGCGATCCATTCGGTCGTATTCGGCGGCTTTGCCGCGCACGAGCTCGCGACCCGCATCGACGACGCCAAGCCGCGGGTGGTCCTCTCGGCTTCGTGCGGCATCGAGGTCAACCGGGTAATTGCCTACAAACCGCTGCTCGACGCCGCCATCGCCGAGGCGCAGGTGAAGCCCGAGCATTGCGTGATCCTGCAGCGGCCGATGTGCCGCGCCGAGGTGACCGCGGGCCGGGACCACGACTGGCACGAACTCTCCGAGGGCGCCCGCCCTGCCGATTGCGTTCCGGTGCTGGCGACCGACCCGCTCTACATCCTCTACACCTCGGGTACAACTGGGGTGCCAAAGGGCGTGGTGCGCGACAATGGCGGCCATGCCGTGGTGCTGCACTGGTCGCTCCGCTCGATCTACGGCGTGAACTCCGACGAGGTGTTCTGGACCGCCTCGGATGTCGGCTGGGTGGTCGGCCATTCCTACATCGTCTACGCGCCGCTGCTGCTCGGCTGCACCACGGTCATGTATGAGGGCAAGCCGGTCGGTACCCCTGACGCCGGCGCCTTCTGGCGGGTCATCGAGCAGCATCGCGTGCGGGTGTTCTTCACCGCGCCGACCGCGTTCCGCGCGATCAAGCGTGAAGACCCGGACGGCGAGTTGATCCAGGGACGCGATCTCGGTGAGTTCCGCGCGCTGTTCCTCGCTGGCGAACGCGCCGACCCGCCGACCGTCGCCTGGGCGGAGGAACAGCTGGGCATTCCGGTCATCGACCATTGGTGGCAGACCGAGACCGGCTGGCCGATCGGAGCCAATTGCCTCGGCATCGAGCGGCTGCCGGTCAAACACGGCTCCTGTACCCGGCCGGTGCCCGGCTGGGACGTCCGCGTCCTCGACGCCGAGGCGGCGGGGACGGCACGGGAGGTCACTCCCGGCGAGATCGGAGCTTTGGCGATCAAGCTGCCATTGCCGCCGGGCGCACTGCCGACGCTGTGGCAAGCCGACGACCGTTTTGTCGCTTCCTATTTGACGACCTATCCCGGCTTTTATGAGACCGCCGATGCCGGGCTCATCGATGCCGACGGCTACATCCACGTGATGACCCGTACCGACGACATCATCAATGTCGCCGCTCACCGTCTGTCGACCGGCGAGATCGAAGAGGTGCTGGCGGCGCACCCCGATGTCGCCGAATGCGCCGTAATAGGCGTTGCCGATGCGCTGAAGGGCCAAGTGCCGCTCGGCTTTCTGGTGCTCAAAGCGGGCGTTAAACGGTCGGTCAAGGAGGTCGAGCGCGAAGCGATCGAGCTGGTTCGAAAGCGCATCGGCCCGGTGGCGAGCTTCAAGGCGGCACTCGTCGTCGCCGGTCTGCCAAAGACCCGCTCGGGCAAGATCCTGCGCGGCACGATGCGGAAGATCGCCGACGGCGAGGACTACCAGATGCCGGCAACGATCGACGACCCCGCCGTCCTTGGCGAAGTCAGCGAGATCCTCATGCGAGCGGGGTATGGCAAATACTCGCCGTCGTCGACGTGACTCTCAGCCAATCTCGGCGATCGCGGTCGCACTTGGCCCTGCGTCTCCGGCAACCGACGTAATTTGGACGTTGGGCGGAGCAGAGTAGCCTGAACCGTGTTGGGTCAGAGTGATTGCGGCGACGAGATCGGGCCGGCGCCGCTTGCTCGACTTGCGCCGGGAATTTGCCGAATTCGATCGCGCGGTAGCGCGGGTAGCAGCGGCCGATGACGCGGCTGGTGGCGATGTGCAAGGCGGCGAAGCGCAGGGTCGTGTCGTGGCGCGGCCACTTGGTTATGCTACAACCATAAGAGGAATCTCGCTGCTGATTCGCTGCAGATTGCACAATCGAGAGTACTTTATACAAATGCGGGTTGCGGGACCGGCTGCTAGCGGTGATAGGTGCCGATGAGGTCGGTCTGCCGGACCACATAGGGCTGCGCAGCCCTCAGCACATCAGCCGCGGTCGCTGCGGTGCCCAGATCGAGGGTCGGCCGGCTAATCGCCAGCAAACGGAAATGATAATGATGGGTGCCGTGACCTTTCGGCGGGCACGGCCCGCCGTAACCGGGCTGGCCGAAATCGTTGCGTCCTTCGCGGAACCCGGCGCCCGGCCGGGTTGCCGCATAACCGGCATCGAAACCATGCGAGCCCGGCGGGATGTCGAAGGCCGCCCAATGGCGGAACACTCCGGAAGGCGCGTCGGAGTCCTCGACGACGAGAACCAGGCTCTGGGTGCCCTGCGGTACCCCCGACCACGATAGGGGCGGCGAGATGTCGGTGCCGTCGCAAGTGTATTGCGCCGGTATCTCGCCGCCTGGCGGGATCGCCGGGCTGGCAAGCATCAGGGGCATTATGGTCTCCATGTTGTCTGAGCAGCGCTCTCCCGATAGAGATAAACGACGTCGGAGAGGAGAAGGGCAATGAGCGAGACGCGTTTCCGCAGCGGGATGCTGGTGTTTCCCAACCTCACGCAGCTCGACCTGACTGGCCCCTACGAGGTCCTCGCTCGGCTCCCGGACGCGGAAACGCTGCTGTTGTGGAAAGCTCTCGAGCCGGTGCGCTCGGAGCACGGGCTGACGATCCTGCCGACGGCGACCTTCAATTCCTGCCCGACGTTGGATCTTGTCTTTGTTCCCGGAGGGCCGGGCATCAACCCGTTGCTCGAGGATGCCGAGGTCCTCGCCTTTCTGCGCTGCGCCGCCTCGGAAGCGCGCTTCGTCGTGGCGGTCTGCACCGGCTCGTTGGTGCTCGGAGCCGCAGGACTATTGCGTGCGAGGCGCGCCACGAGTCATTGGATGTCACGCGATCTGCTGCGCTCGTTCGGCGCCGAGCCGGTCGCCGAGCGCGTCGTCGTCGACGGCAAATTCTTCACCGGCGGCGGCGTCACCGCCGGGATCGACGTGGCGCTGACGGTCGCTGCCGAGATCGCCGGGAAAGACACAGCGGAGGCGATCCAGCTCGGCATCGAATACGATCCGGCGCCGCCCTTCGCGTCGGGTTCGCCGGAGCAGGCCGATCCCGCGGTCGTCGCGGCCGTTCGAGCCGGTGCCGAACCGCGCCAACGCGATCGCGCCGAGCGGATCGCCCGTGCCGTGGCGGGACTGTCGCAGCAAGCTGGCTAGAAATCAGGTTTCGGCAGCGGCCGCCGCGGCGTGCGGATCGCGACCGGCGCCTCGTCGTCGATCACCGCCCAGCCCCACCGGAGGAGCGGCATCGCTACACGGGCGAAATCGAGAATGCGGTCAACCAGCTGCGGCGATTGCACCTCGGCGTCGCTGAGCGGGGCGTGGCTGGTAAAGGATTTCCAGCCGACATATCCGGCCACTGGGGTGCCCTTGGCCGCTTCGAAGCCGCGCGGCGGGCGGCTCAGCCGCTCGTCGCTGGAAAGCGCAGAGCCGGCCGCAGCCAGCCCCTCAGCCATCGTCAAAAATTCCTCGGGATCGTCGAGAATGGCGCGCCGCAATCGCGTCAAGATAGCGGGTTCAGGATGCCAGAACCCGGCCGCCACCATCGACTCCCCCGGCGCGACGTGAAGGTAGAGAACACCGGGCTCCCGCTTGTTGCCGGAGCGCGTCAGCACCGCACCGGCATGCGTCTTGTACAGGCGCTTGTCCGAGGAGAAGCGCACATCGCGGTAAATGCGGAAGATGCTGCTCTTGGGATCGCCGGCGAGCGGCAATCCAGCTTCCCGAAGTGCCGCCGCGACGGCGACGATAAGGTCGCGGAACGGCGCCAGTACTTCGGCCTCGTAGAGCGCCTTGCGCGGCTTAAACCAAGCCGGGTCGTTGTTGTCCTGCAGCTCGCTGAAGAAGGCGAAAGCCGCCGGCCGGAACCCGGCAAAGCCCTCGGTGACGATCGTCATCGCTCTCTGTCTCCACTGCGGGCATAGAGCAAAAATTCGCGGTTGCCTTCGGGCCCGAGGATCGGGCTCTCGACGATCCCGATCACCGACCAGCCGGACTGTGCGGCTACCCATGCGGCGGCACGCTCGCAAACTTGGCGATGGACCGCAGGGTCACACACGACGCCGCCCTTGCCGACATGCGCGGGACCGGCCTCGAATTGCGGCTTGACCAGCGCGACCAGTTCGGCTCGGTCTGCGGCAACTGCGAGCGGCGCCGGCAGCACGGTTGCGAGGCCGATGAAGCTCGCATCGCAGGTGATGATGTCGATCGGCTCGGGGATGTGCACGCGGGTCAGGAAACGTGCGTTCAGCCGCTCATGCACGACGACGCGTGGGTCCTGGCGAAGCTTCCAGGCGAGCTGGCCATGACCGACATCGACGGCGTACACCCGCCCACCGCCGCGCGCCAGCAGCACGTCGGTAAAGCCCCCAGTGGAGGCGCCGATGTCCAGCGCCACCTTGCCGTCGACTGAAATATCGAAATGGTCGAGCGCATGGACCAGCTTGAGGCCCCCGCGCGAAACCCAAGGATAATCACGCCCCTTGAGTGCCAGTACCAGATCGGCCGCGAGCTGTTCTCCTGGTTTGTCGACGCGCCGTCCGTTGTGGCTGACGAGACCCGCGAGGATCAGCGCCTGCGCCTTCGTCCGGCTTTCTGCCAAGCCTTGTTCGACGAGGAGTTGGTCGGCGCGCCGTCTTGCCGCCACCGCTCGGCGGGTCAGGCGCGGGCCGGTTGCGCGGCGATCTCGCGGCCGAGCGCCGACAAGGCCATCGCCACGATGTGGCGCGCGTTGAGGCCGGCCTGATCGTACTGCGCCTGCGGCGAATCGTGGTCGAGGAAGACGTCGGGCAAGACCATCGTGCGGATCTTCAGCCCGTGATCGAGCAACCCGTTCATCGCCAGATGATGCAGCACGTGGCTGCCGAAGCCGCCGATCGCGCCTTCCTCGACCGTAATCACGACCTCGTGCTCGCGCACCAGGCGGTTGACGAGGTTGGTATCGAGCGGCTTGGCGAACCGGGCGTCGGCGACCGTCGTCGACAACCCGTAAGTGGCGAGCTCCTGTGCCGCCTTCATGCATTCCGCGAGGCGGCCGCCAAAGCTCAACAGCGCTATCTTGGTGCCTTCGCGCATGATGCGCCCGCGCCCGATCTCAAGCGGCACACCGAGCGCCGGCAATTCGGCCCCGCCCCCCTCGCCGCGTGGATAACGTACGGCCGACGGCGCATCGTCGATCGCAACGCAGGTCGAGACCATGTGGACGAGATCGGCCTCGTCGCCCGCCGCCATGATTACAAAGCCCGGCAGACAGCCGAGATAGGTGACGTCGAACGAGCCGGCGTGGGTCTGACCGTCGTTGCCGACGAGACCGGCGCGGTCGATGGCGAACCGCACCGGCAATTTCTGGATCGCGACGTCGTGCACGACCTGGTCGAAAGCACGTTGCAGAAAGGTCGAGTAGATCGCGGCGAAGGGCTTCATGCCCTCGGCGGCCAGGCCGGCGGCAAAGCACACCGCATGCTGCTCGGCGATGCCGACGTCAAAACAGCGATTCGGGAACTTGTCGCTGAACAGGTTGAGGCCGGTGCCCGACGGCATCGCCGCGGTGATCGCGACGATACGGTCGTCCTTTTCGGCTTCAGCGATCAGCGACTTGGCGAAAACGGTGGTGTATTGCGGTGCCTTTGGGGTCGATTTGGCCTGGGTCCCGGTCACGACATCGAACTTGGCGACACTGTGCCACTTGTCCTCGGCCTGCTCGGCCGACAGATAGCCGTGGCCCTTCTCGGTCACCGCGTGGACCAGTACCGGACCCGGTTCGTTGCTGTCACGGACATTCTTCAAGACCGGCAACAGATGCTCGATATTGTGGCCGTCGATTGGGCCGACATAATAGAAGCCGAGCTCTTCGAACAATGTCCCGCCGGTGATGAAGCTTCGGGCCAGCTCCTCGGCCCGCCGCGCGGCATCCTCGAGCCGCCTGGGGAAATGGCGCGCCACTTCCTTGGCGATGTGGCGCAATGACATGAAGGATTTCGACGAGAGCAGGCGCGACAGATAGGCGCTCATCGCGCCGACCGCCGGGGCGATCGACATGTCGTTGTCGTTGAGAACGACGATCAGCCGCGAATCCATGGCCCCGGCGTTGTTCATCGCCTCATAGGCCATTCCCCCGCTCATCGCGCTGTCGCCGATCACCGCAATGACGTTGCGCCGCTCGCCCCGCAAGTCGCGCGCGACGGCCATGCCGAGTGCCGATGAGATCGAGGTGGAGGCGTGTGCGGCGCCAAACGGGTCGTATTCGCTCTCCGACCGCTTGGTGAAGCCGGACAACCCGCCACCCTGACGAATGGTGCGGATGCGGTCGCGACGGCCCGTCAGGATCTTGTGCGGATAGGCCTGATGCCCGACATCCCAGATCAGCCGATCGCGCGGCGTGTCAAAGACATAGTGCAGGGCCACGGTCAGCTCGACAACGCCGAGGCTGGCGCCGAAGTGACCGCCTGTGATCGATACCGCATCGATCAGCTCGGTGCGCAGCTCGTCGGCGAGCTGCCGCAGATCCTCTTCCGACAGCCGACGCAAATCGGCCGGCAGATCGATTTGATCAAGCAGCGGCGTCCGATTGGAGATAGGACGCTTAGGTTTTGGATCCAACGTGCGCTCCTTAGGTGCGGCGGGCGATTACGAATCGCGCCACCTCTCGCAAAAGTTCCGCTCTTTGTTCGAACAAATCAAGGTGCGCCACGGCTTGGCGTATCAACAGTCCGGCCTGCGCACGGGCGCGCTCTGGCCCAAGGATCGAGACAAAGGTAGCCTTTCCGGCCACAGCATCGGCCCCGACCGGCTTCCCGGTCTCCGCCTCGGAGCCTTCGACATCGAGAAGATCGTCAGCGATCTGGAACGCAAGCCCCAGATCGTGAGCATAGCCGCGCAGCGCGGTTCGGACTTCGCCGGGCGCCTTGGCGAGAATCGCCCCAGCCTCGCACGAAAACGCTATCAGCGCGCCGGTTTTCATCCGCTGCAGGCGGGTGATCGTGCCGATGTCCAAACTCCGATGCTCGGCGAGCAGATCGATCATCTGGCCGCCCACCATACCTGCAGCGCCGGCAGCGCTGGCGAGCGCCGAGACAAGCTCGCAGCGCACACCCGGATCGCCATGTGTATCGGGATCGGCCAGCACCTCGAAGGCAGCGGTCAACAGCCCATCCCCGGCGAGAACGGCGGTGGCTTCGTCGAATTCTTTGTGACAGGTCGGGCGGCCGCGGCGCAGATCGCTATTGTCCATTGCCGGCAGGTCGTCGTGCACGAGGGAATACGCGTGCACCATCTCGACGGCCGCCGCGACCTGCAGCGCGCAGCGTCGCGCGACACCGAAGAGCCCCGCGCTCGCCAACACAAGAAAGGGGCGCAGCCGTTTCCCCGGCGCCAGTGCCGCATAGCGCATTGCATCATAAACCCTCGCCTCAAGACCCGGCGGCACGTGCAGCAGCCGCTCTAACGACGCATCGGTCAGCCGCGCCGCCTGCTCGAGGGCTTCCGCAAGGGGGACCGTTTCGGACCACAGCGCTTCAGTCAAGTTTTGCCGGCTCCACGCCGAGGATGCCCTCTGGGCCAATAACGATCCGATCGACCCTTTGTTGCGCCTCGTTCAGCTTTGTTTCGCAATGCCGTTTCAATTGAGCCCCGCGCTCGTACGATTGAATGGCTTCGTCGAGCTTGACCTGTCCGCCTTCGAGCCGTCGCACGATCTGTTCGAGCTCGGCGAGCGCTTCCTCGAAACTCATCGCGCTGATGTCGGGAGGAACGCCTGGATCGACCATCTGGTGTCTTCTTAACAAAATACGCGAGGGTGTTAACGCTGTCTAACCGATAACGAGAGCGCAAGGCCCCGATCGAGTTGCAGAATTACAACAGCGGGCAGCCGGTCTCTTTCTCATACCGACATCAACGCCCGGACATGCGCCGCCACGCTAGCGCCCAGCGCGGTCAGATCGTAGCCGCCCTCGAGCGTTGCGACGAGTCGCCCTTCGGCATGGCGGGCGGCGATTTCGAGCAGCTTGTCGGTGACCCAGGCGTAGTCCTGTTCGTCGAGCAAGAGTTGCGCCAATGGATCGTTCCTGTGCGCATCAAAGCCGGCAGAGGCCACGACGAGACAGGGCCGAAAGGCATCCAGCGCGGGTAGGATCCGCTCGGTCATCGCGAGGCGGAACGGGCCCGAGCCGGACATCGGGCGCAATGGCACATTAACGATGTTGCCCACACCGGTCTCGTTCGCCGCGCCGGTTCCCGGGTACAACGGGTATTGATGCGTCGACGCGTAGAAGAGGCTGCCGTCGGTCTCGAAAGCGGCCTGCGTGCCGTTGCCGTGATGGACGTCGAAGTCGATGACCGCCACCCGCGCAAGGCGGTGCACGTCGCGCGCCCGCAGCGCACCGATCGCCGCATTGTTGAGCAGGCAAAATCCCATCGCCCGCTCCGGTTCGGCATGATGACCAGGCGGGCGCACCGCACAAAAGGCGTTGTTGGCCTCTTTCGCGACAATCGCATCGACTGCGGCGACAACGGCTCCAGCGGAGCGCAGCGCGGCTGACCCCGAAGCCGGCGACAGGATCGTATCGGTATCGATCCCGACATGGCCGAATCGAGGAACGGCGCCGAGAGTGCGCTCGACGTGCCGGCGGGAGTGAACTCGCAAAAGGTCGTCAAGCGCTGCTTCCGGTGCCTCGCGACGCTCCAGCCCAGCGAACTCCGGATCATCGAGCGCCGCGAGAACGGCGCGCAATCGCGCCGCCGATTCCGGATGGTGCGGTCCCGGGTCGTGTTCGAGACAGGCTGGGTGTGAAAAGAGAAGCGTCGTCATGTGGCTGGTTCCCGATAGCAGGGCGCGGGCAAGTGTTGCACATTCCTGGCGAAGATAACCACACACCGCGCGCGGCGCTCCCGATCGCGGCGGCGGCGAGTCAAGCCCGGATCATCGCCCTGCCGCTCTCTCCTGCAAGGCGGCACGATAGACGGCGAGCGTTTCGCGAACGACGATGTCCTCCCTAAATTCCGTCTCGATCAACGCCCGCCCGGCGGCACCCATCGTGATACGCCGCGCCGGATCCGAGGCCAGCGCGGCAATGGCGGTAGCCAATCCCTCGACATCCCCGGGCGTCACGAGAATACCGGTTTCGCCGCGGCGGACAACCTCGCGGCAGCCAGGAATATCGGTGGCGACGATCGGGCGCGCACAAGCAGCCGCCTCGAGCAGCGCCTTCGGGACACCTTCGCCATAGGTCGAAGGCAGCACGGCAATCGCCGCCCGTCGCCACACCTCGCGGACATCCGCGACCGGGCCGAGCCAATCGATCCCGGGCTCGGCAGCAAGCGCAGAAAGGCAATCCGTGGTGAGTGAGCCGCGATTGTCGAGATCGATCGGTCCGGCGAGCAGCAGCTCGACCGGCACGCCACGCGCCCGTAGCAAGCGGATCGCGGCAACCGCGTCGAGCACGCCTTTCTCGCGCAACATCCGCGATACGAGCGCGACCGACACGGTCGCGGTCGGGGGATCAGG
>Ga0306920_100016305_pt1 | contig 10228 bp, 9 predicted proteins | sample flu12Cox44000170_FD_204666 | JGI IMG/M metagenome (GOLD analysis project Ga0306920, IMG submission 204666) | Lab enrichment of tropical soil microbial communities from Luquillo Experimental Forest, Puerto Rico - flux4day.12C.oxic.44.000.170 (v2)... | ecosystem: Environmental > Terrestrial >...
CCATCGTCGAACCTGGTGAAGTCGAACATGGAGCGGGATTGACCGCCGATCGCCGCCGGCGGTCGGATCTTGGACGGCAACATCGATAGTTCTGTAGCGATGTGGGTGACCGCACTGGATTACGTAGTTCGATGGTGCGGGAGCAATATTGCGCATTGGCCGTGCGAGAAACTAACGGAGCGAAGGGTCATCTTCCCCGTGGTAGGCGCCTCCTAGACACGGCAGTTTCACCCCACATAGCTGTCGAAGATGTTGCGTCGCCGAGGGCCTTCCGGGTCGTGCCACTTTCTGACGTGAGCAGTTGCAACAAGATCCGTATTCAGAGTGCTTGGAAGTTCACTCAATCACCTCGTCGGCACGGACCCCAGTCAGGACGAATTGGGTGGTTCTGAGCAGCGAGTTTAGAGCTGGACATCATTACCGTAGAGTCCCGCCTGCAGGCCGCGCTCCTGTACCAAAGCAAGTACCGCGTCGATTGTTGGTGTTGCGACTTGAACGAGGCGGCCCAGCGGCGCTTCGAATCCCGCCGAAACCAGGGCATCGCGCAGGGTCAAGACGCGGTCCGTCCGTCACACACGGCCCGCAGGTCGAAGACGCCACACATCACAACTGCAACGCCATTGCCACCGCTCACCCCGCTGCGGCGCCGACCTTAGCCGTTGCTCGTCCACGGACAAATCCCCATAGCTCAGTGCGCGGCACCGCCCAATACGTGCCCCTTCCCGCGGTTTCGTTCCTTGGAGGTTTTCGGACGCCGGGCGCGGTGCGTGTGAAAACGTACATGACGGTCGGCGTCCGAAAACTGTCATAAAAGCGGACATCGCCGCGATCTGAACGAGCAGCCTTACAGCCCCAATTCTCTGCGAAGGCGTTCCCGCCGAGCAATATGTGAAGCCAGAATGAGCCGCTCATTCAGTTCTTGCCTGCTGCCCGAGGCTTCGTGCGTTTCTCGCGCTTCATATTTTGTTCTTCATAGCCTGCGCTCTTTGCATTGCGCCTCAGCGCCTGTGGTGGCTGGCCGAAAGCGCGTATGAAAGCACGTCTCATGCGCTCGGGGTCGCCGAAGCCGGTGCGGGCCGCTATTCCTTCGATTGGCTCCGCACCACCTTCCACACGTTCGCGGGCAGCTTCCAGCCGCAGCCGCTCGATCGCCTTTGCGGGGGTCATGCCAGTCTCGGCGACAAACGCCCGCGCGAAATGTCGCGCGCTCATTGCCGCAAGCTCGGCAAGTCGCTCGACCGGAAGGCGCTCGTCCAATCGTTCCCGAGCCCACGCAAGGACTGGTGAGAAGCGACCCTGATGTCGATCTGGCGGCAGCAACGCTGAAAACTGCGATTGCCCGCCAGGACGATGATAATAGACAACGATAGGGCGGAGAAGTGCAGGCACGCGCCGCTACCTCGAACGCGGCGATCGGTCCCACGGCAGTGAGAAGTTGAAATTGCGGAAAGATTAAAATCGCGATCGTTCGGGTCATGACAGAAAACGAGGGAAATATGTCATTTCAGACAAATGCTACCCTCGCTATGCTCTGCCGTCGACATATGGAGGCGGCCACTATGGCAGCTCAAAACGACCGCAAAATCGTCATCGTCTTCGCCGTCTTTCCCTGGTTAACGCAACTGGCGCTGACCGGAGCATATGAGGTGCTCTCAAGACTGCCCGGCGCTGAAGTAATCATCGCTAGCATCACTGGCGGGACCCTCGAGAGCAGCAAATTGGCTTTCTCAGGACTGCGGCGTCTCGCGGACATTCCCGCATGCGATGTCATCTGCGTGCCTGGTGGACTAGGCGTCACCGAGCAAATGCACGACGAAGCATTCCTCGGCGAGCTACGTCGACTTGCCAAGACGGCTCAGTTTGTGACGTCGGTTTGCTCGGGCTCCCTTGTTCTTGGCGCGGCCGATCTGCTCAAGGGCAAACGCGCGACATCACACTGGGCTTGGCGCGATGCGCTCGCTCGCTTTGGGGCGATCCCTGTGTTGAGCCGGGTCGTCCGAGATGGTAACGTCGTGACAGGTGGCGGCGTCACCGCGGGAATCGACTTCGCGTTGACGTTGGTTAGCGAGATCGCTGGACGAGACGCCGCGCAGGCCATTCAGCTTCAAATCGCCTATGCACCTTCACCACCCTTTGGGGCCGGTCGGCCTGACACTGCACCCCCGCACGTTCTGGCGCGGGTCCGTGAGCAGAGCGCCGCGATGGCAGAGCGGCGGGAAGCTGCGATCGGAGTCGCCGTTGATCGATTGCGGAACCACGCGGCCTGATTTTCCCAACGTCGAGGCGCTGCGCGCGGCGTTCTGCCCAGGCTGCGCGTCATTTGAGGCCATGGCATGACTGAAGCAACAATTGAGCACGCGACATCTCGGGACCAGCGCCGAAGCAGCAACTGCGTTTCTTCTTAGCGCCCCACAAGGGCACTCAGGCCGCTCGTGTGCAGCGCCTCGAAACGGCTGAGCGTGCATGCAGGGCTGACCGGGCCCGCACTGGCCCGGCGATTCCCTTAAGCTCTCTTGCGCCGAGATCCTTAAGCTCGAAGAGATCGTCGAGAAGCTGTCGCGTGCTTTCGACGATAACTACGGTGTTAGGCTGGGCGATGCCTTACAGCCGCGCCGCCAGGTTCGGTGTCTCGCCAATAATGCCCGCGCTCCTGTGAACCGCCGGCATCGACGACATCACCGACCACCACCAAGCCGGTCACAATGCCGACGCGGGTTTGCAGCGCTGCGCGCGTCTTCAACGCCGCTACTGCTGCGATCAAATCCAGGCTTGCCCGCACGGCTCGCTCGGCGTCGTCCTCATGAGCCTGGGGGGTAGCCGAAATTGACGAGCACGCCGTCGCCCAAATATTGCGAGACGAATCCGTCGACGCGGCGGACCGTCTCGCCGGCGCATCTGTGGTAGCGGCGACGACCCCGTGCAGATCCTCCGGGTCCATGTGCGCGGATAGCGCCATCCAACCGACTAGGTCGGAGAACATTACAGTCACTTGCCGGCGCTCGGCGGCGTCGAAGGGCAGGCGCGGGGGCGCAACGTCCGCCGAGGGGCTGGTCCCCTCGGCACGCGCACCGAGCGCAGCAATGGCTTTTAGCAGCTTGAGTCGAGCACCAAGAGGAATACCGATCACGTACAGACGATGGTTAGGGCGCTGATCAAGCTCGCTTCTTGGTCTCTTGCGCCCTCACGAGCTGACCTCTTACGCAATCGTCGGAGGCCGAGGTTGGTCACGGACTCTCTGGCAGCTCTTCGCGTGCAGTAGCACGAACTGTCAGCTTCTCCACCAGCTGGGCCAAGCTGGAATCCCTGGTGGCGATGATCCACACGACTTCGCAGACGAACACTGGCTTGCCGTCTTGGTTGAGAAACCGCTGCGAGGTCGTGATGTAGCCGCGGTCGGATTGCTTGTTCGACGGTCGCTTTCTGCGGATTTCGATCTCAAGGCGCAAGCGGTCGCCGGCACGCACTGGGTTCGGCATCTTGATGTGCCAATCGAAGCCGCCAAGAAATACGAATGGGGCAATGATAGGTCTACAGGACCGATACCATAGCGTGACCGTGTAGCCAGCGCTGGCCGTGAGACCACCGTAGGGAAAGTGCTTAGCCAGCTCCTCATCGACATGAAACGGCTGCGGATCATTTCTGCGGGCGTAGGCCAGCATCTCCGCCTTATCGACGATAACCTCGTCGCCGCGGAAGATGTCGCCTTCGCGGATGTCTTCGAAGTAGGTCGTCATTTGTCACCTAACGGATCAATGAATGCCGAAATATCTTCGACGCAACCCGACAATCGCTCCATGTGGCAGCGCGCCTACGACTACGGGGATGCCAGAGTATCAAATGTCACACGCCAGCACCAAAGCAATTGCTGCAGCGCAAATTGCCGCGACAAGCGATGACGCGCGGCCGGACCATACATGTGGGTCAATCACGGACCCGGGGCGAGCCATGATCAAACATGTTTTCTGGTCTGCTGCTCCCTCAACAACGGACGAACCTTGCTGCGTCGCCGAAGACGACCGGGCTGGTGGACGAAGAATTCGCAGAACTGGGTCAGCATGACCGAAGCGGAACGTCTCGCGATGATCAAGAAGATGGTAGAGAGATGACAGAGCACGGCCTTCCCGCGTCTTACCACCAACGAGAGCGGTGTGAAAGTTGTGACCTGACCGAGCCAGGTCTAATCCCACGCCAAACACTGCCACCGGCGAGGACGCAGCAATAGCGATTTCCGCCCTTGCCGCGGCAGCAATCGCAACGGTAAGGCGGAATTTGGCGGGCCGGCTTCAACGTTCCACCAAGCCGGCCGCCCTTCCCGCAATCAGGCCAGCGGCTCGGCATCGATCTAACCCGAGACATTGATGGTCGCCCCACGCGCCACGTGAACTCCGGAAAGCCGACAGTCCCCTTCTCGACTGACTTGATCGTTGGACGCTGGGCAGAGCCGCCGCGCACTGCCCATATTCCAGGGCGGACGGCGGGCGGCTTGGTCGTGAGTACTGCTTCGTTGTCTTGCACGATGCTACGAGCGCACTCCGTTGAAAAGCGGACATCCAACAAATACTGTCTGACGCGCTCGACCCAGCCACCCTCCATGTCCGCTTGTGTATAACCGGGTCGAGCGGTAAGGGAGGGTGATCTCGGACTGAAGTCCATCCATGTCGACGGGTCGCAGTAATCCAAAACCGGCCATGGGCCGCCAGACGCGACGGTGCCATTAGCTCATCTCGTTGGCGTTGATCCGCTGGCTCCAGGGTTCAGCGCTGACCCCCACCCGGTCTTCAAGCGTGTGCGTGAAAACGTGGGATGCGGGTGACGGGGTACCAGACCGATGGCATCAGCGCGAGTCGGCAGCGCACCTCGGGCCGACCCAACGAAAATGGTTAGGTGCGCCGCTTGCCGCTATAGATGGCCACCATCTCTTTCTCACCCCAAGCAATCGCCTGGTCGAGCGTCATCCGGCCAGTTGCATACTGCGCGAACATGTCCGGAATGATGTAAAGATCCCAGACCTGCTGCGAGGCCGCAGTGGTCGGCCCTGGCCAGGAGGGCGGGACCGTGACCTTGGCCACCTCGGGAATGTGCCGATACTGTGGATCGCTCCTGTAGACCGGCTGGTTGGTTAGGTTGTTGAGGAACGGCATGTTGAAGCCATGGCCGGCTTCCACCCACTTGTCCTGGTTCTCGGGCTGGAAGTGGAATCGTAGGAAGTCCTTGGCGAGCTCGATGTTCTTCGAGAAGCTCCAGATGCCGACACACCAGAAACCCGTTGTCGCCTTGCGGTCCTTGGGACCGCGCGGCGTGTTGATGTGATCGATCACCTCGGCAATCGGCTTCTGCGTACCGGGGATCAGGATCTTGTCCTTTTTCGCCGACTCGAAGGCGCTGATTGGATTGTGGATGGCGATGCATTTGCCGGCGTTGAGGCAACGGTTGTTGCTGGCGTCGTCCCACGCAAGCACCTCGGCATCCATCGCTTCTGTGTAGAGCCGCTTGACGAACTCCATCGCCTCGCGTGTTTCAGGCGAGTTGATGGTCACAGTCTCGCCGTCCTTTCCAACGTAGGAGCCACCGTAGGACCACAGGATTGATAGCATCGTGGTGTTGGCATCGGCGCTGTGGCCGAGCGCGGTGCCGAATGGATGTCCAATAGCCTTCCCCTTTTTCCCGATGCGCAACCAGTCTTCCCAGGTGTCTGGGTTCTTCTCGCCGATCTGCTCCAGAAGGTCGGTGCGGATCGCCATCGGGAAGGGCGGTTGCCACCATGGCAGCAGCGCCCACTTGCCGCGGATCAGATAGTCGTTTGGGTTGAGCCAGCCGCCGTTCTTCGGTGCCACCTCGGTGGCGATGTCGCTAAGATCGGCGAGGTGATCAAAGTAGAGGTCGGCGTCGCCGAGCCCGGGTCCGAGGGCTGTCAGGTCGTGTCCGGATCTCGCCTGCACCTCTGCAGCCTTCTTGGTCTGCAGCTGCAGGTGCGCAATGATGTCGAGCCTGACCTTCACCCTGTTTTTCGCGCCCCACTCTTCGAGCTGACGCTTCAGTTCCTTGTCGGTCTCCGGCACGAAGCTCGCAATGGTGAGGAAGGTGAGCTCACGGGTCTGCGCATAGGCGGGCGCTTGGCGCAGGGCGAGTATGCTTGCAAGGCCTGCGGCGCCGCCCGCCGCCGTACGCAGGAACTGCCGCCGACCCGGGTTGCGCGGGTTTGTGCTGCTGGATTTCGACATGTGGTTTCCTCCATTTTTTGGCGCGGGTCGAATTGCTTCTGGCACCGGCCTGCGCGCGGTTGCTGGCGCAGTTATTTGATTGCTCCGGAGGTCAAGCCGGAGACGTAGTAGTCAAGGAAGAACACGTAAGCGATTACGATCGGGAGCGAGCCGATGCAGGCCCCTGCCATGAGCGAGCCCCAGTAGTAGATGTCGCCACGGATGAGTTCGGAGAAAACGCCAACCGTCATCGTCTTGAGCTCGGCAGGCGATACGAACACCAGGGAGTAAAGGAATTCATTCCAGGACAATGTGAACGCGAAGAGCGCCGCGCAGATCACACCCGGTACCGCGGCCGGCAGTAGGATGAGCAGCATGCTCTGCAAACGGCTGCACCCGTCGAGCATGGCGCATTCTTCGATCTCCTTAGGTACGGTACGGAAGTACCCCATCAGGAGCCAAGTACAGAACGGGATGAGAAACGTCGGGTAGACTACGATCAGCGCCCACAGGGTGTCAGAGAGACCGAGCCAGTTCACCACAGTGCTGAGTGGTAGGAAGAGAAGCGAAGGTGGCACCAGGTAGGTGACGAAGATAGCTACTCCGAACGAGTCGGACCCGGCGAATCGGAGCCGCGCCAGCGGATATGCAGCGAGCACGCTCAAGGCGACCGAGATCACCGTCGACGCGATGCTAACAATCAAGCTGTTGGCGAACCAGCTCCAGAACGGCGTATCTGTCGACAGGAGCGCGTAGTGGTCGGCGGTAAGCCCACGCGAGATCCAGAACGGGACCCCGTTTACGTCGTAGAGTTCGGCGTTGCTCTTGAGCGATGTCACCAGCATGAAATAGAGCGGGAACAGCGCGAACAGCACATACGGCAGCACCGGCAGGTAGACGGTGAACAGCGGGCGGATATTGCGCGCCCAGCGCGCCCTGGTTTTTTTACTCATATAGCGCCGCCTTACGCACAATGCGCAACTGAACGAACACCACGGCCAGCAGGATCGGGAACAGGAACAGGGAGACAGCGGCACCTTGCCCGATCTGTCCGCCCTGCAGGCCCAGCGCGAAGGAATAGGTTGCGAAGAGGTGCGTCATGTTCATCGGTCCGCCCCTCGTCAGCACGTACACGATGTTAAAATCCGACAGGGTGAAGATCGTCGAGAACAGTATCACTACGGCAAGGACAGGCATCAGCAGCGGCAGCGTGATGTGCCGGAAGCGCGCAATGGGGCCCGCGCCATCCGATTGCGCCGCCTCGTATAGCTCGCGCGGTATTGCCACCAAACCGGCGAGCAGCGTGATCGCAAAGAAGGGTAGGCCGCGCCAGACGTTGACCAGGATCACCGTAAACATGGCGAGGTAGGGGTCGGGCAGCCACGGGATGTCGTGGTTGATGACATGCAGGCTTTTGAGCGTCCAATTCACTACGCTGTAGAGGGGCTCGAACATCCACCACCATACCAGTGCGCTGAGCGCGGTAGGCACAATGAACGGCAACAGCACAGCGCCCCGGATCAGCCGTTTGAAGTGCACGACGCGGAACAGAAGCAGTGCCAGCCCGATACCAAACACCGTCTTGGCGGCCAAGGCCGCCGCGGTGAAGACAATGGAGTTCTGCAGCGTCTGGAGGAAGATTGGGCTTGAAAGCAAGCGCCTGAAGTTGTCGAGCCCGATGAAACTCCCGGTATTGCCGACGCGGGCGTCACTCAGGCTGAGCCAGACCGAGAGCAAGAACGGGTAGGCGACCAGAACCACGAGCAGGAAGAATGCGGGCGCGATGAACGCGTAGGCGACGTTCGAATCACGCGCTAGGAACCCAGGGCGACGGCGCATCACCCGGGCACCGCCTGCGACACGCTTCTCCACGTTCAGGTAAGCCACCATCAGCGTGGTCCGCTCGTCGGCTCGTGAGCCAAAGACCCAAGGATACAACCCGCGTCCCGATTAGATGCCAAGCATATCCGGCGAATGCCGGCTGAGACAAGCGGTAAGCGATGTGCACCTGACGGTCTTCGGCTGCTGTACTGCAATCGCCAAGTTCGTCGGTGAGGGAGGCACCTCCATGCCGCCCGACCCCAACGATGATAGCAAGGCAACGAAGCATTACTGACGGCTAGGCGCGACCGCCGTCCGCCCTGGAATAAGGGCAAGCTCATCGGTGCCAAGCCGCCGTTGCGGCCGAGCCATGTATGGTCCATCAGAAACAGATCGCGGGATGCAAACGGGACCTCGCGCTCTTCAACCTGGCGATCGACAGCAAGCTAGGCTGTGACGTCGTCGCTGTTCGCGTCGAGGACGTGACGCCGAATGGCTACGCGCTCGATCGCGCAACTGTGCGCCAGAGGAAGACTGGCCTGCCGGTGAGGTTTGAACTCGCGGATCAAACGCGACAAGCCCTCGACGAGTACTTGCATCTGACCGCCAGGAAGCCTGGCCAGTTCTTATTCACTGGTCGAGATTCTTCGCGTAGGTTGACCACCCGGCAGTATGCAAGGCGTTGAAAAGCGGACATCCAATGAACACTGTCCGACGCGTTCGATCCAGCCGCCCTCGATGTCCGCTTGTGTATCGGTGGGTCGACCTCCCGCAGATCCACAACCGCCGACATCGAAGTGAATCGGCAACTCGCCGTCGGCCACCAGATGCGATGTGCCATTAGCACACGTCCCATGACCGTCTTGTGCAGCGGGACCATCAGACAAGTTGGACCGATCCAGGACGCTTCTCGCGTGCCAGCAGCTCGCGCTTGCGCTTGAAGCCCCAACGGTAGCCCGAGATGGAGCCGTTCTTCTTGATGACGCGATGGCAGGGCACAAGGACGGCGATGGGATTGCGGGCGATCGCCTCGGTCACCTCTCGGGCGTCGCGAGTACCCAGTCTGGCCGCCAAGGCGCCATAGCTGCTGGTTTTGCCTGCGGGTGTTTCGCACAGCATCGACCAGACGTGGCGCTCATAGGGCGTCCCGCGCAAGTCAAGTGGAATGGCGAGATCGAGACCCGGCTCTTCGATCGCACGAGCCACCCTTTCAAGGACATCGGTCAATTGCTCCTGGCTGTCGATGACGTCGGCCTCCGCGAGGCGAACTCGCAATGCGGCCACCGTCCCGGAGCGGTGTGAGCTGAATTCCAGGGCCACTAGGCCTTTGTCGGACAGCGCCACCATGAAATCGCCAAGCGAGCTGCTCCCCCATGCAAAGCGGATGATTTCGCGCATCTGGCTGTCCTTCGGGCTGTTCTGTCCCGAGAAGATAGAAGCCGGGGTTTGTACGGCCGATCCGATCCTTGCTTTCGAATCGAAAAACGACACCCTCAAGCGGCATCGTGGAAGATGATGCCGACGGTGTGGCGCTTGCCGGAGCGGATGCGGCTCACACCATGGCGAAGATTGACGCGGTAGTTGCCCTTGGAGCCCTGCACCGGGCGGTTATGTACCGCGAAGGCCACGGCATCGCCCTGCCGAAGCGACACGACCTCGGCGCGACTCTGCATGCGGGGTCGCTGCTCGGTCAGGGCGAACTCACCGCCTGTGAAGTCCTTTCCCGGCCCCGAGAGGAGAATGGCGACCTGGATCGGGAAGGCGAGATCGCCGTAGAGGTCTTGGTGCAGGCAATTGAAGTCCCCTGGGACATACTGCAGCAAGAGTGGCGTCGGGCGGGTCTGTCCCGTGGCATCGCTTGAGGAACGCGGCGTGGTCGCCGGGGTAGCGTTCGTCAATCCCCATCCCCTCATTCCATTCATTGGCGACGCGCGCGAGGTGCGGGTAGAGCGCGGTTCGAAGGCTGCCGAGCAGGTCTGGCAGCGGATATTTGAAGTACCGGTACCCGCCCTTGCCGAAGCCGTGCCGCGCCATGTGGATGTGACTTCGAAAGTAGGTCTCATCGGGATAGAGGGCCGCAATGGTGCAGGCATTCCCCTGCCGAGAGAAGCTTCGGCAATACGGCGCAGCCGTAGGTGTCGAGTTCGCGTGCGAGGGCCTCCCAGTCATAGGTGGCGGACGTTACGCGTTATCGCCGAGGGCGTCTT
>Ga0306920_100016306_pt1 | contig 10228 bp, 6 predicted proteins | sample flu12Cox44000170_FD_204666 | JGI IMG/M metagenome (GOLD analysis project Ga0306920, IMG submission 204666) | Lab enrichment of tropical soil microbial communities from Luquillo Experimental Forest, Puerto Rico - flux4day.12C.oxic.44.000.170 (v2)... | ecosystem: Environmental > Terrestrial >...
CCGACGTATATGCATTCCTCAGCCAGAACACCTTTGGTCAGAAATATCTGAGCACGGCTGTTGCGGTCTTTCCTTTCGAGGAGCCTGGGATTGGTCCGAATACTTTTCGCTTCGACGACCGTGTCGCCTATGACATTCATGTTGCGCTCGACAATGATATCGGCGAGGGCAAGGCGGACCTGACCTACCGGTTCCGCTTCAAGACGGTATTTGCGAATACCAACACGATCCTGTCGTTCCTCGGACCCGTCGAACCGGCAGGTAAAGGTGTTTTCCCCGCCAATCAGAACCTGCGCCAGACCTATACGGTTACGTTGATCGACAATCGCCATCCGGAGAAGTCCACCCTCCTTGGCTCGGGTATGGTTCCGCCGAATAATGAGGGCCGCGTCACCAGGTTCTACAACCAGAACAATGATGGCGATCAATCGGCGAAACCCGGCGTTGCCAATAGCAGCGATCTCGATCCCTATACGAGCGACACCATCTTCGAACTCCAAGGCGGCTACCTGGCCTTTGCGGGGCAACGCGACGATGGCTTTTATGGCGACATCCAATCCATCTTCGATCTGGAGTTCACCTTTGGGCGGGATCGCAACACGCCGACCAAGCCGTTCGACAGCCAAAGCGGTTTCAACGTCCACACCATTGTGCTGAACATTCCGGTCACGCAGCTCGAGGGCGCCAAGATCGCCGGCGTCTATGCGACGACCAGCCGTAAGGACCCGGGTCTTGCCGATGACGATGGAGATGATCGGCGCTTCAAACAGGTCGGTCGGCAGGGCAACCCCCTGTTCAACGAGGTCTTTGTCGCCGACATCGACAAGGATCGCTACAGCGAGACCAAGCCGATCGAGGACGCGGAGCGTTTTGCCAAATATGCAGACAATCCGGAAGTCTCGCGCGCGCTGGGCGTCACACCCATCATCCCCGGTTTGCTGCACCAGATCTTCATTCCGGACCTGATTAAGGTTGACCTGACCACGCCACCGGCCCGCCTGTCTGGTACCCCAGGGTTCAGTCGCCTTGGCGTCTTTGGCGGCGACGTCCTGAAGAGCCAGGTGCAGGATCCGTTCAAGAACGGGGGCTTTATCCCCGGTGGCTGGCCGAATGGCCGCCGCTTCGGCGACGATGTGGTGAACATCGGTTTGATTGCCTTGGGCGCTGCTGGTACGTCCGTAGCAAACGTTCCCCCGACCTTCAATGCCACGCGCGTTGATCACAACGACATAACCTACAATAGCGTCTTCCCTTATGCGGCGACGCCGCACAACGGACGCAACATCGCCCCGTCGACGCCGTCGCAATTTACGTCGCCGCCGTCGCGTTAAGTCGTCGAGCTTCCGGGGCGGGCGAAAAGCCCGTCCCGGATTTCCTGATGCGCGGGCCTCTTTCAAGCGAGCCTTCTGGAACCCACGCTGATCCCTCCACCGTCCAAGTCGAGCGACGGACAATGACCCATCGCATCTTCGCCGCGGCGGTCGCAACGCTCGTCGCATCAGCTGCTTCGGCCGCGCCCTATCGACCAAGCGATGATGCGACGATTCTCGTCACCGTCCCGCATGCAGCGGCCTCGATGCAGACCGCCTTCCGCAAATCGCAAATCGCTCTCGCGGCGAAGCCTACCGACCTCACTTTGGCGCTCGAGGTCGCGCGCGCCGCTATCCGCGATGGACGCGCGAGCGCCGACCCACGCCGCTATGGCCAGGCGCAGGCCGCGCTCGCGCCATGGTGGTCCATGCCGGACGCGCCAATGAACGTGCGCGTGCTGCGCGCCATCATTCGGCAGAGCCTGCACGATTTCGCCGGCGCAGAGGCCGATCTTGACGCTATTCTCGACATCGATCCGAGAAACGGCCAGGCTCGCCTGACTCGCGCTTTCGTACGCCAAACGGTTGGCGCCCTCGCCGACGCCAAGGATGATTGCCGCCGGCTTCCTCCATCGGTAGGCGCGATCGCCTCCGCCGTGTGCTGGCTTCGCGTGCAGGCACTGACCGGTTCGGCCGGCGAAGCATTGGAGCGACTTGACCAAGTCATCAAGATCGATGGCAAGGCCGATCCGCTGCTGCGGCGCTGGGCACAAGCCATCGGCGCCGACATGGCCGCAATGCTTGGCCAAACCGAAGCGGCGGACCTCCACTTCTCGGAAGCGATCGACGGCGGCGACATTCCGACTCTGGTCGCCTTCGCCGATCATCTCCTCGACACCGACAGGCCGGCGAAGGTCCTGACACTGCTGGACGGTCGCAGCGAGGCCGACATCGTTTATCTGCGTCTGGCGATCGCCGGCAAGCGCCTCAACGACGCACGGACCCCGCATTGGATCGCGCTGCTGGCGGACCGGTTTGCCGCGGCGAAGGCCGGCGGCGTCCAGCTCCATCTGAGGGAGGAGGCTCGCTTCGAGCTCGAAGTCCGGTGCGACGCCGCCGCCGCGCTTGGATTGGCCCTCGCGAACTGGAAGATCCAGAAGGAGCCGAACGACGCTCGTCTCCTCCTGCAGGCGGTCCTCGCCGCCAACGATCCGGCAGCGGCAGCCGATGTCCTCAGCTTCATTGAAAAGACAGGCCTCGCCGATGCGCGCATCAGGCCCCTGCAAGACAAGATCGCCGAGAAGCACCTATGAGTCGCTTGATAGCGTTTACAATTTTGGCAGCCATGATCTTTTCAGGGACACTCTTTTCCGCCACTCGGGTCGAGGCGCATAGCCAAAGCTATGGCTTCTTGCGGGCGACCGTGCACGATAATCACGTCTCGGGTCAGCTCGAACTCGCTGTTCGTGATCTCGATCTGGCCTATTCCCTCGATGCTGACGGCGATGGCAGCGTTACCTGGGGGGAATTGCGCAAACGAGAGTCTGAACTCGCATCTCTGGTCCTCCACAAGATCTCGATCGGGCCCGCAAAGGAACCTTGCGATCTGGTTCCTGGCGCCATCGCAATCGACAGCCGCGGCGGCGAAAACTATGCGATCTTTCCATTCACGGGCGCGTGCGAAGCGCTCGGCAAGCAGATTCGTGTCGGCTATGACCTTATGTTCGTCTTGGACGCACAGCATCGCGGGCTGGTCGACATCAGCAATCACGATGTTGGACGTTCGACGGTCATGACCCCCGAAACACGGGTCGCGGTTCTCGATCTCGAATCCGACAATCGTCTCGACGCTATTCGCTCGTTCATATCGAGCGGCGCACATCACATCTGGATCGGATACGATCACATGTTGTTCCTGATCACGCTGCTTCTTTCGGCGGTGGTGATGAGATCGGGCAACATGTGGCAGCCGGTTGAGACTCTCGGCGGCGCCGTCTGGGCGACGACGCGCATCGTCACCGCCTTCACCCTCGCCCATTCGATCACATTGTCCGCCGCCGCGCTCGGCATCGTGGAATTACCGTCGCGCCTCGTGGAAAGCGTCATCGCCACTTCGGTCGCCGTTGCGGCGATCAACAACCTCTTCCCCGTCGTATCTCGACGGGCGTGGATCGCGGCGTTTGCGTTTGGGCTGATGCACGGCTTTGGCTTCGCCAGCATTCTGACCGATCTCGGATTGCCGCCGGCCAGAAAGCTTGTCGCGCTTTTTTCTTTCAACGTCGGCGTCGAACTAGGCCAACTTGCCGTCGTCGCCGGCCTGTTGCCAGTTTTGTTCCTGATACGACGAAGCGCCGCGTACACACAGGTCGCTTTGCCGGCGGGCTCACTGGTCATCATGGTCATCGGCTTCATGTGGCTCCTTCAACGGGCGACCGGAATGAACATCGTTCCCAGTTGAAGCCGCGATTTGAGATAGTCGTTTGTAGCGAGCTGGGGCGTAGCCGACCTCTTCCACGTCGGCCTGCTGGCCACCTTGCCCCAGATCGCGGGCATCATCGGCACCGTCCTGATGGGCCGACACTCGGACAAGACCCGCGAACGCCGTTGGCACTACGCAACCTGCGTCGTCGTCGCAACCATCGGACTCATCACCACAACCGTCTCCCAAGGCAACCTGCTGGCGTCGGTAATCGTCGCATGCACCTCCCGCGTCACCCTAAACCCCATGGCAAAGCCCGCTGCGCCTTCCGCGCACTTCACCCGCATTGACGACTTTCGGACGACGTCCCCCGGCGCAAGCTGCACCATCTCGATCAGCCGTCATCCGAAACCCTGCACATCAGCCGACATTCGATACTAGGCATAATGTTTCCAGATGACTGTCGCTAGGCCTGGTGACCGTGCGATCGTGTCTTGTGCCGGCGATGTCATTGGTGGTTGTCATCATCGTCTTGGGGAGGCCGCCGAAGCATGGCGCAGGGCCAGTCGGGAGTAGCATGAGGACGGCAGATGGGCATCCCGGCTTGAACAGTCTCGCGTGCAGCAATCGCCAACAATCTGGCGTCTCTTGCCGAAATGCCAAGCGCGTGCGCCGCGGACGATCGGAAAAGCGGACTATGCTCGTCCATCTCGGCACGCAACGTGCGAGGGTCGATGCTCGTGATCTTGTAGAAGATCACGAGTGCACCAAGATAGACGCCATAGCTGCTGGGATGATAGCCGATCGGTGTGGTGCAGCACGCCGTCAATGGGTTGCTGTCCCAAAGATCGACCTGTTGGTGGGGATGGCGCGGCAAGTAAGGGTTCTCGACCGCAATGCCGAGATTGATGGCACTCACCCAAGCGTCACCGCCGAGTGCGACGTCAACGTGGGAGCCCGTCGGATTCGCTGCGTTATACGCGCTTGCTGCGCCCGTATAGGCATTGTGCAGATCCGACGCCATCTGGGCGATTGGGTTGGCCGCGCCGACATACGGTGCATAGGCTGGATTGCCGCCTTGTTGCGCGGCTGTACTGCTGCCGAAGATCGGGGCATCCGGATTGCTGCTGGTATAACCATAGGAGGCCAGCGGCTGGGTCTCATAGAGGGTTATGGCGGCATTTCTCTTGCTCGCCGCCGCGTCGGCAAGCTGAATGACGTTGATCAGGCCATCCACGCCCGACTGAAAGCCAGTGGGAACGCCTCGCGTCGGCACACCTTGGCCGTTGACCGTGACCGACGTCGGCAGCGGCCGGAAGCTCTGGTCGTGCATGACGACGTGATCCCATTTGGCGCTGGCGATCAGCGGCAGCATTCCGGCCTCGCTGCCCTTGTTGTTGAGATAGCCGGTGAGCGTCGCACTGCTGACGGCGATAAATGACACGTTGTAGTGTAACCCGGCCTCCTTGGTGAATTGCAGAAAGACACCGGCGACACCGCCGAACGGCCCCGGCTCCGTGTACTGCGCCGACGGATTGGCTTGCAGATAGGCCAGTTGCCCCAGCAGAGTGCCTCCGGGGGTATTGGCTGCCGTCGGCGTCACGGCGGCGACGGCCTCGGCACCCGCCGTGCACATCTCCGCCGCCGTCAGCGACGGGCACAACAGATCATAGACGAGGTTACTGTTTGTGGAGTTGCCCGGGCCGGCATTGTAGTTCAGCGCGGGAGAGTAGCGCCCGTGCATAAAGCTGTTGCCAAGGAACAGGATTTCGACGGGATTGGCGCGCTCCTGAGCCGCGGCGGGACCGGTAGACAGAACCGTCGCGACGGCCAGTGTGCCGGCGAGGAACAATCGAGGCCGCAACATCCCGCAGCGCTTGTTGATCTGAATAAGGCATGCGCCAACACCGGCGCGCCTCCGGCAAGTCCCCATGACTATCCTCCCAACCTATCGCCGCCGTTCGATCGGCAGCGGCTTTCGAGGCTCAAGTGCGAACCGACATCTCGATCAGACCAGCAGGAGCGCGAATTGTAAAATATATCGAAACTCCATATGCTATATTTAAAATATATGCCATGGGACCGGCACATGGAGCTGCGTCATCTCCGCTATTTCCTCGCTGTCGCCGAAGAGCGGCATATCACGCGCGCGGCAGCTCGGCTCGGCTTGAAACAGCCTCCTCTCAGTCAGCAAATCCACGCGTTGGAGAAGGAGCTGGGTATCAAACTGTTTACGCGCCTGCCACGGGGCGTGGAGTTGACGCCGACAGGCCAAGTATTCCTGGAGGACGTGCGCGCGTTGCTGAGAGGGGTCGAGCGCGCCACATCGCGGGCTCGCGCGGCCGCCATGGGACAACCCCGTCGGATCTCAATCGGGTTGACCACCTCGGCCGCGCTGCACCCGGCTGTCACGCGCGCGTTGCGGGCCTACGCCAACGGTCACGCCGCGGTATCTCTCGATCTGCACGCGAACAGCGCGGCTGGCTTGACCGAAGCGCTGCTCCGCGAAGAGGTGCAGGTTGCAATCATAAGGGCGGCCGTGGCGCGACCGGCGGATCTGGTCTTCGAAAAGCTGACACAGGAAAAGATGTTGATCGCACTGCCGGCGAAGCATCATCTCGTCAAGCGCAGAGCTTCCGGCGCGCACGCGCCAATTTCGATCCGAGCCTTGGCAGGCGAGCGGTTGATTCTGGTGCGCCGGCATGCCGCTCCGGGTTTGTACGGCAATATCCTCGACGCCTGCCACAGGGCCGGCTTCGCGCCGCTCGTCGTCGCCGAGGTCGAGCAGATGCTGACCGGTATCAATCTTGTTGCCGCCGGTGTGGGCATTTCGCTGGTACCTGCCTCGATTCGAGAAATCCGACAGCAGGGGATCGTCTATTGTCCGGTACTGGATGCGCCGTCGCTGGTCGCACCGCTGACCCTTGTCTACAGGCGAGGCGAGGCGGAGCCCATCGTCACGGATTTCATCGAGCTCAGCCGCAAGCTTGCCAAGGACAGGCGCGAACGAGGTAACACGCGCGTCGTATTACCGTGACGAAAAGCTTTTTACGCTCCGGCGGAACTTGTCAAAAAGGACGCACCACTGTAGGTTAGTCTTAAATTTTTCCGCTCGCTGATCGCGAGCGCTCGGCATAATCTATTTTTTTGGCTCCCCGGTAATCCGGGCTCAATACTCGTCAAAACGAGCTGCCACGAATGTCTGGAATTTAACTTATCTGCAGACCCGAAGGGATTATCACCCGCCGATGTGTGAGGGAGATAACGCCGTGACCGTGCGCGAGCAGCTGTTCACCCTGTTGCGGAATCTGCGCTGGATATTCGTCCTTTCGGTCCTGATTTCCGTCTTGCTATATCTGCCGGGTCAAATTCAGGAGCTTTATCGGATAGCTGCCGATGACATTGGTTGGGTGACTGTAAGGGAATTTATCGCCCTTCTTGTGATTGCGCTAACACTTTGGGTGGGCGCTTTTCAGTTGACCACCGCGTCAAGACCGCAAATGCCTCACGCCACTGGCCGTTTAGCTGTTTACATCAAGCTTGCTCCCGTTGTCCTCGGCGCCTTGCCGATCGCCGCGGCGCTGGTGGCTCAATTCGTTTCGCGGCCCGCCGACAAGATGGGCGAGATTGAAGAGGTCGGAAGCATCTTTCGCATCCAGGATCAGGCGCTGGCTTTCGAGCGCAACATACTGCCGGTCCTGGCGTTCGCCATGCTGGTCTTGCTCGCCTGCTTCGTCATCTTCGCCTGGCGCATGGGATCGAAGGCTGGATTTGTCGATTTTTCCGACCGAGCCAACAGGGCCTATTTCATTCGCTACAGATTTCTTGCGCTTACGACCATCGCCATCGCTCTGTTGACAATGGCATTCGTTGTCGTTCCGGACAGGCTTGCTCAGTTCGTTGGATCATTCGGCGTAATCGCTTTGTTCACAATCAGCGTGGTCGGTCTCACCGTCCATTTCGCGTTGCTGACCATCAAGTTCACCTTTCCCTTTATTCCGGTCGTCTTCGGCGGCCTGTTTCTGATTGCTTCCCTGTTTGGAAGCGATGACCATGGGCTGCGTTCTACCGCCGACGCAAACACCATACCGGAAGATACACGCACCTCCGCCGTCGCGGCCTTTCGCGAGTGGCTTTTGCAGAAGCCGCGGGTGGCCGAAGCCGAGAGACTCGGGGAGTATCCGGTTTTCATCGTCGCAGCTCAGGGCGGAGGCATTTACGCCGCTGACAATGCTGCGCGCTTTCTTGCGCGGATGCAGGATCTCTGCCCCGCATTTCGACAGCACTTGTTCGCGATCAGCGCTGTCTCCGGTGGAAGTGTCGGTTCGGCAATCTTTGCCGCCGCACTTCACGCCGAGAACGCACCCCCTAACCCGTACATTGCCGACGTGAAGACATGTCCGAAGATCGCCGACTTTTTAGCTGGGGTTGGGCGAGCCGAAGATATCGATGCTCCGGGACCGGTCGAGCAACGCGTCGCGAGCTTCATGACGACCGATTTTCTTTCACCTCTGGTTGCCGGCTTTCTGTTTACCGATTTCACACAGCTGTTTTCTCCGTTTGCCGTTCCCGCTTTCGATCGCGCCCGTTTCCTGGAATACACCCTGGAAAACGCTGGTGACCGAATGCTCGAAAGTCACAAGGGCACCGGCAACCAGTCCAATCTGCTTAAGGCGGATTTCCAGTCCCATTGGACGGCCGATAACAACATGCCGGCGCTGTTGTTCAACACGACGGACGCCGGCAGCGGCAAACGAGCTGTTATCTCTCCCTTTGACATCGATCCACTCAACCCGAAAGCCAAAGATCTATGTATTCTTGCGACGGTTGATCGCGTGAACACCGGCACCGACGAAATCGTCAAGAGCCATTCACTGCGCATTCCGCTCAGCACGGCCGCCTTTACGAGCGCGCGGTTCCCGTGGGTGACGCCGGCGGCGACGGTGTCCTTGAAGAACGACTGCATCACCGCCAATCGGCAGGCCCGTTTGGTAGACGGTGGCTATGTGGAGAATTCCGGCATCGAGACCGCGCTCGATCTCATTGAAAGGCTGAACAGCATCAAGGGGACCTCCGACGCACCAAAATTCCGGATTTACCTGCTGTCTCTGGTCAGCGGTCAGTTCGGAGACCACGGGTCGTTTATGTTCGGCGAACTCATGGAGCCGTTACGTGCGCTTTTAAGCACGCGAACCTCGCGAACCTACATCGCCCTCAATCACGCGACCAACATTGACCATCACTCGGACACCGACGTAAGTCCGACCGTTCAAAGCTTTCCAACGTTCGGCCGAACGGACATCACCGGCTTGTTTTATAGCCTGCCGCTCGGCTGGACATTATCCCAAAAGACGGAAGATATCATCTCGCTGAGCAGCGGTCGATTTTGGGATTGCGTACCGAAAGACGACTTCGATCAATCCCGTGCGAAACAAAGCAACGCCGATTGCTTGCAAGTGAAAATCTTTCATCTGCTGAACGGCTCGGTCGCTTCCGCGTTTGAGACGCTCAAGGATTCCAAACTTGCCGAGGCCGCCTACGCTGACGAACTCGCCACGGAATATCGGCCCGCGGCAAAGATCAGCCCACAACCATTACTCGCTTGTTACGAGAACAAGTGGTTGCAAGAGCGAGGTTATGAGAAATACCTCGACAAGGTCAAGGTTTACGAGAAGCAGCTGGCGGAATCGACCAAAAATCACTCGCCGGCTCCGCCGCCGGTACCGCCCTATCGGCAGGGCTATATGGCCTATTTTCAGGCCGAGCAAGTGAAGGCTCTGTTGGGCGAATGGGATCGGGTCGACGAGACCGATCCGCGCATTCTCGCCTATATTTTGGGATCCGTCTCTTACGACAGCGCAGATTTTACGCGCCGCAGTGAAAATTTCTCATACAGCTCTGCTTCCCAATTCCCCCGCAAATGGCGGGATCGAATTGCAAAGAACAATGCTGATCTGGCGACCGCGAACAAACCGACCATCGAGGTAGACTCGTTGCTCAACCATCCGAAGGAATTTGCCAATTTTGTTCTAGGGTACGAGAACAATCCGTTTGGAAACCAGCCCGGAACGGATGACGGGTGGGCCTTTCGTCCCCGAGGCATGTATCAATTGGTTGGGCGCGAGCAGTACCAAGAAGCGCAAGATCAAATGCAGCAGCTTAGGCAGCTGGCGGGACTTGATCTTCTGACGCTTCCCGACGCGCTATGGGACGCTACGATTTCAGCAAAAATCACTTTCGCTCACTTCAGACTTCATCACTACCAAAACAATCAGACACTGTTCGACTTCCTTAAAGATCGCTCGAAGGACTGGGGCGCCGTGCGCTCGTTGCAAACGGATATGGATCACGCTCCGGCTGACGGAGAACATGTCAAGGCAAGGAGCGCTATGTTTCTGAGCTGTATCGAAGAGGCTCTGCACCCTACGAAACTCAAAACCTTGCAAAGCCAGTTCTACGGACAGGATTGATGAGCGGATGCGCTCTACGTGCGGATCAG
>Ga0306920_100016307_pt1 | contig 10227 bp, 7 predicted proteins | sample flu12Cox44000170_FD_204666 | JGI IMG/M metagenome (GOLD analysis project Ga0306920, IMG submission 204666) | Lab enrichment of tropical soil microbial communities from Luquillo Experimental Forest, Puerto Rico - flux4day.12C.oxic.44.000.170 (v2)... | ecosystem: Environmental > Terrestrial >...
ACCCCAGCCGGCGATGGAAACGCTCGATTACAGCGCTTATGCCAGCATCCGCGCAGAAGCGCTCGGGCATTCCCATATCATGGAGTATGCCTCCGCGCTGATGGATGGCATCGGGCCGCGATTGACCGGATCGCCGAATGTGAAGAAGGCGAACGAATGGACGCGAGATCAATTCACCGCCATGGGCTGCGCGAACGCGCATCTGGAGGACTGGGGCGAGTTCGGCATTGGCTGGGCGCAACTGAATACCTGGGTGCGCATGACTGCTCCGGACCAGGCGGTGTTCATCGCGCAAGCCGCGCCTTGGTCGCCGGCGACCAAGGGGCCGGTGAGCGGCGCCGCGGTGTGGGTCGATATCAAGGACGAAAAGGATTTCGACAAATACAAGGGCAAGCTCGCCGGAAAGATCGTGCTTTTTGGCGACATGCGCGAGGTGAAGCCGGTCGACAAGCCGCTCTTTACGCGGGACGACGAAGCGGAACTGAAGAAGACCGAGGAATATCCCATTCGGATCGCTCCATTCAACCGAGACTTGCAGGCTTTTATGCGGCGCGCCCAACTGCGCCAAAAGGTAGGCAGATTCTTCGCCGACGAACAGGTCGCCGCCGTGCTGTTTCCGAGCCGCGACGGCGAGAATGGCGGTGGTTCCGGCGGCACCATTTTCGACGACAACGGCACGAGCCTTGGAGGAATCGTCTATCATCGTGAGGAGACCAATCCGGTCCCCCTGGCGGTGATGGCCATAGAAAACTACGGTCGGGTGTACCGTCTGCTAAAAGCCAATGTTCCTGTCACACTCGAAGCAAGCATCGAATCGCAGACAACCAGCGATCACGAGCATGCATTCAACACCGTTGCGGAGATTGCCGGGACCGATCTGAAACTGAAAGACGAAGTGGTGATGGTCGGGGGACACTTGGACTCGTGGTTTTCCGGTACCGGTGCCACCGACAATGGCGCAGGAACGGTGGTGGCGATGGAGGTGATGCGCGTGCTCACGGCGTTGCACGTCAAGCCACGACGGACCATTCGCGTTGCGCTCTGGACCGGAGAAGAGCAAGGACTACTCGGTTCTCAAGGGTATGTGAAGGAGCACTTTGGGGAGATTCCACGGTCCACCGAGCCCGATCAGTTGAAGCTCCCTGTTTTTCTGCGCAAAATCAACGGCCCGATTCAGGTGAAATCCGAGCAGGAAAAGCTTTCCGGCTATTTCAACGTGGACAATGGCAGCGGGAAAATCCACGGTATTTACTTGCAGCAGAACGGAGCGGTGGGGCCGATCTTTAAACAGTGGATGGAACCGTTGAAGGATGTGGGCGTCACGACGATTACGCTGCGCAACACCGGCGGCACGGACCATTTGAGCTTTGACGCCGTGGGCATTCCCGGTTTTCAGTTCATACAAGATCCGCTCGATTATGCCGAGCGCACACACCATTCAAACATGGATACCTACGAACGGCTGCAGCCGGAAGACCTGGCACAGGCCGCGTTTGTCGAAGCGATTTTCGTGTATAACACGGCGATGCGCGACCAGATGCTGCCGCGCAAGCCCTTCCCGCACCCGGAGCTCGAGCAGGGAGCGCAGCAACCATTGAAGAACGTGATGCCGGGAGCGGAGACCAAGCAGTAGCGGCGTAACGCTATCGCTTGCGTTGGAGCGATTCGATCCAAGCCGATAATACCTGATGGTTGGGTGGTTCGAGGTCGAAGAACTCGATGCCCAAGCCGATCCTGGGCTTCACAATGCGCACAATCACAAGCGTCTCCAAGGTCTGACCTTTCCGATTGAGGCGGAGGCGCGCGCGCGCACTCACCGGAAGCGGCTTGCTGGTGCAGATGAAGCAGCCCCCGAGCGACAGATCCGAGGTCACGCCGGTGACCTGCTTGCCGGTCTCCATATCGATGAGTTCAGCGTCTGCGGCAAAGGGATAACGGATGGTGTAACGGCGGTCGCGCACCCCATTCAGACGAGAGTGCGAGACCGGGGAACGGCCTAGAATCGTAATGACCTTGGTCATGGCTTCGTTTTTTCTCGCAATGGCTCTAGTTTGGCTGAGACCGTTCGATATGGAAACGGCCACGGCAAGTCGCGGCGCGTAAGGGTAACAGCTAGGTGGAACTACCGCGCTATTAGTCAGTACGACAAAAGGCACGAGCGCGCACTCCATCGCCCGCAATCGTGCGTGGTAGCCTGAAAAGGCAGTCGTGTCCGGTATCCACTCTTTCCCATGATTGCCGAAGGCATTCGTCAGAGCGACCGTGTCAGCCTGCAAATGCAGGTTGAAGCGTCGTGGAACAACCGTTCCGGGGTTGCCGTGCGCCAGGGTGCGCAGACGCTGCTCGTCAGCCGCAATGGTGGGGTGATACGGCTTCCGGAGAAGCTCTTTTCGGGCCAGGAAATCACTCTCCGCCGCCGGCTCGATGGCGATCAGACCAAAACCGTGCGCGCGAGAATCGTGGCGGAAATCGATCGCGAGCCGGACGGCTTCATCTACGCGCTGGCGATCCTGGACCCCCGTGCGGATTTCTGGAACATCGATTTTCCCGCTCCCCACAAGGCGGATGAGGCACTTGCGCGCCTGCTTATGGAATGCAGCTTCTGTCAGCGCCGCGAGGTCGTTTACCTGAACGAGATGGAGCTGAAGTCGTTTGAGGTTCGCAAGTGTGCGGCGCGCCTTTGCCCGCATTGCGATTCCCCGTCGATTTGGGTCGAGGCGCAGTCGGAATCCGCCGCTGAAGAAGCACTTCCTTCGCGGAGCGCAGTAGAAGAACGCGTCATTCCACGCCGGAACCGGACGCGCGTAAAGGCTCGCGTGCTGGCCTGCATTCGCCGCCGAGGTTTTCAGGAAGAGGTAGCGGTGTGCGAAGACCTGTCCAAGGGCGGAATCAGTTTCCGCAGCCGCAACCGCTATCCGGAAGGTACGCGACTCGAAGTGGCGGTGCCGTTTACGCCTGGAGCAGGCGCCATCTTCGTTCCCATTCGCATCGTTTTCTCACAGCCCATCGCCAGTGCCGGATTGTTCCGGCATGGTGCGTCCTATTTGCGCCCTCCGGAGTAAACGGAGCAAAGCCAACCAGATCCTTTCTTAACTGCGTCCGCGGGCAAGGAAGGGAGCGGACGCTGGTCAAGGTGTAGGGGAAGCAGGGTGCAGAGAAGCTGCACCCTGCTTTGCGGACTGGAGCACTAAGGAAATCTAGTCGAGGGCGGGCACGGCGGATTGCTCACGGCGCCGGCGATGCAGATAGTGCATGGAAATATTCAGATAGATCTCACCGCACGGTGTCTCGATGCACAACACCATGGCTTCCGTGTCAACGCTGCCGGCAAGCCCTTCTTCACTCATGTGAATTTCCGGCGGAAAGACTTTGAAACGAAACCCCTGGTCGTTGAGCAAGGTAACCGAGTTGCCGATGACCATGTTCGCGAGTTCGCATACGGTTTCCCGCACCACTTGTTCGCTTTCCGGCAGCGGGCTGCCCGCCAAATGGCCGGCGACGCGCATAGCCACTTCCGGGGCGAGATCGAGGATCACGCGCCCTTCAATGTCTCCCTTGATCGCGATCAGCGCCGCCACGCCCTTACGCCGGTAGATATTTTCGTCCATGGATAAATCTGCGATCTTCGTCGGCGCTTGCAGTGATTCCGCGAAAACGGCATCCGCGGCATTAATGAAGGGCTGAATGAGTTCCATTCTCATATCTGGTGCTCCCCGGCGAACGCCACGGGCGCGCCCGCGCCATTTGGATCGTCTCCGAGAACGTAGCGAAGGATTTCGTAGAGGACTTCGGGCTTCACGGGTTTTTGTACAAAGTGCTTGGCGCCCTTCTGCAAGGCCGCCAGGATGTTCTCCTGATAGCCCACGGATGAAACCATCACAATGCGTGCATCCGGGTGCTGACGCACGATACGCTCGACGGCTTCAATCCCTTCCATCTGCGGCATGGTGATGTCCATCAGCACGATATCCGGCTTGGTGCGGTTGTACTCCGCGATAGCCGTCAGTCCGTCGCCGGCTTCGCCGGCCAATTCGCCGCCGAACTGCTCAATCATCTTGATGATGTTCTTGCGCGCGAAGACCGAGTCATCCACTACCAAGTAGCGCACCGGCTTTTGGTCTTTTCGAAGTAGCGCTCCAAACTGTTGCATAACCTTCTCCTTTGCTCCGCCGCCCGTCAGACGCGCGGAGTTGTCACGGGAACCTTTTCGTTTTTCTCCGTCTTTTCCGCTCTTTCTGACGACTCCGTCTTTTCTCCGCTTTGTTGGCCGCCGTACTGATGGATCAAATAGGCGGCCAAACCGTCCAAGGGCACGACCTTGTTGGCATAGCCCTTGGTGATGGCGGTGCGCGGCATGCCGCTCACGACGCAGGTGTCTTCGCTCTGGGCGATGGTCATTCCGCCAGCGGCTTTAATCGCTCCCAGACCCTCGGCGCCATCGTCGCCCATACCGGTCATCAACACGCCGACCGCCGTGAGCGCAAACTCCTGCGCCACGGAGTGGAAAAGCACGTCGACAGAGGGACGATGCCCGTTGATCGTCGGCCCATCGGAGAGCACCGCCATTTCGCCTCGTGGCATACGGCGAACCAGCATGTGGCGATTGCCCGGGCAGATCAGGACGCGGCCTGCAATCAACAAATCGCCCGATTTTGCCTCCTGCACGTCGAGCGCACAGCACTCATCCAAGCGGCGCGCGAACATATCCGTGAAGCCCTCCGGCATGTGTTGGACGATCACGAAAGTCGCGGGGAATTCCCCGGGGATCTGGGAAAGTACATACTGCAGAGCGTTCGGTCCACCGGTGGAGATTCCGATGGCGATAACGCGGCTTGGCGGAAGTGCCACGCGGGCGCGATTCTTCCGAAGAGCGGGAGTTTCCATCTCCACTCTCGGAATGGGTTTCGGTCCGCCGGCACGTTTCGCCACCTTGATTTTCTCGGCAAGCTGCGAAGCGACGGGGTCCAGGTTACCGGCGGCGGCATCCTTTGGCTTGGCTACGAAATCAATGGCACCAAGCGCGAGCGCTTTAAAAGTGGAATAGGCGCCTTCTTTCGAATGCGTGCTAAACACGATGACCGGAAGCGCTACACTGCGCATGATGGTGCGCAGCGTTTCGATGCCGTCCATGCGTGGCATCTCCAGGTCGAGGGTAACTACGTCCGGCCGCAGCTCCACAATCTTCTTCAGCGCGAACGAACCGTCCATGGCCGTGCCGACAACCTCGATATCCGGATCTCGCTCGAGGATCATCGGAATGAGTTTCCGCATCAGCGCGGAATCATCGACTACCAGGACTCGCGTGCGTTCCTTGATCATGCGATGGCCCCCAGTGGCAAAGACCGCGACAGCCGCGTGAGAATCGCGGGAACGTTCAGGATCAGGACAACCGTCCCGTCTCCGAGGATCGACGCGCCGCTGACCAGATCGCTCGACACGATCTCTCCTGGCAGGGCCTTGATCACCAGCTCTTCCTCGCCCACCATGCTATCGACCAACAAACCAAACCGTTTTTCTGCCTGGCCAATGACCACCACAAAGCTCTTTTTCCTTCGAGCTCCGCTTTCCACCGCGTGAATGCGGCTTAGCTTGCTCAGTCGGACGAGCGTTAGTACCTGTTCTCGAAGGCGTAGCACTTCCCGTTGATCGACGCGGTGGATTTCCTGCTCGCCGATGCGCGTGATTTCGATGACGGAGGAGAGCGGTACGGCGAAGAGCCGCCCGGAAACGCGGAACAGGAGGGTCTGAATGCTCGCCAGAGTTAGCGGCATGCGCAGCTGAATGGTTGTGCCCCTCCCTTTTGCCGTGGAAATGTGGACCGTACCCTTCAAGCGGTCGAGCACGGTTCGAACGACGTCCATGCCAACCCCTCGTCCGGAAATCTCCGTGACCTCGGAAGCGGTGCTGAAACCAGGTTCAAAAATCAGATTGAGGATATCCTGCTCCAAAAGACGATTCGCGTCGTCGGCTTTGACCAGCCCGGCGCGAACCCCTTGCTCACGAACGAGGTCATGATCGATTCCACGCCCGTCGTCGCGGACTTCCAAAACAACCTGGGTCCCCTGATGGAAGGCGTTGAGGGCGACCGTACCGCGGGCAGGTTTTCCTGCTGCGAGCCTGTCGTCTGCGGATTCGATGCCGTGGTCCACGGCATTACGCACGATGTGCGTGAGTGGCTCCGCCAGGGCATCCAGGATCCCTTTATCCAGATCCGTGTGTTCACCGGCAATTTCCAATGCGACGTCCTTCCCGCACAGCTTCGCTACGTCGCGAACAACCCGTGGAAAGCGGCGGAACAGTTGGTCGACTGGGACCATGCGGATCTTTAAGACACATTTGTGCAATTCGTCGAGGACGCGTGCTTGAAAGGCGAGGGCCTCGGCAAGCTTGTTTCGGACAGGATCCTTTGTGTGTTTCTGGTCAAATTCCGAAAGGGTTCGATGCAGCATCGATTTGCCGATGATCAGTTCGCCGACCAGATTCATTACCGCGTCGATGCGCGTGGCATCTACGCGCAAAGAGCTTTCCGTTAATGCCGCTACCGCCGAAGCTCCGGCGGTCTGTTTCGCGGCATTGGAATCACGCCCCTCTTCGGCACGCGAGTGTAACTGCGCGGCTTGAGCTTCGAGCAAATCGCCCAAAAGATGGTGTTCCGGTGCTTCCGCCTGAACGGCCTTTTCGATGCGCACCTCGGAAACGACGGAGGGAATGTGACAGCGGTGTGCGATGTGTTCCACTGCGTGTGAACTGGCGAGAGCCGCCTCGACGATGTCCACGGACGCGGCGGCGAGATTGTCCTCCGGGCGAAGTGCGATAACCGTGCCGCAGGAATGGAGAACGTTGCGGACCAACTGAAAAGCAGCGGCGCGCATCGCGCTGTTCGGATCAATGCGCAGGGCGACATTGAAGACCGCTTCGCCGCGCAGCATTGCCTCGGAAATCATCAAGCTCTCATATTCGTTCCAGCCAAAGGTCGCAGGGATGCTGTGTGCGGTTGCGCTTCTGGATTTCGGCAAGTTCGTTGGGGCTTGTAGTAAACGATGAACGAGTGTGCGGAATGCCTCAGTCGAAGGCGGCTCCAGCTGTTTTTGATAGGCGCTGAGCATGCTCTCAAACTGGTCGACCGCCGCGAGAACGACTTCGGCTACTTCCGGGCCGTGCGCTTGCGCTACTTGAACGGTAAGAACGTCCTCAAGTTCGTGGCTGATCTCGCTGAGCTTGGTAAAACCGCAAGCCGCAGAGTCTCCCTTCAGTGTGTGGACCGCGCGACGCACGCTCCGGATCAATTCTTCGTCTCCGGGTCGCTTCTCGAGCTGCAGCCCGGCGTCGTTGATCACCTGGAGCAGCTCTCCCGCGCTCTCAAAAAAGAGGGCGCGGAGTTCCGCACCACGATCCTCGGAGAACAAGCTCAAGGCGCCACCTCGAGCCGCTTGTAAGCGGTTCCGTTATTTTCGTGGACCATGCGGAATCTTTGGGAAAGTCCGAAAAGACTTTCTGCGTGGCCGACGAAGAGAAAACCTCCGGGATTCAAACAATGCCAGAACTTGTCGATCAATCGCTTCTGTTCGGCTTCGTCGAAGTAAATCATGACATTGCGGCAAAGAATGATGTCGTTGCGCCGCGGCAGAAATTCCGTCTTCAGATTGTGGAAGTCGAATTGGACGAGGTCCTTCAACTGCCGCTTCACGACATACTTGTCGCCAGATCTTTCGAAATAGCGCAGGCGCGTGGTGTAGTCGACAGGTTCCATCTGAATTTCGGTGTAAAGGCCCTCCTGCCCGGAGCGCAAACTCGCGTAGCTGATGTCCGAGGCGACGATTTCGAGTTTCCAGGGCGGCGGGATCAATGGCTTCGGCGAGGGCATGTCGAACGGAAGCGGATTGCGAAGGTAATAGTAGGCCAGGGCGTCGCAAATCAAAATGGCAACCGAGTAAGGTTCCTGGCCTGCGGAGCAACCCGCGCTCCAAACGCGAATATTCCAGTCGCGGCGCTCCTGCTTGTGGTGCAGGATCTCTTCGAGCACGGATTTCTGGAGCAATTCAAGCTGCGGGCGATTGCGGAAAAAACTGGTCTCATTGACGGTCAAATTTTCGAGCAGCAAGGCCAGCTCATTGCGACCTTCCCTGCTGGTTAGCAGCCGGTAGTAGCTGTAAAAGGAATCCAGCTGGCACGCTTTGAGGCGCCGTTGCAACCGATCCTTCAGAAAATGGGAGCGGCGCTCGTCGAAATACATGCCGCATTCCTGGTACACCAAGGTCTGCAGCAACTTGAGTTCTGCGTCCGTTAGCTGAATTTGAGCGGTGATCGTTCCCATTCTAAATGGCGGACCGACGGTTGCCAGCAGCGCTTCGCACACGCGCGAAGCCGTTCTACCTGAGCGCCCCGACAGGCTCCGCGGCCTCCTCAAACTTCTTAAATTCCGGTTGGCGCAGCAACCGGGCAATGTCCAGGAGAATCACTAGACGCCCCTTGAGCTTGCCGACTCCCGTCACGTAACTCGATTCGCCTTCGGCAAATACCGCACCGGGCGGCTCAATGTCCGATGGTGGAATCTTGAGAACCTCGGACGCGGAACTGACGATCAAGCCAAGGAGCCGGTTCTCCAGATCGACGACAAGAATGCGGTTTTTTTTGTCCGGCTGCATGACCGAGCTTCCAAAACGCTTCCTCAGATCCATGACCGGAATAATTTTCCCGCGAAGGTTGATGACCCCCTCGATCGTGTCCGGAGCATTCGGAACGGCAGTGATTTCCGGAACGCGGACGATTTCGCGGACGGCGCCGATCGGAACGCCGTAGGTCTCCTCGCCGATGCGAAATCCGACGAGCTGGCAGTCTTTCTGCATCAAAGGCTCCGTGTCAGGAACGACTCACTTCGGACAATTCGTATTCGTGCGATTCCTGCGTCGATGCGGGCCGGCGAACCGCAATACTTTCGCGGCGGTGCTTCACGTGGCCGGAGCGGTCGATGACAAAGCGGTCCATGTTGTCGAGGAGATTCCGCGAGAGCTTGAGCATCTGCTCCGCTGCGGCGGATAGCTCGGTCGAGCTAGAAGCGGACTGTTGAACGAGCTCGCGCATCTTATCCATGGCCCGCACTACCGCTTGCGCCCCGGAAGCCTGCTCCTCGACTGCGGAGTTGATCTCCTGCGTAATTTCCGTCAGGCGGTTGGTGGCTTTGGCAATCTGGGACGAGCCCACCGATTGCTCGTTGGTGGCCGCGCCGATTTCCTGCGAGAATTTATAGACTTCCGTCACGACATCGGAAATCTTATGGAGCGCCGCGCCGAGATCGTTGCCCAAGCTCAGCCCTTCTTCCACGATGCGCGTGCTGTGTTCCATGTTCTCGACAGCTTGGCGCGCTTCACGCTGAATGCTTTCGATGAGGTCGGCAATTTCCTTGGTGGACTGCGTGGACTTTTCTGCAAGCTTGCGGACTTCGTCGGCAACCACTGCGAATCCTAGGCCGTGTTCACCGGCGCGGGCAGCTTCAATGGCGGCGTTGAGCGCCAGTAGGTTGGTCTGTTCCGCAAGGTCGTCGATCACTTCGATGATCTTGCCGATATCGTCGGCCCGGTGGCCGAGGATGTTGATGATTTCCGCGGAGGATTGAATGGCGCGGTTGGTGCGATTCAAGCCGTCGGTGGTCTTTTCCATGGTCTGGATGCCGGTGACGACTTCCTCGCGAGAGCGGTTGGCAATATCCAAAAGGACTTTGGCGGTGTCGGCAACGCGCTGGATCGAAGTGACCATTTGGTCGATGGAGGCGGAGGTTTCGGCAACGCTGGACGCCTGAACCTGGGTGTTCTTGACCACGTTTTGCACGTTGATGCTCATCTCGTGCATGGTGCTGGTCACTTCCTCGATGGCCGAGGAGGCTTGCACGCTGACCTTGGCGGATTCGTCGGCGGCCCCGGCTACCTGGTTTGATCCGGCGGAGACCTGCGAAGCGCCGTCTCGGGTAGCCCGTACGATTTCCTGCAATCCGTGGGACATGCGCAGGAAAGCGTTGCCGAGAGTATCGCGCTTTGAACGAGGCGCGACTTCCATGGTCAAATCGCCTTCCGCAACGGCCATTGAAACGGTCGCCATTTCCTTCAGGTAAGCGACCATGTTGTTGAAGGTTGTGGCCAGCGATCCGATTTCGTCATTGCGATGAATGTCGATGTTCTGGTCGAGATCTCCGGAATCGCCGATATCGCGCGCCACGGTGATAAGGTGCTGCAG
>Ga0306920_100016308_pt1 | contig 10227 bp, 10 predicted proteins | sample flu12Cox44000170_FD_204666 | JGI IMG/M metagenome (GOLD analysis project Ga0306920, IMG submission 204666) | Lab enrichment of tropical soil microbial communities from Luquillo Experimental Forest, Puerto Rico - flux4day.12C.oxic.44.000.170 (v2)... | ecosystem: Environmental > Terrestrial >...
ATCCCAGTTGGAAGCCGCGCTTCTATCCCAAAGACGTCTCGTCTGCGAAGTTCCTGCAGTACTACGCGAGCCGGCTCAATAGCGTGGAGATCAACTACACCTTCCGCCGCCTACCTGCGGAAAGCACGCTGGAAAAGTGGATCCAGGCTACGCCGGAAGGTTTCCTGTTCGCGCCCAAGGCCCACCAACGCATCACTCACATCCTGCGCCTGAAGGACGCGAAGGAATTCACCGAGATCTTCCTCCGGGCCATCGACCCGCTCCGCGCCACCCACCGGCTGGGTCCCATCTTGTTTCAACTCCCACCCTACTTAGGTTGCGACCGGGATCTTCTGGCAGCGTTTCTGGCCGGCCTTCCCAGCGACCTTCGCTACGCGTTTGAATTCCGCCACGAATCCTGGCTGGTTAATCCGGTTTACGAGCTACTGGAGAGGCACAACGTGGCCCTCTGCTGGGCAGAATCGGAAAAGCTGGAGATCCCGGAGGTGGCCACAGCGAACTTTGTTTACTTCAGGCTCCGCAAGGCAGAGTATCCCGAGGAAGAGCGAAAGGCCATCTGGACGGCAGTGCAGAGGCAACTCGGACAACACAAGGAGGTGTTTGTCTTTTTCAAGCATGAAGAGACGCCGGACGGCGCGCTGTACGCCGAGGAGCTGTTAACGCACAACTGAAAGCCTGGAAGGGTATTGAGGTTGAGAACCAGATCGATTCTCAGGCCCTGGCTAAATGCTCAGCTTCTGGACAGACTAGCCTGCACCCATAAGACGATGGACGAGATTGTGAGAATGCCGGGAGTTCTGCGAGCCAGTGGATCGGGGCCGAGGAAGCCAGCGAAAGCCGAGGCTGAACATGCTGGCGTTAAAACCGAGATTCGGCGCCTGGATGTTGTTGTTGGACATGTGAAGATAACGGTATTCCAAAACAAAGGCCCACGGCGGCCTGAAGAAGTACTGGATCCCGAGCCCGGCCTGGGGATTGAACTGAGTGGAGCCGCTGAGTTCGGGAGCTCTAAGGTTGAGGGTCGTGTTCAGGACCCCAGCCCCCAAATCGAAGAAGGGTATTGTCCGCCCCCAAGGCTTTCCATCCAGGCGGAATAGCAGGACGTAGCCGGTCAACCTTCCTCCCGGGTGGATCGAGTTGCCCAGAACGCCCTCGTTGATGATTTCAAATCGGCTCAATGGAAGGCGGCGGGCGCGGAAATCGGTGACGACGACCCCAAGTTGTGGTTGGGCATAGAGCAAGTTAATGTGCGAGTTCCGGAAGGCATCGTTATTCTCGATCGCGTAGGCGACCTGGAGTCCAAAATTGAAGCGGCTACGAGCAGTCCAGAACTGGTTACTGTCGGGCGACGGCTGCAAGGTTTGTGCTGCCGCATCCTCCGTTGGCGCGGACTCCTGGGCCGGCAGGCGTTCACAGCGAAGTAGGCCGAAGAGTAAAACCAGCCCTGCGAGCAGAGCGCTCCCACCTCGGGCGGGTTGAGAGGCGCAGGTAGCGGGTCTCTTGTCGCCCATGCTGAGAGAGTGGTCGCGAATCCACCCGAAAACGAACATGCCGCGCACCTGACGGAGAGCCCTCCTCGGAGCCACTACATCGGCCGGCTAGCGAGCTCCTTTAACTGAAAATACCTACGGGGTGGGCATCCGTCCATAGCATCATACCTTGTGTGCCCCGGAGGTGGGAACTACCTCCTTCACGTCTAGCCTTATACGCCAACAATGGTAAATTGTCCATATGATCTTGAGGCCGGCGCGGATGCTACAGACCAGCGTGCCCGATATCTTGGACCGGCCCGAAGCACGCCGCCGATAGCTGACAGGGATTTCGCGCACTCTTAGGCGGAGGCGCGCGGCCTTAGCCTGCATCTCGACATTCCAGCCGAAATCCCGGTCTTCGAGGCCCAGCGTATCGAGCGCGCGGCGGCTTACCATCCTCATCGGCCCAAGGTCAGTGAACGGCACGTGCCACAGCCAGCGGATCAAGAGGGTGGACAGCCAATTGCCAAAGCGCTGCAAGGGTGTGAGCGAACCAGGTTGCGGGGTGCCAAGCACCCGGGAGCCAAGAACCATGTCCCACCGCCCTTCGTCAAAGAACTGGACAATTCGGGCGAGATCGTCGGGGTCATCAGATAGGTCGGCGTCCATAAAGGCCACTGCGTCAATCCCGGGGTGAAGCTGATCGAGTCCTGCCAGACACGCTTGGCCATAGCCGCGTCGAGGTTCACTCACCACCCAGGCGCCCGCCGCCCGAGCCACTTGTGCTGTGCAGTCGTCGCTGCCGTTGTCGACAACGATGACTTGAGAGAAGAGCCCATTGGGAACCTGTGCCAGCACCCGGCCGATGGACTCGGCTTCGTTCAACGCGGGGATCAGAAGTGCGTATCGAGTTGGGGAAGCTGCTGTAGTCATGTTGCTCTATTCTGGCGGTCCTATTTTCCTTTTGCCCTTCCCTCTTTTGTGCCGGTCGTCAGAACATGAACTCCTGATGGCTGGCGATCAGATCCTCGTATTGCCGTGTGACGTCCGCCAGATCGCGATTCGTTACTGTGATTTCCATTTCCAGGGCGCGCAGCCGGGCCACGCAGATGGTAGCCTTGGCGAGGCGGTCGGGTACAGCAAGCTGCTGGTTCAAGCCCGAACAAAAGGTGGCGCCGGCGGTAAGCACAGCGACAGCGGCGCAGGTCAGCTTCCAGGCGTGTGGACCGGTGCCTGCAAGCGGCCCGGCAGCCGCCGCCAGCCCGGCGACAACGGTACCGAGCGCGCCGCAAACCAGATTCACCAGGATTAACTGCGAACTCCTGCGTCTCAGGTTCTGGGCGCGCCCCTCGGCAGTACGCAGACCACCTCGGATCCTTTCGAGCATCGCGTCGCGCTGCTCAGAAGTAGTGCTCATGACGTCCTCCCTGCCGGCTCCTGGCGGTCTGCCCGCGGTCAGAAGGGGCGACATCGAGCAGTTGGGAAGAAAGGAGTCGAGCGGCTTTAATCTAGCGATTGGCCTGCTAACATGCAACGGTAAACTGCGATCAGCGGCTTGGGTATCCTGATTCCAACAATAAGTCGACTTACCACGAGCAGCGCTAATAACCCATTATTTGGTGATCGGATGAGTCGACGCGGATTTGTTCAAGGAATCGATCCAGCAGGTGGTAGCCCGCGCATGCCAGGAAGTAAACACCACTCACCTCTCGTTCCTGAAGCTCGCGGTTGGGCATGAGGAAGCGCATCAACGACTGCGCGTGGCGAAGAAGCACCTCAGAGCGTTGGAGGGCAGTATGGCTGATCTTACCACGCAGTCGCTCCATCTGGTACTTCATCTTCTCCTCGGCGCGTTTGAGAGTGTCGAGCAGCGTGGGATCCAGAGTCTGGATGTCGCGGCGCAAACGCTCCAGCAACGCCGCCAGATCGCGCTCACTCTGGTCGAGCCGCTCCGACCATCCTTCGGCAAATCCCGCTGCCGCGATCTTCCGCCGAAGGTGCTCCTCACCCCGCCACACATCCTCCACGGCCAGACGGTACTTTTCCAGCAGCCGTTGGATCCTGTGGTCGACCAGAGTGAACCCGACACGGGGGAAGATCACCGGTTGAGGGCGTCCAAAGAAGCGATACAACACCTGGCTTTGTCCGTGGTAAGCAAGCTCCGAAGGACCAGCAACGTAGGCAACAGTCGGCAACAGGACATCCTGCACGATGGGGCGGAGCAGGGCGCTCGCGGAGAAGGTCAGTGGCTGGTTTTCTAGACCAAGGCGAAGCTGCTCGAACGAAACCCTTTCGCGTTCAGCGAGCACAAAGCCACCGTCACGACGATGCAGCGGCCGCCTGTTTCCGTCCCGGGCCCAGAACACCAGAGTCGAGTCGTCGGCAACATGGACCTGCGCGTGGTATCCGGTGCGAACCAAGTCGCGGGATCGCTGCTGAAGGCTTTCGTGGATACCCGGCGATTCGGACAAGGCCTGGCGGTAAACGTGAGCCGTGAGCCGGTGAATGCCCTCATCCAGCGGGTCGAGCAGGACTACACCCCAACGGCCGAAGAGGCGCGCCATCAGCCGTCCAAAAGCCTGCCCCCACGTCGCGCCGGGGACGTAGGCCGCCAGCAGGTCCCGCAGCAAACGCTCACGCGACTCCCCGCGGGGCAGCAAAGCCTCCACCCGATCAAGGGTGGGGAGAATCTCGTGAGAGAGGCGAACGGAGCCCACCGACGAGTAAGGTGCAGGCCGTTCGCCAGGGTCCCTGAACGCAACCAAGTTGTACTCTTCATCCAGGATGGCGACCTGGGCCACTTCTTCCAGGTCGTGATCTTCGGTTGCCAGCCAGAATACAGGAACGGTCGGAAGTCCCTGCTGGGAGAGCCATTGCGCCAGACGCACGGCGGTTAGCGCTTTGTAGAGCGTGAAGGCAGGTCCTGAGAGCAGCCCAACCTGCTGGCCGGTGACTACCGCGAACGTACCCGGCTTCGCCAGACGCTGGATGCTTTCAAACGTTGCTTCCCCCGACTCGAAACCCTGGTTTTGCTTCCTCAGGATTTCTGAAACTTCCCCACGGGCGCCGCCGACTCCCTGCAAACTATCAGCAACCGCCCTGTAACTGGACGTATCAAAGGGCGACCCGCTGAAAAACGAAGCCACCCGGTCGAAGTGATAGAGATAGTCGAGGTAAAGCGAACTTGCCTGCGGCACTCGGGAGTATGAAAGGCTCGTATCCTCCATGGATTTGCCATCTTTCTCAAAGGCGAAAGGGGGAAAAGGGTAATAGGGAAAATGGGAAGACCCTGAAACCATTTCCCCATTTCGTCATTTTCCCTCTTCCCCCTCTCAAGGAGCAGATGCTTCTGCCGCCCCTGCCGGACGAGCGTATATAGATGCATTTCTTCTGCAGTCGGTTAGAGCTCCAAGCCGGCACGCGCTTCCCTCAGCGCCGCCGACACCACCCGGTGAGACTCGGCGCCGAGGGGAAGCAAAGGAGAACGCGGAATGCCGCCGTGGTAGCCCGAAAGGTCGAGCGCCGCCTTGATGCCGGACACTCCAAAGGGCAAGGATATCTTCTGAGCCAAAGGAAGGAGCCGCTGTTGTAATTCGCGCGCGGTCTTCGCCTGCCCACGGCAGAAGGCCTCATAGACACCGACACACAGTGCAGGGGCAAAGCACGCCTGGCCGAGCACAGCGCCGGCGGCCCCGGCCCGCAAGGCCTGGAGAAGAATCGCTGCCGCGCCGACCAGAACACGGAAGCCCGGCGCGGCCTTGCGCAAGATCGTCTTCACGAACGCCAGATCGCCCGAACTCTCCTTGAGCCCCACAATATTGGGGTGGCGCGAAAGGGTGGCAATGGTCTCCGCCGCCATATTGATCCCGGTGAATTGGGGAATCGAGTAAAGGATGACGGGGCGCTTGACGTTGCCCGCCAGTTCCTCGAAGTGGGCAATGAGCGCAGGCGCGTCCATCTTGGGCTTGTAATAGTGGGGCGGCAGGACCAGCAGCGCATCGGCGCCGCGAGCGATCGCCTCACGGCTCAGGCGAATGGTTTCGCGGGTGCTCTCGAGGCCTGTGCCAACCAACAAGAGTTCAGGAGGGCGCACCACGTCACGGGCGATTTCGACGAGGCGCAGCCTTTCGGCTTCATTCAGGGACAGAGCTTCACCGGTGGAACCCGCAACCACCACGCCCCCGAGGCCAGTCCCCGCGTATTTCTGCAAATTCTCCCGGAACTGCTTTTCGTCCACATCGTCGCGGCGATTGAAAGGTGTGACGACCGGTGGAAAGATGCCCTTCAGATTGTGCACGATTCGCTGGTTGGTCATTGTGGTCTACGGTCCGCTGTTCACAGCCGGAGCGGTTTTGACGCCTGCGCACGGCGGTTGGTTGCTCTCCTGGAACACGGAAGGGTTGTAGGTCCGTGGCCAGTTCAAGAATCCCCGCCAAAGAGCCGCAGATGTGTGAGCGGGTCTGCCTCGCGGCTGGTTCATCAGGCAGCTAACGAAGCTGGCCTTGAGCCGCTCCGGAGGAGCGTCTCTTGCGCGTCGAGGAAACCTCTGCGCGGCGCGAACGTGGCGGAAGCGGCGCAGCTCGCACCGCCGGGTTAGCTCGCATGAACCGCTCCGGACGCAGTAGGCTGGCTACCGAAATGTCCTCGTCGACTGCCTCCCAATGAATTCCGAGGCCGCCTCCGATGAGTTCCCAATCGTTTCTCTCTTTGTGACTGGCATTGAATAACCTCGGAAACCACACTAGGGGAACGGACACGGTGCGACCATCGTCCAAGACAACCGATAGAGCATCATCCGAACAGGAGACCTCCACGGCAAGGGCTTCACTGCTGTACACTGAAGTAGGCATTCCACATCTCCAAGAACAGATTTCTATGCTCGAGCACGAGCTCTCGAATCACCGTCAATTCATGGCTACGAAAGCCACGGTTCGACGCCAGTGTGACAGGATCGAGCCAAAACTTCACGTAGCGCCCGGCATGAGCAACGTGAATGTGGGGCGGCTCGCGATCCTCCAGGCTGTAGAAGAAAAATCTGTAACCGCGAACCCGCAGCAGTGTTGGCAAGGCCTAGTGTACACCTTAGTCTCGCGGAGCCTTGGCCGCTGTCCTGGATAAAACCGGTCCGGGCCGGCCCGGGGCGAGACCGTCGCCGGCCGGCTGCACCCCATGTTAGCCGGGGCCCCCGGCCGCTTCGGAGTCCTGTTCATCGTCGGAATCCACCTGCAGCCTCGGCATCATAGAGAAGAATGCTTGCGCCCGGGCAGCCAGTTCCTCCAGCGATCCGGCCCGGAACACCTCGGTGTGGAGTCGTTCGCACCCGTTCGTGACACAATCCATCGCCGCACGCTCCCAGATGCGCTTACAAGGCCAGCTCTTTAGATACTGGGCAAACGGTGCTGCACAGCGGTGCTTTTGGAGGCGACCGTCAAGGTCCGTTGTGAAGCCGACCTTGAAGCGCCCTGGGTCGTGATCGGGCTCAAGCTGAATCATGTAAAAGAACCCCACATCGTCTGACGTAAAGGCCGCCGTGCCCCCAGACGATGGACTGTTCCCGGTCCCGGAGGCGTCGGATGATCTCTCGATCTCGGCGCGGATCGCAGCCGCTTCGCTTGGGTTCACTGTGGCGACGTTTTGGTTACCTCGATTGGCGTCCCGCCGCTGTGTGGGACGAATGCCCAAACGCAGCAAAATCTTGAAGATCCGTTGCTTGCGAACCTGCAAGTCGTCTGCGAGATCGACGATCGCTATGCGCTCTTGGGTCGACGGAATCATTCACGAGCCCCTCTCCGCTTGGGTACGGCTCGATGCTGTTGCCAATGAGTGGCGAGAGCATATCGGCCGCTCAGAGCCAGGGCTACGGACTGCGGTACGCTCAACAGAAAGAACCGCCCTGCCGCATAACCGTAGTCCTCACCGCTCTCGTCAACCACACGAAGATACCCATGCTTGGTGGCCTCCTCGTCAGGTATTACTCGGTAGAGTCTCCCGACTTCGAGTGACGCGGCGTATCCTCTGCTGTCAAGGCAAACTCCGAACTGTGTTGCTCTTTTTGCTTTGGTCCTCATTCTTCAATCGAGCAAAGGGAGCTTCAGCTTCAGTTCCTTCCTCTCGGTCCCGTGTGCCTCGTACCAATGAACTTCTGCTGTGTGAATCGTACCATCTGCGAGGCGAACTGTCGCGACGCCTCGCAGTTTTCGCCAACGACCCTTGCCGTAGACCCACTGCAATCGCTTGCGATAGGGAATCCCGCGACCCTCGGCTATGCGTTCGAATCGCCGTAATGTCGCTGATGAGCTCAAAATCCACGCCATGAGTGTCCCAGAGCCGCCTTCAGTCTACCTCGGCCCGAGTTCGTTTTCCGCCTTGCGCAGCTCGGAAGAGGCTTGCATGTTCATCCAGAACTGCGGGTTCGTGCCAAAGAACCTTGCCAGCCGCAGGGCGGTGTCAGCCGTGATCGCTCGCCGTTTTCGCACAATGTCGTTGACGGGTGAGCGTGCGAGATGAATCTGCTAGCGAGCTGGTAAACGCTCAGGCCTATGGGCTTCAGGAATTCTTCTCGAAGGATCTCACCTGGATGAATGTTCTAACCCCACGTGGTTCTCTCACCGTTCTTCTTCCCGCCAGCCATAAACTCTGTTTCCGCATCGTAAGGGCGCGTGGCCATGCGCCCCTACCTCGTCTCAACACACTGAGCCGGGCACTGGTGACTGTCGCTCTTGATGCAGTTCCTGCAGGCTAGATACCTGGATTCCGCTCTCCCGCTGGGCGCGAAGTCCGTTCACCACCGCAGCCGCCGCCGCGAGCGTGGTAATGAAAGCTACGCCTTGCTGGATGGCAGCGCGTCGCATAGCTTTCTCGTCCATGTGAGAGGTACGGCCCAGCGGCGTATTGATCACCAGGTCGAGCTTGGAACTCTTCAGCAGGTCAACTACATTCGGACGGCCCTCATTCACTTTGAAGACTTTCTCTACCTTGAGCCCTGCGGTTCGCAATACCTCGGCCGTCCCACGCGTCGCCACCAGTTGGAACCCAAGACTCACCAAGTCGCGGCCGAGCGAAATGGCATGCGGCTTGTCGTGATCATTTACCGAGATGAAGACGCGTCCTGCCGAAGGAATCTGCTGGTAGGCAGCCAGTTGAGCCTTGGCAAAGGCGAGCCCAAAGGTCTCTCCCGACCCCATGACCTCTCCCGTGGACTTCATTTCAGGTCCCAGAATCGTGTCCGCTCCTGGCAGTTTCAGGAAAGGAAAAACGGGCGACTTCACGTAGTGGAAGTTCACCGGCAGCTCGCCCTCCAGGGCGAACTCGCGCAGCTTGCGCCCTACCATCAGCCGAGCCGCCAACTTAGCCAGAGGGACGCCCGTCGCCTTGCTGACGTACGGCACGGTGCGTGAGGCGCGCGGGTTCACCTCCAGAACGTAGACCTTCCCGTTCTGGATAGCGTACTGCACATTCATCAAGCCCACTACCTCGAGCGCGCGCGCCAGTCTGACCGTGTACTCCCGCAGGGTCTGCAGTTGCTCCTCGGGAATCTGCACCGCCGGCAGCACACAGGAACTGTCGCCGGAATGTATGCCTGCCTCCTCGATGTGCTCCATGATACCGCCGATCAGTACCTCTTCGCCGTCCGAGAGGGCGTCCACATCCACCTCGGTGGCAGCCTCCAAGAATCGGTCGACAAGGATGGGAAAGGCCCGGTGCAGTTCTTCGGCGCGTCGAATGTATTGCGCCAGAGTCGATTCGTCGTAAGCAATAACCATAGCGCGCCCGCCCAGCACGTATGAAGGTCGTGCCAGCACCGGGTAACCGATGTTGTTGGCAATCTCCAGGGCTTCCGGAGCGTTCATGGCCGCGCCGTTCTCCGGCGAGGGAATTCCCAGGTTGGCGAGCAGTTGACCGAAGTGCTCCCGATCTTCCGCTAGGTCGATGGACTCCGGAGATGTGCCAATAATGGGCACGCCGGCTGCCTTGAGTTGCCGCGCAAGGTTGAGTGGGGTCTGGCCACCAAACTGTACGATGACCCCGGCCGGTCTCTCCTCTTCGACAATGGCCATCACGTCTTCGAACGTGAGGGGCTCAAAATAGAGCCGGTCGGAAGTATCGTAGTCGGTCGAGACGGTCTCGGGGTTGCAGTTCACCATGATCGTCTCGAACCCTTCCTCCTTCAGCGCGAAGGCGGCATGACAGCAGCAGTAATCGAATTCGATACCCTGCCCGATGCGATTAGGTCCGCTGCCCAGGATCATGATCTTTTTCCGGTGGGTGGGCTCGGCTTCGTCCTCTTCTTCATAGCTGGAGTAGAGGTAGGGCGTGAACGATTCAAATTCAGCGGCGCAGGTATCGACGCGCTTGAAAACCGGCCGCACGCCGTTCGCCAGACGCTTGGCCCGCACCTGCTGATCTGTACACCCCCACAGTTCCGCAAGGTGCAGGTCGGAAAAGCCGAAGCGCTTGGCCTCGCGCAGCAAGGTCGCTCCGACGCCCTCCAGGCCCAACCGCTTCAGCTCACCCTGGACCTCCACAATCTGTTCCATCTGAGCGAGGAACCACGGGTCAAGATGGGTCATCTCCGCCAGCGACTGCGCACTCTGACCCGTTCCCAAAGCGAAGAACAGATCCCAGAGACGATCCGGGTGCGCGACGGTCAACCGCTGGACGAGCTCAGCGGGGTCGCCGGGAGGAGCCGGAGTCTTACGGCCCGTCTCCAGCGACCGGATGCCCTTCATCAAAGCTTCCTTGAAAGTGCGCCCGA
>Ga0306920_100016309_pt1 | contig 10226 bp, 10 predicted proteins | sample flu12Cox44000170_FD_204666 | JGI IMG/M metagenome (GOLD analysis project Ga0306920, IMG submission 204666) | Lab enrichment of tropical soil microbial communities from Luquillo Experimental Forest, Puerto Rico - flux4day.12C.oxic.44.000.170 (v2)... | ecosystem: Environmental > Terrestrial >...
GTGCGAGCAGCGACGATCTGTAACCGACGACCGAAATTCTCAGAGCACCGCACCGAAACCTGTATCGCGGCACACTGATTCTTGGTGGAGGCACACCGAATCTTTTTCACGCGCCACCTTTCTCGTGTGAACTGTATCGATTGCCAGTTGATCGAAACGAAGGATTTAAGTGATGTGTTGAACTCAAGATTCGTTGTTACATGTACATTTTCGGAAATAGAGTTCTTGCGCTCGAAAGAAGCAGAGTTTATGCACTCGCCGGATTGCGGTTGAAAATGTGGGGGAGATCGGGAACAAAGTATGGACGGCGCAATCAGAGAAAAAAGAGACGCGGAGACCTTCGCTGACGAATGGGAAACCGCTTGGCGGAGACATTGGGAGAAAACCGGCTTCAGTCCTTACGAGTTGCCCGGAAGCGATTCACCGAGTGCAGCGGAACGGGAGTTCTTGATGAGTCCGCGCACATCGGACCGAGAATATGCGCGGCTGAAGAGAATCACGGACGAGTTCGAACTAGGCTTTCGTAGCCTCTGCAACCTCGGTCCGGCGGTTACCGTATTTGGCTCTGCCCGGTTCAAGCCAGACCATCCTTATTACGAGTTGGGCCGAGAAGTGGGCCGCAGACTAGGCCAATCGGGGTTCAGCGTAATTACGGGTGGAGGCCCCGGCGCAATGGAAGCTGCGAACCGTGGTGCGCGTGAGGCCGGTGGACCGTCATATGGCCTGAATATTGTGTTGCCGCACGAGCAAAAGCCCAATCCGTTTGTTGACCAGACAGTGGAATTTCACTACTTTTTCGTTCGCAAGGTAATGCTGGTCAAGTACTCGTGCGCATACATCGTCCTGCCCGGCGGACTCGGCACTTTGGATGAGTTATTTGAAGCGGCCACTCTGCTGCAGTGCGGTAAGATCGGCCCTTTTCCTCTTGTGCTGATCGGCCGCGATTTCTGGCAAGGTATGCGGGATTTCCTGCTGTTTATGGTCAAGCAAGGAGTCTTTGCGGCCGATGAGGTTGGTTTCGCTCGTATTACTGACTCTGCGGACGAAGCAGTTGAACTAGTTGTTCGCAGCTTGCCTCCAGCACTCAAGGACCGTTTGCACCCCATCAAGGCAAAATCAGTATGAAAATCAAAGTTGTTGGCGCTGCAGGTGGGGAAGTCACCGGATCTGCTTATTTCGTCCAAACCAAACGTGCCAACATATTGGTGGATGCCGGCATGTTCCAGGGCGGGAGTAAATCAGAGGCTAAGAATCGGCTTCCCCCTGGGGTGAAGCTCGCGGAACTGGATGCGGTCCTGCTCACTCACGCGCATCTGGATCATACCGGCCGCGTTCCACTCCTTATCAAGCACGGTTACTCGAGAGGAATCTTCGCCACCGCCGCAACCATTGAGCTTGCCGAGTTGATCCTTCAAGACTCGGCAAGACTTCAAACCCACGATGCCCAACGAATCAATCGCACGAGACACCTCTCGGTACACGGGCCGGTCGAGCCACTGTACAGCCCCGAGCATGTAGCTCCTTTTAGGCAGATGGCCCGACCTGTTCCGTTTGGAGAGCCGGTTGAGGTCGCCGGGGGTGTTTCTGCGCGTTGGATCGAGGCTGGCCACATCCTAGGATCTGCAAGCATTGAACTGACCGTACAGGAAGATGCTCGCAAGTCGATTGTCGTGTTCTCGGGCGATCTCGGTCCCACGGATCGACCAATCATTCGAGACTTCGATTATTTGAACCATGCGGACATCGTGTTCCTTGAGTCCACGTACGGGGATCGAGACCACAGGGCTTACTCCGAGACGGTGGCAGAGTTTGAAGAACTCGTGATGCGTGCAGCGAAAGCACGCGGAAGAATTCTCGTGCCCACTTTCGCGATAGGCCGCGCCCAACAGATGTTGTACCACCTCGCAATCATGTTCCACCGTGGCATGGTGAAGCCATTCCATGTTTATCTCGACAGCCCGATGGCGATCGAGGCAAGCAAAGAGATGGTGACGCATCCGGAGCTGTTCGATGAAGAGTTGCTGGAATGGAGGAGTCGTGGACTCTTGCCGCTCGACAAGGCATGGTTTCATGCCAGCGTGACAGCCCGCGATTCGCAAAGCCTGAACACCGCTGAAGGCCCGTGCCTCATTTTGGCTGGCGCAGGTATGTGCAACGGGGGACGCATACTCCACCACCTGCGGCATGGACTGCCGCTAGATAATACAAACGTTCTGATCGTCGGCTATCAGAGCCAAGGTTCGGTGGGGCGAAGGTTGGTTGAGCGTGCAAAGTCGGTTTCGATTTTTGGGGAGAAGATTTGCGTCCGCGCAAACATTAACACGTTGGGCGGGTTCAGTGCCCACGCCGGCCAAAGTGACCTGCTTAAATGGTTCGCTCCACTCGCCGCCTCGCGGCCGCAGATCATCCTTACTCACGGCGAGGACGTACCTCGTAAGAGCCTGGCTGCTGCCATCCGTCAGCGATTCAGTTTGACGTCCCAATTACCGTCTCAAGGAGGCGTGATCGAGGTGTCATCTTCCCTCGCCGCCGCATCCCAAAGCTTAGCCAGTTAAAGCCAAAATCGTTGCGATTGTAGATCGTGGCCAACACACTTTAGTCCAATTCCAAGGAGACCGACCTTTCGAGAAATCTCTATTCCTCCCCCTCCTGCACCGGGGTCCAGGATTTATCCGGGTTGAACAGCTCCATTTTCTTGAATTCATCAAGTGTTTTCGGCCCGAAGTCTTCCTCGTAGATGACCCCGTCATTGCTAACTATGAAGGTCTGCACTCCAGTTACCGCGTACTCGGCCGGAGCAGCAACGAGAGCAAAGCCCCCAATCATCACTCCTTTGACAACGTAATCCATTTCACCGAGCGGCGCGGCCGGTCCTTGACCTTTCAGAATCTTGAAGAAGTACCCGTGGTATGGCTCTGAACCTAGGGTATGACCCTGATCAATCGCCCGGGCAATTTTCTCGCCTACGGGACCGCCCCAGGTATCATCAGTATTCTGCCAGGCCAGGCCATCCTGCTTCCCCGCAGTGCTGATAATGCGTTGAGCATACTGGTTAACGCTATAGCCTTCCCGTGGCTGAAGGGCATATTCGTACTGCGCTTCTACATAGCCATGACAAACTTGAATTGCGTCCAATTCGTTGGCACCAATGCGGCGATAGAGAAGCTCCTGCCGGCCAGCATTGGCATCAAAGAACCATTGGCCACCTCTCTTTACAATTGGTACAGGGAAGGGCCAGTCCTCGTTACCAACCAAGAGGAATGCGCGGTTGCCAGTTTTGGGATCCACCGAGACACTTTTCTTTTCATGGGCCTCAGAGGCGAAGTCAGTTGCATGCTTGCGGTCTTGCGCGTATTCGCCGCTGAAGACAATATCCTCTCCTCCCGGTCCAAAGATCTTCAGGAGTGAAACTTGGTCGAACTTGTCGGCCGCATCAATCAGCGCATCAGCAGCCCGCTGCGGACTGTCAAAGCCTATGACGTTCGCAGCCGGGGAAGTACCCGTGGAAGAACCTTTCGCTGTGGATTCTTGGGCAACTGCAAGCATGAACGCCCATACAGACGCCAAGATGATCGCCCCAAGGATCCAGAGAAATTTGGAAGGCCTACCGTTCTTGGACGTTGATCCCATTCTGTGCTCCTACGCTGTTGGTCTCGTAACCTAGGCCACCTATCTGCGCCGACCACCACCACCACGAGAGCCACCGCCACCTCGACTGAAGCCCCCACCTCCTCGAGACATGCTTGAGCTACCCCGATTACTGCTACCGCGCGCGTTAGATCCGCTATATCCCCTACTACCACCACCAAAGGCATCTCGGTTCCCGCCGCCACTGCGCGAGAGATCCCGACTGCCGATGCGATCCGCTCCACCGCCTCCCGACCTGTTGCCACCTCCCCCGCCTCCAACACGATTACTCGTACCACCTCCGCCGCGGTTGCCGAGCCCTGCACCTCCGCTGCGATTGCTGGCCAGATTGCCGCCTTGTCTGCCAAGCTGTTGCCGTGCACTAGACTGTCGTTTGGCCAACGAATCACCACGCGTCAAGCCCCCAAACCTGTCTGCCGTTGCCCGGTCTCGATACGGAGCTCCACCGCGATGTTGTGGGTTGTGTTGCCAGTTGCTGCGACCACCGCCAGCTGGCAGGGTTGACACGCGATTGTTACCAACACCGCCCACGCCACCCGGGCCACCGACCCCACCAACACCGCCAGCGCCACCGACTCCACCCGGGCCACCGACCCCACCAACACCGCCAGCGCCACCGACTCCACCCGGGCCACCGACCCCACCAACACCACCAACGCCACCAGCACCGCCGAGGTTCCCGCCTCCGCGAGCGGGCAGGTTGGACACACGGTTGCCGCCGTTGATATTCGAATTCCGGTTGAAATTGTTGTTGTTGTTGATATAGACGTTGTTGCCGCCCCAGCCACAGCCCCAACCCCAACCGCCACTCCAAAATGCCCCCATCATCACGCCAATGCCGAACGAAATGGCCATCCCGGCGGCGTAATACCCAGCGGGCGGATAATAGATTGCGGGGTAGGGATAGGCCGGATATCCCCACACGTAGAAAGGATCGTACGAAGGCACGTACACGACTTGCGGATTGGCTTGTTCGATTACAATTATTGGTTTGTTCTCTATGACCTTTGTTTCCACCTTCTGTTGCTCAGTCGATTTGAGGTTGCCTTTGTCTTGAGCCTTCTTGCGCATGCGCTGTACGGCATCCATAACATCACTTTGCTGCGCCAGAAACGCGTTGCCCAGATCTGTGGTCCAGCTAATGTCGTTTGCCATGCGCTTTACTACATCGGGAAGAGCAGCAAGTGCCTGAACACTTGGATCCCATGGCTGTTTTGCCACGGCATCGGCAAGGGCTTTGTCCTTCAGGCTCGAGTTGCTTTCCAGCCACTGTTGAAGCTGAATGATTTCGAGCGGATAAGTGGACGCTGCCAAGACCTGGGCAAGCAACGGATCAGGGTAGAGGGCTATGGGAGCCACGAGAGAATCGAGCTGGTCTGGAGCTACTTTATCTGTTGCTGTTTGCGGTGAAGAGGTGGCTTGCCGCGACTCCGCCAACGAAAGTGGCTCTGGAGGGACAATCAACGCAACGCACAGAACAGCTGCAAACTTTCGGGTCAATCTAAAGAGGAGTCGGGACTGCAGTCTTTTCCTGTGCACAACAGCTCCCCGTCAAAGCAAATTGTCTCACCCTAAACGATTGAAGACTCGGTCCCGCCTGCAGATTTGGGGGCTCATCCCGTTTCAGACGGGGCGCAGGACTCCTATCGCTCGATCACCAACCAGACGGCTACGGCCAAGTGTCTCTTGCCTGAAGATATTTGTTTGTTAAACGTAGCAGGAACTGTCATCAGTGCCAGTCCCCGGTTCGTGCCTCTTTGGGTTGCCACAGCCATCGTCTTTGTGCTGGCCCTGTTCCCGCAGATCGGGTCCTGCCAGGGGCTGGTACCTGTGGGGGCCATCGGGCACCAGGTTGATCTCACCTAACGAAGGCAACTTCGGACAGTTCACCCGACAATTCGACAGTGCTGCGAACGACGAGCGCGTAGTTTTATTGGCTTCGCCGACTTGACCAGCGTGCCTGCGGGAGGCTTCCGCAATCGACCACCTGCTGAAGCAGAATCAGTCGGACGACTTGCGAGTCGTCGTGGTCTGGGAACCGATTCTACCTACCGACTGGCCTGCGATAGCGTCGGCAGTTCGGCAAAAGCGCGGATGTCATGTGCAGGTACGATAACCAGATCGGGCAGACGTTCCTTGAGTGCAACTATTCGCAGCATGTTTTGGCGATTGCCGTCGGCATCCGTATCTGCTTTTCTACGGACAAGCCATGGGCGCTCTTCACGCTGCGAGATTCCCTCGAGCTGGTATACCAGGTCGCCAACAAACGCGTAATGTCTTCGATTGGGCAGTGTCACGAAGACGACTACGCTGCCCGGGGTGTGACCGGGTACAGGCACAACGACGATTGAGCCATCGCCGTAGACATCGTGACTGGCAGGAAATCCTAGGTACGGGCCGCCTTCGAAGCCGTACTCCTGATAGCGTATGCCCGTAAAGAGCCTGCAAAAATCCATGTCCCCGCTTTTTCTGATGAACTCGCGTTCCTGCCGTGTCACCAACACAGGCACGCCCGGAAAATCGGGCAGGCCGCTGACGTGGTCCCAATGCGAATGGGTCAGAAGAATGGCGTGCAGCGATTTCGGGTCATAGCCAGCAGCGGTTAGCTGGTCGGCGGCGGGCTGCCACAGACTGTAAGAGGTGATCGCACGAAAGCTTATAGGCATGCTGCGAAACTGCTGGTCGATGTTACGGCCAAACCCGGTATCGATGAGCAGGTTCCCCATCGGATGTTTCACTAGAGCTCCGGCCATGGAAAACTCGCGCCGCTCGAACAGGGAGCCACCACGATAGCCAAAGGCTGCAACGCGGTGGTTCACTCCGGTCAACACAGAGAAGACGGCCATCTCCTTCGGCGGTGTGGCTGCGGGCATCGGCCCCGCGTAGGCTTGTGGCATCGGGAAAGGCGAGGCCGAGAATGTGAGCAGGACCAGTGCGAGCGATACAAGAATCGCCGCTGCCACAGCCGCGATAAAAATGCTCTTGCTCTTCATTGTCGGTCTTAAAGGGTTCGGTAGTCGGAAATGACTTGACCGATGGGGGGAAATGTTAGGTCTGCCACGCACCGCAAGTCAACGATGCTCGCCTGGGCAGCCTGTCGGTACAATAGTTGGTGAAAAAAGTGCGCCGTGAAAGCCGCTGGACTTCAGGGGGTGCAACTCCCGCCCGGGAACTGGTTCGTTTCACTCGGTAGCAATCGAGGCGGGAGCCGAGGCAACGAAGCGGTCGGAGCCCTCGATGAAAAGGGTCGCTACGCGACTCCGCGAGCAGGCAGGCTATCCAACAATGCGGCGACCGTCCCCCGACACCTAACGTCGCCGCAGTTTATTCCCCGGGAGCGGAGTGTGCACCATTGGCAAGGCACGTTGTCGGGCCGGGGAAGGCCTGAGGTGTGCTCGACCGTAGCACCGCAATCCTTACAAACCAAGCGCGAATGAGTACACTGTGCAATCGCTAGTTCATGCATGTACTGTTGGATGACGCACTTCGGCACTTGACCTGGGTAGCGGAGCGAAATAAAGTTGCGCTTTAGGAGGACTCCCCCATGCAGCAGCCTCCCTGCGACAGACACAAGAACTTGCAGATGGTTCCATTGGGCCGCACAAATATCTATGTCTGCCCGGTCCCAAGTTGCTGCCGTTGCCACGACGACAAAGGTTACTGCGAAGTGGTCGCAGGCCAGCTTGTCCGGGGACAGAGCGCAGCGCCAACTCTAAATAGGCTGGGTTCCGCAAGAGAAAAAATCTTGAAGGCTATCCACGCCAGGACAGGTGTCTAGGTCTCTGCCGTAAATCTAGAAGAGGAAGACTTGTGGCCATCCGCCTCCATAGCTCTAGGAAAAGTCAACTGAGCGGGCATCTCAGCATATCTCTTTAGCTAGGAGCGTCGCGGCTGCACCTTCCTTCCGAAGTTCAGTCTGCTATCCAAATCATCTATAAGCAGTCTCAGAGGCGACAGTCGGTCAAAAGAGAGAGATATCCTTGAGAGTCAGGTTCGGCTTGTCTGGTCCGTACTAAACCCTGTCTGCCTGCCGCCTTGGGTTCATGAGTTCCCATGTGCCTGCGGCCCGACCCATGGATATGAAAGTGCGTTTCTAGTGTCGATTGATTCCAAATGACTTATGCGTGACTTTCGACAGAGTGTAATCGCGGATTTCAGTTAGCAGCGACAATGTGACCGTGATTCCGTTCGATCTGCAGCCGCATCTTGTCGGGAAGCTCATCGAGTTACGACCGATGCGGGCGGATGACTGGAAAGGTCTGTACGGCGTCGCCTCGGACCCACTGATCTGGGAGGTTCATCCCGCTCATGATCGCCATAAGGAAGAACACTTTAGGGAGTACTTTGAAGAAGGGTTGCAGGCAGGTGGGGCGCTGGTGGCGATCGATCGGAACACGGGCAAGATCATCGGCGCCTCCCGATACTTCTGGTATGGCCCCGAGCAGAGTGAGCTTGAAATCGGGTGGACCTTCTTGCAGCGTTCACATTGGGGCGGTGTTTACAATGCTGAGATGAAACGCTTGATGCTCGACTATGCTTTTAACTTTGTCGACCGTGTGATTTTTCTCGTGGGCATCGGCAACTTTCGATCGCAACGAGCCATGACGAAGATCGGCGGCATTTTGACCGATCGCCACGTGCAAAGAACACTTCACGGACAAACATCCGAGTTCTTAGTCTTTGAAATCCGCAGGCCATAGACGCGGATGAATGATGGATTAAGCCCGAGAGGCTCGGGTTTACGGGCAATCGCTCAATGGGTGTCGAACTCCATTTCACTCAGCACACCTTTTGCGAGGCCAAGGCGGGTTCGGTGAGTGCAATTTTAGCGATTATTATCAACAAATTAGAGAAGGAATGGTGCCGAAGAAGGGACTCGAACCCCCACACCCTTGCGGGTACATGGACCTGAACCATGCGCGTCTGCCAATTCCGCCACTTCGGCAAGTGAAGCACGGCGCCTCTCACGAGGCGCCTGGCAGGAAGAACAAACTTCTATTTTACAGACACTTGTGGCCCTGTCAAACAAGCGAGGAACTCCACTCCGATTCAAATAGCGTTTGATTCGGAGAGGTTCGGTTGGGGTCACTTCCCGGGCGAAAAATGTAGCGTCCCTTCGGAGAGATTGCTCTCGGCAGCAAGATTCTGATAAAGCAAGTGTCTTCGGCGCGAAACTCTCGGTTTGGGTCGACCCCCGGATGAATCAAAGGTGCGCCGTTCGTTTTGCGCTGCAGGAACCGTTATGGCTCAATCCAAAATGCCGCCCGAAGTCGTGAGTCGTCTGCGCAAGCTCGCTCACGATTTGAGTAATTCTCTCGAGACCATCATGCAGGCCTCCTACCTTCTCGCGGAACTCGAACTCGAGCCCCAAGGTAAGAAATGGGTGCAGATGATCGAGGAAGCCGTACAGGATGCAGCCGGCATCAACCGCGAGTTGCGGGAAGTGCTGCGGGGGTGAAAGGCAGGTCACCGGAGACAGGTCGCAGGTCACAGGGCTTGGATTGAAAGTCAGGGCCGTCTCCGTCGAAACGTGAATTCACAATCTTTCTATGCTTCCGGTCCCCTCTAATTAGCCGGCACGCTGTGACCTGACACCCTGCATTTCAAGCGGCTACAATGTCCGCACGGCATCCAAGCCATATCTCATACGAGGAACGACAATGCAGAGAAAAGCCAGTGCAGTGTGGAAGGGCGGTCTGAAAGACGGAAAGGGTTCGATCTCCGCCCCGGGCGGAGTTCTGTCGAACACTCCGTATTCGTTTACTACGCGGTTTGAAAATGCTCCTGGGGCCAATCCCGAGGAATTGATTGCGGCCGCGCACGCGGCGTGCTTTTCCATGGCGCTTTCGGCTCAGCTGGGAGGAGCGAATCTCACGCCACAAAGCATCAACACGAACGTGACGCTCACGATGGAGAAGCTCGATTCAGGCTGGACGATCACGGCAAGTCATATCGACGTAGTGGGCAAGGTTCCCGGCGCGGATGCGGCTACTTTTCAGAAGTACGCGGAAGCCGCGGAAAAGGGCTGCCCCGTTTCGAAGGTGCTGAATGCGAAGATCTCGATGAACGCGATGCTGGAAAGCTAACGTCGGCTAGCGGCTGGCAGCGAGCGGCTTGTGGCCGATTCTCGGCGTACGTTCATTAACCCGCGCTGGCGATCGATTCGCTGAACACTGGTCACTGACCACTGGTTTTGCTGCAAGCTGCTAGTGTGGTGTCCCGGAAATACGCGAACAAAGTCGGGCGATCTTCTGCAGGATCGAATCGGCCGTCGCGGTCCAGGCGAAAGGCCGACTCGAACGGTTGTAATGCTGCACGAAAGAGTCGATTTTCTGGATGAGGTCCGCAACGCTGGTGAACGTACCCCGACGAATGGCGCGCTGAGTGATGAGGCCGAACCATCGCTCCACCTGGTTGAGCCAGGAAGAGTAGGTGGGGATGTAGTGCATGTGATAGCGAGGCCGCTGCGCCAGCCAGGTGCGCACCTTGGGATGTTTGTGGGTGGCGTAGTTGTCGACGATCAGGTGCAGTTCGAGTTCCGGCGGCACCGACTCGTCTAGGTGGCGCAAGAAGGAGAG
>Ga0306920_100016314_pt1 | contig 10225 bp, 10 predicted proteins | sample flu12Cox44000170_FD_204666 | JGI IMG/M metagenome (GOLD analysis project Ga0306920, IMG submission 204666) | Lab enrichment of tropical soil microbial communities from Luquillo Experimental Forest, Puerto Rico - flux4day.12C.oxic.44.000.170 (v2)... | ecosystem: Environmental > Terrestrial >...
GAGCGTTGCTCCAACGGGCGGGCGGCGAGGGCGGCGGCGGAGATCGACATGGGGGGCAACTCCTGGTTCACGGCGGAGTAAGCAGACCGTTACCGGAGGGCCGTCACGTCGGAAATTCAGATAATCTCCCTAAGGGATTCCCCGTAGGCAGGACTGGTCAAGCAGCGCGAGAGGCCATGAGAGCGCCTCGACACCTCGGCCGACGATGAAACCTGAGACGTCTCTGTTGGTTGCAGGTGGCTTACTTGGTCGCCTCCTCGAGCGCCCGCATCACGTCTTCGCGCGAGATGATGCCGAGCACTAGGCGCTCGGGACCGACCACAGGAAAACTGCGGGCCTTGAGGCTTACCATCAGCTGCAGGACCCGCGTTAAAGGCGCCGTCGGCTCGACCTGCACCACCGCCTCGGTCATGATCTCGGCCACCGTTCGCCGCATCAACTCGTCGTAATGCGGCAGCATTTGTCCTGTGGTGAAGGCAAAATTCCGCAGGAAGTCGAACTTGGTGACGATCCCCAAGAGCTTTGCCTCCTCCACCACGGGGAACGAGTTGAAATCATGCTTGTCGAACAGCGCTGCAAGCTCGCTCACGGTGACCCGCCGCGACACGGTCACGATTGAGCGGGTCATGTATTGTTGCGCCGTGCACTCGAGAAACCGATACATGGCGCGACCCTGACCATTATCCGCGGACGACATCCGCGGCTGTTTTGAGCTGGACATCTGCTTTTCGCTCCGCGGGGTTTTTCAATATGGCGGCGGCTTGCACGGTGGAGCTATGATACCGGCTTCGCACCTCGTCAATGTGAAACAAGCAACAAATTGGACTTTCGGCCAGTAGCCCGCGTGTGAGTCCGCCGAGCCGAGAAGAGGAATCACGCCCCAGCGGAACGGGAGGACGACCGACAAAGGGGATTGCACCGGCTTGATATGGCTCAAATCGGCGCGCTCGTGCGCCAGCTATGGTTGCCCTTATTCGAGCGGGAGGTTTCCATGGTAACCACCAAGCCAAGCCTATGCATATCGCCGGAAAAGGTGTGCTTTTTTATCCTCAAGGCACGCGAGTTCGACGTCAAGGATGTGGTCACTGATCCCGACTCCGGCTCAAATCCGAGTGACGATGCGATGATCTCGGTGCTGGAGGATCATCCCGATGATCCAACCCAACAGGAGCTGAGATCGTTCATCGATGCGCTCACCGAGGATGAGCAGGTCGACCTCGTCGCCTTGACGTGGCTGGGACGGGGGGACGCCAGTCTGGCGGAATGGGACGACTTGCGCGAGGAGGCTGCCCGCCTGCACAACAACCGCACGGCCGCCTATCTCCTGGCAAAGCCGATGCTGGCCGACCACCTCGAAGAGGGCCTAATACAGTTTGGGCACTCCTGCGAATTCTAGCCCCAAGAGAGAGCATATCTGATCGCGCGAGCCTCACACCTCCCGCGCTTGGCGCGCAATCCAACTCCCGCCGACCTTCACGTAGGAGCGCTTGACTGCCGCCCAGGCAATGCGATGGGCCGCTTCCTCCTGCCGCGGATCACCGGCGTGAGCAGCGAAGGCATGGTTGAACGCTTCGCGATAAATATCCTGCGCGTGCGGCGGCAGATGCGATTGCACCGAGGCAGGAAGATCGCTGTTTGCCGCGTAAGGCATCGTCCATCAAGCCGGGCGATAACCGAGGCAACCCCGTATCGGCCCCCCGCTGTTTACTCCATCACGTGCAGCAGCAACACCTCTTCCTCTGGCGTCATTTTTGACGGATCGGGAGTGCCTGCCAGAGCGCGGTAGAGAGCCTCTGCTCCCTTCTGCAAGGCATCACGATGTTGCGTGTCTGCCAGAGGAAGCTTCGACACGGTCCTCGCGAGCTCCTGCAGAATTTGCGCAAACAAGACATAGTGAAAGTGCATGCGGATGGATTTGCGCTGCTCAGCTGCGCCCTCGCGGTAAAGGCTGAGCGAAATCCCTGCTTCGTCGAGGTGCGCATCGAAACGCGAGGAGTGCTCGAATGTCCCGATGTAAAGCTTGTCCGGGTACTCCAGCGCCACTTCCGCTTTGTCCGGGATTGGCTTGGTCATGGGAGTGGGGCCTTTCATTCATTGGGGGCGAATGCAATGTAGATTGTGATGCTTTCTGCGGCAGCGTCTTGATTCAGATCAACTCGACCCGTGCAGTCGCTAGTCAATCCACCACACTAGCTAGAGCACGTCTCGGTCCATTGGAATCACACACCGTCATAGTGCGGACCTCAGGCAAGCCTGAGGTCCGATGCCTCCACGTCTTGGCTGTTTCACGGAAGACGTGGATGCGCGGGACAAGCCCGCGCATGACGTGGATACAAATGAGCGGAACCAGCTCTAGCAGGTCAAGCAGCTCGCTCCTGCTCTTTCGTTTCTGCATGGTTGCAGCGAGCGCAGTGGAAAACGGACAACGCGCAGAGCCCTCCAAGCTTCGGCAGCGAACGCGCAAGCTGCATTGGCTTTCCGCAGCCAGGGCACTCCGGGGCAATTGGTTTCGCGGTCGACATGGCGCGCAAAATTAGAGGTATTCCAATCAACCGCAACTCAGGGAATCTCCGTAGGTCTACCCCCAACTAGAGCGGGATTATGGCTTTTCCTGACAGTCATATCCCCGCCCAGCTCTTTGTTGAACATGCGCTTTTTCCAAAATCGCTTGCCGGATTTTGAGGGCCTACTCTCATGTTGCTCGAATGCCACGCTGATCTGAAAACATATCTCAGGAGCACGCGACGCCGGCGTGCTCGGCCGCTTGAGCTTTCTCAGCTTTGGACGGGGCGCGGCTACGCTCGTGAAAGCGTGAGCCGCTTCCCTGGCGGGCAGCACGTCAACGCGGGCTCATCCGCGCAGACGCCGGATGACCGGGCACTTTAAAGCGTTTGCCGGTATCGGTGATATTGCTTCCGTCTACGCGCAGGATTGAGAAGTCCTGGTCGAGATAGTTGCCGATCAGGAGGTAGCGCCCATCCGGCGTAAAAACCGCGGCCTCGGGCAAGCCGCCGACCTCGATCTCCTTGATCTTGGTGACCTTCTTGTCGTCGATGCGGAGCACGGAGATGAAGCCGTTGCGGTGGTAGAAATAGGCGGGCTTGTTGTTGGAGCCGGCCAGAATGGCGGCGACGGCCACGTTTCCCTTGGGGCTGATGGCGAGGCCTTCGGGTCCGTCGCCAACGACCACGCGGTCGATGATACGCGGCGGTGCGACCTCGAGATCGACCACGCTGACGGTGTCGATGCTGCCATCCGAGGAGCCGGCATTGCCGTTATCCGCGGTCAAAGCAATCTTGCCGCTCGGGGCAACCGCGACGTTGTAGGGCCACAGTCCCGTCGGCAGGTCGATCTTGCTGGGGGTGACCTTGTCGCCGGCGACATCCAGCAGCGAAACCTTGTGCGCCGGGAATTTGGTGGCCAAGGCACGCTTGCCATCGGGCGTAAACGTGACATGCGAGACGACGTCGCCCATGGCAACGGTATCGATCACCTTCACATCGGTGCCCTTGATGGAGAGCACGCTGATTGATTTGTCCTCTCGATTGGCGACCAGCGCGAGGTCGCCTGCGGGACTGATGCTCAGCCCGGAAGGCTGCTTTCCGACGCTGAGCGTTGCGGCCAATTTCGGCGGGCTTGCCTTGAGATCGATCACATAGAGCTTATCGTCGGGAACCTGCTTCAAGGTGTCGCCCTCCTTGATCACGTTCACCGAGTCGGCAACGAGCGCCACCGATCCTGTCGGATCGATAGCAAGATTGACCGGCGGTCCCACCACCGAGTTCTTCAGCGGAAGGCTGGCGACGATCTTCGGGTTCAAGGGATCGGCAAGGTCAACGATCAGGACGGAGTCACGGCCGGAGGACGACAAGACCGGCTTGCCCTGATCGTCCCAGAGCACCTTCTCGTCGTTGCCGACGATCATCAGCGGAGCCGCATGTGCAGCGCCTATCGCACCGCCAAGGGCTATCGCTGCAGCGAATAGGTAGGCAAAGGCGTGCGGATGCATGCGTCCCTCCGTCGAGCTTCTAAACCATCCGGCCCAGAATGGTCTTCATGTCCGCCGCCGTGAAAGCACGCAGCGTTTGCGTGCGGACATTGCCGAGGGCGCCCGAGCTCAATCCAAGCGCGGTTATCGAGATTTCGTCCGGCGACTCCACGATCGCCACGATGTCATACGCTCCAAGCGTCCAATACACGTCCTTGACGGTGACCCCGCATTTCTTTGCCATTTCCTTGAAGGCTTCCGAGCGCTTCGGCGAATCCTTGACGCCACGAATTCCCTGATCGGTGAAATTGGCAAGCACGATATAGAGTGCCATGGCTTTCCTCCACGATGTTTGCCATAGGCTATATCATCGGTGGCCTTGTGCGGAAGAGGCCCGCGGGCGAGGACGCGTAAGTCGGCCGGAGTGTTGTCATCCATCGACAAATCGGCACACAATGACAGCCACCGCTGTAGGGTGGGTCAAGGCGCCTGACGAATTGCAAATAAGAAACGCATCTGCCGCGCGCCGTGACTCACCGATGCATGCTCGGTGATGGGTCTCGGCGCGATCGTTCCGATCAGACCTAAGCACCGCGCGGGCGCCTCGACCCATCCTACAGCCTGGACTTCCGCACGCAGTGGACGTCACCGCAATGGCAGAGTTCGGCGTTGGAGCTTCAGTCGTTCGCAAGGAGGACGACCGCTTTCTGCGCGGCCGTGGACAATACGTGGGCGATTTCCGTATCGCCGGAGCGCGCGAGGTCGCCTTCGTTCGCAGCCCGGTTGCCCACGCGCGGCTGAAGCACATTCATATCCCGGAACAATTTCGAGGCTCTGTTTTCACCGCCGAGCATCTGACCGGGGCCAAGCCCATCATCTCGGCCCCGCCGCTTAAGGGTTTCAAGTATTCGGTTCAGCCGGTGCTGGCGAAGGAAAAGATGCGTTACGTCGGCGAAATGATCGCGATGTGCGTGGCTGAGACCCGCGCCCAGGCGGAGGACATTGCGGATGCCATAAGGATCGACTTCGAGGAGCTGCCGGCGGTGACCGACATGCTCGCCGCGTGTTGGCCCGCTTCACCGCTCGTTCACGAGGAGTGGGGCGACAATATCTTCATCGAGTTCAGCGAGAACGGCCCGATCGAGGATATTGCAAGGACAGCGGCAATCAAGGTCACGAGATCGATCCGCACCGCGCGCCACTGCATGTTTCCGATGGAAGGACGCGGCGTGATCGCGTTTCGTGATGCGCGGCTGCGAAATCTGACCCTCATCACATCGACGCAGTTTCCGCATTCCGTGCAGACCGGGCTGAGCGAATGTCTTGGGCTTGAGCACGGCAACATTCGGGTCATCTCGCCCGATGTGGGGGGCGGCTTTGGATATAAAGGGCTGCTGTGCCCGGAGGAGGTGGCGCTGGGCTGGCTTGCAATGCAGGTCGACTACCCCGTCCGCTGGCTGGAGGATTGCCGCGAGCATCTCGCGGCAAATGCCAACTGCCGCGAGCACCACTACGAGATCACCGGCTACGCGACGGCAGACGGCAAGCTTTTGGGAATCGATTGCATCGGCCACGTCGACGCCGGCGCTTATTCCTCCTATCCGATCTCCTCTGCGCCGGAGGCGGCACAGATCGCCAATCTCCTGCCGGGGCCGTACGTCTTCTCCACCTACCGGTGCCGCTCCCATGCGGTTGCGACCAACAAGTGCCCGATCATTCCCTATCGCGGCGTAGCCCGCTCCGGTGTCTGCCTGGCCATCGAAACGGTCATGGACGCCATCGCTCGCGCGGCCGAGATCGAGCCTCACGAGGTGCGCTTGCGCAATATGGTCCTTCCCGAGCAGATGCCGTTCGACAATGTGGTGGGCAAGCATTTCGACAGCGGCGATCACCCGCAATGCCTGCGGCGCGCGGTCGAGGCGATCCGGCTGCACGATATCCGAGCCCGACAAAAGCAGCCGGAGCCTGATGGCCGGCTGATCGGCGTTGGCCTTTCATTCTTCGTCGAGCAAGGCGCGCATGGCACCTCGGTGCTTGCTGCCTGGGGCCGACCGATCGTGCCCGGGTATGAGCAGGCGAACGTTCGGCTCACGGCCGACGGGGAGGTCGAGATTCACGTTGGCACCCATTCGCATGGCCAAGGCCACGAAACGACCTATGCCCAGGTCGCACACGAGATCCTCGGCGTGCCCTTCGAGAAGATCAAAGTCATCCAGGGCGACACCCTTTACACGCCGTACTCCACTGCGACGTGGGGCTCGCGCTCCATGGTGCACGGCGGCGGCGCGGTTGCGCGCGCCTCGCGCCTCCTGGCAAAACGGGCGGCTCACATCGGAGCCTGGCTGCTGCAGGCGGACGCCGCGAAAGCGCACGTCGCGAACGGCAAAGTCATTGCCGGCAACAGCAGCGTCACGCTGCGCGAAGTCGCGCGCGCGTGGTATCTGCAGCCGCAAAACCTGCCGGCGGAAGTGGATACCGGCGGTCTTGAAGTGACGGCGGGCTACCGGGCCGAGCGCGACAGCGGAACCTTTACCTATGCAACGCATGCCGCGGTCGTGGCGGTCGACCCCATGACAGGACTGATCGAGATACTGGATTACGTCGTCGTGGAGGACGGCGGCACCCTCGTCAATCCGTTGATCGTCGACGGGCAGATTTGCGGTGGGACGGCGCAAGGCATCGGGACATGTCTCTACGAGGAGACGCCGTTTGATGCGCAGGGACAGCCGCTCGCATCGACCATGCTCGACTACATGCTTCCGGGCGCGCCGGAGGTACCTGACATCAGAGTGCTGCATATGCAGACCCCCTCCCCCTACACCGAATTTGGCATCAAGGGCCTCGGTGAAGGCGGCGCGGTCGGCCCGCCGGCCGCGATCATATCGGCCGTCAACGATGCCCTGCGGCCGCTCGGGGTCGAGGTCCACAATCTGCCCCTGGCCCCGCAGCGAATTCTTGCCGCCATCGCCGCGAGCCGCAGGCCAAATCCGTGATTGCGATCAAGCTCACGATCAATGGACGCGCGGTCGAGGCAAACGTGGAGCCGCGCATGCATCTTGCGGACTTCTTGCGCGAGCATCTCAACCTCACGGCAACACACCTGCGCTGCGAGCAGGGCGCGTGCGGCGCCTGCACGCTCTTGATTGACGGACAGCCGGCCCGCTCCTGCATCATCTACGCCGTGCTTTGTGATGGCGCGGAGATCACCACTCTCGAAGGTCTCGAGAACGATTCCGTCATCGTGGCATTGCGGCGCTCTTTTTCCGTGGAGCACGGGCTGCAGTGCGGCTACTGCACCCCAGGCATGCTGGTGACGGCGCGTGACATCGTGTCGCGACTTCCTGACGCCGATGCCGCGCGCATCCGGATCGAGCTCAGCGGCAATCTTTGCCGATGCACGGGCTACGTTGGGATCGTGCGCGCGATCAGCCGCGTGCTCGATGAGCGCCGCCGCGGCGCGCTGGGACAGGTGATGCGCCGGGAGCCCGCGCTCGGCCCGGTCGGAGCACGAAGCGCCGCTCGGCAACCACGCGAGCGCAGTTTCAGCGGAGATTAGAGATGCCGGCTCGAGGAGCAAGACGGTTTCGCGAGCAGAAGTGGCTCCTGGATTCGGTAATCTCGACCATCGGCCTCGACTGGGATCTGCTGCGCATGTCCACTGTCACCGCGCCGGTTGGCTTCGAAGGCATGGGGGACTGGGCCCTCGTCGCCGCAAAGGCGAAGCGCTTCGACGACATCTCTCCGAGCTTCGAAGAAGTCGCGGCCGGCCGCGAGGCGCGCGGCCGCGAGGCGGAGCAGAACGGCAATCCGATCACCGCGCGCGAGTCGTACCTTATCGCCTCGATCTACTACGGGGTTGCGCAATGGCCGATCGATGAGATCAACGAGCGAAATCTGGCTTTGAATGCGAAAAAGCTCGATTGCTTTGCGCGATACGCAGCGTGCGCGCATCACAGGATCGAGCGCGTCGAGATCCCGATGGGGCAGCACGTCGTGCCCGCGTGGTTGCATCTGCCGCTGGTCGGCAAGCCGCCATATCCGATCGTCGTGATGCTGCCCGGGATGGATACCTTCAAGGAGAAGCTCGTCTGGGGATACGGCGACAAGATGCTCGAACGCGGCTTTGCCGCGCTGGCGATCGATGGACCGGGCCAATCGGAGGCGCTCATGCACGGGCTCAAGGTGACGGCTGACAATTTTGCCGATGCCGGCCGCGCCTGTCTTGCCTGGATCGACAGCCGCAGCGATCTCGACAAGGACCGCATCGGAGTGTTCGGGCGCAGCTTCGGCTCCTATGCGGCAACGGTGTTCTCCAATACCATTGCGCACCGCCTGCGCGGGGTCGTGGTGGGCCTGCCGTGCTTCGAGCCGGGTTTCAGCAAAATCTTCGAGGAGGCATCGCCGACCTACAAGAACCGGTTCATGTTCATGGCCGGCTATGAGGACGAAGCCGAGTTCGACAAATTCATTCAGGGCTTCGATCTGCGCAGCAGGGTCGCAAACCTTAGCTGCCCACTCATGGTCTTGGGTGGAGAGCTCGATGAGCTGGCGCCCATAAGACACGTCTTCGACGTTTGCAAGCAGGTGCCCGGTCCGGTCGAGATCGTCGTCTATCAGAACGAACGCCACGCTCCCGGGCGGCTCCCATCCTCGCAATTGGGCCCGCACTGGTATGCCATGATGGCGGATTGGCTGTCTGCGCGCGTGCACGATTGCATTCCTCTCAAGGAGACGCGCTACCTCTATGTCACCGCATCCGGCAAGGTTGAGCAGCGCCCGATGCCATGTTCCTCAAAATAACAGGGAGAAGCTCGCAATGACGCGCAGTCAGCTCATGATATCCCATGCCGCAGCCGCCGTGGTCGCGTTTGGCTTCATCACCGGCGCGGCCGCACAGTCGAGCATCAAGATCGGTCTGGTGCAGCCGCTGACCGGCGCCTTCGCCGCCGCCGGCACCGATGTCGTCAATGGCGCCAAGATTGCCGGCGACGAGATCAATGCCGCCGGTGGCGTCCTTGGCAGCAAGCTCGAGCTTTTGGTGGAAGACACCAGGAGCAATCCCACCGAGGCAGCATCGGTGACCGAGAAGCTCATTGTGCGGGACAAGGTGCCGGTGCTGATGGGGGCTTCAGCATCGACGGCCACGCTTGCTGTGATGCCAAAGCTGATGGAATACAAGGTGCCGATGCTGGTCGAGACATCATCGTCGTCGAAGATCACGACCGCCGGCAATCCCTACATATTCCGCATCGCGCCGCCCTCGGAGGTCGAAGCCGTTGTATTCGGAAAGATGGCCGGTCGCATCGGGATCAAGAAGGCCGACTTCTTGGTGGTCAACAACGATTGGGGTCGCGGCACGGCGGACGAGTTCGCCAACATGCTGAAAGGGCATGGCATCGCGGTGGGCCTCGTGGAGCGCATGGACCAGGGCGCGCAGGACATGAATGCCCAGCTTGCCAAGATCAAAGGCTCGGACGCCGATACCCTTTTCGTCACGACGGCGGTCGAGCAACTTTCCCTGGTTCTCAAGCAGGCAGCAGCGATCGGGCTTAACAAGCGAATTATCAGCACCGGCGGCTCGCAAAATCCCGATCAGTTGATCACAAATGCCGGCAAGGCTGCCGAGGGCACCTGGCATCTCGTCTTCTTCGCGCCCTGGTTGCCTGAGGCAACGCCGAACCCGGCAGTGTCGAAGGCCTTTGTCGAGGAATGGAGCAAGCGAGGCCTTCCCTTCGGGAGCTTGACCTCGAGCTTCCGCGGCTACGACGGGATCAGAGCGATCGCCGAGGCCATCAGGATTGCCGGCAAGCCAGACCCGGAGGCCATTCGCGCTGCTTTCTGGAAAGTGGACATTCTCGGCCTTAATGGACCAATCAAGTTCGAGAAGAACGGGCCGGCAGGCCAGGAAAGCGGGCAGAGCATGCCGAATGTGTATCTGGTGAAGATCGAGAACGGAAAGGTCATCGTGCCGAAAATCTGAACCTAGCCCTCTGTCATTCCGGGGCGCCGCACAGGCGAGCCCGGAATCCATGACCACGGACCGAGCGATGCCGGGTAGGTGAGGATGTTACCACCCTCACCCCCCACAGATCCGGACGTGCAGAATTACCGCATCCGGTTCTTCGCGGGAGAGCTTCGCGGACAGACTGAGGACGAACGAGCTCCTAATTATCGAGCACCACGTCATCACGCCTGGCCCTCGCTGGCTGAGTCACCAGTGCGGCTATCCATTGTCGT
>Ga0306920_100016315_pt1 | contig 10225 bp, 6 predicted proteins | sample flu12Cox44000170_FD_204666 | JGI IMG/M metagenome (GOLD analysis project Ga0306920, IMG submission 204666) | Lab enrichment of tropical soil microbial communities from Luquillo Experimental Forest, Puerto Rico - flux4day.12C.oxic.44.000.170 (v2)... | ecosystem: Environmental > Terrestrial >...
ATCGATCGAGGCGTCCACGGTTACCAAACCATCGATGGCCGGGATCCGTCCGAAGTTCTTGTAGACCACCGTCAGGCGTGGATCGGGGGAATCAGTCGCCTCGAACTCCAGTTTGGCGACCCCCATGAAGGGACGGTCCGCGATGGCGAACACCAGGCTGGTCACCTGCGCGGTCCGCCAGGTGGCAAACGCGCTGAAGCCGGTCGCGATCACCATCAGCACCGCGAGAAGGTCCGTAAGCCCGACCGCGCGCGAGAACCGCCGCTCTTCGGCGTGCTCCCAGCGTCGTTCGCGCTCCAGCTCCTGGCGCAGCAGGCCCCCTTCCTGATCCTGGTCCTCGCTGCCTCTCTTGAGCCGCTGCTCGGCCACCGAGTCCCCCCTGCCGGTCGCGAGCCGGCGCGGGTTCAGTTTAACGAGAGTCGGGCGCCGTAAACCATAGCACGCTGAGCGGCGGGAGCTCGATTGCGATGGAGTCATTGAAGCGCCGATGGGGAACGGGCTGCGACTGAATCCCACCCAGGTTTCCGCGATTGCCGCCGCCGTATGCCATGCCATCAGTGTTCAGGATCTCGCGGTACCATCCGGGCCTCGGCACACCCACTCGAAAACCTCTTCGCAGAACCGGCGAGAAATTACACACACAGACAATGGTGCGACCGCTGGCGGGGGCGATCCGCAGAAAGGCGATCATGTTGTCGTCGGCCGCGTCCGCGTCGATCCATTCGAACCCGGGCGGCTCGACATCGGCTTCCCACAGGGCCGGTTCTTCACGATAGAGGCGGTTCAAGTCGCCAACCAGCGCACGAAGCCCGCGATGCAACCCGTATTCGAGTAGATGCCAATCGAGGCTGGAGTCGTGATCCCATTCGCGCCATTGCCCGATTTCGCTACCCATGAAGAGATGTTTCTTGCCGGGGCGTGCCCACATGTAGCCATACAGCGCCCGCAGATTGGCGAACTGCTGATCCATCGTGCCGGGCATCTTTGCCAGCAGCGCGCGCTTGCCGTGCACGACTTCGTCGTGCGAAAGCGGCAACACGAAATTCTCGCTCCAGGCATACAGCATGCCGAAACTCAGGTTGCGATGGTGCCACCTGCGATAGACGGGATCGAGTGCAAAATACTCAAGCGTGTCGTGCATCCAGCCCATGTCCCACTTGAGGCCGAAGCCCAGGCCGCCCATGAAGGTGGGCCGGCTGACTCCCGACCATGCGGTAGACTCCTCGGCGACCATCAAGATGCCCGGGTTCTCCGCGTAGACCTGCTCGTTCAGCGCCCGCAGAAAAGCGATCGCTTCCAGGTTCTCGCGGCCACCGTAAGCGTTGGGGATCCATTCGCCGGCCCGGCGTGCGTAGTCACGATAAATCATGGACGCGACCGCATCGACCCGGAGTCCGTCGACGTGGAACTCCCCCAGCCAATAGAGCGCGCTGGCAATCAGAAAACTGCCCACTTCGTTGCGGCCGTAGTTGAAGATGTAGGTTCCCCACTCGGGGTGGTCTCCAAGCCGGGGATCCTCGTGCTCGTAGAGTGCGGTCCCGTCGAAGCGCCCCAGGCTGAATTCGTCCTTGGGGAAATGCGCCGGCACCCAGTCGAGAATCACGCCGATTCCCCGTCGGTGGAACTCGTCGATCATGAAGCGGAGATCGTCGGGATGGCCATAGCGCGAGGTTGGAGCGAAATAGCCACTGACCTGGTAGCCCCAGGAGCCGGTGAACGGGTGCTCCATCAACGGAAGAAACTCCACGTGCGTGAAACCCATCTCCTGCACGTATTCTCCAAGCTGGACCGCCAGCTCTCGATAGGTGAGGCTGCGGTTCCCTTCTTCTGGCACGCGGCGCCAGGAACCCGGATGCACCTCGTAAATCGATACGGGAGACTTGATCGGGTCGCGCCCGGAGCGGTCAGTCATCCAGGCCTGGTCGCGAAACTGGTAGTCTGAACGGTACACGACCGAAGCGGTGGCCGGGGGAGTCTCCATCTGCCTCGCAAACGGATCACTCTTGAGCAGCAGATTTCCGTCGCGCGTGCGAATTTCAAATTTGTACAGCGTGCCGGGCTCCAAATCGGGAACGAAGAGCTCCCATATCCCGGAGCCGCCCAGCACCCGCATCAGGTGAATCCGCCCGTCCCAACGATTGAAGCTCCCAACCACACTGACGCTGACTGCATTCGGCGCCCAGACCGCGAACGCAACTCCGGGAATCTCGCTCATCCGGGTCGGACGCGCACCCAGGCGGTCCCAGGCGCGGCGGTGTTTTTGCTCGCCCCAGAGGTGCAGATCGAGATCGCCGAGGGTCGGTAGAAACGAATATGGATCGTGGAGGATAAGCGCGGCGCCGTCATCGCGATGAATCTCCAGGCGGTATGGAAATACTTCGCGACGATCGCGCACTATGGCTTCGAAGATGCCATGGTCGAGCTGCTCCATCTCGACTCGCGCGGTGTCATCGTACAGCAAGTACACGCGGACCGCGTCGGGACGATAAGCACGGACGGCGACGAGGTCATGCGCAGGATGCGCACCGAGAATGGAATGCGGATCCGGATGCTGGAGGGCGAGCAGGCGATCGAGGTCAACGAGCGCCTGCGAAGCAACTTGGCCGGTAAGTGCCATCCTCAAAGCGATACCGCGTCGGCGCCGTATCCTGAATAAGTCTAGACCATATGATGAGGGTACGCATCGCTTCCTAACGTCGCGTGCAAAAAGGCGCGACCCAGAGTCGGGCGGAATCCGAAAGAGACCGAGAACCATTGCGGAATCATCGAACGTAGTGTCGAGCGGCCGGCGCTGGACTGAGGATCGCGCACCGATCGGGCCGAGCTAGACCAGCGTCGCGGAGGTGGAAAGATAACTGCATGGCAACGAACCCGAGCGCGCAGTCAGACGCTTTCGATCCGATGATGGGCCAGCTCGAAGTTATCGAGCCCGTTCTGGCGATGTTCCATGGCTTTGCGAACGTCGCTTTCGGCTATGGACGCGGCGACATGATCGCGGTCGACACCAGCTCGCGGCAGATGGGTGAGATGGCGGTCGCCGCGATTCGCCAGGTAACCAACGAGCCGGTCACGCTGATCGTTTACACGCACGGCCACGCCGACCACGCATTTGGCACTGCCGCCTTCATCAAGGATGCGGCGCTGCGCGGCTATCCTCGACCCCGAATCTGGGCGCACGAGGACGTCGCCCGCCGGTTTCGGCGCTATGCACGCACCGAAGGATGGCAAGCGCATATCAATCGGTTGCAATTCGGGATCGCGACTCCACCGGGACTGTTCTCAGCAGCGGTCCACATAGAGCCGGACCTTACCTATCGCGGCATGCAGGTGCTGGAACTTATGGGTGAAGCGATCGAGCTGCACCATGCGATGGGCGAAACCGATGATGCGACCTGGGTCTGGATGCCACTGCGGCGAGTCGCGCTGCTTGGTGATTTGATCATCTCATCGCTTCCGAACACCGGCAATCCGAACAAGGTGCAGCGCTACACGCTGGAATGGGCCGAGGCCCTCGAACGCATCGCCGCGAGGAGGCCACGCTACATTCTGCCCGGGCACGGACCCGCGTATCGGAGTGAAGAGCGCTGCGAGGAAGTTTTGCGCGAAACGGCACGCGCCCTGAGATTCATCCACGACGAGGTCGTGCGGAGATTGAATGACGGTCAGTGGCCGGTCGAGATCGTGGAAGCCGACATCGAGCTCCCCCCGGAACTGGCGTCCAAGCCGTTTCTGGCTCCAGTCTATGGGTGCACCGCGTTTATCGTGCGCGACGTGATCCGCCGTTACGCCGGTTGGTGGTCAGGGCAGCCGTCGCAGTTGTTTCCGGTCAGCCGGCGCGATCACGCGCGTGACCTGCTCGCGGTCTGCCGATGCGAAGCGCTTTTGGACCGAGCTCGGTCGCTGAAAAATTCCGGCGAACTTAAACGCGCGCTGGCGATGGCGGAGTTGGTCATCGACGCCGACCCCGGGGATGAAGAGGCGGTGCGGTTGAACGCAGAGATTCTGCAGGCTATCGCGCTGACCGAGCGCTCGTTCATAGCGCGAAATCTTTTCACAGGTGCAGGGCGAAAACTGCTTCAGGGTCTGACCAAGCAAAACGCGCCGTAAACACAAGCTGAGTAAGCAAATCGAGTTTCTGCATCTGAGCGGTAGCTGGAATCCAAGCAGGTAAGACGCCAGCACCACCCCCGGTTTCCTGCGTGATTCCGGGGCCTTTCCCAATGTCTTTGCCAAACAGATGACGATACGGAACCATAGGCACGAATCGTGAATTATCAGGCCGACATGGGAAGCACGGAACTCGGCGGGAACCGCAAAATCCCGAGGAAGTAAGCAAAAACCTATGGAAACCTCGGCTACCAACACCACCACCGATAACCCAAAACGGAAATATTGCCGGTTGCTCGAACCGGTGCGGGATCACGAAGGCCATATCCGCTTTACCGAGGCCGTCGAGATAATCAAGGAAATAGACAATCTCGACCGCCACATGTACCTCGTCCGTTTCGAGGACGGATCGACTACGTTCGTATTTCCGCACGAGGTGGAAGTTCTTAACCTGCCTCCGCTGAGCAAGGCCGCCTAGGAAACGGGCACCCCTTCGCAAATCACGATATCTAGCTGCCCGGCCCCGCCGCGTCGGCAGGATCGAAACGCAGCGGCGACGGGTTCTTCGCAGTCGATTTTTCTGCGCAGCTGCGGTTAGGCCGACTTAAGCTGCCGGATGTCGTCGAGTAGCACTCGCTCGTGGCCCTGCGGGTTTACTTTCGTGTAGACCTTGCGCACGGTGCCCTTGGGGTCGATCACGAAGCTGGTGCGCTCCCAGAACTTCATGCCGTTCCATTCGGCCTGCCCGATTCCACAAGCGGCGATGAGTTCTCGCCTGGTGTCGGCGAGCAGATCGATCGTGAAGCTGAATTTGTTGCAGAAATTCTTGTGCGATCCGACATCGTCCTGGCTGACACCCACCACGCTGATTCCGGCCGCAGCGAACTCTGCCTTGGAGGCGGTAAATGATTTGCCCTGGATGGTGCATCCGGGAGTGTCGTCTTTGGGATAAAAATAAACCACCAGCCACTTGCCTGCGTAGTCGTCGAGCTTGACGCTCTTGCCGTCCTGATTCTGGAGGGAGAAGTGTGGGAACGATTTTCCTGCTTCGAGCATGACCTACTCCTTGTCGCGGTGAGACTACCAAATTTCCCGACTCGGTTCGCAACCGCTCAGCCAGCCAACCGCGGAGGCCGCGAAGTGACCCAGCGTGTAGCTTCATCGTACCCATGGGCCAGTTGCATACAGGCCATTCGGCGTGATTGGGCCCCGCGATCTGAATTCCCATCGGCAGCCCTCGCGCATCGAAGCCGGCCGGTACATTCAAAGCAGGACAACCGGACATCGTTATCGGAATCGAGACTTCCATCCAGCGATGATAAGTGTCCATCGCAGTGCCGTTGATTTCCCTTGGCCATCGCAACGAAGCGTCGAAAGGAAACACCTGCGCGGAAGGCAGAATGAGGAAGTCGTACTTCTCAAACATTGCGCGAACCGCCTGGTACCACATACTGCGGACGGCTGAGGCGTCGGCGATGTCATAGGCTGTGACTTCAAATCCCCTTTCGATTTCCCATTGAGCTTCGGGTTTGATCAAGGCGCGCCGCGCAGGATCGGCATAGGCCTCTCGGAGGAACGCTCCGACCTGCCAGGAGCGGAGCTTGAGCCAGTTCTGCCAAACGCGATCGATTGGATAGTCGGGGCGCGCCTCCTCGACCACGCATCCAAGGTCCTCGAATGATCTCAGCGCGCGCCGGCATACATCGAGCACCCCCGCCTCGAATGGAAGGTAGCCGCCGAAATCGCCAAGCCATGCCAACCGCGTGCCCTTCAGCTCGCGGGTCAACGGCTCTTTGAATCGAGCTGCGTCCTGACGATTGGACAGCGGCACGCGCGCGTCATAGCCCGCCATTATGGAGAGCAGCAAGGCAAGGTCGGGAAGATTTCGGGCCATCGGGCCATGCACGGAGAGCGACGGCATGAAGACCTCGCGCCACTCAGCAGGAACGCGGCCGAAAGAAGTGCGAAATCCGAAGACGTTGTTGAACGCTGCTGGATTACGTAACGAACCCGCATGATCGCTGCCATCCGCAACCGGCAACATCCTGAGAGCCAGAGCCACCGCGGCGCCACCGCTGCTGCCTCCGGCGGTCCGGGACTGGTCGAAGGCATTGAAGGTCGTGCCGAAGACCGGATTGAACGTGTGCGACCCCAGCCCGAACTCGGGAACATTGGTTTTGCCAATCAGGATCGCACCCGCGCGTTTGATCCGCTCCGCGACGATTGAATCGGTGCGCGGAACGAAATCGCGGAACAGCGGCGACCCTAGCGTGGTGCGAATACCATCGGTTGGCTCGAGATCCTTGATTGCCGCTGGAAGACCGTGGAGCGGACCGCACTGCTCCCCCCGCGCCAGCTGCGCATCGGCCTGTTGCGCCTGCTGGCGTAGGAGATCACGCGGCTGCAGCGAGACGATCGCGTTGACGAGCGGGTTGAGCAGCTCGATGCGATCGAGGAACGCATCCATGACCTCGACGCACGAGAGCTGCCTGGCTTTGACCGCTGCGCTTAATGCCAGCGCGTCCAGGGAGGTTATTTCGGTGTCGTCAGGCAATCGATCGGCCGTGTCAGGTTGAACAGCACCTTGGCCATCCTCCTGCGGTGAGGCACCTTAACTGATTGCCGTATCGCTCGGCCCCCTAGTCGATCGAGGCGGCAGCCCCGGAGCGGATTAGCTTTTCGATCGCTTCTTTCGAGTAGCCACACTCGCTCAGGACTTCGCGGGTGTGCGCACCAACCTCGGGGGCGACCGTGGGCTTGCGCTTCTCGACTCCCTCCATAAACACGGGACTGTTGATCGTTTCGATGGTGCGCTTGGTGGGATGGTCGATTTCGATCACGGCTTCTGCGGCTCGGAGTTGCGGGTCGGCGACGACGTCGTCCAGCTGGGGCAGCAGCGACCATTTGATGTCGAATTGCTTGAACAGTTTGCGCAACGTGGGGATGTCGCGCGATTCAAATTGTGATTGCAGAAGGGCGTGGAGTTCGGCCGCGTTCTTGCTGCGGGCCGCGTCGTTGATAAACAGCTCGCTGGTAGCGAGGTCCGGCATCCCGAGCGCCGCACACAAGCGCGGAAACTCGTGCTCCGGATCGAGCTGCACCAGCATAAACACCTTACCATCGCCCGCCAGGTAGCCTGCGGTGAGTGGGTTGGGCGGTGGTCCGTCGGCGACCCGCTGGGGAAACTCGGCGTTGAGAAACTTCGCCTGCAAGTCGCAGGCGTTGGCCCAGGCGCCGCTGGCGATCAGCGAGGTGCCGACTTTCGAGCCGCGACCGGTGCGCTCGCGGTTATACAGCCCAAGCATGATTGCCCCGAACATCGACATGGCGGTCGGGTGATCGCCCATTCCGGGGCGGGCCCCGCCCGGAGTTCCATCCCGTCCGACCACGCTCATCATCAAGCCGGAGCGCGCCCAGTAGGCAAGCGCATCGAAGGCCGGATCGTCCGCATCATCGCCCCGATCGCCGTAGCCGGTGAGATGTGCGTAGATGAGCCGCTCGTTCAGCGGTCGCAGGTCCTCCCAGGTCAGACGAAACTTTTTCAGAATTAGGGCCTGATAGTTCGTCACGAAGACGTCTGACTTTTTGACCAGGTCGAGGAGCGCCTCGCGTCCGGCGCGATCAGCGAGATCGAGTGCGACGCTGCGTTTGTTGCGATTGGTCAGGATCCAGCACCAATCGAGGTCGGCTTTCGCGGTCCCGGGAAGACGCGAGAACAGGCGCCAGAGATCGCCGCCCTGCGGGCGTTCGATTTTGATTACATCGGCGCCGAAATCCGACATCACCGTCGCGGAAGCGGGGCCCGCGATGTAGGTGCCACAATCGATGACGCGAATTCCGGAAAGAAGTCCTTTGCTCTCCATGGTGAGACCTCGAAGCGGGAAACTAATTGGTCACTTAGTACAAAGTGCTGGTTTTGGAAACGCCCTGGGCTGGGAAGCTTGAAGAGTACGAGCTTTGCCCCGACCTAATCGCAACAGGCCTTCGCGCCGCCTCACCCTTCGCCCCCTCGGATCCAGGACGCAGATCATCGGACCAGAGCAACGGTCAGGCGGCGGCAGATGCTGAGGCTGTGAACTGGGCTTCTTCGCGGGCGAGCGTGCGGCAGCCCAGCAGCGCGACCACACTCACGCCCGACATGACTATGAAGGAGGCTATCGCTATCTGGTAGCTGCCGGTCACGTCAAAGATTCGGCCGGTCACGATCGGGCTGATCGCCGCGCCGATCGTGTAGAAGACGCCGGTGACACCCATCAGCGAGCCGAAACGTTTTACCCCGAGCGACTCGATTATAACCAGCGGCATTTGCACGCCGAGCGCGCCGAGCGCAAATCCGCTTGCCAGGATATTCGCCGCCAGGCCGAGCGCGCGTGACGCGCCCATCAATCCGACGAAGCCAAGGGCATTGAGAATGCAGGTCACCGTCATTGCGGTGCGTGCACCTCTGCGGTCGGCGAAAGGGCCCCCGAGTAAAGCGCCCAGTGTAGTCACCACGAGAAACATGCTCACGGCGGTCGCGGCGAAAGCCGCGCTGTAACCTGCGCCGATCAAGTACGCCACGTAGTGAGGTGACATTCCCAGGGTGCTCCCGATCAGGATTTGCACGGCGCAGATCAGCCAGAACGAGCGGGTTTTCCTCGCCTGCCACAGCTCGAAACCGGGGAGCTGAATGGGAACTGACGCGGCAGGATCCGCAGTTGCCGCGGGCACACCATCGTCGCCGGAATTGGCCGGTCGAACCAACAGAAGAACGACCGGCACCACGATGACGAGAATCGGGAGCCCGAGCGCAAAGTAGCCAGCGCGCCATCCCGCCAGGGTGATGATCTGATTGGCGAGCGGCGTCATTCCGGCGCCGCCGATCGGCGCCGCTGCGAATGCTATTCCGATCGCCAGTCCGCGCTGGCGCTCGAACCAGCTTGCGATGACGATCGAACACGGGATCGTCGTCGATGCGCCCACGCAAATGCCGAAGAGTCCCTGGATCGCGAAAAACTCGTTGAACGTCGTGGCTCGGCTCAGGAGCATCCAAAGGACTCCGGTGATGGTCGCACCGACGACAATCATCTTCTTCGGATTGACCCGGTCGGCCAACCATCCGATCAGCGGGGCGGTCGCTCCACCAGTGACCCAGCCGCTCGCCAGCGCGGTCGACAACTTCGCCCTCGTCCATCCGAAATACTTAAGCACCGGCACGAAGAACACCGCGGAACTGTTGATCGCTCCCCAGATAAAAAACATCGTGACGCAGATCGCGCCCACGATGATCCATCCACGCCGATCCCTATCGCTCATTCAAAGCCTCGCTGGGTGCCGGACTTGTGCGACGCGCGCATACTATCCGGAAGCGGCTGGTCAGCGCCAGACGGTTTTGTGAACGTTGCGCGAAAACCGCCCCCGGCTTTGCACCGATTGGTGCGCTTCACGCTCTCACCCGCCTCGCCGCGGGCCGGGTCCTCAGCGCGGACATGGCCACAGAAAACAGGCTCGGCGGACGATCGGGTTTTCGCGGGCCCTACTTGATTTCGGGGAAGGCACCGTAAATGTTCAACTGCTCCAGGACGGGGGTCAACGGCATGCGTGGAGGCTTCGGGAAATCACCGGCGGCGCGGGGCCACACGATCGGCGTGAGATCGCTCGCGATTACTTCACCCAGCTTGATTCCCGGGCGATCCACGCTCGGATGCACGTAGGGCTTGGTGCGGGTCGCGCCGTCGCGGAAGTAAATCATGGTATGTACCCGCCGCGCGCGACTGCTTCGGTTGGGTTTAGCCATGTGTACGGTGAGTCCGTGATGAAACGCCACCGAGCCTCGGGGTACCTCGACGTAAACCGCGGGAATTCCGGAAATGGCGGGGTCCTCAAGAATCTTCACCTTTTCGTTGGCTTTGAAGATGTTCACGAATTTGCGCAGCCCCACGAGGTGGGACCCGGGTACGTAACCCATGCACCCGGTCTCGTGCGTAGAGCCATCGAACGGCACCCACGCGGTCAAGGTTTGGGTTTCATCCATGGGCCAGTAGGGTTGATCCTGATGCGGCTCGGTGTGGCGCCCGCCCGAATCCTTGTACAGCGCCTGGTCGTGCCACAGGCGCAACGCCGGAACGCCGATCAGCGT
>Ga0306920_100016316_pt1 | contig 10224 bp, 7 predicted proteins | sample flu12Cox44000170_FD_204666 | JGI IMG/M metagenome (GOLD analysis project Ga0306920, IMG submission 204666) | Lab enrichment of tropical soil microbial communities from Luquillo Experimental Forest, Puerto Rico - flux4day.12C.oxic.44.000.170 (v2)... | ecosystem: Environmental > Terrestrial >...
AAGAGCTTCACGGTCGGGCGCGTGACGGTGCGCGAGGGCGAGTGGATCTCGATCGACGGCGCGAGCGGCATGGTGCTGCTCGGCCAGGTGCCGACGCTGCCGGCCGAGGTGACCGGCGAGTTCGGGACGTTCATGGAGTGGGCCGACACGCGTCGGCGTCTCAAGGTGCGAGCGAACGCCGATATCCCGCGCGACGCGAAGCAGGCGCGCGCGTTCGGCGCCGAGGGCATCGGGCTGTGCCGCACCGAGCACATGTTCTTCGCGACCGACCGGCTGCCGCACGTGGTGCGCATGATCCTCGCCTCGCCCGAAGTGCACGCGCTCGAGACCGCGCTCGCGGACGCCGAGGCGCAGCTCGCGGGCGGCGAACGCCCGGCGGCCGTGACCCGCGAGATCGCGGCGCTCAAGCGCCGGCTCGCGGGGCCGCTCAAGCAGTATCGCGGCGCGCTCGCGAAGCTCCTGCCGCTCCAGCGCTCCGATTTCCGCGGGCTGTTCGAGGCCATGGACGGGAATCCGGTCACGATCCGGACGCTCGATCCGCCGCTCCACGAATTCCTGCCGAAGCGCGAGGAGCTGATGACCGAGGTGGCGCTGATGCGTGCCGCCTGGGAGCGCGCCGGCGGGCGCCCGAAGTCGCGTGGCGCGCGCGGGCGCACGGTTCCGAAGCCGGCGAAGCTCGCGCGCGCCGAGAAGCTGCTCGCGCGCGTCGAGGAGCTCCACGAATTCAATCCCATGCTCGGACACCGCGGCTGCCGCCTCGGCATCACGTATCCCGAGATCACGGAGATGCAGGCGCGTGCGATCTTCGAGGCCGCGTGCGCGGTCGCGAAGCGCGGGATCCAGGTCGTGCCGGAGATCATGATCCCGCTCGTCGGACACGTGAACGAGCTCAGGAACCAGGCCGCGATCGTGCGCCGCGTGGCCGCCGAGGTGATGCAGAAGCAGGGCGTCGAGGTCCAGTACCTGGTCGGCACGATGATCGAGGTGCCACGCGCCGCGATCACCGCCGGCGACGTCGCCGCCGAGGCGGAGTTCTTCTCGTTCGGCACGAACGATCTCACCCAGCTCACGTTCGGCTTCTCGCGCGACGACGCCGGAAAGTTCCTGCCCGAGTACGTGCACGACAAGATCCTCCCCGCCGACCCGTTCGCGACGCTCGACACCGCAGGCGTCGGCGCGCTCATGGAGTGGGCGGTCGCGCGCGGCCGCGAGCGGCGCGCGCGGCTCAAGGTCGGGATCTGCGGCGAGCACGGGGGCGACCCCGCCACGGTCGAGTTCTGCCATCGCGCCGGGCTCGATTACGTGTCGTGCTCGCCATTCCGCGTGCCGATCGCGCGTCTCGCCGCGGCGCAGGCGACGCTGCGCGGGCGCGCCGGGGAAAGCGACCAGCGCTAGGCGCCGATTGGATGCGGCGAGCGGAGCGACCGCGATCGCGCTGGTGCTGCCGGCGCTGAACGAGGCGGACGCGCTGCCGGGCGTGCTGGGCGCGATCCCGCGCGCCGGCGCGGGATGGGCGGTGCGCGACGTGGTCGTGGCGGACAACGGCTCCACCGACGCCACCGCCGACGTCGCGCGCGCCGCCGGCGCGATCGTCGTGCGCGAGCCGCGCCGCGGCTACGGCGCCGCGTGCCTCGCCGCGCTCGCGCAGCTCTCGCGCGATCCGCCCGCCGTCGTCGCGTTCCTCGATGCCGACGGCAGCGACGATCCCGCGGACCTTGCCGCCGTGCTCGCGCCGCTCGTCACGTGCGAAGCGGACCTGGTCGTGGGCTCGCGCGTGCTCGGCGAGCGCGAGCCGGGCGCGCTCACGCCGGTGCAGCGGTTCGGCAACGCGCTCGCCACCGCGCTGCTCGGCCTCGCGCACGGTGCGCGCGTCACCGATCTCGGGCCGCAGCGCGCGATCCGCTGGGAGGCGCTCGAGCGGCTCCGGATGCGCGACCCCGACTACGGCTGGACGATCGAGATGCAGGCGCGCGCGCTGCGCGCCGGACTCCGCTATCGCGAAGTTCCGGTGCGTTACCGGCGCCGGCGCGCCGGGCGGTCGAAGGTGACGGGCACGGTGCGCGGCGTGTTCGGCGCCGGATGGAAGATTCTGTACACGCTGGCGCGCGTCGAACTCGGCGGCTAGCCGGGCGCCGCGGGGTTGCCCGGGCCCGGCGCGGGGCTTATTCTGCGTGCATTCAGGAAGGGAGGCCGCATGTTCATCGAGGAATACCTGCTGGACCTGCGGCGCGACCGCTTCACCCCCCGGGCGCTGGTTTCCTACGGGCGCCGCGTGGCCGCGCGGGTGCGTCTGGAATGGGACACGAACCCCGGAGCCCTGCGCTCGGTGTGGAGCGTGGCGCTGGGCTTCTTCGCGGCCGACTTCGTGGCCGCCGTCGCGCTCGCGCTCGGCACCGACCGGCAGCTCGCGCTGCGCTTCTTCCTCGATACCGCGCTCATCCTACCGCCCGCGTTCGCGCTCGTGAGCCTGGGGCTCGGCCAGCTCCGGGATCCCGCAGGCTTCAGGCTCCCCGCGCTCAACATCCCGCTCACCCTGACGCTGCTCAGAATCGCGCTCATGCCCGGCCTCGCGCTGATGCTGATCGAGCGGCGCTTCAGCCTCGCGTTCCCGATCTATCTCGTCGCCGGGCTCACCGACATCGCCGACGGCTGGATCGCGCGGCGCACCGGACAGATCACCCGGCTCGGCACCGTGCTCGATCCGCTCGTGGACATCGTGTTCAACCTCGTCGTGTTCTCGGCGCTCGCGGCCGGCGGCCTGCTGCCCGCGTGGGTGGCCTGGGTCGCGGCGGTGCGCTACGGCATCCTGCTGCTCGGCGGCGCATACCTCTGCCTGTGCGTGGGTCCGCTGCGCATCCACTCCACGCCGTTCGGGCGCATGAGCGGCGTCGTGATGGCGGCGCTCGTCGCGCTCCTGATCCTGCTGCCGATCGAGCGCGGCGCGATCGCGACCGCGCTCGCCCCGCTCACGCGCATGGCGCTCGGCGTGCTGATGTCCGGGACCGTGGTGCAGGTGCTGCTGCTCGGCTGGCACAACCTGCGCGAGATGCGCGGGCAGGCCGAATCGCGCGGGCGCGTCGTGGGCGACGTGCGATGGGGAACGCGATGAACGCGGGCGCGCTGGACGGCGATCTCGCCTGCTTCCAGCCCGCCGAGGTCCTGCAGCTCCTGCAGCTCGCGCAGGCGACCGGACGTCTCGAGCTCAAGCGCGACGAGGAGAAGGTGGATCTCCTGTTCGAGCGCGGGCAGCTGGTCTCGGCGCGCACGAGCGGCGTGGCGGTGCGCGTCGGCGAGGTGCTCGTGCACCGCGGCGTCGTGATCCCGGAAGCGCTGGACCTCGCGCTCTCGCTCCAGCAGGAGCAGCCCGGCGAGCGCATCGGCCAGATGCTCGTTGCCGCGGGCGCCGCGAGCGCCGATCAGGTCGCCGACGCGGTGCGCGAGGTGGTGCGCCGCGTGGTGTACGGCGTGCTGCTGTGGCGCGCGGGCCGGTTCCATTTCACGCGCGGCTCGAGCGCGAGCGCGGCCGACGTGCGGCTCGACCTCGATCTCGACCGGCTGATCCTCGAGGGCCTGCGGCTCGCGGACCAGCGCCGCGCCTCCTAGACCTCTGCCCGGCCGCGCCGCCATCCTGCGCCGCTGCGGTATGATCGTGCGAGCCGCGCGGGGCCGAACCCCGGGCCGGAGTGGCCCGAAACCCACGGAATCGTGACCGGACTCTCCCTCCATCTCGCACCGCAGACGCACTGGCCCTGGCTCGTCGCGGCCGCGCTGCTGTTCGCCGCGCTCGCGCGCTGGAGCTACCGCTTCTCCGCACCGCCGCTGCCGGCGCTCGCCCGCCGCGCGCTCGCCGCGCTGCGCATCGTCGCGATCGTGCTGCTGCTCGCTCTGCTCGCGCAGCCGGTGCTGGAGCGCGCGCGCGGCGCCGAGGCGCGGCTGGTCGTGCTGCTCGATCGCTCGCGCAGCATGGACTTCGCGGTCAGGCCGGGCGGCGAGTCGCGCGCGGCCGCCGCGGCGCACGCGACCGAGGCGCTGCGCCGCGCGCTGCGCGGGCGCGCCGGCGTCGAGGTGCTGCCGTTCGGCGCGACGCTCGGCGCGGACAGCGGCGACGCGGCGCGCGCGGCGACCGCGCTCGGCGACGCGCTCGGGCAGCTCGCCGCGAGTCCCGCCGGGCAGCGCGCGACCGGCGTCGTCGTGGTGAGCGATGGCGCGGTCAACGCCGGCGCCGATCCGGTGGCCGCCGCGCGCGCGCTCGGACTGCCGGTGAACGTGCTTCCAATCGGAGGCTCGCCCGGCGCGGACCGCGTGATCACCGCGGTCGAGGCGCCGCCGGACGGCCAGGTGGGACACAGCGAGCCGGTGCGCTTGCACGTCATGTCCGGCGAGCCGCGCGGGCGCGCGATTCCGGTGCGGCTGCTCGAGAACGGACGCGAGCTCGCGCACGGCACCGCGACGTCCGCGGGACCGGGCGCCGAGGCGATCGCCGAGCTCGACGTCACGCCGCGCGCGAGCGGGCTCGCGATCTGGACCGCGCGCGCCGACACGCTCGCCGGCGAACCGAGCACCGCGAACAACGAACGCTCCGTGGGGCTCGAGATCGCGCCCGGGCGGATCGGCGTTCTGATCCTGAGCGCCGGGCTCAACTGGGATCTCACGTTCGTGCGCCGCGCGCTGATCGGGGATTCGAGCCTGGCCGTCAACACGTGGACGCACGACTCCGGACGCTGGCGCGGCCTGTCGCCGACCGGCGCGGCGCGCGCCGCGGACGCGCTGCCGTCGAGCGCCGACCTGCGCGGGCAGGCGGTCGTGGTGCTGGACGGCATCACGCCCGCCGACGTGAGCGCGGATTTCGACCGCGCGCTCTCGGCCTGGGCGCGCGACGGCGGCGGCCTGCTCGTGATGGGCGGCCCGCCGCCCGGACTCTCGCGTTATCGCGCGGGCGCGCTCGGCGCCGATCTCGCGGTGCGCTTCGCGCCCGAGCAGTTCGCGCGCAGCGCCGCGCCCGCGCCGACGGATCAGGCCGGCGACCTCGCCGCGTGGGACGACGATCCGGTGCGCGGGCAGATGGCGTGGCGGAACGCCGCGCCGCTCTCCGATCTCGTGCCGCTCGCGCCCGGCGCCGGCGATCGCGTGCTGATCGCGGCGGCGGGTCCGGGACCGCCGCTCGTGCTCGCGCGCCGCCTCGGCCGCGGGCAGGCGGTGCTCGTGAACGGCACCGGCCTCTGGCGCTGGTCGCTCTCGCCCACGGACGAGCTCGCCGGCGAGCGCGGGCGCCGGTTGTGGCGGCGCCTCGTGCGCTGGCTCGCGGAGCCGGTGCAGGGCGAGCCGGTGCGCGTCAAGCCCGAACGCTGGGTGACCGCGGCCGGAGAGCCAGTGCGGCTCAACGCGACGCTCCAGGACACGGCGTTCCGCCCGCTCGCCGGCGCGCGCGTCGAGGGCGAGCTGACCGCTCCGGACGGCAGCTCGCGCCCGCTGCGCTTCGAGCCGTTCCAGGCCGGGCTCTACGTCGCGACGCTCGCGCCGCCGCCGCCCGGCCGTTATCGCGTCACGGTGCGCGGGCGGAGCGCGCGCGGCGATGTCGAGATCGGGCACTCGAGCGCGGAGTTCGCGGTGGATCGGTGGGGACTCGAGATCGCGGAGAGCGATCCCGACACCGCGACGCTCGGTGCGATCGCGCGCGCGACCGGCGGCCTAGTGCTCTCGGGCGCGAAGGCGGGCGGCGCGGCCGGCGATCTCGCGCGCCGCGCGCTGTCGCGCGCGCGGCCGGTGCAGACGCGGCTCTGGGAATCCCCGTGGATGTTCGCGCTCGTGGTCGGCGCACTCGGCGTGGAGTGGGCGTGGCGCCGGCGCCGCGGCCTGCCCTAGCGCTGGCACGCCCGTTGCCCTGACGCGTTCGCGTCGCGCGGATTCCACGCGCGCGCCGCCCCGCGCTGTCCACGCGGTTCACGCAACGCCCCCGCACGGATGACCCGTGCTGATCGCCGTGCTCGCGCTGCTCGTCACGCTTCCGCCCTGTGCTCCGTCCGCGCGCGCGATCATCTCCGAAATTCTCTATGACGCGGCCGGCGACGACACCGGGCACGAGTTCGTCGAGCTCTACAACCCCGGCCCTGCGCCGATCGCGCTCGCCGGCCTCCGGCTCGAAGCCGGCGACGGCGCCGGGCCGGGACGCTGGACGCTGCGCTGGACCGGAACGGGCGCGGACAGCATCGCCGCGGGCGCCCGCTTCGTGATCGGCGGCGCCCTCGTTCCCGGGCCGCCGGACGTCGTGATCACGCTCGCTCTCCAGAACGGCCCGGATGCCGTGCGCCTGGTGTGGCCCGACGGCGCGATCGAGGTCGTGGGCTACGGCACGCTCGCGGACTCCGAATACTTCTGCGGTGAGCCGGCCGTGGACGTGCCCGCCGGTCAGTCGCTCGCGCGCATTCCGGACGACGCGGAGCAGGGCTCGAACGCGCTCGATTTCGCGCCCGCCGAGCCGAGCCCCGGGCGGCCGAATCAGGTGACGCGCGACGCGGCGATCGTGCGTGGCTCGATCGCGCTCGATCCGCCGCAGCCCGAAGTGGGCGCCGCGGCGCGCCTGTCGGCCGTGCTCGTGAATCGCGGGATCGCAGCGCTCGGTCCGGGCGAGGTCGCGATCGCGGCATTCGTGGACGGCGCGCCGGTCGCCGCCGGCGCGGCCGGCGCGCTCGGGGCGGGCGACAGCGCGCGCGCGACGCTCGATCTGCCGCCGCTTGCGGCCGGGCTCCACGCGCTCGTGCTGCGCGCCTTGCTCGCGGGCGACGAGCGGCCGGCGAACGACGCCGACTCGATGCTCGCGCGGGTCGGCGCGGGCCCGCTTCAGATCACGGAGATCCAGTTCCATCCCGCATCGGGCGAGGGCGAATGGGTCGAGGTGCGCGCGCGCGGGCCGGAGCCGGTCGCGCTCTCCGACTTCACGCTCTCCGATCGCGGCGATCACGCCGCGGCGCTGCCCGGAGACCTGCCCGCGCTCGAGCCCGACAGTCTCGCGCTGCTCGTCCAGGATCGCGCCGCGCTGCTCGGCCGCTACGCCGCGCTCGATCCCGCGCGCGTGATCGAAGTCTCGCCGTGGGCCGCGCTCAACAACAGCGACGATGCGGGCGGCGTGGCCGACGTCGTGACGCTGCGCGGCCCCGGCGGCACGCCGTGCGACCGCGTGCCCTACTCCGCGCGCGGCATCCCCGCGGGCGTGCCGCTCGAGCTCGGCGTGTCCGGCTGGGGCGCGGACAGCGATCCCGCCGGCACGCCGCTCGCGCCGCCGCGCGGCGGACCGGCGGCGAACGCGCGCTTCGATCTCGGGCCGCGGCGCGTGCGCGCGGGCGAATTGCCGCGGCTCGCATGGGCGCTGCCGTGGCCGCGCGCGCAGCTCGGGCTCGAGATCTTCGATCTCTCCGGACGGCGCGTGGCGCGGCTTCCGGACGTGCTCGTCGGGGCGCGCGGCGCGCGGCGCATCGATGCGCTCCCCGGGCCCGGGCTCTATCTCGTCGCGATCGTCGCGCGATCCGAGGATGGCGCGGGCGTGATCCGCGCGACGCGCGCGCTGCGAATCGAGGGCCGCGGGCCATGAGGCCGCACCTGGGCGTCGCGTTCGCGCGGATCGCGCCGCTCCTCGCGCCGCTCCTCGCGCTGCTCGCGGCGCCCGTCCCGTCACACGCGCAGGACTTCGACGGCCCGGCGCCGGCCGGTCCGTCCCCGCTGCCCGCGCCGCTGCTCGAGCGCGCGCTGCCGGGCGGCGCTCCGGCCTTGCGGCTCGAGGCGCTCGCGGTGGAATGGGGAGGGCTCGGAGACTTCACGACGCGCGCGCTCGTGATCGGCGCGGGGTGCCGCGCGGCACGGATCGCCGCGGGGCTTTCGAGCACGGGCGATCCCGAGCTCGGATGGAACGCCGCCGCGCTCGGCGCGGGCTGTGCGACCGGGAGCTTTGGCGCGGGACTGCGCGTGATCGGGCGGCGCGACCGGTCGGGCGACTCCGCGCCGCGCGCGGCGGGGCTCGAGGTGGGCGGCGGCTTCTGGGCCGCGCTGCCGCGCGGCGCGGTGCTGTGGGCGAGCCTGCCGGCGCTCGCGACCGCGGGCGAGTCGCCGCCGCTCGATCGCGGCCTCGAGAGCGGAGCGCGCGCGCGCGCGGGCGAGCTCTCGCTGTGGCTCGGATGGAGCGCACCGGTCCGCGCCGCGGACACGGGCGAGCGGCTCGCCGGCGTCGCGCTCGAGCGCGGGCAGGCCGCGGTGTGGTTCGAGGCGCGCGACCGGCCGCTACGCGCCTCGTTCGGCATCCGGGGCGAGCGCGGCCCGATCGGGGTCGGGTTCGCGGTCTCCGAGCACCCCGTGCTCGGCGAGACGGTGCGCCTCGCGCTGACCGCGCGGGCGGACGGGACGCCATGATGCTCGCGTGGCTCGCGATTCCGATGCTGATCGCCGCGCCGGTGGATTCCGCCCGCGTCGATTCCGCGCTCGCCCCGGCCGCGCGGCCGCGCGACAACACTCGCGCAGCGCCGGCCGACTCCGCGCTCGCCGACTCGATTGCCGCCATTGATCCGATCGCGAGTGTCGAGCCGCCGGAGGACGCGGAACCGGAGCGCGATTTCGAGTCCGAGCGTGCGGATTCGCTCGAGCGCGGCGAGGTCGAGGTGGGCTGTTCGCTCGCGCGCCGCGGCGCCGGCGTGCTGCGCCGCCGTCAGCGGGTGCGCGTGCGCGAGCCGGGCCTCGACGCGGAGGTGCGCGAGGGACCGGGCGACGCGCTCGCCGGCGCGGCCGTCGACGCGCAGGTGCCCGGCGGATGGATCGCGGTGGGACGCGCCGCGCCGGAATGGGCGCGCGGCCTCGCGCTCGGCGCGCCGCGTGATCCCGCGCGCGAGCGGGCGGACGGCGCGGCTCCGCGCTCGCGCGCGACCGCCGGGGATGCGGTCCTGTACCGGTGGACGGGCGTGCGCTCGCTCGATCTGATCGCCGAGCGCGGGCGGCGGTGCGGGCGCGGGCGTGCTCGTCACCGGCGCGGCGGCGCGCCCGCGCGGCGCGGTCGCCTCGCTCTTTCGCGCGCGTCCCGGCGCGTCCGCCGAGCTCGCGATGGATTCGCGCGGCCGCTGGCTCGGCGAAATCGCGTTGAGCCCGCCCGGCCGCCCGCACGCCGTGCTGCTCACGCGGTTCGGCCACGCCGGATTCGCGCCCGCCGTGCCGCCGCGATCGACCCGCCCGCCCGTCGCGCTCGCCGCGCGGCTCGAGTCGGGCGAGGGGCCGCTCGCGCTCGATCTCGGCGGCGCATTGTGGCGGTTTCGCCCCGACGCGGGCGGCGCGCGGGGCATGCTTGAAGTGCGGGCGGCGTTGCCCCAACATGATGTCCTCGCGCTCGGTCTCGAGGAGCGGCACGGCTCCGCGCGCCTCACCTCGGGCACGGGCCGGGACGCGGGCTTCCGGCAGGGCCTGATGCTCGGATGGAGCCGGTCCGCGCCGCGGGCCGCGATGTCGATCCGGCACGAGCAGTGGAGTCCGCGGGCGGGCCTGCGCGGCGTCACGCGCCGGGTGGCGAGCGCGCGGTTCCAGGCGCGGCCGGCGCCCGGCTTCGCGTGCGCCGTGAGTGCGGCGGTGTACCGCTCGCGCGCCGGCGAGCCGCAGTATCTGGACGAGGACGAGGCGGATCGGCGCGTACTGCGCGCGCTCAGCGGAGCAGGGCGGCGCACGCGGGCTGAGATCGAGTTTCCGGCGGCCGGAGGAAGCGTCCGCGCCGCCCTGACCCTGGCGGAGACGGCCGGTCGCGCGTCGCCGCCGCAGTGGACGCTGGACTGGAGCCGGCGCGCGCGCACGCGTTGACACGTGATGCCGCCACCCGCGGAGGACTTCATGACGTACGCGAAGCGCATGAGCCGACTGGGAACCGAGACGGCCTTCGAAGTGCTGGCGCGCGCCCGCGCGCTCGAGGAGCAGGGCCGGAAGATCGTGCACCTCGAGATCGGCGAGCCCGACTTCGACACGCCGAAGTTCATCCGCCAGGCGGCCGTCGACGCGCTCGAGGAGGGCTGGACGCACTACGGCCCGTCCGCCGGACTGCCCGAATTCCGCAAGGAGATCGCGAAGCAATGGAAGGCGGAGCGCGCGATTCCATGCGAGGCCGAGAACGTCGTCGTCACGCCGGGCGCGAAGCCGATCATGTTCTTCGTCATGCTCGCGCTGCTCGAGGAGGGCGACGAGGTCCTGTATCCGAATCCGGGCTTCCCG
>Ga0306920_100016317_pt1 | contig 10224 bp, 14 predicted proteins | sample flu12Cox44000170_FD_204666 | JGI IMG/M metagenome (GOLD analysis project Ga0306920, IMG submission 204666) | Lab enrichment of tropical soil microbial communities from Luquillo Experimental Forest, Puerto Rico - flux4day.12C.oxic.44.000.170 (v2)... | ecosystem: Environmental > Terrestrial >...
TCGGGGCCCCTCGCATGAGGCGGAATCCGCCCCATGCTGGCGAAGTTCATCCTGACGGAGACGAAATCCTCTACCTCATTTCCGGTGGGGTGGACGTGATTCTGGAGGAGGCAGACGGTGATCGGACAGTCAGCGTCAAACCCGGTCAGGCAGTCGTCGTGCCGCAGGGCGTGTGGCATCGGGTCGAACTTCGCGAGCCGAGCCATCTTCTCTTCATCACTCCTGGTCCGGGCGGCGCACACCGGTCGCTTCCCCATTAGTGAGAGTGCGGCCGACCGCATCCTACGCTACGCCGGGATCGTCGGCCGCGAGAACGTCATTGCCGGCACGGATTGCGGCCTCGGCGGCCGGGTCCACGCCGACCTTGCCTGGGCCAAGCTGCGCACGCTTGTCGATGGCCGCTGAGGTCGGTCTCGACCCCAAAAAGGACCTGCACTGGATCGGTAATCCCAAGGAGAAGCCGAAAGATTTGTACATTGCGGGCAAGATCGACGCGTTCCTCGCCTTTCCGCCGGAGCCGCAGGAGCTGCGAGCCCGGCACATCGGCCGGGTCATCTTCGACACGGCGGTGGACCGCCCGTGGTCGCAATATTTCTGCTGCATGCTTGCCGGCAATCCCGAATTTGTGCGCCGGCACCCGGTCGCGACCAAGCGGGCGATGCGCGCGATCCTGAAGGCGACGGATTTGTGTGCGAGCGACCCGGGGTCCGCCGCCCGGATGCTCGTCGATGGTCGTTTCACGTCCCGGTTCGACTATGCACTGCAGACATTGAAAGACGTTCGATACGACGTATGGCGGGAGTACGACACCGAGGACGCCGTACGGTTTTGGGCTCTACGGATGCGCGAGGCGGGCTTCATCAAGTCGACCCCGCAAAAAATCATCGCCGAAAACACTGACTGGCGCTTACTAGAAGAGCTGAAACGCGAGCTGAAGGCGTAAATCGCGCGCGTGGCTATTGGTCAGGAGATTTGTTGCGAAATTCTTGGATACTGTTGAAAAAGTCAGCCAGACAAACTGTAGATCGCATCCTCTGCGGCCATCTGCACCGCGCGATCGACCGCCGCTTTGCCGGCACGGTCGCCGGCACCGCGCCGAGCACGGCCGCCCAGCTCCGCCTCAGCCTCACGCCTGACGCGCCGCTGCGGTTCGTGTTCGAACCGCCCGGCTACCAGCTCCATCTGTGGTGCGAGGATAGCGGCCTCGTCACCCACACGGCGGTGTTCGGCGAGTGGCCGGACCCCCATTGACGGTGCGGCACCCGAAGAGTGGAGCCCCCGTTACGCGCGGCTTCGTAGCGCCGAGCCGGCCCCTCCCCGAGCAGGAACCGAGGAACCGATGATTCCGACTCCCCGCTGGAGGGAACCGGATTCGAACCTCTGGTACCGCGAAGACGCCGGGCTTGTGGCCGATCTCTACGCGCACAACGCGTCGAGACGGATCCCGCAAAGGGAGTTCGGATCAGACAGTCGCTTGCTTGCGCCGTCTTGCGACGGGGGTGGTGGGCTCGGCGGCGGCCTGTGCGTTCCGTTTCCGACCCCCGGGGACGGGCAGCAAGAGAGCCGGCTGGCGCCGATCGGGCACCATCTTGTTCGCCTTCTTCGGGGTGGTGTGCTTCGAACCGGATGCTTCCCGCGCCAGGCTGCGTTTCAAGGCGGCCATGAGATCGATGACGGGTGGCGTGGCCACGATCTCCCTTGGTTTAACGGTGAGCCCCTTTATCTTGGCTTCGAGCAGTTCTCGCAAGGCCTCCTGGTAACGATCTCGATACGTCGTCGGATCGAGACTTCCGGTCCGCTGCGCGATGATCGCCTTGGCGATCGCGACCATCTCGGCGTCGAGCTCGCCTTCGGCCACGCCGAACTGCGCTACCCTAACCTCCTCTGCGGCTCGCAAAGTGAAAAGCGCCATCCCGGTGGCGCGCGGCTCGACGACGACCATCCGCTCGCGCCGGCTTAGCGTAAGTCGCCCCAGTCCGACGACTCCGCCTTCGGCCATTGCCGCGCCGATCACGCGCAGTGCTTGAAGCCGTTACTCAGAACTCCGCTAGAAGGCACAAAGCGCCCATAGCCCATGGCCATGGCCATCACGCTGACTTAAACGGGGCTAGGTGCTGCTCGATGAGCTGAGGTGGGCTGATAAAGCACAATGAATGACCGCCGTCTGCCGCCCGCCCATGCAATTGAAGATATAAGGGCGAGACCTTGCTTACTTATACCCGTTTCGCGCGAGGCGAATTAATTTTGACAACACTGTTGGCTCGACTCGCTCGCCCGACGTCCTCCCCTCGGACTCAAACGGCGTCGCGTCTCCCATCAGCTGTTCGAACTGGCCCGGAGACGATAACCATCGCCGGAGAGAGTTGAATTCGAAGTCCGGCACCTTGCGTGCCAGGGCACGGAACAGACGAGTAATCATAGGATAGTCGACCGGCCCGTAGAATGCGATGTCGGACGCAAGGTCGAGTTCGTGGTCGAGCGCGACGTCGAGCAAGGCCAGGAAGTCTTCAGTCGTCGTCGCCGGCGCATCCCGGATTTCGGCCACGAGGGCGTTGATTTGAAGCAGGAGCTTCGCTTGCCCCTCGCGCATTGATTCCAAGTCGGCCCCTCTGGCCCAGGCTGAATCGATTTCGACGGCCAGCTCCTGGTATTCGTTTTCGAGCTTAACCCATTGTTTGTGCAGTACAGAGATTGAAGGGCGTGGACTTTCGGACACGGTTTAACTACGGGGTCACTATCGGGATAAACACCGGGCCAGCGGACCGACGAGTCCGAGAATAGTAGCCATTTGCGGGAAAAGCCAGATGTTGAGCAGCCACCATATCCGATTCGGCGCATTTGCAGCCACTTTACGAGGGCCAAAGCCTAAACCGCCCTGGCTGGACACCCATGTCAGACGATCGCCGGGCATCGATTGGCTCTTTCCCCGCGTTCGGGCTGCGGCTGCTCGCACACTCGCAAAAATATGACTCGTCTACCAGGTGCGGTTATACTACTTTTGACACGTAAGAATGGCCGCCAACGCTCGGTGCCCGGAGTGCTCTGCGGAGGGCGAGGCCGGTGAGATCGAATCTTAGCCCAAAGCCGGCGTATGCGGCCGGTTGGGAGCCGCGAGCGCTGCCGAGAATTTATTTGGTCGGCGCAATGCGTGCCGTCGCGCCCGGTGGGATCGACTTTTTGCCCCGTGGACGGAAGACACGCGGGTTATTAGCGTGTTTGTGCCTCTCGGGAGGTGATCGCGTCTCTCGAAACCGTCTTGTCGGACTGTTATGGGATCGATCGGCCGACGCGCAGGCTCGGATGAGCTTGCGCCAGTCGCTTTCAGAGCTTAACGGCATCGTTAATCGCCACGTGCCCGGCCTTGTAGAGATCGGTCGCGACAGTGTTCGAATTGATCTCAGCAGGTGCTGGGTCGATGCGCTCGCCATCCTTGGGGAAACCACTGACCCCACTTCAGATAGCAGCAATCTTATCCAGCTTTACAGCGAGCGCATCCTCGAAGATCTCGACGGGATCACACCGTCGTTCGATCAGTGGCTCAAGGCCGAGCGAACGCGTTTCGAGGATCGTGTGCGAAAAATTTTGGAGGCGGAACTTGAGCGCCTGAGTGAACAGAACGCGAAAGCCGAAATGCGCGCCGCAGCCGCGCGCCGACTAATCAACTTCGAACCGACACACGAGGGCGCGGTACGCAGCCTGATGAAGGCTTTTACAGAGATGGGCGATCGCGCCCAGGCAATCCGTGAATTCGAGCGTTGCCGACAGGCGCTGCTGAGCATGCTCGACTTGCTCCCCTCCCAGGAAACCATAGCCGTCTACGAAGCGATACGCCTCGAATCACCCCGGGCGGGTTCTCCGGTGATCCTCGAAGGGGGCGAGGCCGCGGAGGCAAGGCCGCTAGCCCTCTCTCCTGTTCGCTGGGAGATCACGAAAGAAAGCAACCCCGCCGCCGCTACCACCGATCGCCTTCGGCACGCGCAGAGGCGTGAACCTTCCATTGCTGTGCTGCCATTTCGCGATCTCACAGGCGATCCGGCACATCATTTCGTCGCGGAGGGGCTAGTCGAAGATCTTATTGAGGCATTGTCGCGTGTTCCGAACTTCTTTGTGATTTCTCGGCTCTCCACACTGGCTTTTAGGGACCAGAATCGCCATCCGCGTGAGATCGGCAATGTACTGGGAGTTCGCTACGTACTCTCGGGCAGCATACGGATCTTCGAGGATCGCCTGCGCCTAACGATCGAGCTGACCGATACAGAGCTGGGTGCTGCGCTCTGGATCTCGAGGCTCGATGAGCGGTTTGCCGACCTATTCGAGGTTCAGGACCGCCTGTCCGAGATGATCGTTCGAAAGGTAGCGCCCTATCTGCACGAAGCTGAAATGAGCCGCATTCGTGTTAAGCGGCCGGATAGCCTCGAGGCCTACGACCTCTTTCTGCGGGCGCAAGAGAACATGCACAATGCTTCACGTGCGGTCTTCCAGACGTCGGAGGCGCTGTTCGAGGCCGCGCTTGCGAAGGACCCACATTACGCGGCGGCTCTTGCTTGGCGGGCTTATTGGCATGTGCTGCGCGTAGGCCAGGGATGGTCGCCCGATCCGGTGGATGATACTGTGCAAGCCGACCGCTTTGCGCGGGCGGCGATCGAATGCAATAGCCTCGAACCGATGGCGCTCGCCGTTCATGGGCAGGTCGCGTCCTATCTCTACAAAGATTTCGATCTCGCCTTCCGCCGTTTCGAGGCGGCGTTGCGGATCAACGCCAATACCGCGCCGGCCTGGATGTGGAGCGCCGCGGCGCATGCCTGGATGGGCAATGGCCCTCAGGCCATCGAAGAGATCAACAAGGCAATGGCGCTGTCGCCGTACGATCCTCTCATGTATGCTTATAATGCCTACGCCTCGATCGCGTATCTCGTCGACGGCCAGTACGAACGGGCGATCGAATGCGCTCTGCGCTCCTTACGGGAGAACCGGACTTACACGGCGGCGCATCGGCTGCTCGTAATCGCACTGGTGCTGACCGGCCGCGAGAACGAAGCACAAGCGGCGGCGCGGCAGCTACTTGAGCTGGAGCCGGGGCTGACCGTAACCGGGTTCCGGCGGCGTTACCCTGGCAGCTCGAGCCCACACGTCGACATCTTTTGCGATGCCCTGGCTAGGGCTGGCATCCCGCTTTCTAACGAGTATGAAACCAAAGGGAAGCGCGAGTAAGTCCGACTACAACCGTGGTGGGCTACTCGGCCGGAACCAAGCCTTTTCGCTGCGCATCGAGAGTAACAAGGAGCAAGTCGAGCGGACGCTAGCAAAAAGAAAGGGTCCCACCCGCCGAAGCACTGCAAGCCGCGGACGGGCTCGGGACGGAACGGCTTAGCGTATTAGACTATCGAAATACTCGGCTCTCCGGTCGAAACCGGCCGCAAGCTTTAGCAGCTCGCGGCGCGCGACGGCGGGGCGACAATGGTGGGCCAATTTGCGGAGCCCATACGCTATTTCGCGAAAATGCGTGCCATCAAGAGGTGGGGGGCTAGTGGGCGGCTCGCTGATAGGAAAGTCGGCTTGGATGTCTGGATCTTTCACGAGTGCCCTCTGCAAAAAATGATATTTAGAAAACGGTAATGGGCGGACCCAGCGCAAAAGCTGGAATCAGCCCTCTGTCTGAGCAACGAGAGGCGGTACAGAACGAGACCCGCGATACTGCTGAATGCGTGTTACGCGTAAACCAGCAAGGCCGTGGAGTTCGAACGCGCGATCCCAGGAAAGGAGCTCCTCCTTTGTCAGCTGGTAGACACGGCAAGCCTCCTCCAGCGTGATCCCGCCGCTACGCACGGCAGCGACCACCGCGGCCTTGCGACGGACGACCCACCTCTTGGTGTTCGGATGTGGCAGTTGCTCGAGGCACCGTGTCCCGCCCACCGATTCTCCGAGGGGCGTTTTCATAAGGCACCGCCAAGCCGCGCTGGGTCGAGCCCGGCACCAGCAGGATCCGCCTGAGACCGAACTGGCCGGAAACACAGCTGCATGCTTGCGCGCTCCTTGCGCTACGGCCCCGCGGTTTAGCATCGGAGCCATTCCCCTTGATTTCACGATTTTTTCACAGTTGTGAGGGTGTTGTCATCAACTTTTTCCACTCTTTGAATCGAGGTCCGCGGCCCGTAAGTGCCGGTAATTTAGGGCTGAACGCATCCCTCTAAAGCGGCCGGCTTTCTGTCGGGCGGAATGCAAAGCTTATGCCGGAACGGGGTCCCCCGACGAGAAAATCACTGATTCACGACTTTTTCACGCCGAACAGGCTCAACTTTTCACGGCAAGCTCTTGTGCCTTCTGCGAATCTCACGATCGTTTAAGGGGGCAATCCTGCCCTTGCTTAATCCAGGAGGGACGAGATGAAATCGACTGAACGGCTAACCAATGGATCGCCGGTAACGGGCTTCCCGCCGCTGCGCCAGCCCAAGCGCGAGATCGCCGATCGCGGCACCGTGCGCCTCGGCGACGCTTGCATCACCGCCGAGTTCCCGCCGCTGCGCCAGCCCAAGCGCGAGATCGCCGATCGCGGCACCGTGCGCCTCGGCGACGCTTGCATCACCGCCGAGTTCCCGCACCGTTAGAAACCTCGACGATCACGGCGACGAAGGGAGTGCCAGGGATGACTAAGCAGGCTGAAACAACCATCTGCCGATTTTACCAGCTCATCCCTGGCGCCCCGGCTCCGCGGCCGGCCGACCGCTCGGCCGATGGCATGCTTCCCATGCGAGGCTATCGCTATTGTGAAGCCGTCGCCACTGCTTCGGCGTTCGGGTGGTATATCTACCCCCCGTTGAGCTTCAGTTTGGTGTGGGACGGCATCGAGATCGCGTGGACTTACGCAGGCGCCGAGGATTGGTACCCGCTGCGGGGGGCGCAGTTTCCCGGGTTTCGCCAGCTGTTCGAACAAGTGGCGCCCGACCCGGTCAAGCCTCTGGCCCCGCCTTTCCTTGCCGTCTCGCGCGAGCCCGGCGTTGTGCAGATCTGGAGCGGCTATCTGGCGCGCACGGCGCCGGGTTGGGCATTGCTTTCAAGGGGGCCCGCCAACATTCCTCGAACCCAAGTCTACGAACATTTTGAAGGCATCCTAGAGTCGGAAACCTGGTTCGGTCCGCTCTTTACCAACATTCGGCTGACGCGCACGAACTCTCCGGTAGAGTTCCACGTCCGTTATCCGCTGTTCCAGGTGCAGCCCCTGCTGCGCGAATGTTACACCGGTACCTCTTTCGAGGTCGTGAGTTTAGCGGAAATGAGCGCGGCCGATTGGGAAGATTTCGAGGCAACGATGAGACCTAATACCGATCAGATGCGGATGCTTGGACATTACGCCGTCGATACGCGACGACGTAGCAGAGGGAAGTCATAAACGCTGCGGACGAATAGCTTCAGCGAGCAGCTTTAAGAGCGCGTGGTGCGGGCTCGACGGCCAACAGGCAACTCGAAAGGATCGCAATAACGCCCAGCCAACTTAGGAAGTCCGGAATTTCACGAAACAAAACGACACCGCCGACAACTGCAATAACCAGACGTAGGAATGTATAAGGACCAAGACTGGAAGCTCTCGCGTATCGTACCGCCACTATCCCGGCGTACATCCCTACGGGTCCAAATATTAGCACGCCGGATAACCAAGGCCAGACCGTACGCTCGGGAAGCGGGGTCGTAGCCAAAACCGGAAGGTTGCAGATGACGGCGACGGCATTCACGTAGAACATCGTGGTTAATTCGGAGTCGCCTCCGGGACGTTGCAGATATTTGTTCAATACGAATGAGAGACCGTTAAAACTAGTACCGAGCAGAGCGATCAAATAAACGATGTTCCGGTCGAGAAAAGCTGGCTTGACGATGAATAAGGCGCCAACAGTGCCTATGGCAGTGGCCGCCCATTGGAGGGGTGCCACGCGTTCGTTCAGAATGAGCGCGGAGAACACGGCAATGTAAGCCGCCTGGGTGTAGGAAATCGCCGTTGCATCAGCAAATGGCAAGTGGGCGAAGGAGTACATCAGCACCCATAGATATATGACCGACACAAATCCGCGCAGCAGTTGTAACGGCAGCTGACTGGTTTTCAACACCGACCAGCCCGTTTTCCAGGCAAGGGACCCAACCAGCAGCAACCCGGCACTGCTGCGCAGCAGCGCCAACTGCATGGCCGAGGCGCGCGACCCAAGGTGATGGATCATTGAGGTCTCGATTGCGAAAAGGATCGCCTGACCGATCATTAATCCAACGGCAAAACGCTGATTTTTCATGATCTGACCCCGGCGCGGGTTTAACGGGCGGCGTCCGTGTGCGCAATGCGAGCCAAACGAGCAGCGCCGACCTGGCGGTGAACCCACGCGACGCCGCGAACGCGAAAGAGTGCATCGACTCGGTGATTAATTTCACGAAAACGACGCTGCTGCCCCATCTTCCAGAGATGACGATAAGATTAACCCGCAGCGCAGAAAGTGATACGTTCCCCATGCGCCTAACACAGATAAACTTTTATTGGCTTGCTGGGAGGAGTCATTAAGGGCGGATTTGTTACGACAGAAAATCCGAAGCACGGCGGCTAGACCCGGGCTGAGCGATCGGGGTCCGTCCCTTGGCATATAATATCAAGAGGTGTATGGGATGACCGGTAATGGAGCCTGGACGCATACGAGACGGGTCCTGACGGACGCGCTTACAACTACGACAGTGAATACTCCGCGCACGCGTAACGAAACGCAATAGGCTGCTGCGCTGATCGTGCATTACGGGGCGGCGCCCGAGAAGGTCTATCCCGGCCCGATCAACGCCCCGGCGAGGAGCTACAAATGGCTGCTCGAGACGCTCGGCCTTCGGATCGATCCCCTTGGCGACGGCGCCGAGCCTCGCCCGCGCTGCATCGCCCACCTTTCCGATCGCCAGGCTCCCCCAAAGGCCAAGCGGCTCGCGGACCGCCCGCAGTTACTGGGCGAGATGAAACGGCGCTCACAGCGCAGTCGCGGCAACCACCAAGCGCCGCGAACTGACATACCGCGGCTGATCGAAGGGCAGCTTTCCACTGGCCTCGCCGTTTTCCTTTACAACGGTGGCGGCTGGTAAGCGGCAGCTCTTGCCATTGAGTTGCGGTCGTGTGGATGGTCGTTCTCGGTCCAGGGCCCAGGTTCAAACTTCAACCATGTAAACCATTACCGAGAAGGAGCTATCATTCCGATAACCGGAAGAGGGGTGTCATCTCGACGGAGTGACCGGCCGGCGCGGATGGTGTCGAGATCGATTTCGGGCATCGTCAGATCGAGCTGACCCAACACGGCGTTCGCCAGTTCGTTGTAGCGGTCGAAGCTGCGCCGCAGGCGACCGCGCCAAGCGGCATGCCGTCATTGGCGTGCAATTCGAACGCCGATTCACGCCCCTCCAGCGCCGCGGACACATGGTCCCCAGGCCATCTGCAATAGAGCGGATTGCTGTTTTGCGGTGTAGCCGCCACCGCTAACCGATTCCTCGAGCCCAGCCCTCAATTCGGGCGTGGCGAGGTCGCGGGCGCTTGGTGCAAACACCAAGGAGGAGCCCGGCAGGCTCCGCAGGATCTCCGACATCCGCGGCCGCCTGCAGCATCACGATGCTGCCGGCCGCGACGTGGCGGTGGTTGGGGTAACAATAGCCCTCTTGCGTAAATTGCGGGTCGAGCTCGGGCGCCAGCTGGCAGCTTCGCAGGGTCTGCACGCCGGCGACCAAGTCGATCAGATATTCGATCGTCGGTTCGTGTGCAGCGAGGCCCATCGCATGCGTGCAGGCGAACGCCAGCCCCAGCGTGAATTCCGCCTTGGAAAGCCGGCAAGAGAGCTGATGCCAGAACAGCCAGCGCGCGATCGGCGTCGGCGACTGGTCGAGCAAAAAGATGCGCTCCCAGGGGATGAAGACCTCGTCGAGCCACATCTGCCCGTCGAACTCGTCGTAGCGGTTGCTGAGCGGTGCCGCGAACGGGTTCGCCTCGCGGGCGGAGATCTTGCGGCAAATCACCGTGATCCCTGGCGCGGCGAACGACACGATGAAAGTGGCACGTTTGCCGTCGATGTCGACATTCGAAAACGCGCCGACATAGACATCCTCGGCGGTGTTGCGGCCCGCCGCGTCGACCGCTCCGAGCCAGGCCATCGCCTTGTAGGCATGGTCGAGATCGAGCCCTTCAGCGCCCGGCACGCGCCCCCGGCTGAGCCAGTCGTTAGCATGGCG
>Ga0306920_100016318_pt1 | contig 10224 bp, 6 predicted proteins | sample flu12Cox44000170_FD_204666 | JGI IMG/M metagenome (GOLD analysis project Ga0306920, IMG submission 204666) | Lab enrichment of tropical soil microbial communities from Luquillo Experimental Forest, Puerto Rico - flux4day.12C.oxic.44.000.170 (v2)... | ecosystem: Environmental > Terrestrial >...
AGGCGCTTAAAGGACGTAATATCGCCGAAGTGATTTAGCTTGAGCTGATTTGGTGCAGGAAATGAAAACTCTGTTCTGGCTTCGCGAGGCTTTGAAGGCTGATTGGAGACAATTGTTTTTCCTTCAAGTTTGAAAGTAAGCAATACCAGTTGCCATTTCTGAGCCTCGTGGACCGCATACACGAGCTCCCCTGAAGGCTTGAATTGCATCTCGACACGATCTCCCGCATCGACCGTCTGCTGTCCCGTCACGAGAAGCCAACACCCAAGAAGGTTTTGAAGGTCTGCTGAAAGCGCCACAACTTCACTCCCCTACGCCATTAAGCCTTCGGCGCATCCCTCAACTCGCGCCGCAAAATCTTGCCGACATTGGTCTTCGGCAGCGAATCGCGGAACTCGATCACCTTGGGAAGTTTGTAGCCGGTCAGATTGTGTTTGCAGTATTCCTTGATCGTCTCGGCGGTGAGGTTCGGGTCCTTCTTCACTACGACGACTTTGACCGCCTCGCCGGATTTCTCGTCCGGCACGCCGACCGCGGCGCATTCGAGCACGCCGGGGCAAGCTGCGACCACATCTTCGATCTCGTTCGGATAGACGTTGAAGCCGGATACGAGAATCATGTCCTTCTTGCGGTCTACGATGTAGAAGTAACCGCGCTCGTCCATGCGGCCGATATCGCCGGTATGCAGCCAGCCGTCGGGGGTGATGACCTTGGCGGTCTCGTCGGGACGCTGCCAGTAGCCGCGCATGACCTGCGGACCCTTGATGCAGATCTCGCCGATCTCACCGGACGCAAGCACCTTGCCGTTGTCGTCCTGGATGCACACATCGGTCGACGCGATCGGCATGCCGATCGAGCCGTTGTATTCGGGTAGGTCGAGCGGATTCATGCATGCGGCCGGCGAGGTCTCGGTCAGGCCATAAGCCTCGACCAGAGTACACTTCGTCACCTTTTTCCATTTTTCCGCGACCGCGCGCTGCACCGCCATGCCGCCGCCGAGGGTCAGGCGCAGATTGGAAAAATCGAGCGCATCGAATCCCGGTGTGTTGAGCAAGCCGTTGAACAGCGTATTGACGCCGGTGAGCACGCTGAAACGCACTTTCGACAATTCCTTGACGAAGCCCGGCATGTCGCGCGGATTGGTGATCAGTAGGCTCATGCCGCCGAGCCGCGTGAACACCAGGCAGTTCGCGGTCAGCGCGAAGATGTGGTACAGCGGAATTGCGGTGATGACGATTTCTTCGCCGACCTTGAGATTGGTGCCGAGCCAAGCGCTGGCTTGCAACATGTTCGAGACCATGTTGCGATGAGTCAGCATCGCGCCCTTGGACACACCCGTAGTGCCGCCGGTGTATTGCAGAAAGGCGAGATCTTCGTGACCGACTTCGACCTTCGGCATCGGTTTCAGACTGCCGAGGGTCAGCGCGTCGTTGAAGCGCACTTCGTGGTCGATCTTGTACGGCGGCACCATCTTCTTGACGTGGCGAACGACGAGATTGGTGATCAGCGCCTTCGGGAATCCGAGCATGTCGCCGAGCGCGGTCGTGATCACATGCTTGACGGAGGCGGTTTCCGGCAGCACCTCGGCCAGCGTTGCGGCAAAGTTGTCGAGCACGACGATCGCGCTGGCGCCGGAGTCGTTCAATTGGTGCTTGAGCTCGCGCGGCGTATAGAGCGGATTGACGTTGACCACGGTCAACCCGGCGCGCAGGATGCCGAATGCCGCGATCGGATACTGCAGCACGTTCGGCAGCATGATCGCGACGCGATCGCCTTTCGTCAGCTTGAGATCGTTGAGCAGGTAGGCGGCGAAGTGCTGGCTCTGGCGGTCGACTTCGCCGTAGCTGAGCGTCTTGCCCATGTTCGAGAAAGCCGGGCGATGGGCGAACTTCTCGAACGACTGCACGAGCACGTCGGCGACCGACTTATAGGTATTCGGATCGATCTGCTCCGGCACACCCGCCGGATAGTTCACAAGCCAAGGATGCGCGCTGCTGCTCATGGTCCCCTCCCCAAAATTGCCAATCTCATCGCGTGCGAGACGCCCTCGTCTTCATGACAAGACCGTGTCGCCGCTGCTCCCGTCGATTTGAGCACGCGCGCGCCGGGCTCGGCAAGCGGTCGTTTGAATGAGCACGATCGAGCGAGCACAAACGAAAACGGCGCGGAAGTCCGCGCCGTTTACCAATGGAGATGTAGCGCCGGTCAGGCGGCTTTTGCACCCGAGGCGAGTTGGCGCAGCACGTAAGGCAACAGGCCGCCGTGGCGGAAGTATTCGACTTCCTTCGGCGTCAGCAGAAGCACCTTGACCTTGAAGCGCTTTTCGCCGGCATCGCCCTTGGCGACGACCTCGATTTCCTTTGCCGCGCCGTCGTTGAGACCGGCGATCTCGAAGATCTCATCGCCCTTGAGGCCGAGCGTCTGCGCGTTCTGGCCGTCGAGGAACTGCAGCGGCAGCACGCCCATGCCGACGAGGTTGGAGCGATGGATACGCTCGAAGCTCTCCGCGATGACCGCCTTCACGCCGAGCAGCATCGTGCCCTTCGCTGCCCAGTCGCGCGACGATCCGGTGCCGTATTCCTTGCCGGCGAGCACCACCAGCGGCACGCCGTCGGTCTTGTACTTCATCGCGGCGTCGTAGATCGGCAGCTTGGTGCCGTTGTACAGCGTGTTGCCGCCTTCTTCGCCGCCGAGCATCAGGTTCTTGATGCGAATGTTGGCGAACGTGCCGCGCACCATCACGTCGTCGTTGCCGCGGCGCGAACCGTAGGAATTGAAGTCGGCCTTGGTCACGCCGTGGCCCTGCAGGAACTGGCCTGCGGGCGAGGTGGCCTTGATGTCGCCGGCGGGCGAGATGTGGTCGGTGGTGATCGAGTCGCCGAAGATGCCGAGGACGCGCGCACCGTGGATATCAGAGATTTTGCCGACCTGCATGCGCATGCCGTCGAAGTAGGGCGGATTCTTGATGTAGGTCGAGCTGCCGTCCCAGCCGTAGCCTTCGCCGACCGGCGCGGCGATCTGGTTCCAGCGCGAATCGCCCTTGAACACGTCGGCGTAGTTCTGCTTGAACAGATCCGGGCCGAGCGTCTTGGCGATGACGTCGCCGATTTCCTTGTTGCTCGGCCAGATGTCCTTGAGATACACCGGCTGCCCGTCGCTGCCAGTGCCGAGCGGCTCTTTCGACAAGTCGGTGTTCACTGTACCGGCAAGCGCATAGGCGACGACGAGCGGCGGCGAGGCGAGGTAGTTCATCTTCACCTCGGGATGCACACGGCCTTCGAAGTTGCGGTTGCCCGACAGCACCGACGCCACGACGAGATCGCCGTCGGCGATGCCCTTGGAAATTTCCGCCGGCAGCGGACCGGAGTTGCCGATGCAGGTCGTGCAGCCGTAGCCCACGACATAGAAGCCGAGCTTTTCGAGATCGCCGAGCACGCCGGCCTTCTTGAGATAGTCGGTGACGACGAGCGAACCCGGTCCGAGCGAGGTCTTGACCCACGGCGCAGCCTTGAGGCCTTTCTTCACGGCGTTGCGCGCGAGCAAGCCGGCGCCGAGCATCACGGCCGGATTCGAGGTGTTCGTGCACGAGGTGATGGCGGCGATCACCACGGCGCCGTCCTTGAGCTTCGCGCCGTTGTTCACGTGCTTGCCCTGGGCATCGACGCTCTCATTGTGGCCGACTGCCGTTTCGCCGCCTTCGCCGGCGAAACGCGCTTCGGCGCGCTCGGTGGGCTTGCGGTTAGCGGTCAGCGCGGTCAGCGATTCCTGGTAGCTCTTGCCGACGTTTTCGAGCAGTACGCGATCCTGCGGGCGCTTCGGGCCGGCCAGCGACGGTCTCACGTCCGCGAGGCTCAATTCGAGCGTCGACGAGAATTCTGCGTGCGGCGTGTTCGCGTCATGCCACAGGCCCTGGGCCTTCGCATAGGCTTCGACCAAGGCGATCAGCGCGTCGTCACGGCCGGACAGACGCAGATAGTTGAGCGCTTCGGCATCGACCGGGAAGATGCCGCAGGTCGCGCCGTACTCCGGCGCCATGTTTGCGATCGTCGCGCGGTCGGCCAGCGGCAGATGCTGCAGGCCGTCGCCGTAGAACTCGACGAACTTGCCGACGACGCCGTGCTTGCGCAGCATCTGGGTCACCGTCAGCACGAGATCGGTCGCAGTCGAACCTTCCGGCAGCTTGCCGGTGAGCTTGAAGCCGACGACCTGCGGGATCAGCATCGACGAAGGCTGACCGAGCATCGCCGCTTCCGCCTCGATGCCGCCGACACCCCAACCGAGCACGCCGATACCGTTGATCATCGTCGTGTGCGAGTCGGTGCCGAACACGGTGTCGGGGAAGGCCCAGGTCGTACCGTCCTTCTCCGCCGTCATCACGACGCGCGCGAGATATTCGAGGTTGACCTGGTGAACGATGCCCGTGCGCGGCGGCACGACTTTGAAGTTGTTGAACGCTGTCTGGCCCCAGCGCAGGAAGCTGTAGCGCTCCTTGTTGCGGTCGAATTCGATCTGCACGTTGAGATCGAGCGCATCCGCCTTGCCGAACACGTCCACCTGCACCGAGTGGTCGATCACGAGTTCGGACGGAATCAGCGGGTTGATCTTCTTGGCGTCGCCGCCGAGTTTGACGATCGCATCGCGCATCGCGGCGAGGTCGACGACGCAGGGCACGCCGGTGAAGTCCTGCAGTACGACGCGCGCCGGCATGAAGGATATTTCGGTGTCGGGTTCTTTCTTCGGTTCCCAGTTCGCGACGGCTTCGATTTCCTTCGCCGTGACGTTGACGCCGTCCTCCTGCCGCAGCAGGTTCTCGAGCAGAATCTTCATCGAGTAGGGTAGGCGCGCAAGATTGAATTTCTGGCCGAGCTTGGCGAGGCTCGCGATCGCGTATTTTTTGCCGTTGACTTCAAGCGTATCGCGGGTGGCAAAGGTATCGGTCATGGCGCGGCTCCTGGCGTCGAAAGGGCGAGGGAAGAGGGCAAACTAGCCGCGCATTATCGCGCAGTCTGCTGCGCTGCGGAAGATTCGCGCGCGAGGGCCAGCCCGATACCCGACTCAAGGCTGGGGCGATAACTAGCGCTACGAGCCGCTCAGCGTGCACTGTGCGAGCAAGCCGCGCGCCATCATCGCGTACTGGCGGCGACGGAACAGCAGACGCCACTGCGTGCCGCCGAGCTGATCCCACAGCACTGCCGCGCGAATCGCAGCGAGCAGCAGCGCGCGCACTTGCTCGACGCGCGGGGCGTGCTGCAGGAATTGCGGATTGCCTTCGACGATGATGCGCGGCTGCAAGCGCGAGATGTTGTCGACGTAGAGCCGCGCGAGGCGGCCGACGATTTCGTTAGCCGCGACGCCGCGTTCGCCGATCAGCGGCGCGATCGCGTCGATGCCGCCGCGAAGGTCTCGCAGCGTCTGCGCGCGTGCGGAGACTTTGCGCTCCAGCCGCAGCACCGTGACGGCGATGCGCGTCGTCGCAAGGTCGCGTTTCTTGTCGTCGAGCTGCGCGATCAGGCTCTCGAAGCCCATGCGCAGATTTCCGATGCCGCCGAATACGTCGGCGGGGCTGTCCGCGTCGATCTTGAAGATACTCGTGAGTGACGCGCGCACCGCCGACATGTCCGCGCTGCCGCGCGCGGCGATCGTGCGCACCAGCGTGATGGCCTGGAACATGCCGGCGAGGGCGATGACGCGTTCCTCTCTCATAAATACACCTGTCGCGCGCTCGGCGCGTGACGATCACTCCTCCTCTCCCCTGGCCATGCCGGGGGAGAGGACAAGAGGTGAGGGGGCGGTGCTGCGCAAATGCGGTGCACTCCGCTTCTCGGAAAGCCCCCCTCACCCAACCCTCTCCCCCGGCGTTGCCGGAGGAGAGGGCTAAAGCGTCGAACGCTCAAACGGCGAGAGAATCGTGCGTTCATGCAGCGAGCCCTCCAAAAGGGGCGTCGGTCGCGTCGATGATACCGCCCCCGAGGCATTCTTCGTCGCGATAGAACACGATCGACTGTCCCGGCGTGACCGCGCGTTGCGGCGTATCGAATTCCACTTTGCAGCCTTTTTCACTAATCCACACGCGACAGGGCTGGTCGGCCTGACGGTAGCGCGTCTTGGCTGTGCAGGCGAATTCCGCTGCGGGCGGCGCACCGTGGGTCCAGCTTAGCTGGGTCGCGACCAGATGCTGTGATTGCAGCCATTCGTTTTCGCCGCCTTGGGCGACATAGAGGATGTTTTTCGCCACGTCCTTGCCGACGACATACCAAGCCGTGCCGTCCGCACCGCGCCGTCCGCCGATACGCAGGCCACTGCGCTGGCCGAGGGTGTAGTACATCACGCCGTCATGTTCGCCGAGCGGTTCACCTTCAGGTGTGCGCAGTTCGCCGCGCTGCGCGGGGATGTACTGGCTCAGGAATTCGCGGAAATCGCGCTCGCCGATGAAACAGATGCCGGTCGAATCCTTTTTGTCATGTGTCGGCAACGCTGCCTCGCGCGCGAGCGCGCGCACCTCCGGCTTGGGCAGATCGCCGACCGGAAACAGCGTCGCGGCGAGCTGCTCCTGGCCGAGGGTGTAAAGAAAGTAGCTCTGATCTTTGTTCGAATCGAGCCCGCGCAGCAGGCGGTGGCGCCCGTCGACCTCGTCGGTGCGTGCGTAGTGGCCGGTCGCGATACGGTCGGCGCCGAGCGCGCGCGCGTGCTCGAGAAACGTCTTGAACTTGATCTCGCGATTGCACAGCACGTCGGGATTCGGCGTGCGCCCGGCACGGTACTCGCTCAGAAAGTTCTCGAACACCTGATCCCAATACTCGCCGGCAAAATTGCGCATATGAAACGGGATGCCGAGCTTGGCGCAGACGCGCAGCGCGTCCGCGCGGTCGCGGTCGGCCTGACATTCGCCGAAACGCTCGTCCTCCTCCCAGTTCTGCATGAACAGGCCGCTCACGCGCACGCCCGCGCGTGCGAGCAGGAGCGCGGCGACCGAGGAATCGACGCCGCCGGACACGCCGAGCATGACGTGCTCGCTCATAAGAGGCTCGCCTCGGGCAGCAGCGAGACCAGGGAATCGAGCGAGTGTGGTTGGCCTGCAAGGAAGTCGTCGACATTCCGCAGCACCATCGGGCTGCGATGGCGGTCGGCTTGTGCCGCAAGCTCCTCGCGCGTCAGCCAGAGCGCGCGCACGATGCCCGTGTCGAGCACGTGCGCCGCATCGTAGCGCAGCGGTGCGGCGATGAATGCGACGCGTAGAACGTGAAAATCGTCCTCCGGCCGATGCCATTGGTAGAGGCCGAGCAGGCCGGTCAATTCGATATGCCAGCCGGTTTCTTCGAAGGTTTCGCGCGCCGCTGCGTGCGCGAGCGACTCCAGCGGCTCGAGATGCCCGGCCGGCTGGTTCAGAACGAGCCGGCCGTCGGAGACTTCCTCGACAATCAGGAAGCGTCCGTTACGAGGCACGATCGTCGCGACGGTGACATCGGGACGCCAGATCGCGTCGCGGGTTTCTGTGCCGTTCATCGGCTCGTTCGATCCATAAGTCAGTGACCAAATTTTACACGACGCGTCAATCGCGTTGCCGTTGCGGGGCAGTTGAATCAACGGAAAACGCCCCTATGGTGAGGCGTTCGCGACACAGGCGCAGACCTTGCAACGCGATATAATCGAGAGCGCCGAAACCAGGACAGTTTTTCAACAAGAGCAGCGATGCCGCAGAACCCAACCAACGAGAACGAACAGCAGCGCGAACGCGAACACGGCCTGGTCGTCGAGGAGGCGCGACCTGAAGTCGCGCGCCCGCCGCTTTATCAGGTGCTGCTGATCAACGACGACTTCACTCCGATGGATTTCGTGGTGGCGGTGCTGGAGACGTTTTTCAATATGGATCGCGAACGCGCGACGCAGGTAATGCTTCATGTGCACACGCGCGGACGCGGTGTCTGCGGTGTGTTCACGCGCGAGGTTGCCGAGACCAAAGTTACGCAGGTAAACGAATTCTCGCGCGCGCATCAGCACCCACTATTGTGCACACTGGAAAAGGCGTAGGCTCAGCCCTATATCACGCACTGGTTCAATATGGGTAACCCCGATGTTCAGTAAAGATCTCGAGTTGACTATCGGCCAGTGCTACAAGGAAGCGCGCGAGGCGCGCCACGAGTTCATGACGGTCGAGCACTTGCTGCTGGCGTTGACGGAGAACCCGTCCGCCGCTGCGGTGCTGCGCGCCTGCGGCGCCGACCTCGGCAAGCTGGCCAAGGAATTGAAGGCGATCATCTCCGAAACCGTGCCGGTGCTGCCCGCCGGCGACGAACGCGACACGCAGCCGACGCTCGGTTTCCAGCGCGTTCTGCAGCGCGCCGTCTATCACGTGCAGTCCTCGGGCCGTAAGGAAGTGACCGGCGCCAATGTGCTGGTCGCCATCTTCGGCGAGAAGGATTCGCACGCGGTGTATTTCCTCTCGCAGCAGGAAGTCGCGCGTCTCGATGTCGTCAACTACATCTCGCATGGTGTCGCGAAGATCGGCAACGAGTCCGCGGCGCAGCCCGCGGCGGAATCCGGTAAGGAAGGCGAGGGCGGCGACGAGCCGCGCGGCAATCCGCTGACCGAATTTGCAAGCAACCTCAACGACCTGGCCAAGCAGGGCAAGATCGATCCGCTGATCGGCCGCGTCGAAGAAATCGAGCGCACGATCCAGGTGCTGTGTCGCCGGCGCAAGAACAATCCGCTCTACGTCGGTGATGCCGGCGTGGGCAAGACCGCGCTCGCCGAGGGCCTGGCCAAGCGCATCGTCGAAGACGACGTACCGGAAGTGCTGCGCGAGTGCACGATCTATGCGCTCGATATGGGCGCGCTCGTCGCCGGTACGAAATACCGCGGCGATTTCGAGAAGCGCTTGAAGGCGGTGCTGGCGCAACTCAAGAAAGAGCCGCACGCGATCCTGTTCATCGACGAAATCCATACCATCATCGGCGCCGGTTCCGCCTCGGGCGGCACAATGGATGCGTCGAACCTGATCAAGCCGGTGCTCGCTTCGGGCGAATTGCGCTGCATCGGCTCGACCACGTTCCAGGAATACCGTGGCGTATTCGAGAAGGACCGTGCGCTCGCGCGGCGGTTCCAGAAAATCGACGTAGTCGAGCCTTCGGTTGCCGAGAGTGTGGAGATCCTCAAGGGTCTGAAGTCGCGCTTCGAGGAACACCACAAGGTCGAATACACCAACGAAGCGCTCAAAGCTGCTGTCGATCTGTCGGTCAAGCACATCGGCGACCGGCTGCTGCCGGACAAGGCGATCGACGTGATCGACGAAGCCGGCGCGCGTCAGCGCCTCTTGCCCGAGAAAGAACGCAAAACCGTGGTCGACGTGTCCGAGATCGAATTCATCGTCGCGCGCATGGCGCGTATCCCGCCGAAGCAGGTTTCGGCGTCGGATCGCGACGTGCTCCGCAATCTCGATCGCAATCTGAAGATGGTCGTGTTCGGCCAGGATCAGGCGATCGATGCGCTGGCTGCGTCGATCAAGATGGCGCGCTCAGGTCTCGGCAATGCACAGAAGCCGATCGGCGCGTTCCTGCTGTCGGGTCCGACCGGCGTCGGCAAGACCGAAGTCACGCGTCAGCTCGCGCTGCAGCTCGGTATCGAACTGATCCGCTTCGACATGTCCGAGTACATGGAAGCACATTCGGTGTCGCGCCTGATCGGCGCGCCTCCGGGCTATGTCGGTTTCGATCAGGGCGGCCTGCTGACCGAGCAGATCACCAAGCATCCACATTGCGTGCTCCTGCTCGACGAGATCGAAAAGGCGCATCCGGACGTCTACAACATCCTGTTGCAGATCATGGATCACGGCAAGCTGACCGATACGAACGGGCGCGAGGCGAATTTTCGCAACGTGATCGTCGTAATGACCACGAACGCGGGTGCGGCTCAGGCCGCGCGGCGCTCGATCGGTTTCGTCGAACAGAGTCATGCGACCGACGCGATGGAAGTGATCCGCAAAGCGTTCACGCCGGAATTCCGCAATCGTCTCGACGCGATCATTCAGTTCAGCGCGCTCGACTTCGAGCACATCCTGCGCGTGGTCGACAAGTTCCTGATCGAACTCGAGGCGCAGCTGCAGGAGAAGCACGTATCGCTGCACGTCGACACCGATGCACGGCGCTGGCTCGCCGAGCACGGTTTCGATCCGCAGATGGGCGCACGGCCGATGGCGCGCGTGATCCAGGAAAACGTCAAGCGTCCGCT
>Ga0306920_100016321_pt1 | contig 10223 bp, 10 predicted proteins | sample flu12Cox44000170_FD_204666 | JGI IMG/M metagenome (GOLD analysis project Ga0306920, IMG submission 204666) | Lab enrichment of tropical soil microbial communities from Luquillo Experimental Forest, Puerto Rico - flux4day.12C.oxic.44.000.170 (v2)... | ecosystem: Environmental > Terrestrial >...
CGACGAAGGCAGTCCATCGTTTGCGGAAACGCGCGCGGGCAAAATCCTGCGGGCTCGGCCACGACAGCGGCAGCAGCAGATCGAGGAAATGCGGCCGCGCCAGATGCTCGCCATATTCCATGACAAATTCGCGCAACGTGGTGCCATGCCGGCCCATCTCGAAGGAGAACATGGTGCGGCCGGCGATCTCGAGCGTCATCCGTTGCATGATCTTGCGCAGATCGACCGGCGCGCTGCAATCGCGCCGCACTTCTGCGATGGTCTCGTCGATGACGGCAACCATGTGCGGAACGAGCAAGTTGACCGCGCGCGGCGTAAAGGCGGGCGCCAGCGTCCGGCGCTGGTGCTTCCAGGCCTTGCCCTCGGCGATCAGAAGACCTTGACCCAGCACCGGGCGTAACACGCGAATGCCGGCCGGCGTGCGCGAGTAATTTTCATAGTTGTCGACCAGCACATGCCGGATTGCGTCCGGCACGTTGACGATAAAGCTGCTGCGGCCGAAAAAGCGGCCCTTGATGATGTCTTCCTCGTAGGCGCGCTGCCCCCACGTGCCGATCGCGCTTTGCCGCATGGCCTTCATCCGACCGATCGCGGTCATGCCATCGGGGGCGCGCGGCGGGCTCGGTGGCACCAAATGAGGCCGTGCAACTTCTGAATCGTAGGCTTCGGCGATGCTCATCTGACGGCTTCCGATTGAAGGGGCACTCACACTAGTGTCCCGAATCCGAAGTTCGCTTGTGTTTGGGGCGTTCTCGCTTGCAAACTTCGGATTCGAAAGGACACTAGAAATCTATGATTCTAGTGTGGTTTTGGTTCGGAAGTTCTCTTGACGGACTTGCGGCAAAATTGAAGAGAACTCCCGAACCACCACACTAGCTAGTAAGTCAATTCGACAACCGCAATCCTGCCCTCGGAGGCGGGCCAGGCCCGCGCCACGATCCGTTCCTCGTTGAACAGGCCGACCACCGGGCGACCAACCTCGGTCGCCGGCAGGCGCAGTGTCGTCACGGAATCGCCGGGCACCCCGGACTTCACGTCCTCAGGTTCCCTGCCGTCCAGCAACACGACGTCGCGCGGCAGACCGAAATAACCACGCGGCCGCGACATGATCACGACGCTGCCTGATGCCGCGTCGGCAGGCGGAAGGGGACGGGCGGCACGCAAATGCACCACGTCGGAGGAACGCGGAAACGGCGAGCGGTAAAAATGCGTGGTGGGAGAACCCGCCGAAGTGAGCACGATTTCCAGCGGCCAGGACGGGCCGGCGTTGACCGGCCCCCAGCGCCCATCGGCGCCGGTTCTCTTCGTGTAGAGGGCGCCACCTACGCGCTCGGCATTGTCGGCAGACAGGCGAAACACCTCGACCAGCGCCCCCGAGACCGGACGATTGGTCGGCACTCCGCCGGGCGTGCCGGTCACAAGCCCACTTAATCTCACGGAGGATTCTGCTGCGATGTCGAGCCGATCAGGCTCGCGACCGGCGACGAAGCGGTAGATCTCGCGAAAGGCGCGTGGATGAAACGCGGTCTCGCGGTGATCGACGGCACCAAGCACGAGATTTGTCGCGCCATTAAGCGCCGGTCCGTCCGAAGTGATGCCGGTTGGCGTGCCCGGCTTGCCGATAAAGCGCCCATCCGGCTGGGCATATTTGTCGAGGCCCTCGCTGCGCAGGGTGAGGAACGCAGGTCCAGGCACGACTTCGCTGTCGCCCTCGTTCAAGCCCTGCAGGAACGGCCCGCGGCCGTTGAACTCGTTGCCGAGCCCGTCATCCCAGGCAAAAACGCCGTGATTGGGAACGCCGCACAGCACGGCATGGCTGACGTCGTTGCTTCCGCCATGTTTGATGTAGCTGCGGATGGCGTTGCCGCCGCGCGAATTGCCGACCAGCGCGACGCGAGGCGGCCGTCTTGCGCTTCAAGGCGGCGATCGCCTCGGAAAGCTCGCGGCGCTGGTCTTCAGTCGAGGAGCGATCCGGTTGCGCCACTTTGTCGTCGGCCCGCGCCAGCGGATCGGTGAAGTTGATCGCGAACATGCGTTCGCGCGGAACCCCGTTCGACTCCATTCGCCACAGCGTGGTGATCCAGACCGCCGCATGATCGCCATTGCCATGGACGAACAGCATCGGCGGAATTTCACTCACGCTCGCCGCGGTCTCCGCAAACGCAGGCAGGCGGAAATCTCCCGCCAGCAGCGGCAAGGCCCCGATCCCCCTCAAAATCGTCCGCCGTGACAGGCTCATTCGGTGATTCCCCCATCTTTCAAGAGCTTAGGGCTTTTCTTAATCGCCCCAATACCGCTGTCAAGCACTGGACAGGACACGACTTTCGCGGGCATCACTAGTGCCGCCTATTTGAAGTTTGCGGCACGCTCTTTTTGCGAACTTCGGATTCGAAAAGGACGCTAGAAGAGAACTTCCGAACCACCCCACTGGCCTGACGCATGAGGTGGAATAGCAGGCCAAACGGAAACGGATATGACCAAATCGCCCAAACGTCAGAACTTGAATGCCGACGGCATCACCGCGCCGCTGCGTCTTACAGTGTTCCGCCGCATCTGGCTTGCGAGCCTGTTGTCCAATCTCGGAATTTTGATCCAGGGTGTCGGTGCGGCCTGGGCGATGACGCAGATGACGGCCTCCGCCGACAAGGTCGCCCTGGTGCAAACAGCGCTGATGCTTCCGGTCATGCTGATCGCCATGCCGGCCGGCGCGATTGCCGACATGCATGACCGCCGTGTTGTCGCGATGGTGTCGTTGTCGATCGCGCTAACCGGCGCGACCGCGCTCACCGTGCTGACCTTTCTCGGCCTCGTCACGCCCAATATCCTGCTCGCTCTGTGCTTTGTGGTCGGCAGCGGGATGGCGCTATTCGGACCGGCCTGGCAATCCTCGGTCGCCGAACAGGTCCCCTCGGAGACCTTGCCGGCGGCCGTCGCACTGAACGGTATCAGCTACAACATCGCGCGCAGCTTCGGACCGGCCATCGGCGGCATCGTGGTGGCCACAGCCGGCGCGGTCGCGGCCTTTGCCGCCAACGCCGTGCTCTATCTGCCGCTCCTGGCCGTGCTGTTCCTGTGGAATCGGGTCAGCGAGCCGTCACGCCTGCCACGCGAACGGCTCAGCCGCGCCATCGTCTCGGGCGTCCGCTACATCACCAATTCGCCGTCGATCAAGATCGTGCTGACGCGCACCTTTGCCACCGGATTGATCGGCGGGTCGGTTTCGGCGCTGATGCCGCTGGTGGCGCGCGATCTCCTGCACGGTGGCGCACAGACCTATGGAATCATGCTGGGGGCGTTCGGCATGGGTGCGGTAATCGGCGCGCTCAATATCGGCGCGGTGCGCAAGCAGCTGAGAGGCGAGTCCGCGATCCGGGCCTGCGCGCTTGCGATGGGGGCCGCGATTGCCGCCGTCGCCTTGAGCCGGATGCCGATCTTGACCGCCGCAGCCCTTGTCGTCTCGGGCGCGGCCTGGATGCTCGCGGTCGCGCTGTTCAATATCGGCGTGCAGCTGTCCGCGCCGCGCTGGGTTGCCGGCCGCTCGCTGGCGGCGTTTCAGGCTTCGATTGCCGGCGGCATTGCGATCGGCAGCTGGGGCTGGGGTCACCTGACCGACCTTGTCGGCGTGGAAACCGCGCTGCTCGTGTCCGCCACCTTGATGCTGCTCTCGCCGCTGCTCGGCCTGTGGTTGCCGATGCCGCGGATCGGCGCCCGCAGCGAGGACGCCGAGGTGCTGGCCGACCCCCAGGTGCAGCTGGCGCTCACGGGGCGCAGCGGGCCGCTGGTGGTCGAGATCGAATATCGCGTGCCGCAGGAGAATGCCCGCGCCTTTCACAACGTGATGCAGGACGTGCAGCTCAGCCGCCAGCGCAACGGCGCCTATGGCTGGTCGATCGCGCGCGATATCGCCGACCCCGAATTGTGGACCGAGCGCTATCACTGCCCGACCTGGTACGACTATCTGCGCCAGCGTAACCGTGCCACGCAATCGGAACGCGCCCTGCATCAGCGTGCGATCGAATTCCACATCGGACCCGATCCGGTGCGCATCCGCCGCATGCTGGAGCGGCCGTTCGGCTCGGTACGCTGGAAGGAGGAGACGCCGGACCGCGCCGCGAGCGAGGTGTTGCCGGTGGTCGCAAGTGCGGCCGGCAGCAGCACCTAAGCCTCTAATCTTGTGTTTTGACAAGTTTTCTTAGCGCGAACCGCTACACACTTCGCTCGAAAACGCTGCAGGCCGCGCCAACACTCAACGTCCGTTTGCGATCATGACATTGTTGCAGGCCCTGGAAATACGCGCGCGGTTTGCCTGCAGGCAGGACAGCACGACCATGTCGCCTTGATTGATATAGGGGCGGCAAAACCGTGAAACGTCGCGCGCGCAGGCATCCTGCCCCGGCCTCTGTTGTGCCGAAGCAGCAAAGGCGAGCAGAACAAACGGAACGGCGAAAAGCAATCGGATCATCTGGCGCCTCTCAAGCGGGTCTTTGCGCTACACAGCGATTATAAAGCCTTTTCGCGTTCCAGCATACCGGAACAATCAGCGCTCTCGCGGCAGGCGCGCCGCAACAAAGCGACGCGGGCAATAGCGTTTTCGAGCGAAGTGCAGCGTCGCGGCGTTGACAAGCCCATCAGGCAGATCAGTCGGTGGCGGCGACCTTCTTGCCCTTGGCGGCAAGGTCTTTGTCCATTACCGCGCGGCAGCCGACGCTCAGTTGGGCGCGGTGCTTGTACATGCAAGCGGTGATCGCCGGGATATTGGGAATCTCGGAGCTGCAGAACTTGAACGCATCGCCGGTGCACATCTGCTGCGCCTCGGCGGTATACGCAAAGCTCGGACCGGATAGCGTCGACAGAGCGACGGCGATGGCCATTACCAAGCCGGTCTGGCGAAATCTGGCGGTGAAAGGCTTGAAGGTGAAAGGCTTGGACATGTTCGGCTCCCCTTGGCACCGCGCGCCGCGATGCGTTGCGTTGACGCGAGCCACGGTGCGCCCAAACCACGGCTCCTACCGTGACGGCCATCACTTACCGGGAACCCTGTGACCTCAGTCACGTCCGCTCATCCACCCGAAATCGTTCGCCAAACGAGGCCGCGTTGGTAAGGCGTTAAGACTTTCTTTGCATGAATGGCTGGGAGCAAGGCGGCGTATCCGGTTCAGTTCTTTCAGTTGGAAAAGTAGCGATGCGTAATGCGTTAGGCCTTTTGCTGGCCAGTGTTGTAGCGGCGGTGATGATCGCCGGCGTTTGGTTCTGGAAATTTGGCCCGCGGGCGGATGCCTCTCTCCCTCAAACCATTGCGGCAAGGCCGGCCGATACGATTGCGGCAGCCGCGAGAACGCCCGGAGATGACGTCGAGGTCACGGCCTCGATTTCGGACAGGCTTGCCGCGCTGCCGGCACCAGCCACGCAGAAGCCGGCCTGCGCCAAGGCGGACGCGCTTGGCGTTGCCCGCGTGGTCGAGATCGACACCACGGGCGGCCCCGGCTTCGGCTTCGAGCATTTCAAGCAGCTCGATTTTCTCGAGCCGAAGGAAGTCGTGTTGACCTTCGATGACGGACCTTGGCCCACCAACACGCCCGCGGTGCTCAAAGCGCTCGACGACGAATGCACCAAGGCGGTATTTTTTCCGATCGGCAAGCACGCCACCTACCATCCGGAAATCCTGCGTCAGGTTCTTGCCGCCGGCCACACGATCGGGGCGCATACCTGGTCGCACGTCAATCTCAACGGCAAGAAGATGACCGAAGAGATGGCGAAAGAGGAGGTCGAGAAGGGATTTTCCGCGGTGAAATGGGCGCTCGGCACCAACCCCTCGCCGTTCTTCCGCTTCCCCCAGCTTGAGCACAACCCGCAGACGATGGCCTATCTCGGCACGCGCAACGTCGCGATGTTTTCCTGCGACCTCGATTCCTTCGACTTCCGCAAGGACTCCAACCCCGACAAGATCACCAACGCCGTGATGACCAGGCTCGACAAGCTCGGCAAGGGAATCATCCTGATGCACGATTTCCAGAAGCACACAGCAGAAGCCTTACCCACGCTGCTGCGCCGCCTGAAGGAGGGCGGCTACAGGGTCGTGCAGATGAAGGCCAGCAGCAGCCTGCAGACCTTGCCCGAATATGACGAGGCGCTGGCGAAAGAGCTGAAACTGCCGACGGTCAGCGCGCGGCCGGTTTCGAGCGTGGTGCGGACAGTCGCGAAATAAGGCATGGTGGATTAGGTTCGATCCACCTCGTCATTGCGAGGAGGCGCAGCCGACGAAGCAATCCAGTCTATTTTCGTGGCATCTGGATTGCTTCGCTGTCGCTCGCAATGACGACTTTTCCGATTCAGCCAAATCCCATCACTCCCAAGCGCCGAAGCGCTCACCAATAAATGCCGTAGCGATGCAACTCGTGGATCACGCGGGCTACAGTCATGTCATTCCGCCGCCGCGCCTTGTCGGTCTTCGCCCTTTCGTTGACGACCGGCTTGACCACTTGGGGCCCGACAGCATCAGATTTCACCGCCTCGGTCTTGAACGTATCGGTCCTTTGCGTATCGGCGATGGGCGCGGTTGTCGTCGTGGAAACGGCCGGAGGCCGCTCGACATATTTCGGTGTTTCCGTCTGCAGCGCAGGCGCCGCGGTCGGAGCAGGAGCGGACCCAGCCTGCGTGGCCTGATCGGCCTGCGTGACGATGGTCGTCTGGGGGGCAGTCACCGTCTTTGTCCGGTCGGCGGATTGATCGACGATCACGGGATCGTCGCTCGAGGCCAGCGACAGGCTGCGTAACTGTGTTGCGTGAGCGGAGGCAGAGGCCAGAAGCATCGCGGCAATCAGAATTAGTCTGCGCATGTGACGTCTCCCCTGATCGGTTTTGATCCCGGGATCGACCCTAGGCCTTTTCGACCGCGCCTCACGTGACGGGCATCACTCAGTATTCGCGACCATTTTTATTGCTACAGAAATTTATATGCTGTATTATTTCTATAGAAAAGGATGAGGAGTATTATGGTATTGCCAAAAAGCCAGCCAGTCGCGGCCCCCTCGCGGGAGGCGGTCGTCCTGACCAAGGCCACCATGAGAGCTTCGGAGCGGCTGGGCCTTTCACAGAAGGTGCTCAGCAACGTCATTGGCGTGTCCGAGACAGTCGTTTCCCGGATGAAAAATGGCGAGCACACAATTGCGCGCGGCAAATCTTTTGAACTCGCCGCGTTGTTTGTTCGGCTTTATCGCTCGCTCGACGCGATTGTAGGCGGCGACGAGGCTGCGGCACGCAAGTGGATGAAGAGCAACAACCTCGCATTGCGGGGCGCGCCGATAGATCTGATTCAGAAGGTGTATGGCCTCACTCATGTCATCCAATACCTGGACAGCAGACGCGCTGCTATCTAAGGCCACCGAACTTTCAGGGCACTTCTGGCGATTGGTAGAGGCTCAGCATTACGTCTCGACATTGAAGCTGACCGACACGCTGGAAGACCAGGCCGTTCTCGAAGACATCATCGAAGAAACCAAGCCACCGATCCCGCACGCGTGCGAGGGACTTCACTTCCTGCTGATGACGCCGTTCCGTTACAGCATCGCAAACCCCTGGGGCTCAAGGTTCCGAAAGCCAAACTCGCAAGCTGGCGTGTTCTACGCATCAGAACACGCGGAGACGGCAATAGCCGAAGCGGTGTTCCATCGCCTCATGTTCTTTGCGGATTCGCCGGAGACGCCATGGCCGCAAAACGCGAGCGAATACACCGCATTCTCGGTCGAATTGCACTCGGAGCGCGCCATCGACCTCACAGCGTCAAATCCAGCCGGGCTAACCGCCATTCTTGATCCGGTCAACTACGCCGCGGGGCAGGCATTTGGCGAAACCGCACGCGACGCAGGAATCGAAATCATCAAATATCCGTCGGTCAGGGCTGCCGACCATCGCGCCAATCTGGCGGTGCTTTCGCCTGCAGCCTTCGCCAAACCGGAGCCGATCAACCGGCAGACCTGGCGGATTCACCTGGACCGCAACGGCGCCAGAGCATTGTGCGAATCGCCACCGCTGTCGCTTGCTTTCGGCAAGGATGCGTTCAACTCCGACCCCAGGATGGCGAGCTTCGTTTGGAGCCGCTAAGGTGGAAGAGTGGGCGATACTCTCCTCTGATGTCGCTGGTGTTCGTTGTCGGAAACCTCAATGCCGTCCTAATTGGGTTGTCTGACGAATTGGTCTATTGCTTAATCGTGCCATGCTCCGCCATTCGGGGAGCGACAGCGCAACAGCTCACGCTGCCGCGCTCCCACGAATTTGCCGAGCCGCCTTGCGCAGTTTGATCGTCGATTTTTCCGACGGCGGCAGTATAAACCGTAAAGTCGGAGGAAACGCGGGAGAAAAATGACCGCCAAAGCCCCTACCCGAGGGACACGCTCTCCCCAAGTTGGAATTGTGCTCGACGCCGTCGTGGTCGGCGCCGGTTTTGCCGGCATGTACATGCTGCATCGGCTACGTGGGCTTGGGCTTTCGGCGCTGGTGTTCGAGGCCGGCGGCGGCGTCGGGGGGACCTGGTATTGGAACCGCTATCCGGGCGCGCGATGCGACGTCGAGAGCATGCAGTATTCCTTCTCCTTCTCCGAGGAACTGGACCAGGAGTGGATCTGGTCGGAAAAATACGCGCCGCAGCCGGAAATTCTCAAATACGCCAACCACATTGCCGACCGCTTCGATTTGCGGCGGGACATCGTGTTCGATACGCGCGTGACGGCGGCGACATACGACGAACAGACAAAATGCTGGCGCGTCGAGACCGACCGCGGCGATGATGTGATCGCCAAATTCTGCATCATGGCGGTGGGCTGCCTGTCGGCACCGAACCAACCGCAATTTGCGGGGATGTCGGATTTTCGCGGGCCGATCTATCACACAGGGCAATGGCCGCACGACGGCGTCGACTTCACGGGCCTTCGGGTCGGCGTGATCGGCACCGGCTCCTCGGCGATCCAGTCGATCCCGATCATTGCCAAGCAGGCTTCGCAGCTGACCGTGTTTCAGCGCACCGCGACCTGGTCGGTGCCGGCCTGGAATGCGAAGCTGACGGACGACTACGTGCGCGAGATCAAGGCCGACTATCCCGCGTTGCGGGCCAAGGCGCGCGCCCGCCCGACCGGCTTTTATTTCCCGTTCAACCTGACTCCGGCGCTGGAGGCGAGCCCGGTAGAGCGTGAAAGAAACTACGAAGAGTTTTGGGGACGCGGCGGCCTGCCCTTCCTCGGCGCCTATGGCGACCTCTTGTTCGAGAAGACAGCCAACGACACGATCGCCGATTTTGCGCGCCGAAAGATCCGCAGCATCGTCAAAGACCCGGCGACCGCCGATCTGCTCTGCCCTGACAACGTGTTCGGCTGCAAGCGCCTCTGCGTCGATACCGGCTACTTTGAGACCTACAATTTGCCGCATGTGAAGCTGGTCGATGTCTCCAAAAAGCCGATCGAGCGATTCACCGAGCAAGGTATCGAGGTCAACGGCGTCGAATATCCTTGCGATGCGATCGTCACCGCAACCGGCTTTGCCGCGATGACCGGATCGTTCGACCGGATCAGGATTGTGGGCCGCAACAGCCTGACCCTTGCCGAGAAATGGCGGGCGGGCCCCCGCACCTATCTCGGGCTTGCGACTGTCGGCTTTCCCAACCTTTTCATGATCACCGGGCCCGGCAGTCCCTCGGTGCTGGCGAGCATGATCCAGGCGATCGAGCAGCATGTCGACTGGCTCGCCGACTTGATCGGGCACATGCGCGACGTCGGCGCCAGCGCGATCGAGCCGCGAGCCGAAGAGGAGGACGCCTGGGTTGCGCATGTGAACGAGGTCTCGAAGGTCTCGCTGCGTTCGACCTGCAGCTCCTGGTATGTCGGCGCCAATATTCCGGGCCGGCCGCGCGTGTTCATGCCTTATATCGGCGGCTTCCCCATCTATGTGCAAAAATGCAACGAGGTGATGAGCAGCGGTTTTGACGGCTTTGTCCTGGAAGGCGCCAAGGCCAGCAATGCTCCGCCGAACGTGCGCTACACCGAACGCTGGCGGGCACCGCTTGATATCGAGATCATTTCGCCTGCTGCGGTGGCCGCCAGGCGCGTTCCGGTGGTTTGAACCGATTTAATCGAACTGGTGCCGCAAGAGGGACTCGAACCCCCGACCCCGTCATTACGAAAGAAAGACCCACCCCCGACAACTAGCGACAAACGAGGACATCGATCAAGCGATAA
>Ga0306920_100016322_pt1 | contig 10223 bp, 14 predicted proteins | sample flu12Cox44000170_FD_204666 | JGI IMG/M metagenome (GOLD analysis project Ga0306920, IMG submission 204666) | Lab enrichment of tropical soil microbial communities from Luquillo Experimental Forest, Puerto Rico - flux4day.12C.oxic.44.000.170 (v2)... | ecosystem: Environmental > Terrestrial >...
GAGCTTCGAGGCAAATCGTACGGTCCGATCGAACTACTGGCAGAAGTCCCAATAGCCCCGAGTCTGCGAGGAACTCGACCAATACCAGCACAGGTCGAAAGACGGCGACGTTGGCACGGTGGTGGCGGCAACGATGGCGCCCAGCGTGACACCGTCAAAGACGCTCCCATAGTAGGGTTGCCGGACCCATGGCCTCACGGGCCTCACGACCTCGGGGGATTTCGCGGCCACAGCAGTGCGCCTGGCCACCGCGACATGGGTCTTTCGGGTTGCGACGGCGCGATGTCGAACCGCGACGTGACGGGTTCTGACCGCGACGCGTCGATGTCCGCTTGCGACGTGACGGGTTCTGACGTGGGTGCCTCGGTGTCGAACCACGACGTGGCGGGTTACCGTGCGATCTTTGCGTAGCGCGACCGTTTCGACGGCGGCCGGCGTTGCCAACGCTGGCTGCAAATCCGACGGCGGAACCACCATTGCGTTGGTGCCCTCCAGGAGGGAGACGACCCCCAATGCGAGCAGTACGGCTGCGATTAAAGCTTTGGACACTCTCGCTCCTCCTCTGTTGACGAGGTGATTGAATGAAGGCCGGGTCGTAGTCAGTTTTGATCGTGGCCGGTTGGCGGAGTTTAGCCCCTTAGTACCTCTTTGAGGGCTTCCCGGCCGAGTCCTTTAGGATGCGGTCCGTCGCATCGCCTCCGCCCAGGGCGGCGGCCGTACCTTGCCACGAATCCAAGGCCCTTGTCGTTATTGGGCAACGCGACGAGAAGCCGCCCGCGTTGCTCAGCTCCACCATCGCAACCGCTATCGCATGTCTGCAATCGGTCTTGCGACCGAGGACGGCAAGACGCCGTTTCTACTCGGACTCATGCAGTGCAGCTCACGCCGTGGACCGCTCAGCTTATTCGACGCTCAGAGAGTTCATTTTGCTTTCAACTCTCTTTCTAAAATGTTGGTTAGTCCTTCAACAGCGGTCCGGCATTCTGGGCGCTCCCACGCTGGTCTCTTGGGGTGATCCCAGCAATAGTCCTTGCGGACGGCGTTTAGCATTTTGCGTGTAATGGCGGTCGGGCGACAATCCGCTCTCTCGAAAACGGGGCTGTCCCTGCCGCCGCGCCAATTCATGCGGTACTTAGCTTCCGCCTCGCACTCCGCCAAACTGGAAAACGGAGGAAGAAATCGAGGGTCGCCTTTATTTCGCAGAAACTCACGTTGCTCTTGAATCAGCGCGCCGTCGCTGCGGCGATAGGCCGAGTCAAGCCAATAGATTTCCGGCTTGGCGATCTGCTGTGCGGTCCCCTCGGCCGCCTTGCTCGCCGTGTTTTCTTCGCCGCCTTTCCGGGTGGCTTTGGGGTCGTTGCTTGCGCCGTGGGCAGACCCCGTAAATGCAAAAGCCAATGCAACGATTGCAATGTAGCGCATCAGTCGATCCCTTCCGGTGCTGCCACGACGCATAGCACGCAAGAGCCATCTGCAAGAGTTCAGAGGCAAAAGGGGGTTGACGAGGCAACGCCGCGGGCGACCCGCGTTCCCACGGAAAAACTCATCTGGACGGACCGGACCCCCCGCCAAGGCTCTGTGCCAGAATAATCGAACTGGCGGGGCTGAGGCCAGCGCGTACGTCGCTCGCCCCTGACCGGTCGCCCGCGAGCTCGCGGAGCGGGACAAATGGACAACCCGAATGACCGCTTCGGCGCAGCGACGTAGGCGCGCAGGGATTGTGCGTATACTCTTCCCGGCATGGGAAAGAAACGAACAATGGTCGCACGTCGTGCCGTTCTGATTGCGGCCCCGCTGGCAGGCCTCTTTGCGCTCGGCGGTCGCGGCTTCGGACAGGAGTTCCCGACCGGACCAATCACCTTCGTCGTCGCTTTCCCGCCCGGCGGCAGCATCGACCTCGTGATGCGCGCAATGGCTCCCAAACTTCAGGAGCGGCTCGGCAAGCCGGTCGTCATCGAGAACCGCGTCGGCGCCGGCGGCAACATTGCGGCCGCCGCCGTTGCCAACGCGCCGCCGGACGGTCACACGCTGCTGGCGCCAGCAAGCTCGCTCGCCGCCAACCCCACGCTGATCAAGCACATGCCGTTCGACACCCTCAAGGACCTACAGCCGATTGCGCTCCTGTTCCGGACGCCGCTCACGCTGGTGGTCCACCCCAGTGTGCCGGCCAAATCGGTTTCGGAATTGATCGCATTGCTCAAGCAGAAGCCCGGCGAGATCACGTTTGGCCACAGCGGCGCGGGCGCGGCAATCTTTCTCGCCGCCGAACTGTTCCAGAGCATGACCGCCACCAAGATGAACGGCATCACCTATCGCGGCGCGCCGCCCGCGCTCAACGACGTGATGGCGGGTTATACCCGGCTACCTCTGCCAAGTCTCTGCGAGCACACGGTTTCCCGTCAGCTTGCGGTCTAAGCCTCGGGGATGCCGTGCTTTTCTCTCGACAAGCCTGGACACCGCGCATACATAGGTGGACACGTCCGTCGCTTAGCGAGACGTACACCGGCTGGACACGAGGGGAAACAAGACTATGGGCACGCAGCATTTGACCGACGCCCTGATCCGGCGCTTGCCGGCGCCCGAGCGGGGCAATCGCATCGTTTACGACAACACTGTCACCGGCCTCGGCGCCCGCGTCACCGCCAACGGCGCCAAGAGCTTCGTGCTCACCTACACCGTGCGCGGCAGCGGCCGGCAGCGGCGCTACACGATCGGCGGCTGCGACCGCTGGACGGCCACTGACGCCCGCCGCCGGGCCAGGGAATTGAAGGCGGAGATCGACGCCGGCGGCGATCCGCTCGGTGACATCGAGGCCACGCGCGAGGCGCCCGACATGAGCGCCTTGATCGAGCGCGTCCGAGAAGAGCACTTCCCGCGCCTGCGGGCGTCGAGTGCGACCGAATACGAGCGGATGCTTCGCAATTACGTGCTGAAGCATTTCAGCGAGCGCACGAAGGTCGCGGATATCACCTACGACGACATCGACGCGCTGCACCGCTCGATCACGCGGCGCGGGTACAAGCATCGCGCCAACCGCTGCATCGCGTTGCTGAGCAAGATGTTCGCGCTCAGCATTCGCTGGAAGATGCGGGCGGATAACCCATGCAAAGGCATTGAGCGGCACACCGAGCACGCCCGCCGCCGATATATCAAGCCCGACGAGTTGGCGCGCCTCGTCGAGGCTTTGCGCACATTTCCAGATCAGGACATCGCCGACGCCATCCGCATGTTGCTGCTCACTGGCGCGCGCAAAAATGAAGTATGCTCGATGCAATTTGAGCACGCCGACCTTACCGCGGGCACGTGGTCGAAGCCGCCGGCCAGCACCAAGCAGGACCAACCCCACCAAGTGCCGCTGTCCGCCCCGGCGCGGCAATTGCTCGCCGAGCGCTTGGCCAAGCGGGCCGACGGCGAGGTGTTCGTTTTTCCTGGTCGCGGCGACAAGCAGCATCTTGTGAATATCTGGCACGCGTGGATTCGACTTTGCAAAGCCGCCGACATCAAGGGGCTGCGCCTTCACGATCTGCGCCACAGCTACGCCTCGCACCTCGCATCTTCCGGTCATTCGCTGTCGCTGATCGGTGCGTTGCTCGGCCACACGCAGCCGCAAACGACGGCGCGTTACGCGCATCTATTCGACGATCCGCTGCGCAAGGCGACCGAGCAGGTCGGTGCGATCGTCATGAACGCGGGCAAGGAACCCAGCGACGAAACCGTGACGCCGCTCAAGCGCGGGGGGCGGCCATGAGCGGGAAGCCGATCCGTGCATTGAGCGACGCCCAGGTCGCAGCTGTTCTAGAGGCCCTGGAGCAGCTGCGAGACGAACTCGAGGTCGAATGGCCGCCTGCGTCCGAGGGTCTTCTCGACGAGATACGCGATACCGGTCTGGTCGGCCCCGACCTCCAGTTTCTGGCGAAGCGCATCGGCCTGTGCAAAGAACCAGAAGAGGCGGGGGACGCTTTCCGGCGCGCGATGCTGGAATTACTGCGCAGCCGTCAGCGTCACCACAAGGTCACGCTCAACTTGGTGGCGGGCGAACTTGAGCGGCTGTGGTGGCCGACCCCAGAGGCCGAGAAGGCCGAGAACCGCCGCCTCCGTTCGATCAGGGCCAAAACGAAGCGCGCGTGGGTGCAAATAATGGAAGCCATTCTTCGGCGGAAAGGCGTGAAGCACTCGCGCAGCACAGCATGGGAGGTGATGGCGAGGACCTTTGGCCACAGCAGCGGCGCTGCGCTGCGCAGAGACCTGCAAGCGAGCCGCGTGAACCCTCGACCTCGTCGCAAACCGCGCGGCTAAAAACCGCGACACAAACCGGGAGAAAAATGTCGCTCACGTAGACGGCTGTCATGCTTTAGATAGTTGGGCTGTTTCGTAACAGGAGCAGCCCATGTCAACACTCGAACAGGCTATTTCAGCGCCGCGCATCGACATCAGCAAATTGCTGGCGAAGTTCTCTGTCATCATCCCGTTGCCCGACGATGTCGCCGTCCTCGATGAGGAATTCTGCGAGCACGTCCTGAACGGTGCAACGCGCCGAACCGCGTCACGCTATGAGGACGAAGGCCTGCCTGTTCTCATGCTTCGCGGTCGCAAATTCCGTCCGCTGAACGCTGGTCGCGAGTGGCTTGCAACGCGCATCAAGGCAACTCAGCCGCAGCGCCGTCGCAACACGAGAAAGAATACTGCCTAGGAAGGAACCCCGGACTTCTCGCGGCCTGCGGAAGGCCGGGGCTAAGGTGCAAAAACTTCGGTAAACAGGTTAGAGCATACTTAGTTCCCCTTCTGCAAGCGTCGCGAGGTCCCCCATCGAGAGAGGACTTCGCCATGACTATCAAATCCGACGCCGAACTCGCGGGTGACACGATCCCGTTTCATCCGTTCGCGAACGCCTTCCCGCTGATGAACGGCGACGAGTTCGAAAAGTTTGTCGCTGACATCAAGAGGACCAAAGGCCCGCTAGAGCCCATCATGCTCTATCAGGGCAAAGTTCTCGACGGCAGGAATCGCTATCGCTCCTGCCTGCGTCTCAAGATCAAACCACCGTTTGTCGAGTTCAAGGGTGACGATGCGGCTGCATATGCGTTCGTGATCAGCAAGAACATTCACCGCCGCCATCTCAGCAATAAGCAAAAGCGCGACCTGATCGCGAAGTTGCTCAAGGCGAACCCAGAGCGCTCGAACAATGCCACCGCCAAGGTCGTCAAGGTCGACGACAAGACCGTGGGGGCGGTGCGGGCGGAGATGGAAGCAACTTCGGAAATTCCGAAGTTGGAGAAAACTATCGGCGCCGACGGTAAGGCGCGCAAGCAGCCGAGCCGCAAGCGCCGCACCGTCGAACACTTCAAGCGGGACATTGCCGCGAAGAAGGCGGCGAAGTCCAAGCCCGCCAGCGCCATCGAAATCAACGGCAAGCCGGCCACCGCCCAAGAGGCGGTAGTGGAAATTATCGCCGATGACGGGGAGCTCGCCCTACTTCGCGAATTCGCACGCTTCGTGCTCGCTCATGGTGAAGGGCTCAGGTTCGAGCCGAAGGAGCGCCCCAAGTGGGCGCCACTGCGCGACAAGGTCAGGGCGGTGTTGGGGATCGCATCATGACTCACGACCAGCAGCCCTTGCCCCAACCGTCTCTCGTCAGCGTCTACAGCGGTCGCGAGTGCATCGGCTTCGTGCTCAAGCGCGCGACCGGATTCGAGGCCTACACCGCCGCCGAGACCACGCTCGGCATCTTCCCAACCATGAAGGCGGCTGCCGACACCATCAGCAAGTACGCAGGAGAATGGACTGCCGCATGAGCACACGCTTTGTCGTCACCTCCAAGTCCATGCCCGGCGTCGATGGCATCCGCGCTCTGCGCTGGCTGTTGAAACGCGCTTATCGACAGTACGGCCTTGTCGCGGTCGATGCATATGAGGAGCGCGCACCCGACGCGAGAGACCAGATTGCCGACGCTTTCGTGCAGTTGCACTCCGACGTTAACAACCGACTGCGGGAGCGCTCATGATCCCGCGTGCACAGGCCATCAACTGGATTCGATATCTAATCGACAGCGAAGGCTTCGAAGCCAAGAATTTTTTGCTGACCGCGCCTCGTACCCGTCCGTGGCCGCGCGAACGTCGTCGCCAACAGATCCTGCAGCTCATGAATCGCAACGGCCTGTCAGCGCAGGATTTGGTGACGCCCCCGGCGCCGACGAATAATTCGCTGCTGTTCATTGCGAAGTTTGAAAACGGGCACGAGACCTGCACGGCCGTGTTCGGCATGCCCGACAAGCCTGGTCTGCAACGCGGCATCCGGCTTGCTCAACGCGCTTTCACTGCGCTGATGCACACGCCGCCGTCGCGCATCATCGCCGCGCGCTTCGAAATAAACAGCATAGTCCTGGCGCATTACAACGCCGATGAGATCGCCAGCGCCATCATGGATTCCGAACTTCCACCGTCGTCCGGCGCCGACGGCGGGAAATTTCCACGCGCCGTAGGAGACACATCATGATGACGCCAGACCAAGACTGCTCTGGGACTACCATCAAGACCGACGACGGCAACGGCACCGCAACGGCCACCGTGCCAGCGGCACCGCTCGTGAATCCGTTCGCTCTGTTTCGACAGCGCAATCAGAGCGGCGGATTCTTCAAGGGTCCGTTGATCAAATGCGAGCACACGTCCGGCGAACACTTCCGCGTTCGTGGCGAGACCAAGACACTGATCAAGCCCGGCGAACGGTTCAAGGTCAACCCGCACGAACTGACCGACACCTGGACCAAGTGGATCAACGGCAAGGCTGTCGAGCGGCGGACCTATCGCGCCATCAACGGTGAAATGGCGCCCACTCGCGAGGAGCTCGGCGACCTTGACGAAAGTGAGTGGCCCACCAAAGGGAGCAAACCCAAGGATCCATGGCAGCGGCAAGTGTATCTGCCGATGAAAGGCGACGACGACGAAATCTGCGCATTCGTTGCATCCGGGCAGGTCGCAATCTCGGAGATCGGTGAACTCGTCGGTATGTATGGCGAGACCGATCGCGGTGGGAAGTTCCCGGTCATCGAGTTGGACTCACGAAGCTTCGAGAGCTCGCGCGGCAGCCTGATTTACGTGCCGGTTTTCCGTCTCGTGGATTGGGAGTTCTGGGACGGCACACCGGCGCCGCCGGTCGAGTTGGTGCCGGCACCCAGCGCGCCACCACCCGCCATCACCGCCAAGGTGACCGACAACAACGATACCAACGCCCCACCGAAGGCGCTGGCGAAGCCGCAGAAGAAGCGCGACAGCGGCCGCGACGACCTCGACGACACCATCCCTTTTTAGGAGACCATGATCATGACGACTGAGAAGAAGCTGCACGCGGTTACGGACAACACCCCGGCGCCTGAGACTACGACCAATATCCCCAGCGACGCGAGTGACTTCGATTCGCTCTGGCAAGACCCGAAGCTCGGCGATGGCATCGTCGATGTAAGCTACCACAGCGTCCCGGTGGGCAAGCCGAAGGACTTCTTCCGGACCCACCCCGACCCGCTCTATCGGCGGCGAACGGAAATCTATACCCACAAGCCCGAGGGTGCGATCGACGAGCAGCACTTCATCGTCGCTCCTTCGATGCGGGGTCTAATCACGGAGGCGCGGCCGTGCACGCTCACCTGCATCATCTATCGGGACGGCAGCCTGCGGCTGTGGCCGATCAAATTTCCGAAGGATGGCGAGCGCGACAACGAGGCGTGGGTGACAGCCCGCAACGCGGCCAAGACCGGCATAACGCGTTGGGTAAAACTGGTGTGGACCGGCCGCGCCTACATCACACGCGATGCGCAGCCCGGATACGCTCCGGATCCCGACATCAGCAGGATCCCGGCGTGGAATGACCTGGTGCGGCTCTCGATCGGCGAGAACGGGGTGATCCGCGATACCTCGCACTTCATGTACCGTGAGCTGTACGGTATCCCGCCGGCGGCTTCAGAGAGTAACGATGACGACGATACTCTCTGATTGGTGCAGTCGGCTACCCTTCGAGGAAATCTGGGTAGTTGACACCGAGTTCTATCCCGGACGCGGGCTTGCCAATGGAGGCAGAGACGGCGATGCATCGACGCCGCTCTGCCTCGTTGCGCTGGAACTGCGGTCAGGTCGCATTATCCGTATGTGGCAAGACGAGTTCGACCGCGGTCCACCGTATCGCTTAGACGCTGGTGCTTTGATCATCGGCTACATGATCAGTGCCGAGCTGGGCACCCATATTGCACTCGGCTGGCCACAGCCCGCCTGCGCCCTCGATCCCTATATCGAATTCCGACACCACACTAATGACGGCCGTATCAAGAGCGGCGACCGGGAGAAAGGGTTCTACAGTCTCGACGGGGCGCTTCGCTATTTCCACACGGACGGGATCGACACCGCACACAAGACCGACATGCGCGACCGCATCCTGCAAGGTTCGCCGTTCTCGATTCAGGAGCGCAGCGATATACTTGACTACTGCGAAGACGACGTTCGCAACCTAGCGCGCCTTTTGCCGTTCATCATGCCAACAATCGCATCAATTCCACACGCCCTCGCGCGGGCGGCATTCATGTGGCCTATCGCGCAGCAGGAACGGCGTGGTGTTCCGCTTGGTGACGGACAACTACTTGAGCGCCTCCGGGCTCAGTGGGGACCCATGCAGACCGATCTCGTTATCGAGATGGATCGACCGTTTGGCTGCTATGAGATCATCGACGGAGTGCCGCATTGGCGTTCGCACCTTTTCGCCGCCTACCTAAAGCGCATGGGTATGTCGTGGGTCATGTACGCGGATGGCTCGCTCGACGAGCGTGAGCAGACCTTTCGGGAAATGGAAGGCAAATACCCACAGATCGGACCGTTGCGGGAGCTGCGCTGCTCGCTGTCTAAGCTGCGCCTCAACGATCTCGCCGTCGGTAATGACGGGCGCAACCGTACGCTGCTCGGCGTGTATGGGACCAAGACCGGACGCTGCGCACCAAGCAACTCTAAGTACATCTTCGGGCCCGCGAAATGGATCCGGTTTCTGATCGAACCACAACCCGGGTATTCGCTCATTCACCGCGACTTCAAGCAACAAGAGCCTAAGGTGGCGGCGATCATTTCCGGCGATCCTGAACTACTTGCCGCGTGCGAATCCGGCGATGTTTACCTAGGCATCGCCAAGCAACTCGGCTTCGTTCGCAACAGCATGTCACCGGCGGAGATCGAGGCCGTGCGTGCAATGTTCAAGACGGTGGTGTTGGGAATCCAATACGGCCTCGGCGCCCGCTCGCTGGCGATACGGACCGGTATCTCGCTATCCGAGTCCTACGAGATCCTTGCGCGCTTGCGCGCACGTTTTCGCGTCTTCGAGGACTACACGCAAAATGTAATCGATCATGCTGGGCTGCACCTCGAAATCAGCACATGCTTCGGCTGGCACATGCACTGCCCTTCGGGAATGAACAAGCGCACGATAAGGAACTTCCCGATTCAAGCTACCTCGGCAGAGATCATGCACGTCTTCTGCGTATTGGCGGAGCGCCGCGGGATCCGCGTCGTCGCGCCAATTCATGATGCCTTCATTGCTGAAGCCGAAGCCGGTCAGGAGGAAGAAGTTAGTCACGCACTCGATCGCGCCATGCGCGACGCCTCTCGCGTCGTGCTGCGCAGGTATGAGTTGGACAGCAACGAACAGATCGTGCGACCGGGCGAGCGCTTTTTCGACAAGCGCGGCGTGGAAATGTGGTCGACCGTCAACCAATTGCTGACCAAGCTTGAAGGCGGGACCGATGAGCGACGACGAGCTGTTCGATAGCAGCGATCCATTCGACGATCCGCTGTGGCAACAGGCCGAGATGATGGCCAACGCGCCACCGCGACCGGCGAAGGACTATTTCATTTGTTCTGCCGCCTACCTCGCGCGGGTGCTGCCGATCCTCCTCCGCTCTGAGCGCCTTGCCGTGGCGCTCGTGATATACCGGCAGTGCCTGATCAAGCGCAGCAGGACGATCGATCTGTCCAACGCCATGTTGTCCGAGTTGGGTATCGGACGGATGACCAAGTACCGGTCTTTAGCTCAACTTCGGGAGGCGGGAGCTGTCACGACCGAGGCCGAAACCGGGCACTCAATTCAGGTGACTTTGCATTGGTTCCCGTAGGGGGGGTGAACACCTAGTGTGCACCCGTCTGCCTCCTTAATAAGAGAAGGGAGGAAGGAAGTAAGGAAGGGAGGAAGGAAGGGAGGAA
>Ga0306920_100016323_pt1 | contig 10223 bp, 17 predicted proteins | sample flu12Cox44000170_FD_204666 | JGI IMG/M metagenome (GOLD analysis project Ga0306920, IMG submission 204666) | Lab enrichment of tropical soil microbial communities from Luquillo Experimental Forest, Puerto Rico - flux4day.12C.oxic.44.000.170 (v2)... | ecosystem: Environmental > Terrestrial >...
CTGCTTCTCGGCGTGCTGGTCGGCCGTGCTGACCCGCGCGTAACCGATCTTCGCCATACTCATGCTCCATTCATGTGTTGACCTGCAGATACGCCGCTAGTCCGGCGCCTAGCCGGGCCAGTGATGGTCGGATCAGACCTCAGGGTCGAAGAACTCGCCCTCGAACTCGGCCAACGCGGTGCCGGACAGAAGATGCGTCCCGGCCGTGAACTTGTCCTGGTCGAAGTACTCAGGCTCGCCTGCGCGCTCGGCGTCGTAGGCGAACACCGCCGCGAACGCCTGCGCGAGGCCGTCCGCTAGCTCGTGGGTGGAGTGCCGGCGGATGCTGCGGGTGATCTTGGCCGCTCCGCGGTAGTGCTTCCGGCCGTAGGTGCGGGGGACGATCTGCTGCTCGGGCATCTGGTGCCTCCTGGTTAGGGCGGGGCCGGTACCTCCAGGCCAGCCGCGCTGTGCGCCTTACGCTGATCCGCCTGGCCCCGCTGTTTTCCTATGCCACCAGTGTAACGAAATCCCGTGTCCGGTTGCGAGCGGTTTCGGACACGAATTTCGGAACATTTCGGAGGACATAACCGCAGGTCGGCCGCTATCAGGCCAGTCTCTCGGACACGACCGTGATTCTGGTACACCTAGATGGGGACCGGTCAGGCCGTTAGGGGATGGCTAAGCGCTTAGCTGCCACCACCTAAGGGGATGGCTAGCCGATCGCAGGTATGGCTAAGCGAATCCGTTAGCGCTTAGCTCGGCTGTTTGGAGCTGGCAGCGCATCCGGGGGTGGGAGGCAGTTACGACCGATCACAGCCGCGCCGCCGCGGCGGGCATCAGTGGCCTTGCTCAAAGTTTTTGCCAGACCAACCCGTCTGCGCCGCCCGTGGCCTGCTCACCCAGCTTCCGCGCCCTCTCGGGAGGGCGCGACCCATGAGGGAGAAACCATGCTCTACGTTGCCTTGGCCTGGGACGTCCTGGGCGTCCTGTGCCTGATCTGGCTGGGCAGCTTCTGGCTCGGCTTGACCTCAACGCCAGCAAGGCCCAAAGGGGCGCTGGCTGCTACCACCCTGAGGCCCGGCGACGGGAACGACGACCATGAGGAGGATGACGGAGCCGTGCTCAAGCTAGTCATGCCCGCTACCGCGGCCGAGCTGGAGGAGCGGAACGCCGCCCCCGGCCGGCTGCTAGGGGTGAGGCGGTAGTGGCCTCGGTTACCGACGTTGACCCTGATCTGAGGCATCTAGCCCGCCGCTGCCCAGAGGACATCCGCCAGTCCCTTTTGGGCAACGGAGCTGTACCTACGTGTCGCTTCGGCTGCGGAGCTGATCGCGGAAGCCGAGGAAACCGGGAACGACCGCAAAAAGCTCCGGGCGTACGCGATGCTCAGGGCGGCCTCCCCTACGTCCTACAGCATGACGATGAGCGCCCTTGGCGACGAGCTGCGGCAGGCGCAGCTCGAAAACAATGCTCGCAAGGCATACGACATCCAGCAGGCCATGCGACGGTATGACCGCGAAAACCCCCAGCCATCCGAGAAGACGGTTATTGCCCACGTCCGGGCCGAGGTCTCGAAGCTCAGGATTCCAGGGCCGCCGCCGCCTAGCCGGTCGGCCTGGGGCCGGAGGTTCGGGATGAAGTCATCGAAGAAAGGCATCTACTAGATGAGCACCGACATTGACCCGAGGTTCCGCATGGTCGGCCCGCTGCAAGGGATCGACCCGGCCGGCCAGGCCAGTCCCTACAGCGAGGCCGCCGCCGAGGTGCGGCAGCGCCAGGCCGCCGGATTGCCGCCTGCTGGCAGCGCCGGGCCGCCGGATTGCCGCCTGCTGGCAGCGCCGTCCAGATCACCACGGCAGCCCCGGCCAGCGAACCACTGCTTCCGGTGAACGTGGCACGCGCATACGCGAGCCGCGAGATCACCCGGCTGAGAGGGCAAGCGGAAGCGATCGAGAGGGAGCTGTCCCGCGGCCCGTTCGGCGCCAGCGGGATGCAGGACCCCTTCCTTGTGGAGCAGCAGAGGGCGGCCAGGGCCGGCCTGGAGGAGATCCGGGCCGAGATCGCCCGCCTGGACGGGATGACCGACCAGGAAGCCCAGTTGTGGGCTGCTAACGAGCGGCCCCGGACAGCGAGAGGTAACTAGAACATGGCAGACACCAAGCCCTACGTGGGCGGCATGACAAGCTGGGGCAACGTGGCCCAGCTCCAGGAGGCGGCCGAGAGGCGGAACGCCCAGCCCGAAGTTGCGGAATGCGGTCATCAGCTCGACCAGGCCGGGAATGTGGTCCTGCGTGGAGTGACCGGCGAGGCCTACGGGGAGGAGCACAACGGTACCCAGGTGGTCAACTTCCATCCCGAGCACGTCCAGACCCCGGTGACCCATCGCAGCCTCCCGGCCGATGTGGCCACGAATCAGAGAGCTCTTACTGCGGCCAAGCCGCGGGCTCACCGTTAAGGAGATCGGCATGTCCGAGACCGTCGAGTACCCCACCTACGACCACAATCGTCGGCATCAGTGGCCAGGGATCAGCGTCCCTCAAGACGCTGACCACCTGCCCCATCTCCAGCCCGGCCCGGTAGTGCCGGTTGCTCCGGGCTCCCTGGAGCCTGACGCCGCTGAGGCGGCCCAGGAGGCCGTCGTCAAGCCGGTCCCGGCTAAGCCGGTCCCGGTGAGAGAGCCCGTGACTCCTCCAGCGGAGGACGGCGAGTTCAGCTGGGCCTACCTGGCCAAGGGCTAGGACAGCAGCACGCCCAGCTAGGGCCGTCCGATCGGGACGACCCTTTTCCATGCCCGGAGGGATCGATGACGGCAGGAAGACCCACGGCTACGCAAGGAGCCGACTGGTTCCCGATCTCCCGGCCACCACGCCTAAGGTGTGCCGATCATGTGATCGATGGTTCGCTGCGGCATCCCGCCAGCGGATCTGCGACGGCTGCACTCCGCCCTACAGGCGCACTTTGCGGGCTATCGGTGACCAGCCGGAACGCATCATTAACGAGCGGGTGTATCGAGCGTCTCCGCCTTGAGCGGAGACGTAAGGCTTACCATGAGGCCCTTTCCGCCCAGTGCCCACATGGCCGGGAGAGAACCATCGGCCAGTCCGATGGCGCCTGGTGGGCGGGGCTCTCCTGTAAGACCGGGGCCTGCGGGATCAAGTACATCCCGGCCGAGCAGATTTACACGACCTGGAAGGACGGCTAGCCGGAAGAGCTGGCCGGGCCGCTTTCGGAAGAGGCCGCGGCTATGACGCCGCCTATGCCTGGCCTGCAACGACCCTGATGCCAGTGGCGCGCAGTTCGTGCCCTATCCGGATCGGGCTCCGGTCGGTTACGCGCGACACGATCGTCAGGCCATCGAACTCCACCAACCGATGCCGCGCCTTGGGCGGCAGTGACAGTTCCTGGTCGGTCACGATAGTGACTACAACGTCGTGCGGCCCGTCCTGAAGCGCCCGGTTCAGGTCAACTACCACACACTTGTACACCCGTCGGTTGGTCTTGGTTTCCTCGTCGTAGATCTGTGCCTCGCTGATCTCCTCCAGAAGGCACCCATCGGGGAACACATCCGCGGTGTTCACGGACTGCTCCAAGCCCCCTGCACGCCGAAGCTTGCCCGGTGGGACCCATGCGCCCAGGGACTGAGCCGTCGCCGCCCCGGACTCCGCGCTGGCCGCCGAGTCGTCCCGCCCCCGCAGCACCACGGCCTCCCGCTCGGCCGCAGCCCTCGCGGCTTGGGCCTGGGCAACTTGTTCCCGCGCCGTGGCCCGCGCCGCCTCGACTTGTTCCCGCGCGGACACACGCACCATCTCGACCAGCTGCGCCTGAGCCTTTATCGCCATGTAGGCGATCCAGAGCAGGGCTATGAGCCCAGTGGCCACGAGCCACAGCAGGAGCTGCTGTGTTGTGCTCAACGAAATGGCATCAGTCCCGGCCAGGGCCTGCGTCACGACAGCGAAAATCGCGATAGCGATCGAGAGACCAAGGACTGGCGTCAAGAAGCCATCTCGCCCGGCCATTTTTTGGCGGATCGACGGGACCGCCATGGCCGATTGGGTCGGTGCCTGCTCCGCCGCCGAAGCGCTTGTTCTCTCGGCTGTCTTTCCTGCGCGGACCATCGTGTTGTCGCGCTCCGGCCGCGCCGCGGCCACCCGCTCCTCAGCGGCCCGCTCAGCCTGGGCCACCCGCTCCTCAGCGGCCCGCTCAGCCTGGAGAACTTCCGCCCGCGCGGCCTCCCGCTCCGCCGCGGGCGCCCGCCAGACAGCAGCCGTCGCCGGAACCTGCCCAGTACCAGGAGCCGGGCGGGCTATGGCCGACCTGATGCCAGTGGCGCGCAGCGAGGTAAGTGCTGCCCGGCCGCGGTCGGTCAAGTACGGGGTGGCCGTCAGGTCCTCGAACTCCACCGGCTCGTACTGTACCCCGGTCGGCGAGACCGGCATGTGGTCGGCCACGATCGTGACCGCCGTCTCCCGGGATAGGCCCTCCCGCTCCGGGTCCATGTCTACCACGCGGCACTGGTAGACCCGCTTGCCGGTGATCCTGTCAATGGACGGGCGGCGAGTCTCGGTCTTCTCGTCGTAGTCATACCTTTCGCTGATCGAGTCCGGTACCAGGTAGCACCCCTGCGGGAAGACATCCGCCATGTTCACGGGAATCCGTGGGCAACTTCGCGGAGCCGAGCCATCATCGTCTCCCGCGTTCCCCCTCTTCGACGGGACACGCGAGGGCGGTGATTCGCCTTGTCGCACAGCCCTGAGCTTCGTCAGGCTGCGTTCAAGTGACCTGGTAGACGTCCCTATCAACACGGTAGGAGCACCGCGGCCTACGGCTCGACGTACCTCGTCGTAGTAGGCATCATCCATCCGGCCCCGAGCGCCTTCATCCTCCTGCAAGACCTGGACCCTTCATCCTGCGGGCGAACATGGAGGCCGAGGTTGCACGGATGTGTTCAAGCCGCCGACTCCATTGCTCCTCCTCGGACGCCTTTCCCGTTGTTCCTGTTCACTCTCCGTCACGGACTCACCCCCATGCCGCATACCCCAATGCTAGGCCTACGGCACTGACGGTAGCTATGGCCTGCACTGTGAACAAGGTCCGCATCACGAGCAAGCGGTTCTGGTTGCCCGCCAGGATGACGATCTTCGCGTCATAGAGTGGTCTCGATGATCGCGTCGATGTCCCTCCACTCACCCAACTTGCAAGATATGTTCTCTCCGGTCCTACCTTCAAAAACGGCATTATCGTGGCTGCCCCAGTCAGGGTAGCGATGCCCAGCGCAACGGCCGTGAGCACCAGAAGAGTCTCATGACGGGCCGGGTCGACTCGAGGCGCGAGAACAGCAGCAACGGCCGCTATGGCGGCCACCAGCAGACCAGAACGTGTGGCCAGCCCATCACAGGCTGTCCTCACCTCGGCAAGCTGACGGTCCAGCTCAGCGTACAGCCGCTCATCATCGTCGACGGCCACGCCGCTATCCCTCCCCAGATATGCGGGCTGTCAGCGCAGCATACTGATGCGTTAGGGATCTCCGCAGATAAGTCACCTTGTCGTGATCGGCAGATCGGTGAAGTCCTGCGATCGTGCTCGCCGTCAGGCTGGTGAGAGGAGGTACGACCATAGGCCGTGACAGCCTCTGATGGCCCCGATGGTGCACCGCAACGTCAGAACGGGATGTCGTCCGCGCCCTTATGCCTGTTGCATCGTCCGCACAGGGGCCTGGAAGGACAGTCAGGCAGACCTAAACTCGGCTGACGGGGCTTGCCGACTTGCTGGCAGCTCGCTATGTGCCGAGTGTCGTCATCGGGCTGGGAGGCCGTTGTGGTGCGCCAACAGATGCCGAAGCACGACTACGGAATGATGTCACCCGTCCGGATTGCGTACCAGCCGCCTTGCACAGTCTCAAGCGAGAATGGCCGAGGCCGCCAAATCAGCTGATGATATGTTCCGGCCATTGCGCAGATGCTACCCGTTCCATCAGGCATCACGAAACCGGAATAGAATGTCACGAAAAAGAATTCTCCCGGTTCTGGAGCGTCGTTGAAACTGATCGCATTTGTTGATGCGGTATAGATACCGTGAATCGCGCCGTTTTCTATCGATGAATCGATTAGTGAACCGTTTTGATCAACAGCCAAGATCGTCATCGGTTGTGCCGGACAGTCGCGGTGAAATTCGTAGTAGCCTGAGATGTCGGCCATCCGCCCTCCCCTTTGCCACCCCATCGACCAGGCTGCCGAGTCTACGCCCACTGTCCACCGGAGACAATATAGGTGCCGCGAATGTGCACGCCGTAGGGCGCTGCGGAGGGCAGGCCCGCTCCGTCCGGATGCTGTACTCCGCTAGATCCCGATTCCTTTCCGTTCTCCTGACAGCTGGCACGTTCACCGCCGAAGGTTCGTCGCCCCAATCGGGCGTGGCCTCTGGCCTGGCCCTTGCCGTCGGGCCCGCTGGGCTGGCAGAGGCTCCAGCGCTTAACGGTCTGCGCTTGCGCTTGGCATTAGCTCAGGTGGTTCACGCCAGACGGCGAGTTTCCAGGTCCGTCACCCGCGCACTGTCCGGTACCCACCGAATCAGCGACCGCGTAGGCCGCGGAAAGATCCCGGTTGGCGTGGTCGATGTCCGCGTTCGCCGTAGTGATAGCCGAGGCAATCGCAGACTGAGCTGCTGACACCGCGGCTCCCGCGCCAGGCGTGCCAGACAGCCCTGCGCTGCTCAGTGCCGTCTGGTCGGACTGCACGGTGCCGATGTCCTTCCGCAGGGTCGCAATGTCGTTCGCCAGCGTGTTTGCGTCGTTGTAAACCGTGGTCAGCACGTCGTTGTAAACCGTGGTGGCGGCGTCGTTGTAAACCGTGGTGGATGCGTTGATGCACTGATCCCCGTTGCCGTTTGCCGCGTCCGACCGGGTGGTGCCGAGATCCCTGTCCGTGGCCTGTGCGTCGCTGCCGAGCTGACCCAGGTCGCCTGACAGGTTGGTGTCATGGGTGAGCGTGCTCACGTCATCGTGTGCGGAGGATTCCTGCGATGCCGACGCTGACGCTGACGCCTGAGCTGCGGCTGCCTGGTTCGCGCCCTGGTTGTCGCCGCTAGCCTGGCTGCCCAGGGCGGCGACTTTGCTGTTCCAGTCGGACAGGCTCGACTGGTTGCAGGTGCTTGCCTGGATAGTGCCATCTGACTGGGGCACGTTCAGACTGAGTTGGCTGCCGCTGAGGCTCCCGTAAAGAGGCTGAGACAGCCCGATGTTAAGAGTGATCGCGGTCCCGTCGAGTGTCCCGGACAACTCGCCAGAATTCGAGCTGACCTGTTCTGAAGGAGCCTGCCCGGAAAGCTGGGCGAATTCGTAGGTGCCGTTCAGGTCGCCGCTGTCGTCCCGCCACTGGAGCAGCTCATCGCTGGTGCTCCCCGAGCATAGGTAGGTGCTCACGCCAGGCTCGGCGCCCGCAGCCGGGGACGAGGACGACGAGCTGGAAGTGAACGAGGTAGTGGTCCCGCACCCGGCGAGGAGCAACAGAGCACCCACAACAGCCAAAGCAGCCGGCCGGCTCATGACCCGTTCACCCCACCCATTACCACGCTCTTTAGCGCTGGCTGGATCGTACCCGCTCACGATGTGTGCGGGTACACGAACGCTCAGGATGTCTATGGCTGTGCGTTCGGCCTTCGGCCCGCAGGGCCGTCCGTGACAACCTGATATCGCTTGACTACACTCTTCGCCATGGATCGGGCGAGCAGGGCGGCGGTGCTGACCGCAGTCGGCACAGCTGCGTCGGCCCTGATTGGCGTCCTCCATGGCGACTTCGCACTGATCATGGTCTGCGTTGCCCCTGTAGCAAGCGGCACCGCCGTGTGGATCACACTCAAAAAAAAATATGCCGGATTTACTCTAATATACTGAAAACTGGGTGAAATCTGGAGACTGCCCAGGTCAGAGGCCAGAATGCAGACATGTAACAACCCCGGCTGGCTTTTAACGGGCGCCGGCAGTTGCCATATTCGGCATGCCTAATGGACGACTAGGACAATAACGGGTATGACCGCTGCAATCATGGTCACCACGCCAACCCAGAAACCCCAGATACCGAGGGCGCCATCTTCAACCGTCACTTTTATACTCTGTGGCTGACGCGTCGGCTGGTAATTCAGCGCGTAAGTGCCTGTCGGCTGACGTCCTACTGGTTTCACTTCCTTATCCGGCAATTGCAGCCGGGCAGCAAATTTCTTGTGCCAATGGCTAGCAACCCTGCGACAGCCAAACAAGAGACCATACGCCCATTGTCCGCACGCCTGCCCGTTCGTTCTCTTGACCCTGCATCTTACAGGGCAGGTAAAGCCTACGAGTATGGCTAGCGGGACAAACGCCCATGCTATTAGCGTCCACCCGGCCAATATGTCCCAATGCCTCATCTCGTCTACTCCGGCAGCTACCAAACCGGCGACTGCCAGAACGAGCACTGCCGATGCAGCTCTCATGGTCTTTAGCGTGGATGTGGACCTAGATCTAGCCATCTAACTAGCCCTCCCCTATGGCCGTATTCACCCTAAGTGTCTGCCGTATGACACATTCGTCAAGACCCAGAGCGTCGAGGCCGCGGATTTCCGCGGCCTCGCTTGCGTCTGTGCAGCCAGCTAGGGCGATGGGGTGTAACAGCCGGGGGCGCCGAGGATGCCCCCGCCGTACCAGGTGTCTCCCTTGATCGAGCAGACAGTCTGGCTGATGACCGGGAAGTCAAGATGCGGGTCACCCCACGATGCCACGGTGGCCAAGAACAGCCCCACGAGCACGAAGATGATGAAGATGATCAGGACGATCCAGGCTCCGCCATGGTGGCCCGGCCGGGCAGGCGCGTACCCGTAGTGCTGCCGGAACCGAGCGTCCTGGCACATGGTGCATTGACAGCCGTCCGGATGGACGGCCCGCGGCTGGGATTGCGCTTGCTGCCACCGCTGGCAGTTGTCGCACTGGCAGTTCTTGGTATGCCACAGCGGGCTCATTGCGGCACCGTATCGAGGGTGCCCCCTGCCAGTCTCCCGGTCAGCGAATCGATTAGGTTAAGCGGTCGGCTGCCCGGAGTCCGGGGGTTCACGGGCCGGAGGGGTCGGCATCCCCAGCGCCCGCAGGGGCCGCGGGCAGTTCCTTGGCCTTGTCCTCCGCGTCGACCTCGATGGTGAGCGAGACGATCTTGGCCAACGTCGCGCTGAGCCTGAACCGGCCGGGCTTGCTCCTCGACACGACGTAGAAGACCAACGCCAAGACCGGCAGGACAATGATGCAGGTGATCCACAGGGTCAGCACGGCGGCACGCTCCACGACAAAGGCCCTGGCCGCCTGCGTCCGGCCAAGATCCTCTACCTAACGTGGTACAGCGCCCCCAGGCGCTCCCTGTCGTGCTCGTACCGGTAGGACCCGCCTCTATAAGGAGGCACTGATGCGCAGGTCATCAGCGTGTCCACCGCCCTACACATTGGAATGTAACACTCTGCCGGACTCGGCACCCACTCGGGACACGCCGAGGCCGAACGAACCCCGCGTCCGGTCAGCAGGAATAGCAGAGGCCCGCGGTTAACGCCGCGGGCCTCGTTCGTCATCTGGCCGGAGTTACCCCGCGGAATGTCCGGGGTGCGGGATGTCCGCGGTGCTGATGACGTGAAGGATGTGCTGCAAGCCGTCGAAGTAGAACAGCCAGCAGGTGATCCCGGCGACGATGGCCAGCACCAGGAACACGGCGAACAAGCAGAAGTTCCTGAAATGGCACCAGCGCTGATCCGTGTCGAGAGCATGGGCGATCAGCGTGGTGATGTAAGGAGTCATCCGCGCGATGGCCATGATTACCACCACGATGACGGTCCCGACTCCGGGCAGGCTCGTGCTTGCGCACTCGATGCGCTGCCCACGGGGCACTGGGCGGCTATGGTTGCCACCATGGAAGCCGCCGACCTCCCCGAGCGCTGCCCGACCTGCGGTAATCCCACATCCAACGTGCTGGATTTTCTTAACGTCTCGCATCGGACCGGCGAAGACGACTTGGCCCGGCACTACATGGCCGAACGGGCCCGGGTGGTACGCAGGCTCGGCGACGTGGTCGCCGACATGAACGCCCAGCGTGACCTGGAATCGGTGCTGGACCGCATCGCGGCCAGCCTGCGCGAGCTGACCAGCGCCGACGCCGGCGGTTTCGTGATCATCGAAGAGGACACACTGCGGCTGGTCAGCGCGGCCGGGCTGCCCGCCCGGCTGCGGGGGCGGACCG